>LXNI01001194.1_pt1 | contig 24043 bp, 23 predicted proteins | sample 809091 | NCBI WGS metagenome assembly LXNI01 (sample SAMN04870527, study PRJNA318959) | sponge metagenome | biome: 01000161; feature: marine sponge reef; material: water | host: Sarcotragus foetidus | place: Greece: Milos, Mediterranean Sea | collected 2013-05-29 | depth 5-7 m | reverse complement strand
CGCCCAATTCGGATGGGATCCGCTCGGTACATCATCCTGCTATCACGGTATTACCTCGGTCGTGTTAGGTAACTGTGGAGTTACGTTCGCACCATGCAAACCCGAGGATCGAGAGTACTTAGCTGAACTCATGGAGTCAGTCGAAGACATCCCACGTGAGTCCATTCTTGAAGGCTTGACCTGGGACTGGGAAACCTACGGTGAGTACCTGGAGGCATTAGATCGCCTGCCAAAAGGCATCAATGTCGGCGGTATGGTCGGACATTGCGCTGTGCGGTATGCGGCAATGGGTGAGCGAAGTCTGGATGAAGCACCTGCCACAAAAGATGACATTAACCACATGTGCGAACTCGTTGACGAAGCGATAGCTTCGGGAGCACTCGGGTTTTCGACCTCACGCACATTCCTTCATCGAGTTCCTGATGGTCGTCCGGTACCCGGTACTTATGCGCAACCTGATGAGTTGCTCGCGATCGGGCGTGTTTTAGGAAAACACCAGCGCGGCGTGTTTGAAGCTGCTGCACGTCTTGGCGAGCGAGATGCGCCAGAGTTACCGAATACTCGTAAAGAAGTGGCATGGATGGGTCAGCTCTCGCGCGAAAATGACCTCAACGTCACGTTTGGGTTGGCGCACAGTGAGCGTCGTGAGACTCTCTATCAATCTGTTGTCGAATTCGCAATCGAAGAAAACTCAAAAGGTGCGCGACTGCGACCTCAAACAACGTCACGACCGATCGGAAGCCTGTATAGCCTACATAACCGCACGATGTTCGATCAGCTTGCACCTTGGAGAAACCTTCAGTCATTGGATTTCGGCGCAAAACTAAGTTCGTTGCGCGACTCATCAGTTCGTGAACGCCTAATTCATTGCGTCGAAGACGCTGATATTGCGCTCGATTTTGATCGCTTGTTTGTGTTAACGCCAAAACGCGTCCGCTACGACATGCAACTCCAAGATTCGTTAGGACATATCTCGAGAGAACGAGGCGAATCCGTCGCTGAAGCATTTATTAATCTCAACGTAGAAACGGATGGTCAGGTGGTTTTCTACTACGCGTTCCTTAACCAACGATTGGATCCGATCGAATACATGATGAAGAAACCAGTGGTCGCGATGGGACTTGCAGATTCAGGTGCGCATGTCGGTCAAATCATGGACGCGAGCCAACCTACATGGTTGCTAGCCTACTGGGTCAGAGAACGCGAGCTACTCCCAATCGAAGACGCGATTCGTCGCTGGACCTCGGACACCGCAGATTTATTTGGGATCAGGAAGCGCGGACGCATCGAGTTAGGCGCATTTGCCGATCTGAATGTCATCGACTTAGACCAACTAGGTATGGAAGTACCTCGCTTTCAATATGACTTTCCGAGTGGCGCCGGAAGATACGTCCAGAAAGCGTACGGCTACAAGCACACGATCGTGAATGGCAAGCACTTTATGACTGATGGCGTTCACACTGGTGAGCTCGCTGGCGTCACCCTGCGCAACTAGATATTGGATAGCTGCGATATGCACGGAAAGTTAACTGCAGAACAAAAGCAATCTTTGTACGACGATGGATATGTGATCGTCAAAGGGGCAGTTGAGGATCGTCTTGTGGATGCCGCGCTTGACTGCATCAACAATACTGAACGACCGAATATCCTGGGTACTGACGCGAGCTTGACGAATCTAGTCAATGCGTCTTCGATCACGCCTGTTGTACAAGACATCATGGGTTATTTCGATCCGCCGAAAGTCTGTCAAGTTGGTATTCGTCCGGTCGGTAAACCCAGCGATCGATTCAACAATCTCGGGTATCGAGAACGCGACATGCCTTATTTCGCGTCCGAGTCCCATGTAGATGGGAGTATGACCATCGCAGTACCGCAGGAGGTACAAGCTGGCACGGACGACGAGATCTATAGACGTTACATTGCATCGGGACCGAATGGTGACCTTGGACGCAGCCCCGACGTGATCGGTCACAACATGGTGCCGATGTTCCAAGACCCTGACATGACGCTAGGCTTAGGCAGTTTTACGGCGTTTGTGTTCGTATGTCTGAATGATCAAAGTGTTGAGGGTCGAGGTCAGACGTCATTACTTAAAGGTTCACACCACGAAGTCGAAGGGTTTTTCCGTTGGCAACGGGACACCAACAATCGTCTTGGTGTCGAAGGACCTGGCTGGCCTCGGTTGAACCACGACGCACCCAATAGGTGCGGCTTGGTGTATCTACCCGAAGCAGTGCGAGATAAATTCGTCGACGGTGATTCAGAAAGTACTCCGGATGGCCAGAAGTGGCCACGGCCGACACAGATCCTCATGGAGCCAGGCGATGCATGCATCGCTATGTATCACATCCCTCATTCAGGTACGCGTAACGAATTCGGCGCGGAGTCGCGGAAGAGCATCATTTTTCGCCTTCGGAATAAAAGTCGCCAACCAGACAAAATGGTGAACGGCGTGACGGATCATCCCGACCGGGACCAGCGCGGAGAATGGTTGGAATACGAAAGCGGGAACAATCCATGGGAGCGGTCCAAGTATGCGATGTGCAACATGTGGCACGAGTGGCACGGTATGCACGAGACCGTAGCGAAAAACAAGACCGTCAATGCAAATGCGACGGGTTGACGAGCCGCCCTAATCCCACCTACCCTCTCGTCGGTTCGCGACCCCTTCGTACCCAGCGAGGATTTAGGATCGGGTGCGGCGCAGCGGCACTTCTGAGCGCGGTATGAATGGCGCGCAGGAGATCGCATGTAGCCGCCGACCAGAGTGTAATCAGATGATCTCCCCTGTCGTTGTCGGACTTTCGCGACTCGCGCAGGCCAGATACCATTCATCGCTTCAACAGAGGAATCAGCCATGCAGACACGCACCGTATCGGCGTTCGCTGCCATCGCGCTTGGGCTTGCTCCGGTCGGCTGCGGTCCCGCCGAGAAGGTTGACGCGCCGGAGCCCGTGATGATCGATACCGAAGTGACCGTTACCGGTGGCGCGGTGCGCGGCATCGTCAGCCAAGACGGCCTAAAGGAGTACCACGGTATCCCATATGCGGCGCCGCCCATCGGCGAACGCCGCTGGGCACCGCCTGATGCGATCGAGTCCTGGACGGGGGTGCGCGACGCGACCTCGCCGGGACCGGGTTGCGTTCAACAGGGTGCACAGGGAGGCTTCTACGATAGTGCAACCGCCGTCGCGGCCATGGACGAGGACTGTCTTACGCTCAACGTATGGACGCGTGCGGACCAACCCGGCGAGACTTTGCCTGTCATGGTGTGGATTCACGGCGGTGGCCTTACGGTCGGCTCGGGGGACGCCTACCCCGGCGAACTGCTCACTTCGAAGGGTGTCGTGCTTGTAACGATCAACTACCGCCTGGGACCCTTTGGCTTTCTCGCGCTCCCGCAACTAGGCGAGGAAAACGAAAGCGACGTATCAGGCAACCAAGGAATCCGCGATCAGATCGCCGCCCTCGAGTGGGTTCGGGACAACATCACGCAGTTCGGAGGCGATCCCGGCAACGTCACCATCTTCGGAGAGTCAGCCGGATCCATGAGCGTGTCCCTTCTGCAGGCCTCCCCGCTCGCGAGAGGTCTCTTCCATCGAGCTATTGGCCAGAGCGGCGGAATGTTTGGCGTGATGGCACAACGGGACCGTGCGACCCCGTACACTGACGCCGCCGAATCCGTCGGGGCCAAGTTTGCTGCGGCTCTCGCCGGCGAAGGAGGCGATAGCTCACTAGCGGCGCTGCGGGCGCTTCTCGCAGACCACATCCTCGCAACGTTCTTTTCGGACCCCACGTTTTCCAGCGCGCTCGCCATCGTCGACGGTGAGGTAATTCCGCGGGATGTGGCCGCTATCTTCGAGGCTGGCGAACAAGCGGACGTTCCCGTACTCGTCGGCTCCAACGCCGACGAGGGAACGGCGCTGTTCAGCTACCTAGCACCTGCTTTTGGGGAAGGCACCGACGGCTTCGAGGCCTTCATTGTTGCGACACTCGGGGAGGCCGACGAGAAGATCCGCGAACACTATCCCGCTAGCGACGACACCGAAGCGACCGCGTCATGGATGGCCATGTATTCCGACGCGTACTTCGCTTATCCAATGCGGGCTTGGGCGAGGGCCATGCAAACGGTACCGAGCGATGCCTGGCACTACTGGTTCACGTGGGCGCCACCTATCGCTGAACGCGAGCGATATGGCGCTTTCCACGCCGCCGAAATCGGCTATGTGTTCGGCAACGTCGAGCTGTTCGACGCCACCCCTACCGAGGACGACCGCGCCCTGTCCGACCTGATGGCCAGCATCTGGACGGAGTTCGCTCGTACTGGTAACCCGAATGGTGAAGGCCTGCCCGAATGGCCGGCGTATACGCGAGAGAACGAAGCCTACCTGGAGTTCGGCGCCGACACCGGCGCTGGTAGCAGTCTGCGACTGGCGAAGATGGATATCTTCGAGCGCGCCGAGACGCTACGACGCGAAAACGCGCGACGACACGCGGATGCCGCAGGCAAGCAAACAACCGATAGCAACTAGTGTAAAGATCCGCCGAGTGCAGCTTGGGCGCCTAAGCGTCCGCGCTCGGTGCCTTCGCGAAAAACGAGGCCGTCAATGCGAGCGCAACCATTTGACGAGTAGCGTGAGTCCTGCTTAACCTCCGAATTGCTTAGAAACTAGCGCGTTTCACCACGCGCAAACGCTGCGAGACTGACAGCGGTTTCGCGTGCGATATCAGGACAGGCGGCGGGAAAGATCTCGGCGGCGTGCGTAGTGCCCATCACCTGCCGACAATACGCGCGAACACCTGCGCTTAGAAGTAAACGGTAGAAATTGACGCCTTCGTCGCGAAGTGGATCACATTCATTCACACTGATCATCGTAGCCGGCAACCCCATCACGTCCGATTCATTAGCTAGTCCAGGCCAAGCGAGCGGGTTTCCGTTGGTAAGCTCATCGATACCGTATGCCATTGGGCCGCGATTGTTGTGCAGTTCAAGCAAAATCCCGTTGTTCTCAATCGACGACGGATTCTCTTCGAGTGGCCATCGGCCCGCAATATATGGGCACAATGCGTAAAGACCTTGAATGAGATCGATATCGCCATCTCTTAGAAGACGCAACCCTGTTGCAAGCGTCAGATTTCCTCCGCCACTCTCGCCTGCAACTACGATATTGTCTGGATCTATGTTCAACTCATTCGCAATGTCTGGCAATTGACGAAGCACGGATACGCAGTCATTGAGTCCTGCCGGGTACGGTTCGATCTCCGGCACGGACGACGGCGTAAGACAGTTGCGAAAGTCAACCATGACGACGGCAACACCATTTGACGCAATAATCTTTCCCCATGCGCGGTAATTCCCGTAGAAGCATGACATCGACGCCATGCCGCCGCCATGAATGTAATAGACGCAAGGCAGCTTCTCATCTGAATTCGGTCTAATGATCTGCAGATTTACCGTATTACCATCCGGTTTTGATACTGCAGTTCGTTTTTCCACGGTCAAACCGCTTTGTGGAGCAATCGGTTCCGCATCCATACCTTCGAATAGGGCTTCCGTCTGTGCCATTCGAGCCAGACCTTCAGGAGAATTCGCTTCCTCCACGAGTTGTTCCCGATTCTCTGCGTCGCCAGGATTGGGCATATTCGGCATCGCGCTCAACATTTGCTTGAGTCTTGGATCGATACGTGGGTCTTCTGCGATATTAGCCATGGAAATCCTTTAATTAGCAATGCCGCGAAATTGGGCAGGCAATCATATTGGGCAAATTCATGCAGCGATGGATTAGCTCAGCCTCGGTTGGTATAAAGCTCGGATTGGCGAAGTTGATTTGAAACAAACGAGGTCTATTCGTTCGTGATGAAGAGTTTGGTGTGCGAGCGACTCTCACCTGCCATGGGTGTTCGCGTCGACGGACTCGATCTCATATCCGCTAACGACACTATCGTGGGCGAACTTCGAGACCTTCTTAACGAACATCATCTGGTGTGCGTCAGCCAACAAAATCTTCACGAGGAAGAGCAACAAGCATTCGGTATGCTATGGGGCGACTTACTTACTCACCCCGCGGCGATGAAGCGCAGCAATCCGTACGTGCAGGTGCTTGCTGGAGATGGTCGCGCTAAGAATCGCGCCTTTGGTTCCTGGCATTCAGATATGACATGGCATCCCACGCCGCCTTGGATTACGATGCTTCATGCCCGTACCATCCCTAAGTTTGGCGGAGACACCGGCTATGCGAACCAGCACCTAGCGTGGGAATACCTAGATCAAGCACGGAAGGATCAGCGTCGGTCGCATCGCCGACATCTACCTACCGCCGAACAGCTATCGAATCTGACCGCAAATCACACTGGTAAGGGTTTTGGTCCGAACGTGCCCGATTCGACCCACCCTGTGATCAGAACACACAATGAGAATGGCAAGCAGGCACTTTACGTAAATCCTGAATTTACTACACACATACTTGATGTGTCTGAACAGGAATCCCTGAATCTATTGTTTCCCCTGTGGATTCATGCCATTACGGAGGAGTTCTGTTATCGACATCGATGGCGTGATGGCGATCTTGTGATATGGGATAACCGTTCCGTGATGCACACCGCAATCCTCGATTACGATGAACCGCGAGCACTGCAACGAGTAGTAGTCAAAGGCGATCGTCCAACGTAAATTGAATCGAATCGTTTCATTCATCGTTGCTTGTCAGATGACCGTATTACTCGTCTCCTGCGGCGACCGCAACTCCATTGGTGATCTTGAATCGAAGTACCCAATCGAGATCGAAAGTTGTGTCTGCCGACACCTAGCCTTCGAAGCAGACAGCTACTCAGGAATCCGTTACGACGAGATGGTGACCCAATGCAATACGACCACGCGAAGTGGTCACCCGAGTCTACCGCCAGATATCGTGAGTGAACCTACGCTCGACTCGTTGCGATGCACCGAGTCAGTGGCGGATTGGCATGAAACAGTCGCCGAAGAACGTGCGCAACAGGCATCGAACCGACGAAACTACGAAGAATTTACCAAAACTGAAGACGAAGACAAACAATGACTGAACACGAGTTTTCTGTGACTAAGTTCGAGGTGGAAAACCACGTCGCGCGCATCACGTTGAATCGCCCCGAAGCGATGAATTCGCTGAATCCAGAGATCCGATGGGAGCTATCGAAACGCTGGGACACAATAGAAGCGGATCCCGACATATGGGTGGCTGTGGTCACTGGCGCGGGAGAACGTGCTTTTTGTGCTGGCGCTGATCTCAAACACAGATCTCGAGAGCGCGACGCGACCCCGGAATTACGCGCGAAATGGCAGCGTATGAATGCTGAGTCGAAGTCGCTAATCGAACGTTGGTATTACCCAAAACCCGTCATCGCGGCTGTCAACGGTTTCGCGTTAGGTGGAGGACTGGAATTAGCGATGGCATGCGACATCATTGTGGCATCGGAGCATGCGGAACTCGGTCTTCCTGAACCAAGACGCGGTTTAATCGCAGGCGCTGCAGGGGTACATCGACTCCCCCGTCAGATCGGCTTGAAGGTTGCAATGGGATATATGCTTACTGGTCGACATATGTCAGCGCAGCGAGCGTATGAACTCGGGCTCGTAAATGAAGTCGTGCCACCAGCTAAACTTCACGAGGTGGTAAACGCATATGCGACCGACATCCTGAAGTGCGCGCCACTTTCGGTTCGTGCGACTAAAGAGGCAACCATGCGAGGTTTGGACATGCCACTGGCCCAAGCTTTCTACACGCCATATGAATGGGAACAAAAACGCGCGAACTCACAGGACGCGACAGAAGGACCAAGAGCATTCGCGGAGAAACGTACACCAGATTGGAAGGGAATGTGAAATGAGTACGCGGATATCCCGATCCAGCGTCTCGAGTGACGAAATTCAGGCTTACTGCGAACGCGGCACCGAACGCGCGTTTGCACTTGGTAACCGCGGACCGTTGACTCTCGACAAAGATGGAAGCGTCGACGAAGAAATCTTGCGGGTTTACCACGAAGTAGGTTTTTACGTATTTGAACAGGCGATTCAACCTAACGAACTAGTCGAGATTCGCACTGAGTTCAACCAACTTCTCTCGCGCGCTCCAGTTGACTCCAAATCGACGGTTGACATGAATGGAAATCCTGCAATTGGGCTCGGGTTTAAGTCACGCTCGTTCAGCTTCGCCAAGCCATTGTCTGACCCCTTTGGTGGAACCGAAGTGGCAAATGGGCGCTACGAAGCAAAGATGAGTGAACCGACGCCGAAACAGGATGCGCCTCGCGAGACGATCTTCTTCATATCCGGAATCTGCCAACTCATGGATTCATGTCTGCGCCATTACGGTAACCCGAGGTTTCTCAGAGTGGCGGAAGCACTGAATGGATCTGATTTCACGCCATTTACAGATGGAGTCTGGATCAAAGAACCGGAACTCGGCACGTCCGTCGCGTGGCATCAAGACGGGACCACACTCTGGCAGCATCCTAACTGGCACGAGGATATACATGGTTTCAACTTCATGACCCAACTCTACGACACGACGGCCGAGAATTCGTTATGGGTCGTTCCTGGCACGCACAAGGACGGGAAAATTGACATTCGAAAGCGCGTAGCTGACATTGGAACTGACAGGCTACCTGACGCGGTGCCCATGCTATCCCAGGCGGGCGACGTCGCGATCTGTAATCGTCAAGTGCTCCACGGAAGCTTCGCAAATACGTCGTCGCAACGTCGGGTCACGATTGTGCACGGATTTCACATGCGAGATTCTGTTATGGGCGCTGAAACCTCATTCGGTAACCGTGCAAAGGTGAAGTACGACGAAGAACGTGTCCATCGTAGTTCTAGGTTGATTCCACTCGCCATTGACGCTCGTCGTCAGCACTATACAAATGAAGAACCATACGAGTATCAACCGCTCAAGGACGAGGTGGATCAGAACCGCTTCAATGACGAGACACGAAATACGTTATTAAAGAACTACAACGTGTATGCGCTCGGTCTGTGAGACCCTTGAAATACCGCTGATTTCTCCGATCAGCGTTTCGAAATTCCAAAGGTAACTGTCCATGTTCGCATTCACTGACGAGCAACTACAGCTCCGTGAATCGATCCGTCGATTCCTCACGGATCATGCAACGACATCTCGAACTCGCGAGTTGATGGATGATCAAGAGGGTTTTGATCGGCAGACGTACAAGAGATTGTTCGACGAGCTAGGGATCGGTGGAATCCACGTACCAGAAGAGTACGGGGGCGCAGGTCTGAGTTACGTCGAATTGTGTATTGCAGTCGAAGAAATGGGGCGCGCACTCTACCCATCGCCTTACCTATCCTCGAACGTGCTCGCCACGAACGCTGTATTGTTGGCGGGGACGAGCGAACAAAAGGCGGAGCATCTATCGGCCATCACATCAGGCGACAAAATCGTCACTGTAGCACTTTATGAAGAGAGCAATCGATCGAATATCGAGGAAGTCGCGCAAAGTGTCATCGATAACTCGTTTACCGGCGTCAAGACGACCGTCACTGACGGAAACATTGCAGATCAATTCGTTGTTGTTGCTAACGATGGTTCAAAACAATCGAACTCGCCTTGCTTTTGGCTTACGCGCACAAACGATCCAGGCGTTACCCAAAGTCCAACCGCTGCCATAGACACGACGCGTCGAATCTCCACCGTTTCATTCGAAAACGTTAAGGTAGAGCGGCTCGGTGAGAGAGAGAGCGACAACGACGATTTCGAACGATTCATGAGCTTCGCAATAGTCGCACTTGCGAACGAGATGGCGGGAGGAGCACAGAGGCTTCTCGATAGTTCCGTCGATTACGCGAACACCCGCGTTCAGTTCGGTCGACCTATCAGTTCGATGCAAGCGATAAAGCACAAATGTGCAGATCTCTTGCTAGAGATTGAGCTTGCCAAATCAGGTGCGTATCTTGCTGCTCAAGCAATCGCAACCGACGATCCAGCAGTTCCGGCATACGCAAGCATTGCGAAAGCTGCCGCGAATGACGCCTACATGCGCGCTGCAAACGACGCAATTCAAATTCACGGTGGTATAGGTTTTACGTGGGATAACGACACACATCTTTGGTTCAAACGTGCGAAGAGCTCCCAGGTGTGGCTTGGTACTTCCGAAACACATCGAGAGCGACTGCTCGATCGAATCGAACTCTTGGAGACGGACTAAGCACGCTATGGAATTGAATGAAGCGCAGGTCAGAAACGAACTTCGGTCATTCCTTGAGTCGAACTGGGATCCAAACGCGGATTTGCTCGCGTGGCGAAACAAATTAATCGATGCAGGTTGGGGAATGCCAAGCTGGCCCGATCGATGGTATGGCAGAAACATGCCGCAGCATCTGCAGAGCGTGGTTGCCGAAGAGTTCGCGAGAATCGGTGCAGTCTCAGTTGCGCGAACCGGCATTCGTCTACTTGCAGCGGAAACACTGCTGGCGCACGGTAATGACGCACAACGAGAACGCTACTTACGCAAGATTTTGACTGGCGAGGAAACTTGGTGTCAGTTGTTTAGCGAACCCGGGAGCGGATCCGATCTGGCGGGGTCAACGACAAAAGCGGAGCTCGTGAACGATGAATGGCTCATCAACGGACAAAAAGTGTGGACTACATCAGCTCATCACGCAGACTTTGGTTTGTTGTTGGCAAGACACGACTGGGACTTGCCCAAGCATCAAGGATTGTCCTACTTCATCCTGAATTTCCGCCAGAAAGGCGTTGAGGTCCACCCACTAAAACAGATGAACGGGCATGCATCGTTTAACCAAGTTTTTTTCAACGATGCAAAGGTACCTCGCAGTGACCAAATCGGCAAAAATGGCGACGGCTGGCAAATTGCCATGACGACCCTCATGCATGAACGCCGTAATGCTGGCAACATATTTGTCGAAGCCCGACGTCGAGGTGACTTTCAAGGATCTATATACGAGCAAGAAGCAGAAGAAAACAAAATTCTGCTGGAACCTTACACGTGGTACCCTCAGCGGGCTGGTCGTGTCGATCTGGTCCTGCCACGCGCGCGCGCGACCGGTGCAATCAGTGACCCTGTGGCGCGACAAGAAATCGCCAAACTTCTCATCATGTCACGGTGTGCTGAATGGACCGCACTTCGCGCCCGAGCCGGGCAACAACAAGGTCAACCCCAAGGTCCGGAAGGATCGCTAGGAAAGTTGGCCGGTAGCAACATCGCACGTCAAGCGTCGAAAGTACATACCTTGATGACCGGCGTCGACGCCATGACGTCCGGTGACGACAGCCCAGAAGCCGGTGTCATCGCTGAGATCCTGCTTTCAGTTCCCGCCATCTCGATTGCAGGTGGCACCGATGAGATTCAGCGTAACATCATTAGCGAACGCGTACTAGGTATGCAGAAGGAACCTCGCACAGATACTGGGCCGTTCAAGGATGTACGCAAGAATTAGCGACTTGCGGTCGTCGTTTTAACTTACCGGTGGTTCGAAGAACATCGAAGTGCGGCCGCCGTCCACAACCAAGTCGTGACAGTTCACGTAGCTCCCGGCATCGCTAGCCAAGAATAAGGCTGCTTCCGCTATATCCATAGCAAGTCCACTTCGTGGCATGGGTGTCGCACGCGCAAGATTCCCTTGCAGCTTCTTCATCTTACGCTCGTTCTCTTCGTCTGGAAGCGTATTCGCTCTCGCTGACCCACCCCAGAATATCGGCGTTGCGATCGCTCCGGGTGAGATCGAATTAACACGGATCTTTTGCGGTCCAAGTTCAACACCAGCCATCTTGGTGTAGTGGGTGACTGCCGCCTTCAACACAGAATAAAGGATATTGCCCTGCCGATACCGAATCCCGGCAACACTTGAGTTGTTGATAACCGATCCACCGCCGCTGCTAATCATCGGCTTAACCGCGTAACGGGTCGTGAGCATGACACTGCTTAATAGAAGCTTGACACCGTAATCGATCTGCTCACTCGTAATGTCAGTGACCTCGCCGATTGTCGGACCACCCGCGTTATTAAAGAGTACATCTAACCGACCGTGAGTACTCATGGTGTAATCGATCGTCCGCTTGATGTCCTCTTCAACACTCACATCGGCATGTTGATAAACAACCCTGTCGCCGAGCGCATCTGCAAGGTTTGAGCCTTTCTCCTTCGAACGACCCGTGATGACGACTTGAGCGCCTTCGCTCGCAAACAGTTCTGCGGTCGCAGCGCCAATTCCGCTTGTGCCGCCCGAAATATAAGCAACCTTACCTTCAAGTTTGCCCGTCATGCATCACTCATGCAGGTAGTTCAATGGTTGCGGTACCTTGTACCCTCGTTTCATTCGCTTCATTGGTGATCGTGATATCGATCTCAACCTGGTTAAGGTCTTCTTCGATGTTGGTCACAACTCCTGTGATCGTATGAGGTTGGTCTACGAGAACCGGGGCACGAAAGATCGTATCAATGACCTTAATCTGAGCTGACGGCGCCCAACGATGGATCATCGCACCCAGAAAGCCTTGACTCATTACGCCCGGAATAATCGCACCAGGAAATCCTTCCTTCCGCGCCGCCTCATGATCGGTGAATCGACCTCCGCCCCATCCAACGTATTCGCCAAATCGCCGAACATTGGCGAGACTCGTATCAGGATCGAACGCTGGCAACTCGACACCGAATTCGACCTCTGAGATCTTTGAAACTTGATCAGCCACTGGGTCGCTCCCTTATCACAGTGCGTGTATCAGCATTCGCAACATGTGTGCCATCTTCAGAGTACAACTCCATGCGCGTGACAAGGAAAACCATACGTCCTGAACGACCTGTCTTGGTATAGATGTCATGCAGATGCGATTTTCCAGTTAGTGTCACGTTGTCCCGAATCGGCGCGATCCATTCAACCGCCTTACCCGCATCCATACCAACACCATTCAGCTGCGGGAAGTCCTCCGGTAGGTTGCGACGACCCACTAAGGTCGCGACAAATGTCGGTGGTGCCTGAAAATCCTCGTGATCTGGGTCGGTGAACTTTTGGTCCAGTTCGCCACATGCTTTCGCGTATTCCGCGAAGCGCGTGCCGTCGATCTCTAGTTTCACCTCGTCGAAATCGCGATTGAGGAATTGATCCCGCATGGCTTGGATATCGTCGTCCAAGAAAAAACCCTGCTTTTGGCGTCTATGTGGAGCGCGAAATTATCTAAAAACGCTCCGAACAGAAATTAAGGGCTCGTCACGACCGAGTGTTCGAAGACCGTAGGCAGTTCCGCCTCATTGTCCAACACGTCTCCAATCTTCAGTGAAGCCATATATTCGTCCGACAAGATGTTCTTCTTGCCATTGAACTTGACACCATGCGGCATATAGGCACACGTCATTGCTCGTCGGTACGATGATGTCATGTTAGAACCCGCACCGTGGGCAACCATACCGTCGATGTAGATCGCATCACCCGCATTCGCAGGAACCGGGACAGGCTCGATCCCTGCCAGCGCAGGATAACGACTAACTAGATCACCCATATTCACGCCAATCGGCGCTTGCTCGAAGTCTGTGAGTCGCTGAGATCGTGGTAACACGTACAAACACCCATTCTCGACCGTCGCATCATCCAACGCAATCCAGACGCTAATTGCCTGCATAGTATCGAAACTCCAGAAAGGCACGTCTCGGTGAAATGCGGTAGCGTTAGCCAATGGTTCCTTGATTAACGCCTGATCATGCCAGATGTGCATGTGATCCACTCCCGCTAAGGTCGCTGCTAGTTCACCTAGCTGCGCGTCAAGCATGAGCTCGCGTACTTCGTCGTGTGTCCGCGACAGCAACATTAACTGCAGAAACACATTTGAATACGGATTCTCCCGATGACCCGCTGGTTGTCCACGCAGCGGATGACCGATTCGGTCTTCAACCGCAGCGGTTATGACCTTCCGCCACCGGACTAATTCGGATTGATCTAGAAATGCGGTAACGTGCAGAAAGCCTAGATCTCGATAGCTATCGATCTCCTCTGGCGTAAATCCATCACGCATCCCTAGAACGGCTTACTTCCGGCAACGGTCACTCGTTCCATTAAGCGCTCTTGATCGCCGTAATCAGGTACCCCGCAATGTTGTACGGATCGATTGTCCCAAAATGCTATCGAATTAGGTTGCCAACGGAATCTGCACTGATAGGCAGGTGTGTCAGCAAGTCGACAAATCCATCGAAGTAGCTCAGACGATTCTTCTTCGTCGACACCCTCAATTCTCGCCGTGAAGTCAATGTTTACGAAAAGTGACTTGCGACCACTCACCGGATGAGTTCGAACCACTGGATGTGTCGCCTCCGGCCATTCCTGACGAAACTTCTCGATGCGTTCCGCTGGTACGCCGCGACGAATCATGCCCCGTCGATGAACAATGTGGTCATGTACCGCATTGAGATCTTCCAGCCTCATTTTCATTTCCCGAGGTAAGTTCTCGTACGCCATCTCCATATCAGAGAACACAGTGTCGCCGCCGTAACTTGGCGCAACTCGGCAATACAAGATGGATCCTAACGGTGTTACCTCTCGCCATGTTTCGTCGGAGTGCCATTTTGGCGCAGCACCTCGAAGAACCATCACTTTGCGGTAACCATCCTTACGAGGCGACCACGGATGGACGTCCAACACTTCACCGAAATGTTCGCCGAAAGCGATATGTTGATCACTCGTGAGATTCTGATTGCGAAAGAACAGCACCTTATGTTCAACCAACTGCGCATTCAACCATTCATAAACCGACTCATCCTCGACTGAACTAAGGTCCACGTTTTGGACTTCTGCGCCAAGCGTACCTGTCATGCGTTCGATGGTGGGTGCTAAGGACATTCGACCTTCCTTTGTTCTCGTACTCAATGCTAGAGGCGTGTAAATTGTGCAGACATCGAATGACTAGACAATGAGCATGCCTTCGCTAACTCATCAACGAATGTCTTTCCTACGGTAAATGCACATCGGCGTGCCGCTGATAGCGAGTTCTTGAAACGTCCTACTCGAATCGCACCCGGCGCGCATACACGTTTCCTGTGTCACCGTAATGAGCGATAAAGTAGACGTCTCCATCGGGTCCGTCATCAGTGTGATATAGCAATCCGCCTTCCGAACAACCGTTTACGCGATCGTCACACTCGAATACCCATCGTGAACTATGTTCATCGGAATCTCCGTTGTCGTCAGAATCGTCGTGCGCTTGCACATTCAAAAGGAAAAACCCCAGAATCAGCGCCCCGATCAGTGAGAGAAGAACTTGTGGTTGCCATACTCGGTTCCGTGCCATCGTTATACCTCGGATTCGGATCTGTATTCGTGAACGACCGTTAGTCGATAGTCGCTCACTGTTGCGTTAGACCAATCAGAACCAGCGTAATTTCAATTACTTATTTCAAATCTGTCGCAAAAGATCATCCTTTCGTGGACCTAAAATCCGACTAGACGAAGTGCCGAGGACTGATCTTTGAACGACCACGAAGAGCGTGTTGACGTTGTCATTATTGGCTCTGGCGCTTCCGGCGCGGCAGTAGCATGGAGCCTCGCTGATACACGGATGAGGATCCTATGCCTTGAACAAGGTGAATGGACCAAGCCCAACGAGTACCCAAGCACCACACGGGATTGGGAGACTCGTCACTTCACGGAATTTAGTATCAGTCCAAATCGTCGCGCGCGCGACACCGACTACCCGATCAACGAAGGCAACTCACCGATCGCTATTGCCAATTTCAATGGTGTTGGAGGCGGTACGATCCTTTACAACGCTCACTTCCCTCGTTTTCATCCATCGGACTTTCGAGTGCGAACCCTTGATGGCGTCGCGGATGATTGGCCCATCGACTATGAAATGTTAGAACCTTACTACGACGAAAACGATCGAATGATGGGCGTGAGCGGACTAGGTGGAGATCCTGCTTACCCGCCAAAACTTGAGCTCATGAAACCCGTGCCACTTGGAAAAGCGGGACAGACTCTAGGGAAAGGTTTTAACGAGATGGGATGGCACTGGTGGCCATCAGACGCCGCGGTCGCTACCGAGCCATACGACGGTCGCGCACAGTGCATCAATCTGAGCGCGTGTACGAGCGGTTGCGCGCAGGGTGCAAAGGCGAGTACCGATGTCACCTATTGGCCCCACGCGGTTCGCGCTGGCGTCGAGTTGCGTACACGCGCCCGTGTCAGCCAAATTGTCGCCGACAAAAATGACATGGCGACCGGCGTGGTGTACTTCGATGAAGATGGGGTTGAACACTTCCAACCAGCTGAGGTTGTCATTCTCGCATGCAATGGCGTTGGTACGCCACGCGTTCTGCTCAACTCGACTTCTGGTCGATTTCCGAATGGCCTTGCCAACAGAAGTGGATTGGTCGGGAAGAATCTCATGTTCCACCCGTACGCGTCAATTCAAGGTATCTTTGATCAACCGCTTGATGGGCCGTGCGGACCAGGTGTGTGCATTTGGAGTCAAGAGTTCTACGAGACTGATCTAAGTCGAGGCTACGTGCGTGGTTTCACCTACGAAATTAACCGCGGACGAGGTCCTGTATCTACGGCTTACACGGGAGTTTTCTCGGGTCGCGTTCCATGGGGGAAAGAGCATCATCACCACTATCGTGGAATGGTTGATCGGATGACAGGAATGGTCGCAATCTGTGAGGATCTGCCTGAAGAGTCGAACACCGTCACGATCGATGACGAACTGGTTGATTCGGATGGCATCCCATGTCCCAAGATTGACTATACGCTCAGCGAAAACTCTCGAAAGATGCTTGATTTCTCCGTCGAGCGCGCCACCGAAGTTTTGAAAGCCGCAGGTGCCCACGACATCATCTCGGAAGCACCTATTGCTGGAGGCGGATGGCACCTTATGGGTACCGCTCGAATGGGGACGGATCCAGAACGATCGGTCGTCAATGAATGGGGACGTAGTCACGACGTCAGGAACCTCTTCATCGTCGACGGCAGCCTCTTCGTGACCAGTGCAGGAGTCAATCCAACTCGCACCATCGGTGCTTTAGCACTGTACGTGGCTGATTCGATGAAGAAACGCCTAGCAACCCTGTTCGACTAGGAGCAGTTCAATGACCGACTCACTGATTGCAGCCGATCGTTTCGACCCTCAATTACGCATCACATTGGCAGCGCTACTGGATACGATGATTCCTGCTAACGAGGAATACAAGACACCAAGCGCCGGTACAGATGACATCGTCAGTGACGTGATTCGGAGCCTCCACGACGACGCCTCAACGACGCTAGAAGAATTCCTCACACGGCTTAACGATCAAGCGACGACCCGATTTGAAGATCTCGATCCGGATGCACGTTGGCAAGCATTCACCGAAAATCAGCATCTCGAAGCTCAGGCACTACGTGCGCTGAGCGCAGTACTCCTACAGTGTTACTACCGCAACGATGACGTACTCAAATCGTTAGGTATGGAAGCACGAGCGCCGTTCCCGATCGGAAACGAGGTCGAGCAAGGCGATTGGTCCTTACTCGACCCGGTTAAAGCACGTGGAAGTTTCTACCGCGAGGTATAGCCGCCATCGACGGGCAATACGATACCCGTAATAAAACTCGCATCGTCACTAGCAAGGAAAGCGGCGGCGGAAGCGATTTCTTCAGGTTGACCCATCCGACCTAGTGGATGAAGGCTGACGATGTAGTCATTGAATTCCTGTGACTCTCGCACGTTCGCGGTCATATCCGTTTCGATATAGCCAGGCGCGATCGCATTAACCCGAACGCCACGGCTCGCATACGCAAGTGAGAACTGCTTGGTTAATCCCGCAACTCCATGTTTAGACGCAATGTAGCCCGCCGCACCTGAAAAAGCGCCAGGCTCAATTGCAACGTCACCGACACGAGGTCCGACAAGTCCAACCAATCCCGCAATCGAAGCCGTATTGACGATGGCTCCACCTGAATCATTCTGACTCATCAGATAGGCGCCTTTCGCAAGACCGTTGTAAACTCCGGTCAGGTTAATATCAAGTGTCTGATTCCAATCGCCGCCGGCAATGCCAGCGTTGTTGAACAGAATGTCGAAGCCATTAAATTCTTCGGCTGTTCTGTCCATCGCCGCACCAAACGCATCCTCGTCGGTCACGTCTAACCGTAAGGCGATTGCCTTCCCTGTTCGCTGCTGAATCGTGTTCGCTGTTTCCTGTGCGCCTTCTTCGTCGATATCTGCGCAGGCAACCCAGGCACCCTCTTCCGCGAATCGCTCGGCGGTCGCGCGTCCTATTCCGCGCGCGGCTCCAGTGACGAGCGCTTTGCGATCTAGTAGTGCTTTTTGCCTCATTTGGATTTTTTCATTCCAGCGACATCACGATTCGCGTGTTTCTCCGAATATGCGCCACGAAAATCTCGGAATGGGCCGTCGCGCCATTCAAGCGCCGCTTTCAAGCCTTCATCTCGCACCCGCCGTCCCCACTCCGCTGACGCAGCGCGTTGTGCACTGAGCGCTTGGATTTCGGTGCCTGAGTGGAGTGCCTCGCGAATACCCATAGTCTCGTATTGCCGATTAACTGCACGCTTTGAATACATCAACATTTCATTGTCAACGTGCGCCATACGAAATGCAAAGTCTTGAATAAAGTCATCAAGTTCATCGGCCGGTAAGGCGTAGTTAGCCCAACCCAACCGTTCCATTTCCTGACCAGAAAACGAATTCCCGATATACGCAAACTCACGTGCTTTCGCAGGCGGCAAAAACCATGGCGCCCACATCATGTCCATGGTCGTCATGGCACGAACCGGTGGATAGCCGATTTGTGCATCGTCAGCAACGATACGAAAATCGCAAACTGACGCGAGCTCCGTACCACCCGCTAGACAATAACCGTGAATCTTGCATACGACAGGCTTGGCTAGTTCCCAAATCGTCCAATTCGTCATCACAACATGCCTCGCCCATTGGGTTGCGCCTGGGTGAGTGGTTCCAGTAACGGGCAGTTTTGAACGACGGTCAACGTGTTCCTCTGATTCGGCAGATCGATTCGGCGTTAGGTCATAACCCGCACTAAATGCACGACCTTCGCCTTTCAAGATGATGACTCCGATTTCGTCATCGGCTTCGGCGTCTCTCATCGCCTCCATTAACTCGCCGCGAAGGTTGTTACTAAGCGCGTTTAGTGCTTGAGGACGATTGAGTGAAATCGTCGCCAAGCGACCGTCGGTTTCGTAAAGAACGTCTTGATATGCCATGGGAATACCTCTTCTATGGTTATAAGCCACCTACTGATGATGGCGTTCAACAGTGAATCTTTTTACTACACGATCGTGTTTGCGTTGATTATGCACCGCAGATTTAGCAGGCGAATTCTCGTGCATAGAGCATTTACTACGCGATGCCGATACGTTCAGCCATCCCAATTCGCTGTACTTTACCCGTTGGTCCTTTCGGAATATCGGACAAAAACACAATCTCCCGCGGAACTTTAAACGGAGCGAGGCGTTCCCGAGCAAATCGCTGTATTTCGTCTTTCTCTAAGGATTCACCATCGTTCAGCACCAAAATGGCGCCCACTTCCTCGCCAAGTTTGTCGTGAGGCACCGCGAACGTACAAACCTGCGCAATACTAGGGTGATCAAGTAATACTTCATCGACCTCCAAGGGCGCGATCTTCTCGCCGCCGCGATTGATGATCTCTTTCAATCGACCGGTAACTTTGACATACCCGTCTCCATCCATGATGCCTAAATCACCGGTGCGAAACCATCCATCAATGAAGTCCTTGGCATTCGCCTCCGGATTGTTGATATATCCCGTTGTGACGTTTTCACCTTGAATCACGATCTCACCTTCTTGCCCGGATTCGAGAAGTTGAAGGCTTGTCGTACTTGAAATTCCTACTCGAGGACCGGCGGCAGGTCCCACGGTACCCGCTTTCCGTTCTAGCGGCGGCAATGGATTTGAGCACATTTGGTGCGCGGCTTCCGTCATCGCGTACGCCTCGACGACGCGTGTGCCAAATGTCTCCTCAAGACCATGTAGCACCGGAATTGGTAAGGAGGCGGACGACGACCGGATAAACCGCAATTGACTCCTCGCGATGCTCTCGACATTTCGATTGGCTCTCGCGAGGATCGTCTGATGCATGGTCGGAACAGCGCTGTACCAAGTCGGCGATGTTTCATCAAGCCACGTGTAGAACCTGAGTGCGTCGAAACCAGGCGTGCAGAAAACGCGAGCACCTGCGTACAAGGTCGCCATGATTGGTGCCATCAATCCATGGATGTGAAATAGCGGCATCACGTTCAGGCAACGATCCTGAGATGTAAGAGCCAGTGTTTCTGCGATATTTCGTGCCGACGCGAGCAGATTTCGCTGAGAGAGCGGAACCATTTTGGGTCTCGACGTGGTACCGGAGGTGTGGAGAATCAACGCGATGCTCTCCAATGATCGACGCTGACGACCCGTGTGCTTTGTACGACTGCCGGCACCCACGAGACCTTCTTCTGGACTCACCGTAATCAATTCAATCCCTAATCGGCGGGATACTTCAATCACTGGCGACTCAAATCCTGTCTCGGTAATGAGTACGTTTGCCTGAAGATCGTTTAAGTAATACTCAAACTCGTCGGCTGTATACGCAGGATTCAGCGGCGCGACCGCGCACCAAGGAGCGCAGCTAGCGAATGTAGTCGCCATCAGCGGTCCATTTGGCATCACAATTGCGACCCGATCGTTTCCAGCGACTCCGATCGTCGATAAAAAATCACCACATTTCTCTGTGAACTCGACGAACGATGCGTAGCTCATCCCTTCACCGTCGACATTTGCTATAGCAGTCGCTTCCGGCGACGCTCGTTCGTACAACTGCAATATGTCGTGCATGTGATTCTCGTGGTTACCTAATAGATCAGAATTAGACTCAACGCTAATCAGAGCCCAAGTTTTTGTTCACAATCGTCGCGATTAGAGAACGGACGCCGAACAACATAGAAAATAAGCAGCGCCTCGCGATATCTTGCGAGGATATATTCGAAGATCCACATTTCAAATTAGGAGCTCTGCCATGCGAATTGGGATATACGGCGGCAATGTTCGTCGAGGCCGACCACTGACGACCCTAGTCGATGAAATCGTCGAGAAGGAAGCGGAAGGTTTCGTCAGCTACTGGATGCCTCAAGTTCATATGTTCGACGCATTGACGATGATCGCACTAGCCGGACAACGTACTTCAACTATCGAAATGGGAACGGCTGTAGTTCCAAGTTATCCTCGTCATCCGAATGCATTAGCCCAACAAGCTGCTACGGTAAACTCTTTGACGGATGGTCGACTGGTTCTCGGAGTCGGTCCCTCGCATGCGCCTGGAATCGAAGCGCTAGGTTTGAAATACGATCGACCCGCTCAACACATGCGCGAGTACGTATCCGTAATCAAAGCGTTGACGACCGAGGGGCAAGTCGATCATCAAGGTGACGTTTATCAAATCAAGACTGGAATCGCTGTTCCTGACGCGCAGCCATTTCCGATCGTAATGTCAGCACTCGCACCACTGATGCTAAAAGCTGCAGCCGAAGTCGCTGACGGTACAGTCACATGGATGGTTGGTCGCAAAACGATTGCGGAAAACACAGTGCCCAGAATCACCAAAGCTGCGGCAGCTGCAGGTCGTGCCGCCCCGCGCGTCATTGTTGGCTTGCCAGTGTGCGTACATGACGATAAAGAACAGGCGATAGCTCGTGCGAATCAAGTATTCGGCCACTATTACTCGCTGCCGAACTATCGACGTCAGTTAGACAATGAAGGACTATCGAGCGCGGGCGAAATCGCAATCGTCGGAACTGAAAGCGATGTTGAATCACAGATTCAGGCTTTCTTTGACGCTGGAGCAACCGAAGTGCTCGCAAGCGTTTTTCCAGCTGGCGATGACAGTCGAGGTTCGTTTACTCGCACGAACGAGCTCTTGAAAGGTCTAGCTGCCGCCTAAACTTTGACGCGCGGCTATGCTCCCGACGCGAACTCGATACTAGCTACCTTCGAAAAAACGACGGGGGTTATTGACGAAAAGGTCATCGATCTTGTCGCGACTTACCCCCATTTCCTCTAAGTCTGGAATCACGTGTCGGTGGATGAACAGGTATTGATCTACGTTGCCTCGCGTAAACTCATGCTCAACTGGAATTGAGCCGTCAGGCAATTCCTTATGAATATGTAGGCAAATGCAGTCGTGCGCAGGACAAAGTCTGTCGCCAAACCCGTCATCGATTAACGATTTCATCGTGGCGGTCCGCATATGTGGGCTCACTAGCCTACCCGGATACCGATCAAGCCCTAGATAACACCCTTGATCAAGAATCCACTTCAAGTATTCAGTGTCCGTCGTGTTATTTGAATGGTCGATCTTCACCCGCGTGAGATCGACACCTTCCTCTCGGAATATCTCAATCTGGCGTCGGGCTACTTGACCAGTGGGATAGGAATGCACCATGATTGGCAAACCCGTTTCAAGGTGTGCACGAGAAACCGCCCGAGCCATGAGTTCAAGGTCTTCTGTGACGCCCTGGAAGTCCGCGGCGCACTTTAAGATGCCGGCTTTGACGTCGGTTCCGCGAAAGCCTTGCTCAACATCCTTGATGAACTCCCGCGCCATCTGATTCGGCGACACGCCTCGAAGAAAGCGCGGTACGTCAAGCCACCAACCGGTGGTATTGATGATGTTGACTCCGGAACCTTCCGACACCGCTCTTAGCAGCTCAGGATCTTTGCCGAGGTCATAAGTAGTAGCGTCCACAATGCTGTCAATCCCAGCAGCATTGGCGCGTTTAAATGTATCGATCGCTCGCTGGACACGGTCTTCCGGACCAAACAGATCTGGAAACTGGCGAAACATACCCGGGGCACTAACCATGACGTGCTCGTGCATGAGCGTAAATCCAAGTTCCGAACTATCGATAGAACCCAGGACCGTTTGAACCTGTGCCATGCTATTTCTTATTAGGTTGTCGAATACTTACCGGTTTATTCTCATTTGCAGATTTGTATGCGGCTTCGGTTAACTGCGCAACCTGAAATGCATACTCGGGAGGTTCGATGCTATCGACTCCTTTGCGCATAGCGTCGAAAAACGCTGCGTCTGGGGTCGACGCCCGGATGCGCCTCGGTACTTCTACCTCATTGTCGTTCAAAAGTAACGATTGGACTTGCCACTGGTGCATATGAATGGCGAGACTGCCTTTAGTACCAGCAACCATTAAGTGTTCGTCGTGGCGCGCTGCGTTTCCGATCGTGGAGAGAGTTCCCATAGCACCACCGTCAAACGAGACGTGGCATACCATGTTGACATCAACCTTTTGACCTTGGCGGTCCTGGGATGCCCATACACGTTTCGGTCGCAATCCCGTGACCCAAAGTAGTGACGCAACTAGGTGGCTACCCGTATCTATGAACATTCCGCCGCCAGAAAGCTCTAAATCTACACGCCAGCCACCAAATGCCTCCCAATTTTGCGTGACGTAGCCGGATACGCCACATATCTCGCCAATCTCGCCGCGGGCAATCAATTCACGAGCATAAACGTACGCAGGCATCCAATGCCTTTGATACGCAACGACTAGTAGACACTCAACTCTAGAAGCCAATTGAATCAATGAGTTAGCGTGCTTAGATTGGCTAACCAGCGGCTTTTCGACGAGGACGTGCCGTCCATCTTCAAGACTACGTTTTACTTGAAGGTTGTGGTGCTTGTGCGGCGTGCTGATGATCACGCCATCAGATTCGATATTCTTCAGCATCGCTTGCCAATTAGCGAAGTACGGAATCTCATATCCAGCACGTTCTTGAAGCTGCTCGGCGTGGCTTTCCTCAGGGTCAGCGACCCCTACGATTTTGGTTCGTTTATCGTCTAGTATGCGCGGTACGTGTGCTCCACGCATATTGCCGCCCGCTCCTACTAGAACGACATTCAGTCTTGGCTTTGCCATCCGAATACACAGTCAAGCATCAAAATCAATTTTACACGCGATATACCAAATTGAACACGCCGACACAAAGGGTTGTGACAATATTCTTCTGCAAACAGCATGAAAT
>LXNI01001193.1_pt1 | contig 24082 bp, 16 predicted proteins | sample 809091 | NCBI WGS metagenome assembly LXNI01 (sample SAMN04870527, study PRJNA318959) | sponge metagenome | biome: 01000161; feature: marine sponge reef; material: water | host: Sarcotragus foetidus | place: Greece: Milos, Mediterranean Sea | collected 2013-05-29 | depth 5-7 m | reverse complement strand
GTGTGCGCAGGGTTTCGAGAATGCGGGTTTGCGTGTGCATCGGTTCGGTCCGGTGTGTTAAGATCACCGGATTACACACCAGCGGAATCATAAAGTCCAGTATCGTTTATGGGTACAGGGCAGCCCTAGCGAACTCGAACGAGTCGGTTGGGACAGGCCAAAGTCTTCCCGCAGTGGACCAGGCAACGAGCCAGACCCGGGGCGACTCAATACCACTGGTCTTCGGTTGCGTCCTTTTTCCGGGCCACATAATCAAGCAGGGCCTCATCCGTCGCCGGATCCATCTCAGGCAACTGATACCGTGTCAACATTTCCTTCCATTTTCGATGTGCACGCTGCGCCGCATCCAGTCGGCCCTTCTCGGTCCATTGTTCAAACGAATCGGTATCCCCCAGTAAATCAGACCGATAGTTGACGGTCTCGAAATTCGCCAGTGTATGATCAACGCTCAGAAAATTTTCACCCGGCTGTGCTTGCAAGAACGCTTCTTTGGCAAGCTGATTGTCATCGATTTCAAGCCCCTGCAACATTTTGCACATCATACCGCACCGGTCCAGATCCATGACAAATTTTTCATACCCCATGGTCAGTCCCCCTTCCAGCCAGCCTGTCGCATGGAAAATAATCGAAGACCCTGCCAAAATGGCCGCCATCATTGAGTCCGACGATTCCTGCATCGCCTGACCGTCCGCCACTTTCGCCGCGGTCACATGCCCGATTCCCCTAAGCGGCAGTTTCAACCGCCTGCTCAGCTGCCCCAATGCCAGTATACCAAGATTGGCCTCCGGAGTTCCGAATGTCGGTGCGCCCGTCTGGAAGTCCAGCGTAGTCAAAAAATTGCCGTAGATCACGGGCGAGCCCTTTCTGACCAGCTGGGTCAAGGCAATCACTGCCATGGTTTCGGCATGGGCCTGTGCAATCAGTGCCGGCTGGGTCACCGGTCCCATTGCACCACCGAGGATAAATGGCGAAATAAAGTTTCCCTGATTTGCCCGGGCATAGACCTTGAGCGATCCCGACATGACATGATCCAGTACCAGAGGCGAATTCAAATTAATATTGCCCTGAATGACACAGTGATCCTCCATGAACGCCTCTCCAAACACGATTTTTGCCATCTCGATGGAATCTTTCGCTCTGTGTGGTGCAGTGACCCCGCCCATAAACGGCTTGGTTGAATAGCGAAGATGGGTATACACCATGTCCAGATGTCGCTTGTTGACCGGAATATCAACAGGTTCACACACCGTACCGCCTGAGTGATGCAACCAGGGACTTAAAAAGGTCAGTTTGACAAAATTTTGAAAATCGGCAAGCGTGGCATAACGGCGCCCTCCCTCATGGTCGGTCACAAAAGGGGAACCGTATCCCGGCGTCATAGCCACCGAACGATCACCGACCGTTATCGAATGCCGCGGGTCCCGTCCATGCATGACAAACTCACTTGGCGCGGTGGAACACAGGGCCTTGGCGTGCCCCGGATCGAACCTGACCCGCTCGCCCTTGACAGTCGCGCCGGCTTCTTTAAATAATTCGATCGCTTCGGGATCTCCCCGGAACTCAATCCCCACTTCCTTGAGAATCCAGTCGGCGTGTTGTTCCAGCCGGTCAAGTTCTGCTTCGTTACATATCTCGGTCGTTGGAATCCTGCGCTTTACCGCTGCCGGATAAAAATCCGATTGATGCGCTTTTTTATCGAGACGTTTTGCCCGCCCCTGGCGACGTGAAGGTTGTCTTTTGATATTCAATTGGCTTTTATCATGACCGAACCGAAAGCATCAGTGACGACTAATAAGGATGACCACTGTCCACTCGGTGGGCCTGGTGAACAGTCAGGTTCAATACCATACCACATACAATCGAACACCGATCGATTGGATCGATCGAATTGGATCAATCCAATTAACGGTAAAATTCAGTCCATCCGAAGGGATAACGATCTGATTTTCAAACCTCGTCATGCCGCCGTCTCACGCGAATTGCACTTGCCGATGAGAGGCACCACAATCGCGATCGACCGGTCGATTGACAGCGGCACAGGCCAATCAACGGCTGCCTTTATCTGGGAATGAGTCAATCAATCTTCAGACATCGGGAAATATCATTCCCTGTCTTTCGCTTGCCGTGAAAGCCGACAGCATCACCTTCCTGATTTTTTCACCCCTCGGGGGAATGGGACACATCAAGGTCCGGTTTCCAGCACGGGCCGTCATTGGCGATGGTATGATTGACCCTGTCTCAAAGGTGGAGAAGCGCCGTACACGCAATGTACTCGAAGATGTACCGCCTAATACGTTCGTTCTCCCTGCAAGATCGATCCAGACTGACCGAATCAAACCCAGCTGAGTGAATACAGTCACAAGTCATTTTCTCGCTACACTGACACGCGCCGTTCTGTGGTCCTTGCGTCGGGTCGATTATCATGTGAACAAAAGCCTGTACAGCCTGAATAATCCCCACCACTATCAAAACCCCTATATTGCCTACAATGCCCTGAGGGCAAGAAACCCGATCCTGCGCTCATATGCCAATCAGGGCTGGATCGTCACCGGATATCAGGAAGTCGAAGCACTGCTGCGCGATCACCGCATCGGCAGTGATATCCGGAACAACCGCTTATTGAGACAATTGCTCCGGTCTTCCTCTGGAGGAGGCGAAGTACCGGTTCTTGACAATCCCTCCATGCTGAACAAGGATCCGCCGGATCATACCCGGCTGAGAAAATTGGTCGCACAGGGTTTTACGCGCAAATATGTCCAGTCCCTGACCCCCAAAATAACCACCCTGGCCGAAGACCTGCTCTCGCGAACTTCGATACGAAACAATCGGTTTGATGTCATTCAGGCACTGGCAAAACCACTGCCCATCATTGTCATCGCCGAAATGATGGGGGTACCGGTCAACGAACGGCAACAGTTTGGGCATCTGTCGGATCAATTGCTTGGGCTTTTTCAGGTCATGCGTCCCGATCTGATGGAAAGGGGAAACACCGCCCACATTGCAATGAGAGATTATTTTTCACAACTGATTGCCCGAAAAAGACAGTGTCCCGGCACCGATCTCATTTCCCATTTGATCCGTGCCGAACAGGACGGAGAGAAACTCTCTTTGGACGAACTGTATTCCACCTGTACCATGCTGTTAACCGCAGGCCATGAAACCACGACCCGGCTGATGGGGAACTGCCTTTATCTCCTGCTCCAGAATCCATCTCAATTGCGTGCCGCATGCACTGATGAACAATGTCTGAACAAGGCGATAGAAGAAACCCTGCGGTATGAACCGCCCATTCAGCTGGTGGTACGCTTTGTCAGGCAATCAATGTCCTTGCGCCAGCACAAGCTGAAAAAAGGGCAGATGCTGTTGCTTTCCATTGCCGGTGCCAACCGGGATCCAACAATCAATCGTGACCCGGATCAATTCGATATCAATCGAAATGAAATTACCCATCTGAGTTTCGGCAGTGGAATCCATCTCTGCCTGGGCATGGCTCTGGCCCGGCTGGAGACAAAAATTGCGATTCAAACCCTGTTCTCACAGTATCCGAATCTGGCTTATGCCGGGCAGGATCCACATTGGGGAACCAATGATTTCTTCAGGGGGCTTGAAACGCTCTATGTAACCGTCTAGCTTTTACAGAATTTTCGACAGGAAATGTGCTCTGAGGCGTGCTAATGGAAGCACGTCACATCATTGTCATCGTCGGCGCCCCTATGACGTCCCGGTTCCTTTTGAAGTGGTGCAGGCATCCGTCTTCAAGTCCGGGATACTATCGATAAATGAAGCCGATTTTGGAAACTGAAACGGTATTCGAACTGATAACCGCACGGCAGATCATCGTACAATCCGTTACGGGGCTGACCTGCTCGGGGTCTCCCCCAAGCCCCGGGCTCTGAAAACGAATCACCACGCACAAGCGCTGCAAATCCCGGTTTCACGGTATCCGGATCCGGCCTGTGCGAGCAAAGTACACACTGGGGAACCAATGATTTCTTCAGGCGATTTGAAATGGTGCGTCACAATCCGATTTCATCTCACCGGTTAGCCCCATGCCACCGGATAGAGAGTCTTCGAAAAGCACCGCAGACTGAACAAGCAGGACACGCGGCAACAAGAGAAACACGAAACCGGTACAATATCCGGTCCCGTTGTCGCCTTGCGCTGCGACATCATCAAGCGGTCAGTGACTGAGGACGAATAAACCGATAATGACAGGCACATCCCGACTATGCGGATACATGCCAATCCGGAAACGGTTGCAAATGTGTCTCGCCGTGTGTGCGGCCGTCGGGTTGTGTTCGGTCACCGTGGGGAGTGCAGACACCTGGCGGGGCCTGACCGTGGCGCCGGAGCATCGCTGTTCGCCCTACGAGGCGGACGATTACGCCTACCCACCGTCGGTCGAGGCCGACCTCATTGCCCAAATGGGCGGGCTGATCTACGGCCCCTATACCGGTACCTGCTTTACCCACCGCAGCGAGACCGATATCGAACACCTTATCGCCCGGTCCGAGGCACACGACAGCGGACTGTGTGCCCGAAAAGCCGCCACACGGGCCGCCTTCGCCCGCGATCCGCTGAACCTGACGCTGGCCAGCCCCCGGGTCAACCGGACTCAGAAACGGGCCGCGGATGTGGCCGAGTGGACCCCGGCGCTCAATGCCTGCTGGTTCGCCGAACAGACGATTGCGGTCCGCCAGAAGTACCACCTGACCATCGATGCCCGCGAGGTGGCGGCCATTGAGCAGCTGCTGGCGGGCTGCGCTTCCACCGCCATGGTGATTACCTGTGACGGGGCAGCAAAAAAAACTCCTCAGGCAGGTACAACGCAGGACGAAACCGATGCCCTGGCACGCTACGATGACAACCGCAATGGGCGGATCACCTGTGCCGAAGCACGACGACACAGTATCGCACCGGTCCCTCGGGGACACCCGGCCTATCGCTTTATGCATGATGGTGACCAAGATGGCATGGTCTGCGAATAGCGGACAATACGCCTGTCACACTGACTGGGCGAACGCAACTTAAGATAACACATCGTACCGAAACTGTATTAGCATCCCAAACAGGTGATTCCACTTGACCGTCAATTCGAGGCAAGCATGTATTCTCAATCCATCAGGCAATATCCGATATGACGATTCTCCTTGATATAAGGGATCCGGCATGGATGCGAGAGGCGGATCTCAGAGATTTTCTTGCCCCGCTTTTGCCCGGTGTCCCCATCTATTGTGAAACCGCGGGGGTCAACGCAGCCTCCGTCACCCTGCTTGCAACCACGATGCTCCGTCCCGGCGTGGTGGCCTCTCTGCCTGCCCTGAAACTGGTGCAGAAACTGGGAGCCGGTGTGGAGGGTATTGTCGGCGACCCTGCGTTGCCGGATCATGTTCGGGTCACTCGATTGAAGTCGCATGGCCCGGCGCAGGAAATTGCGGAATACTGTGTCGCTTATGTCCTGAGTGAACAGCATCATATCCCGTATCATCGCCAGAGCCAGTCCCACTGTCTGTGGAAACCGATCGCGCCGAAACAGACCTCGCTCACCACCGTTGGTGTACTGGGCCTCGGCCATATTGGCTCAACAACGGCTCAAGCCTTTGTCCGGCTCGGATTTCGGGTCATTGGATGGAGTCGAACGGAAAAATCCCTGCCCGGAGTGGAATGCTGTCATGGCAACGACCAGCTCCCTATGCTGCTGGAGCAATGTGATTATGTTGCGAGTATTCTGCCTTCGACAGACAGGACTCGCAATTTATTTGATCTGAAACGATTCCAGTGCATGAAAAATGAGGCGGTTTTAATCAATGCCGGTCGAGGCGACCTGATCATTGAAGAAGATCTGCTCATCGCCCTGGACACGGGAATGCTCAAAGCGGCCATACTGGATGTGTTCAGGCAGGAGCCACTCCCTGCAACACATCCTTTTTGGAATCATCCCCAAATCACGGTGACCCCGCATGTTTCAGGCTGGCACCTTGATGATGGCCTTCGGGATATCGCGGAGAACTATCGACGGATGGTCAGTCATCAACCACTGTTGCACGAAGTTGACCGCATCGCAGGCTATTAGAAGGCACCACAGCCGACCACCACATTTTACACGCGCTCCATCAAGCCGCAAGGCACGGTGAACTCCCGGTATTGCCCTGCAACCACTGCCGGGACTGCACCCGGTGGATGTTCCAATCGGGGACCGACCCGAGAACAGGGCATTTTCCGTGCGGTCTCCCCACCGGATTTGTGACGGTGGAGCCGGCACTCTCGCCGATGCCGGTTGGCCGTCGGCGTCTTTCCCGGCCAAACTAGAACAAGCCTTCTACCTTGCCTTCTTCATTAAGCCGAATCCGGTTAGCCGCCGGCGTGCGCGGCAATCCGGGCATGGTCATGATGTCTCCACACACGACCACGATAAATCCCGCTCCGGCAGAAAGCCGGACCTCTCGGATTGACAGCGTATGCCCCGTCGGTGCCCCCTTTCGATTGGGATCGGTCGAAAAACTGTACTGTGTCTTTGCGATACAGACAGGCAGCGCACCGAAGCCATTTTGCTGGAGTTCCCTGATCTGGTTGATGGTTTTTTGATCGGCGGAAATCCCATCGGCACGATAGAGTCGGGTTGCGACCGTTTCGATTTTTTCCCAAATGGGCATCTCGTCAGGATACAGCGGACTGAACTGGCTGACACCGCTGTCCGCCACTTTGGCCACTTCCTGTGCCAGTTCGATCGTGCCATTACCCCCGTTTGCCCAGTGGCTGGCATCCATCGCTTTGACGCCATACGCTTCGGTTGCCTCACGGACAGCGGCAATTTCATCCGCCGTATCGGCGCTGAACTGGTTGATTGCAACCACCACCGGCACACCATACAACTTGACGTTTTCGATGTGCCGCTTGAGATTGACACAGCCATCGCTCACCGCTTGCACATTTTCGCTTCCCAAGTCGTCTTTCGACACCCCGCCATGCATCTTCAATGCACGAACCGTTGCAACAATCACCACCACATCCGGTGTCAGACCGGCACTGCGACACTTGATGTCAAAAAATTTCTCTGCCCCCAGATCCGCCCCGAAACCCGCTTCGGTAATCACGTAATCCGACAATTTCATGGCCGCCCGGGTTGCGATCACCGAGTTGCATCCATGGGCAATATTGGCAAACGGTCCACCGTGAATAAAAGCGGGATTGTGCTCCAGCGTCTGGACCAGATTCGGCGCCAGTGCTTCTTTTAACAACACCGTCATCGGACCCGGTCCCATCACCGCCTCGGCACGAACCGGCTGACGGTCACGGGTGAATCCAATCACGATCTTGCTCAGCCTGTGCTGTAGATCCGCCAGATTCTTCGACAGACAGAAAATCGCCATGATTTCAGAAGCGACCGTGATATCAAATCCATCCTCTCGCGGAAAACCGTTCGAGATTCCGCCCAGTGAGCTGGTAATCTGTCGTAATGCGCGGTCATTCATGTCCACAACACGCCGCCATGTCACCCGACGGCTGTCAATCCCCGCCTGGTTCCCCCAGTAGAGGTGATTGTCCACCAGTGCCGATAACAGATTATGTGCCGCACTGATGGCATGGAAATCCCCAGTGAAATGCAAATTAATGTCTTCCATTGGAATCACTTGCGCATATCCGCCGCCAGCCGCACCCCCTTTCATCCCAAAACATGGTCCCAAAGAGGGTTCTCTGAGACAGACCATCGCTTTCTTGCCAATTTTGTTCAGGCCATCGGTCAGTCCAACTGAAGTCGTTGTCTTGCCCTCACCGGCGGGGGTCGGCGTGATCGCTGTCACCAAAACCAGTTTTGCATCGGGCCGGTCTTTCAGGGAATCGATGTACTCCAGGCTGACTTTTGCTTTGGTATGCCCGAAGGGTGCCAGCGCAGTCTGCGGAATGCCGAGTTTGTCGGCTATATCGGAAATCGGTTTTATAGGCGCGTTGCGCGCGATATCAATATCACTCATCAGGATTCAAATATCTGGATTGTTTATACTTTCTTGATCGAATGCGGCGTTTCAATGATACATGTTCAACGGTTTGTTTTACTCCCCCCGTCTTCGACTTGCTCAGCCACCCACTCGCAATCGGTACAGCCTGCTCACAACGCAGGCCAAGTCTCGACTTTTACGCTGCCGGATTTTATTCGATAATATCGGGCCATGGCACTATTTTCGGGTCAAAACAATCGGAATGTGCCGTAAATCGCGATCAGGCCGCTTCCACCCGGGCGGCACAGTACTTGAATTCCGGGATTTTCCCTATCGGATCGAGCGCTGAATTGGTCAGGGTATTGGCCGCAGCCTCTGCGTAGCAAAACGGAATGAAGATCATATTGTCGGGAATGCCGCTGTCCGACCGGGCCACCATTTCAATGGTGCCTCGCCGGGTCGATACTTTTACCTTGTCTCCGCCTGCAAGCTGCATATTCATCAACGCACCCGGTGACAGGCTGGCCACCGCTTCCGGTTCGATCTGATCCAGTACGTCGGTCCTGCGTGTCATCGACCCGGTGTGCCAATGCTCGAGTTGACGCCCTGTCGTCAGGATCATCGGATATTGCTCATCGGGCATTTCATCCGGGGGGATCAGGCTCGCAGGGACTAATTTCCCTTTTTTCGATGCCGTCGGGAATCCGTCGGAAAAGACAATGTCATTTCCCGGCCTGTCCGGTGCCTCACACGGATAGGTGACAGCACTTTCCTCGCCGAGTCGTTCCCAGGTGATATTGTCCAGTGACGGCATCACGGTTGCCATTTCTGCAAACACGTCGCGCGGATGAGCGTAATGCCAGTCAAGCCCAACACGACGGGCAATTTCCTGGATGATCCACCAATCCTGTCTGGCATCGCCGGGCAATTGCAGCGCCTGACGTCCCATCTGCACCTGGCGATTGGTATTGGTCACGGTGCCGTCCTTTTCCGGCCAGGCTGATGCCGGCAAAATCACATCGGCGTAAAATGCAGTCTCAGTCAGAAACAGGTCCTGTACCACCAGATATTCCAGCTTTGCTAGGGCATCACGGGCATGTTGGACATCCGGGTCAGACATCGCCGGGTTCTCCCCCATGATATACATCCCCCTGATCTGATCGTGATGAATGGCATGCATGATTTCAACCACCGTCAATCCCCGCTGCGGGTCCAGTGTGGTACCCCACGCATCTTCGAATTGCGCCCGAAGATTATCCACATCGACCAACTGATAATCCGGCAGCATCATCGGAATCAATCCCGCATCCGAGGCACCCTGCACATTATTTTGTCCACGCAATGGATGTAATCCCGTCCCGGGTCTGCCGACCTGGCCGGTGATCAGGGACAGCGCAATCAGACACCGCGCATTGTCGGTTCCATGCACATGCTGGGAGATGCCCATTCCCCAAAAGATGATCGAAGCCTTCGAAGTGGCATAAGTCCGGGCGACAACCCTCAGGGTATCGGCATCAATCCCACAAACCGGCGCCATTTTTTCCGGCGTGAAATCCCGTATGTGTGTTTTCAGATTTTCGAAGCCTTCCGTATATCGGCTCACATAGTCCCGGTCATACAGTCCTTCGGTCACAATCACATTCAAAAGTGCATTGAGCATCGCCACATCGGATCCGGGCTTGAATTGCAGCATATGGGTCGCATGACGATGCAGCCCTCCCTTTCTCGGATCCATCACGATCAAGGTCGCCCGCTTGGCCGCCTGCTTGAAAAAAGTGGCTGCCACCGGATGGTTCGAGACCGGATTGGCCCCGATCACAATAATACAGTCCGCATCCTGTACCGCGTTAAACGGTGCGGAAACCGCACCGGAACCGACCCCTTCCAACAAGGCGGCCACCGAAGAGGCATGACACAGCCGGGTACAATGATCCACATTATTGGTTCCAAAACCGGTTCGCACCAGTTTTTGAAACAGGTAAGCCTCTTCGTTGGAACACTTGGCGGATCCGAAACCCGCCAATGCCTGGCTGCCATGCTGATCACGCAGCGCCTTTAATCCGCCACCGGCCAATGCCAGCGCCTCGTCCCAGGTCGCTTCCCGAAAATGCGTATAGGGATTCGACGGGTCCAGATCAAGATCGCCCCTTTTGGTTGATTTTTCCAGTCGAATCAATGGTTTGGTCAGGCGGTGAGGATGGCGCACGTAGTCAAATCCAAAACGCCCCTTGACACACAGCCGATTTTGATTTGCCGGGCCTTCTTTGCCTTGCACCGCAACGATTGCATTGTCCTTTACCTGGTAGGTGATCTGGCAACCGACGCCACAATAAGGACACACACTGTGCGTTTCAGACAACTGCGACCGGGGATCGGCATATTTTGCCACTCCGGATGCATCCACCAGACTGGACTCCATCAAGGCGCCCGTCGGGCATGCCTGGACACATTCTCCGCAGGCGACACAACTGCTCTCACCCATGGGATCATTCTGATCGAAGACGATCTGCGCCAGATGTCCCCGAAATGCCATCCCGATCACATCATTGACCTGGACTTCCCGACAGGCCCTGACACACAGATTACATTGAATACAGGCATCAAGGGCAACCTGCATGGCGGGGTGGCTTCGGTCCGGTTGGGGCACTTCGCGAGGTGCAAAGCGACTGGTTTCAATATTCAGCCTGTCGGCCCACTGCCACAATCGGGAACTTTTCTCATGCGCGACCGCACGGGCCGGCTGGTCTGCAACCAATAATTCCATGACCAGCGACTGCGATTTTCTGGCCCGTTGATTATTCGAGGTCACCACCATGCCCTCACTGGGTTTGCGGAGGCAGGATGCCGCCAGAACGCGCTCGCCCTCGATTTCGACCATACAGGCGCGGCAGTTGCCATCCGGACGGTAACCGGGCTGATCCAGATAGCATAAATGGGGAATATCCACTTCATACCGTTTTGCCACCTGCCAGATCGTTTCATCCGCACCGCCCAGCACGGTCCGGCCATCCAGCGTGAATTCGATCATCCCGGTCATCACAGATCCTCCTTAAAGTATTTCAGGACACAGTTTATCGGATTCCCTGCCGCCTGACCCAACCCGCAGATGGATGCATCCGTCATCACCTGACTCAAATCGCTCAGCAGGTCCACATCCCATTGGGGTTTGACCATCGCCTTGACCGACTTTTCCGTTCCGACCCGGCACGGGGTGCATTGACCGCAACTTTCATCCTGGAAAAACCGCATCAGATTCAATGCCACCGTTTTCATGTTGTCCTGGTCGCTGAAAACGACGATGGCGGCAGACCCGATAAAGCAACCGTGCTTTTGCAAGGTATCAAAATCCAGCGGCTCATCCGCCAGCGTCGCCGGCAGGATGCCGCCCGATGCCCCTCCCGGCAGATAACCCTTGAAGACATGTCCCTCCTGCATTCCACCGCAGTAGTCCTCAAGGAGCCGGTTCATGGTGATCCCGGCCGGCGCCAGCTTGACACCCGGGTTGTTGACCCGTCCGGAAACCGAGTAACTGCGCCAGCCCTGACGACCATTGGTTCCTGCGTCCGCATACCATTTCGGCCCCTTTTCAATAATGTCGCGCACCCAGTACAGTGTCTCCACATTGTTTTCCAGGGTCGGTCTTCCGAACAACCCGATTTCGGCCACATAAGGCGGACGGTTCCTGGGCAATCCTCGCTTCCCTTCGATGGATTCGATCATCGCCGATTCCTCTCCACAGATATAGGCACCGGCCCCACGACGGACTTCAATGTCCACATGCGCCGCCAAACCGGCCTCCCGCACCACGTTCAGTTCGTCCTTCAACAGGGACAAGATGGCCGGATACTCATCGCGCACATAAACATAGCTTTTTTCAGTGTCCACCGCCCATGCGGCAATCAACATCCCCTCAATAAACCGGTGGGGATCCGTTTCCAGATAGTGACGATCCTTGAACGTGCCAGGTTCGCCTTCGTCAGCGTTCACCGCCATCATTCTCGGTCCTTCATAGCCACGGACAATGGCCCACTTCCGACCCGCCGGAAAACCCGCGCCCCCCAGCCCCCGAAGGGCTGATTCATTGAGGAACTGGATAACCTGTTCAGGGGTCAGCGCACCCGACAGACAGCGCCTCAGCAGTTGATAGCCGCCCGCTTGAAGATACGTCTCAAAGGAAATATAGGACGGTGCCGGGGGATGGATATGCCCCGATCGTGCCGCCTGCAAGACGGTCTCGGCCTGCGCATGACCGATATGATTGTGCCCCACTTCGACGACCGGTGCACTGTCACACCGTCCCATGCACGGTGCCCTGAGCACACGAAGGGTGTCATCATTGCAACCCGATTCAAGATCCGCAACCAAACGCTCCGCCCCGGCCAACTGACAGGCAATGCTGTCACAAACACGGATGGTTGTCTTCGGGGGGGGTGTCTCCCCCTCTTTGATGACATCGAAATGGGCATAAAATGTTGCCACTTCATAGACTTCTGTCTGGGACAGTCGCATCAAGCTGGCCAACGCAGCCAGGTGCGAGGAGGACAGGCAACCGAACTCGTCCTGGATCAAATGCAGGTATTCGATCAGCATGTCCCGCCTCAGTGGCCCGTTCCCAACCAGTGTCTTGACCTGATCCACTACCTGTGTCTCAACCTGTCGGCCCTTGAGTTCCGGCCGCGCCCGTTTGCGTCCACGACCCGGATGGCCCCGTCTCGCAATAGGGCCCGTCACTGCACTCATATCACAGATTCTCCTAAACTAGCATTGTCATATCAATCAATATGTCCATCCCGGCGTGTGGGAACATCAGATCAGAACCCGTTTCAATGTCACACCCAAAGCAGCCGGCGAATCGGCGACCGCCACACCCGCCCCCTTCAGCGCCTCAATTTTATCACCCGCACTGCCCTTTCCACCGGCAATAATGGCGCCAGCATGGCCCATCCGTCGCCCCGGGGGTGCCGTCACTCCAGCAATAAACGCACACATCGGCTTTTTGATATTACTTTGTTTGTTGAATTCAGCCGCTTCCTCTTCAGCGGTCCCACCGATCTCCCCGATCATGATGATCGAGCCTGTCTCCGGATCCGCCAGGAACAGCTCGAGACAGTCGATAAAATTGGTTCCATTGACCGGGTCGCCACCGATGCCGATGCAGGTACTCTGTCCCAGCCCGGCCACCGTCGTTTGTGCCACGGCTTCGTAGGTCAGTGTCCCGGACCGGGATACAATGCCGACATGACCCTTTGCATGGATGTGGCCCGGCATGATCCCAATCTTGCACGCATCCGGCGTAATAATGCCCGGACAATTGGGACCGATCAGCCGGCTGGCGGATTTTTCCAGCACGCGTTTCACTTTCACCATATCCAGGACCGGCACCCCCTCGGTAATACAAACGATCAATGGCACTTCGGCATCAATGGCTTCCAGAATCGCATCGGCCGCAAAGGGCGGCGGGACATAAATGACTGATGCATTCGCCCCGGTTTTTTCCACCGCCTCAACAACGGTATCAAACACCGGCAACCCAAGGTGGACCTGACCCCCCTTGCCCGGGGTTACTCCGCCGACCATCTGTGTTCCGTATTGAATCGCCTGCTGGCTGTGAAAGGTGGCCTGTGAACCGGTAAAACCCTGGCAGATGACGCGGGTGGACTGATCAACTAATACCGACATTATGTGTTCTCCCGATGTGCGCTTCGATTAACCCGGTCAACGACTTTTTGGGCCGCATCCGCCAGATCATTCGCCGAGATGATCGGCAAACCGGAATCAGCCAGAATCGCTTTCCCCTTTTCGACATTGGTTCCTTCAAGCCGCACCACAAGCGGGACATTCAAGCTGACTTCCCTGGCCGCCGAAACAATACCTTCGGCAATCACGTCACAACGCATGATCCCGCCAAAAATATTCACCAGTATACCCTTCACATTCGGGTCGGACAGGATGATTTTGAAGGCCACTGTCACCCGTTCGGCCGTCGCCCCGCCCCCCACATCCAGAAAATTGGCCGGTGACCCCCCATGCAACTGGATGATATCCATGGTTGCCATCGCCAGTCCGGCCCCGTTGACCATGCAGCCGATTGAACCGTCAAGCTTGATGTAGTTCAACTCGTATTCGCTGGCCTCAACCTCGGCCGCATCCTCTTCATCCTTGTCCCTCAGCGCTTCGACGTCCGGATGCCGATAGAGCGCGTTGCTGTCGAAATTCATCTTCGCATCCAGCGCAATCAACGTCCCATCCCCTTTGACGACCAGTGGGTTAATTTCGACCAGACTGGCATCCAATTCGGTAAATGCCCGGTACATCGACTGCAGGAAATGGACCGCGGAACGCACCTGACTGCCGGACAGGCCGAGTCCGAAAGCGAGTTTGCGGGCGTGGAAGGGCTGTAAGCCGACTGCGGGGTCCACCACCACCTGATTGATTTTCTCCGGGGTGTTGGCGGCCACTTCCTCAATATCCATTCCCCCTTCGGTCGACGCAATCACCGTGACACGACTGCTCTTTCGATCCACCAGTAACCCCAAATACAGTTCCCGTGCAATGTCACAACCCTCCTCAATATACAATCGCCTCACTTGCTGTCCTTGTGGACCGGTCTGGTGGGTGACCAGTTGCATGCCGAGTATCTCAGTCGCCGTGCTTTCCAGTGCCGCCATCGAATTGACCACCTTGACACCCCCGCCCTTGCCGCGTCCCCCTGCATGAATCTGCGCCTTGACCACCCACACCGGCCCGCCGAGCCGCGCGGCAACCGTCATGGCGTCGTCTACACTAAACGCCGCCTCCCCCTTGGGCACCGCCACACCAAACTGCGCCAGCAACGATTTCGCCTGATACTCGTGTATATTCATTATCGATTCTACTATCCCATTTGGTATACAATATACCACACTATCCGGTCATGCCGTCCGCCTCTGCCGGACACCAACAAAAGGGCGATTATACCCCGGTCAGCCTGAAACTGCGGGCACCCGGACCGAAATTCGTATCATTTATGACAATGCGTCGCCCCGTGAAACCATGCAGGCCATGATGGTTTGATCACCGGGTCTGCGTCAGTCAATCCAGGCAATGTGAAGCAGATTCGTGGTGCCGGAGGTGCCAAAGGGCAGTCCGGCGGCGATGATCACGGCCTCACCGGACTGCGCGAAATCTTCTCTCACCGCGACCTCTTTGGCCGCATCAATGACCTGCATCAACTCCGCATCCTCGTTGGCGACATCGATGGTCACCGCATGAACCCCCCAGACCATGGACAGATAGCGCGCGGTTCTGATTTCGGGTGTCAGGCTTAAAATCGGCGCCCGGGGTCTTTCCCGCGCCGCCCGCACGCTGGTACTGCCGGAAGCCGTATAGGTCACCGTGGCCGCCGAGGACAGCACATGGGTCACTCTTTGCAGTGCATTGCAAATGGCATCAGCCGTGGTCGCTCTCGGCGCGGGACGCTGCGCTTCCAGGATATTGCGATACACCGGATCCTGTTCCACCTCATCGATGATTTTGTCCATCATCCGGACCGACTGCATCGGATAATTCCCGGCCGCTGTTTCCGCAGACAGCATCACCGCATCCGCACCATCATAGATCGCCGTGGCAACATCCGAGGCTTCCGCCCGGGTCGGTACCGGAGCATTCACCATGGAATCAAGCATATGCGTGGCAATCAAGACCGGTTTTCCGACCTGCCTGCACTGCCGGATGATCTTCTTTTGGATGACCGGCACCTGTTCAGGGGGCAATTCGACCCCCAGGTCCCCCCGGGCCACCATCATCCCGTCACAAAGATTCAAAATGGAATCAAGGTGTTCCACGGCAGCGGGTTTTTCCAGTTTGACCATAATCGCGGCGCGACCCTTGACCAATTCACGCAGTTCCCTGACATCATCGGGTCTTTGGACAAACGATTGGGCCACCCAGTCGACGCCCAGCGACAGTCCATAGGCCAGGTCCCGGCGGTCCTTGTCGGTGATGACGGAAATCGGCAGCACAACCCCCGGTATATTGACCCCTTTGTGGCTGCCGATCTTGCCGCCGACCACCACCTCGGTGAGCACCTGATCCCCACTGTACTCCTGCACTCGCAGGCTCACCCTGCCGTCATCGATCATCAGTTCGCTGCCGATTTGCAATGCCGCGAAAATTTCCGGATGGGGCAGCGGGGCCCGGCGACTGTCTCCGGGTGTGGCCTCCATGTCCAGCCGATAGACATCACCCTTGTGAAGCAAAACCGCCTGCTCGGAAAATGTCCCCAGCCGGAGCTTCGGTCCCTGAATATCCATTAAAATACCGATCGGACGTCCGGTCTCCCGTTCGACGCGACGGATGGCCTCCACTCTTTGCCGATGATCGTCGTGATCGCCATGGCTGAAGTTCAGCCTGAACACATCGACACCCGCATCAAACAGCGCTCTGATGACCGATTCCGACGAACTTGCAGGGCCCAGCGTGGCCACGATTTTCGCTTTTCTGAGTCGACGCATCGTCTGATTTTCACCTGATTTTGACTGATCAGCAAATTATAGCTTGGAATGATGACAACCAACTTACACAGCATCTTATCCCGCCGGATCCGTTGACAAATGTAGAGGCCGTGTCATCAAACCGACACGTATTACAGACCCGTTGCGTGATCAGAAAATTGTCGACAGCAATCAACGGATACTATACCCTCTTGGCTGTTGTCATTATTGAACCACGATGCCATAACATGCCCTCTGACAAACGCATCCCGGGAATACGGACAACGGCGGTCCACGCCGGGGAGTCTCCCAATCCCGAGACCGGTGCCTCAGCACCGGATATCGTGATGTCCAGCACGTTTGTGGTCGATGAAAAAGTCAGTTTCTCCGCCAACAATCTCACGGATGACACCCCCTTTCTTTACACTCGCTGGTCCAACCCGACCACGAAGCAACTGGAAACCAAAATTGCGGCAATGGAACAGGCGCCGGCGTGTGTGGCGTTTTCATCCGGAATGGCCGCCTCGACAGCCGTCCTGTTCAGCCTGCTGAGCCAGAACGATCACCTGGTCATCAGCAACACCAATTATCCGGGCACGGCTGAACTCGTCCGCGATACGTTACCGAGAATGGGGATCGAGGTCACCCCGGTTGACACGGCTGAACTGGCCCAGGTCGAATCGGCGATGCAGCCAAATACCCGAATGATCTGGATAGAAACGCCGTCCAACCCCCTGCTTCGCATCACCGACATTCGAAAAGTCTCGGAAACTGCCCGTCATCACGGTGTGCTTGTGGTGGTGGACAGCACCTTTGCCACACCGATCGCCACCCGGCCCTTTTCACTGGGCGCCGATCTGGTGGTCCAGTCCCTGACCAAATACATGGGCGGACATGGAGATGCCATGGGCGGCGCCGTCTCCGGAAAGACGGATCTGGTCGGCCGATTACGGGGGGAAGGGGCCGGCCACTACGGTGGTGTGATCAGTCCATTCAATGCCTGGCTGATTTTACGCGGCATGGCCACCTTGCCGATTCGCATGAAAGCCCATCAGGACAATGCGATGGAACTGGCCCGTTTTCTGGAACAACACCCGAGGATCGAACGGGTTCTCTATCCGGGACTGCCCTCTCATCCTCAGCATGATGTCGCGATCCGGCAAATGGATAATTTCTCGGGCATGATTTCGTTCAAAGTCAATAACCCGCATGAAACGGCACAGCACATGATGACCCGGTTGGATATTTTCCACTACGCGGTCTCACTCGGACACCATCGCAGCCTGATCTATCTCATGGAAACACAGGACCTGATGCAGGCCTCCTATCGACTCTCCGGACGGGAGCGGGATAAATATCAATCCACTGCCGGCGAGGGTATTTTCAGGGTATCGGTTGGACTTGAAGATGCCGATGACCTGATCAATGATCTGGCTCAGGTGCTATAGCTAGGATTCCGGCACCCGTGTTGCCGTGTCTGAAGGCGGCAAACGGTTCGGTGTCAATCCGACGGCCTCGTTGAACACGCCCCAAACCATCCCCGTCTTCACGATACAATCGAATATTCAAAAATCGTGGTAACGACATCCCGCCTCTATCGGCTTTTCATTGCGATCGTGTTGGTCGGCCTATCGGGTTGTGCAATCACCCCACCGGTACCGGTCATTTCCGATTTAAATCCGGATAAGGTTGTGGTCCAGTACGTCAGCAGATATGGGGAAGAACCGAACCCTGGGCTGATTGATGTCGAAGCCCGGAAGGGCTGTGCCATTCATGGGAAAAAACCGGTGTTTGTCAGCGCCACCTGCAAAAGCGAGCGCTCAGGTGAGTCGTTCACCACTTGTACCACCCCGAGCACCTACACAACAACCCATGGCTACGGAACTTACATCTCTAGCGCCATCGCATCTTGCATCACAACCGCCACCCGCACAACCACCTGCTCCCACTTGTACGCTTGCATCGAGTAATCCCACGGGCATGACCCATCAGAATCCACGTAGAAGAAAGGCCCCTCGGTAAATTGTGTCAGAGTGCCGACCACCGTCATGGACAGAAAAAATGGGCTGTGTCCCGGGCAGACGAAGCATGGCTGCGCGGGACAGTGCCCAAAAGTCACCCGTCGACGCTTCCACCGGGTAAACGACTGGAGAGATAATGTCTTAATAAATCCAGACGATCATTTCCCCAGAAAATTTTTCCGTCCGCAATGACGGCGGGCAAACCGAACAGATTGTGCTGCACCGCGCTTTGCAGGTGTTGGTTTAACCGATCCTTGTATGGCTGGCTGCGCATGGCGACTTCATCGATCTGTCCCTCATCCAAGCCGATCCGCGCCGCCTCTGATTGTAACCATGGAATATCTGAAATGTCTTTCTGCCCGGACCAGTACCCCCGCATGATCGCTTTGACAAAGGATTCTGCCAACCCGCAATCACTGGCATAAATCGCACAGCGCAATGCCCGGGAGGGCCGTTTCGGGTAGTCACGGTGAGGCTCAAAGGGCAGTCCGCACAAGGCGGCGGTGTCCCTTTGATCCTGTTGATACCAGGAGACAAATCCCGCATTGGCCTGCAGCGGCTTTCTGCCCTTGACCGCGTCATTGAGATTGGCCAGATGGACTGGTTTCCAGTTCAGCTGCGCATTAAATTCCCGGGCAATATCGCCAATACGGAAACTCGCGAAGTAGCACCAGGGACTGTGAAAATCAAACCAGAAATCAAGCTGCTTTTTCTTCGGGTCCGGTACTTTTGTCGCCGTTTCAAAACGTCGCCGGTCAACCACTGCGCGAACATGTCGGCCGCGCATGACCAGGGTCTCGCCTTGATGGGCCGTCAGCTCAAACTCGATACGACGGCCCTGTTGTCTGGTCAGAATCGCAGTCACGATAATCGATTGACCGATCCACGCCGGGGCCAGATGATCCACTTGCACCGACGTCCCGACACTCACTTCCCCGACTTCATAATAGGGCGACGCCAGATGATCGGCAGCCGCTTCAAAATACAGGATAATCGCCGTGGTGGCGACCACATCGACCCCATGATTCCCCATCGCCGAGGCGGCCTGCTGTGCCGTGGGATAAAACACTTCGCGATGGTCGATTCCGCGCTTAATGACCCTCATAGCTGCACACTCCGGCGATGTTCAACGTACCTGTGGAAACTCCGGTCCGTCCAGTGGATCACCGTGTCGCAGCCGACACTCGGGAAACGGTGGCGAAGTGGTTCCCCGGCGAACGGCAAAGGTCGCATCATCACCGACCCAGCGACTCGAAAAAGCCCGCCTGCGGCGGGTCTTGCACTGATTGGCGGGGGCACCATGCACGGTCAGAAAATGAAAGGCCACCACATCGCCCGGCTCGACGGCCCAGTGCAACAGCCGGTACTTGTCTGGGTCGGCCTCAATATCCGGCAACCGGTGGTAGTGAGTGTCCGGGTACAGTGGCGTTCGATCAAAACGGGTTGGCGTGAACCATTTTCCCCACCCATGCGATCCGGCGACAAACCGGACGGCCGTCTCTTCGGACACGTGATCCAATGCCAGCCACAAGCTGCAGTTCTGCCTGCCATCGACACAGTAGTAGGGTTGGTCATGGTGCCAGGGTGTGGGAATATCGGTGGCCGGTTCCTTGACCAGAACATGCTCATGAAACAATCTGACATGCCTCGACCCCATGAGCTGTTGTGCTATCGCCGCTGCCGGCGAATGAAACAGGAAATCCCGATATTCATCGATCCGCTGCCAATTGCAAAAATCGCCAAAGAAACGCCCCCGCGAGCCATCGCGATAATCCCGGACGAAGGGGCCCGGATTGTGCAGGTTGATTTCGATCCCCCGACGCAACACCTCAACCCAGTCGGTCAACAATCCCCTGATGACGACCGCGCCGTGCTGGTGAAACTGTTCAATCGTCTGTTTTGGGATATGCACGATCATCGCCTGGTTGATTTCGATCCGGTGCCCCGATCATGACTGACGGCGAATTGCCGCGAACCGGCTGACGACAGCAAGGGGGGTCTCCTTCGTTTGGAATTTCGAATATACTGCATTGTCCAATCTGGAACAAACGACCTCATGCATGACGACTGAAACCGCGATTCCCCGATTCGATAAAATCAGTGATTATGTCTTTCACTACGCCGATCATACCCCCAATAAAGAGGCTTTGATCTGGCAGGATGTTCGCATTGACTACCGATCGTTCGCAACCCGGGTTAAACGGATTTCAAGGGCATTGATCGCCGCCGGCGTTGGAAAAGGAGACCGTGTCGCGCTGCTCGGCACCCCGCGGCCGGAATTTTTCATGGTCATGCTGGCGACCGTCGATATTGGCGGAATCTGGGTCGGGCTACATCCCCGCTATCAGCTGAACGAATTTCGCCATATCCTTGATCAGGCCTCACCCACACTCCTGTTTGCCTTCGAACAGATCGATGGTCGTCGATATGAGGATGAATTATCCATTTTCCAGAAAGCGTACCGCCAACTCAATCAGATCATCGTGTTTGATAACAGCCATCCGACCACCGGGATTTCGTTTGATGCCTTTTGCGCAACCGCCCACGATACCCCTGAAGCAACATGGCAGGCCGCCAGGAATCGTATCGAAACCGATGATTCAGCGGTGATTATTTTCACATCCGGGACGACGGGCAAACCCAAAGGGGCGATGAACAGCCATTACGGACTGGTGCACTGTGCCCTGATCGAGTTGAGCCGGTGGCCCGGTGATGACCTGCGTGTCCTGCAGAACATGCCGATCAACCACATCGCCAACATTGGCATGATGTCCAGCTATGCACTGGTGGCGGGAGGCACCCTGGTCTTCATGGATCGCTTTGATCCCGTTCAAATCCTAAAATGCATCGAAACCGAACGGATCACTTTCTGGCTGCAGGCACCCGCGATGTTCCATCTGGTTGTCAATCAACCCGGTTTTGCAACAACTGATCTTTCCTCGCTGGAGTATATCGTCTGGGGAGGCGGACCCATGCCACAACACCTGATCCGCAGCCTGCGCCGACTGAAGGCTACCTTGGCCATGGCCTATGGGATGACCGAATTGACGGCGTATGTCACCTATGCGGATCTGGATGCCAGTGAAGAAGCCCTCGCCAACACCATCGGCAAGCCGGAACCGCGTTATGATCTGCGTCTGATCAACCATCGCGGCAACATGGCGGACATTGGGGAAAGCGGTGAAATTCAGGCCAGAGGCCGGTGGCTGATGAATGGCTATTTCAACCAGCCACAGGCAACCTCAGCGGCTTTTACCGACGATGGATGGTTCAAAACAGGCGATATTGCGGAACTTCGCGAAGACGGAAACTGGAAACTGGTCGGTCGGACCAAGGAAATGTATAAATCCGGTGGCTATAATATCTACCCCAGAGAGATAGAAATGGGCATTGAAGAACATCCCAGCGTTGCCATGTGTGCGGTATTGGGGGTGCCTGACGCGCTTTATCATGAGGTCGGTTACGCTTTCATACAGATTGAACCCGGCCGACACCTTAGCGTCCCTGAAATAACTGACTGGTGTCGACAAAGACTGGCCAATTACAAGATCCCGAAAACGTTCGATATCATGACCGAACTGCCGCGGCTGCCGATTGGGAAGATTGACAAGCAGGGGCTGCGACGCCGTCTCGACAATCGGTCCAGTTAACGGCACAAAAACAATCCAGCCGGAAAACCAGCCTTTGACCCTTACCACACCAATCACGACTTGACGATGAAATACAAGAAACTGGGCAATACCGATATTGATGTTAGCCTGATCTGTCTCGGCACCATGACCTGGGGGGAACAGAATTCCCAGGCCGAGGCATTTGAGCAGATGCATTATGCGCTTGATCGGGGCGTTAATTTCTGGGATGCAGCGGAAATGTATCCCGTCCCGACCCGGGCGGAAACAGCGGGTGAAACGGAACGCATTATCGGTCACTGGTTCCACCAAAACGGTCAACGGGACCAGGTCATCCTGGCTACCAAGGTGACCGGGCGGAGTGATCGGACATGGGTGCGGGGCGGAGAAGAGACCCGATTGAACAGGGAACAGATCGAACAGGCCGTTGAAGGCAGTCTGAAACGATTGCAAACAGACTACATCGACCTGTATCAGCTTCATTGGCCTGACCGGAAACTGGGTTTATGGGGAGAGGGGAATGGGTCCTATGTCCACAAGGACAATCCGGATGAAATTGCCATCGAGGAAACGCTGGATGCGATGGGACGGCTTGTCCAATCCGGGAAGGTCAGAATGATCGGTGTGTCCAACGAAACACCGTGGGGTCTGGGTCAGTATATTGCGGTATCGGAAAAGACGGCACAGCCCAAAGTGGTCTCGATTCAAAACTCCTACAGCCTGATGAACCGGGTTTTCGAAAGCGGGCTCAGTGAATTCAGTTATCGTGAAAACATCGGTCTGTTGGCCTACTCACCACTGGGGATGGGTACATTAAGCGGCAAGTATATTGAAGGAGACATTCCGCTGGGCAGTCGTCTGGATCGCTTTCCCGAATTCATGCCGCGCTATCAGACCGATATTGCCAAACAGGCCATACAACGATATGTCGACCTTGCTCAGGCCCATGGCCTGACACCCACGCAACTGGCACTTGGATTTGTCAACACTCGACCTTTCGTGACCACCAATATCATCGGTGCCACGAATCTGGACCAGCTCAAGGAAAACATTGACACCATTAATGTGGACATCACTGAAGAAATACAAACTGAAATCAATCGTATCCATACCATCTGCAAAAACCCAACCGCTTCGTAGGGTTATTCGATCTGTTCGTCATGTCGCTGGATGAGACTGGGAAAATGAGATTATCCCACTGGATATCGCCTGCACCCGGCGCAACAGGCCTCGCTGTCTATCGAATGTAACGGATAACCATGATGAGACCCTCTCTGATTCTGGCTTCCTCGTCCCCCTACCGCAGGGCGATCGTCAACAAACTCAATCTCAAGATTCAATCGGTTTCCCCGAATATCGATGAAACCCCGTTGCCCTCGGAAACCCCGATCGACCTGGTCAAGCGGCTGTCTGGGCAAAAAGCCCGCTCGGTCGCCACGCATTTTCCGGATGCCCTGATTATCGGCTCGGATCAGGTTGCGGTTCAAGACAACCGGATCATGGGCAAACCCAAAGATCACGAAGAGGCCGTCAACCAGCTTCGTCATGCATCCGGCGCCATCATTGTGCTTTACAGCGGGTTATCGCTGTTCAATGCAGCCAGCGGCTCGATGCAGTCGACTGTCGATTCATTTGAAGTGGAATATCGTCATTTGACCGACCGGCAGATTGAAAATTATCTTCAACTGGAAAAGCCCTATGATTGCTGCGGCAGTTTGAAAGCCGAGGGAATAGGAATCAGTCTGTTGCAAAGACTGACTGGCAACGATCCCAACACATTGATCGGATTACCGTTAATCCAGTTGATTACGCTGTTAAAAAATGAAGGGATTCAACCCATCCCGATGGACCGTGTCCTGTCACCGACAAAATAATCTCCACAGAATCCCCTCCACTCCCTGACCTATCAATCTATCATACTTAATTATGTATTGTACTATGGGTGTTGATGTCCCTCCGGTTGCGCGGTGATGATCAGTGTTTCGGTTCGTAGTCTCGCATTGCGAGATAGGTGAAGACGCCAG
>LXNI01001192.1_pt1 | contig 24087 bp, 37 predicted proteins | sample 809091 | NCBI WGS metagenome assembly LXNI01 (sample SAMN04870527, study PRJNA318959) | sponge metagenome | biome: 01000161; feature: marine sponge reef; material: water | host: Sarcotragus foetidus | place: Greece: Milos, Mediterranean Sea | collected 2013-05-29 | depth 5-7 m | reverse complement strand
TCCGCCGGCTGAAGGGATACCGGCGCATCTTCTCGCGCTTCGAGAAGCTTGATGTCATCTTCCTCGGCTTCGTCGTCTTCGTGCTTATCGTCGATGCGTTACTTAGTGTTAACACGCCCTAGTCAAAATCCTATTGCTCGAACCAATCTGATGCTCTTGCTGGTTTTTTGCATACTCGATCAGGTCCTTGGCAGAACCGGGGACCACGATTTCGTAAGCCTCAAGAAGATCTGGGGGCAAGAATGGGCTTCGGATAGATGCAGAGACGGTAAAGCTGGTTAATCTGCCTCGTACTTCTGGAGGCATCGAATTAATGGCCTGCCGCAGTTCTGGCGGCATGGCCTTCAGAAGAGCATCAATAGCTACTTCATCGCTGGACCCCACTTCGTCGACTTCTTCTTCGGGGGTATCTTCGCCGGTAACAAGGTCGCCGCCCTCTTCGTTGGCTACTGCTGACTCTATTTCGTTTTCTTCTTCTCCATGCTTCGCAAGATCGTGCCTCTTGTCATTCGACATTCAAGGCTCCTTTGCACCTTTTATTGGTCCGAGCAAGAGCCTTGGCAAAGTGATCTTGTATGTAGCAATAGATCCACATGTCGGCCAATAGGCCAATCGGGGGAATGCGAAGTTTTATTTCATCGGGATGCGCAAAAGCATCGGCCAAATAGTTCCGGACACTCAATTCTCGCAACGTTTCAGTAGTAACGATCTCCGCCTCTTCATTCTTAACGATTGAATAGAGGAAATTGTCAAAACAAATATTCATGCCTGCGTCAGCCCCAAGACCTTTAGTCAAGGCTGGTTGCTGATTGCTCATATTCGCGTGCTCCTCTTGATTGGGTAACAAAGTATATTCCAAGCCGGCGTCGCCGAGAATGACGCTAACTTCTTCCGTTTCTGCACTATTTTCATGTTGTCCAATAGTCCACGAACCGCTGCAAATCTCGCCTGGAGTTTCCCTGGGACGGAGGGCATCCCATCCTCGTTCCCGGGCTCCTTTAGGGGGTGGAGGCGGCTGTCGTGGTGGGCTGGCGCTTGCGCAGCGCCTGCACGGCGCGGGTCACGGCGTTGAGCGGGCGGGTGCGGCCGGCCAGCATGGCGTAGAAGCACGGCACGATATACAGGGTAAGCACCACGGAGATCAGCACGCCGAACAGCACCACCACGCCGATCGAGCGGCGGGCCTCGGTGCCGGCCCCCGCGCCCACGATCAGCGGGATGGAGCCGCCGATGGTGCACAAGCTGGTCATCAGTACGGGCCGCAGGCGCGTGGTGGCGCCTTCCAGCACCGCCTGGACCACCGACAGACCGCGGTCGCGGAGCTGGTTGGAGAACTCCACGATCAATATGCCGTTCTTGGCCGCCAGGCCGATCAGCATGATGCAGCCGGTGAGGCTGAACACGTTGAGCGTGCCTCCGGACACGTTCAGCCCCAGCATCCCGCCGGTCAGCGCCAGCGGCACGGTGAGCAGGATGATGAACGGATGGATGAAACTCTCGAACTGGGCCGCCAGGACAAGGAAGCAGATCAGGAGCGCCAGCAGGAAGCTGAAGTAGATCTGGCCGCTCGACTCCTTGTATTCGCGCGACTCGCCATCGTATTGCACGCTCAGGGACTCGTCGTCGACTTCCTCCTCGATCACCATCTCGATGTAGTCCAGCGCCTCGCCCAGCGAGTAGCCGGGCATGATGTTTCCGGACAGCTTGATGGCGCGGCGGCGGTTGAAGCGCGACAGCTGGCGCGGACCGGAGCTTTCCTCCAGGCGCACCAGGCTGGCCAGCGGCGCCAGGCCACTGGAAATGGACCGCACGTAGATGTTGTTGAGGTCCTGCGGCGTGGCCCGGTCTTCTTCGGAGGCCTGCAGGACCACGTTGTATTCCTCGCCGCGGTCGATGAAAGTGGTGACGCGGCGCGAACCGAGCATGGTCTGCAGCGTCTCGCCCACGTCGCGCAGCGACACGCCGAGGTCGGTGGCGCGGGCGCGGTCCACCGTTACCTTGATCTGCGGCTTGGTCTCGTAGTAGTCCGAGTTCATGTTGACGATGTTCGGGTTCTCGCGCACCCGGTCGAGGACGCGGTCGCGCCATTCGGCCAGCTGGTCGTATTCATTGCCGCGCAGCACCACCTGCACCGGCTGGCCCCCGCCCATGTTCAGGCTGGGCGGCAGGAACACGAAGGCCCGCACGCCCGGCAGGGCCGCCAGCGGACCGCGCAGCATGCCGGCGATTTCCGGCGATGACATCTCGCGGTCGGAGCGCGGCTCAAGCGGCGAGTAGATGAACGCGGAGCTCACGTCGCCGCCGGCGCCCCAGCCTCCGGTGCGCAGGATGATCCGCCGGACCTCGCCCCGATCGACCCAGGGCATCACGATGTCTTCGATCTGGCTGAGCTGCCCGTCCATGTAGTCCAGGCTGGCGCCTTCGGGGCCGCGCGCCATCATGATGATCATGCCGCGGTCTTCGGTGGGCGTGTATTCCTGGTCGAGCCGGTCGAACAGGTACCAGCCGACGCCGGAAACGCCCAGCACCAGCACGATGGCCAGCCAGGGCGCGCGCAGGGCGCGGGTCATGCCCTTGCGGTAGCCGCCGGCCAGGGAGCGGAAGACGGCGCCGCGCTTGCGTCCGCGGGTCGAGGCAGTCACCTTTTCCTGGGAGCGCATCATGCGCGAGCACAGCATCGGCACCAGGGTCAGGGCCACCACGGAGGAGAACACCACGGCGGCCGCCAGGGTGATGCCGAACTCGCCGAAGATCACGCCGATGCGCCCGGGAGCGAGGGCCACCGGCAGGAATACGGATACCAGCACCACGGTGGTGGCGATAACGGCAAAGGCGATCTGCTTGCTGCCGTCGATGGCCGCCAGCAGCGGCGGGCTGCCCTGCTCGCGGTGGCGCACGATGTTCTCGAGCACCACGATGGCGTCGTCGACGACCAGGCCGATGGCCAGCACCGCGGCCAGCAGGGTCAGCGTGTTGATCGTGTAGCCCAGGATCGCCAGCACCATGGCGGCGGCGACGATCGAAACCGGGATGGTGAGCCCGGGAATCAGCGTGGCGCGCCAGGAACTCAAAAACAGCAGCATCACGAACAGCACCACGCCGAGCGCGATCGCCAGGGCCTTGAACACCTCGCGCATGGACTCGCCGACGAACTCGGAGAAGTCCACGTTCACGTCCACGGTAATGTCGTCGGGCAGCGAGCCCTGGAGGCGATCCACGTCTTCCTTGACCCGCTGGTTGACGGCCACGATGTTGGCCTGGGCCTGCGGGACTATCCCCAGGCTCACGCCGGCCTGGCGATTCGAGCGGGCGATGGAGCGCATGTCCTCGGGTTCGAGCCGGATGTCCGCCACCTCGTTCAGGCGCACGAAGCGCCCGGATGCGCCGCGGCCGATCACCAGGGCGCCGAATTCCTCGGGCGTGTCCAGCCCCGTGATGGCGCGCAGGGTGAACTCGCGGTCCACCGACTCGATGCGGCCGGCCGGCAGTTCCACGTTCTCGCTGCGCAGGGTGCGTTCAACATCCTGCACGGTCAGGCCGCGGGCGGCCAGCGCCTCGCGGTCCAGCCACACGCGCATGGCCGGGCGGCGGCCGCCGGACAGGCGGATGGCCGCGACGCCATCGATGGAACTCAGGCGGTCGACCAGGCTGCGCTCGGCGAAGTCGGTGATGGCCATGACCGAGCGGACATCGCTGGCCACGTCCACGTACATGGTCGCGTCCATCATGTTGTCCTGCTTGGTGATCTGCGGCGGGTCGGCCTCTTCGGGCAGGGCCCGCAGCACGCGCGCCACGCGTTCGCGGGCGTCGTTGGCGGCGGCGTCGATGTCGCGGTCCAGGCCGAACTCCATTGTGATGGTGGAGCGCTCGTCCTGGCTGCGCGAGGTCATCTTGACCACGCCGGGAAGGCCGGCCACCTGGTCCTCGATCACCTGGGTGATGCGCCGTTCGACGATGTCGCCGGAAGCGCCGGTGTAGAGGGTGTCGATGGAAACCACCGGCGGCTGAATATCGGGATACTCGCGCACCGACAGCGTGTTGAGCGCCAGCAGGCCGAGGATGAACAGCACCAGGCTGATGACGGCGGCCAGCACCGGCCGGCGCACGGAAATGTCGGAAATAATCATTGTGAGGGCCCCGCCGCCGCTCCGGGCGCGCCGGAGCCCGCGGGCGCATCGGCATCGGCCACCCGCACCGGCAAGCCGTCGCGCAGCCGTTGCACGCCCTGGGTCACGATCTCTTCGCCGGCTTCGAGGCCGTTTACGATCTCGACCTGGCCCGGACTGCGCGTGCCCAGCTTCACTTCACGCTCCAGCGCGCGTCCTTCGTCCACCACGTACACGTACTGGCGGCCCTGGCGCGGGACCAGCGCGGCTTCGGCCGCCAGCACCACGTCCTCGCGGCGCCGGGCGATCACCACCTGCAGGAACATGCCGGGCTTCAAGTCGCCGTCATCGTTGGGCAGCTCGGCCACCACCGCCAGCGAGCGGGTCATGGGATCGACCCGGCTGTCGACGCTGATCACGGTACCCAGGAAGATGCGGTTCGGCCAGGCCGCGCCGCTGGCTTCGATCTCAAGGCCCTCGTTCACGACCGCGAGGTATTCCTCCGGAACCGAGAACTCGAGCTTCATGACGCCGATGTCATCCAGCGTCGTAATGATGGTGTTCGGTTGAACCAGGCCGCCGATGCTGATCCTTCGCAGGCCCACGGCGCCGGCGAACGGGGCGCGGATGACGGTGTCTTCGAGCCGCGCGCGGGCCGAGTTGACCTGCGCTTCGGCGACCTGCAGTTGCGCCTGGATCTCCTCCAGCTCGACTTCGGAGACCACCTGGCTGGCGGCCAGCGTCTCCAGCCGCCCGTAGCGGCTGCGGCGCTCGTTCAGGTTGGCTTCGGCCAGGTCGAGATCGGCGCGGATCTCGCGGCTGTCGAGCTCCACCAGCACTTCGCCTGCCTCCACGGTCTGGCCTTCCTGGAAGCGGATCTCCGACACCACGCTGGAGATGCGCGGCGTGACGTCGATGGCCTCGTTGGCGCGGGCGGTGGCGAGCGCGACGTATTCTTCGGTGACCGCGCCCAGGCTGACGATCTCGGTGAGCACCGGGGCGGCGCCGCCGCCGCGGGGCGTGGCGTTGCCGGCATCCCTGTCGCCGCTGCAGCCCGCCAGCAGCATGGCAAGCGCCGCGAGGCAGCCGGTGGCGGCGGTCATTCGGGCGGCTTTAGGGTGCCGGTTAGTGGACATGGTCTGACGAAGCAATTCGGAGCGTCGGCTTGAGCGGATTTAGCCTTTTATTGTAGCGCCCCCGCCTTCGCTCTTGCGTTATGGCAGGATAGAAGCCCTTGGGTCCCACCGGAGAGCAAACCATGAACACACCCATCCGGCAACACGGCCCAGCCGCAAGGCCCGCCGGCCGCTATGCAATCTGCACGGGTATCGCACTGGCCCTTCTGATTTCGGCTGCCCCGTCCGCCATGGCGCGAACGGTCAAGGGCGTAAAGATCACCGACCAGATCTTCATGGCGACCGACATGAGCCGGACCTTCCTGGTCGTCACCCCCGACGGCAACGTGGTCATCGACACCACCACGAGGGATTCGGCACCGCGCCACTACGAGGCGCTACGGGGAATGAGCTCGGCGCCGGTGAAGTACATCCTGCTGACGCACGCGCACGAAGACCACGTGGGCGGCGTGCACCTGTGGAAGGAGGAAGGCACCGAGGTCATCGCGCAGCGGCGGTTTGTGGAATACATGCACTACCGCGAACGGCTCGCGGGCTTTTTTCAGTACCGCAACGAGGCGCAGTTCCTCGCCCCGCCGAGGGACGTGAAGTCGAAGGGCAATTTCGCGGCCGAGATTCCCACCACCATGCTGTTCGATTCCGAGTACAAGTTCGAATTCGGCGGGCTGACCTTCCACATGATGCATACGCCGGGTGAGACCTGGGACCACGCGACCGTGTGGATCCCGGAGCTGAAGGCGGCGTTCATCGGCGACAACTACTACAGCAGTTTCCCGAACATCGCCGCGCTTAGAGGCGCGCCGCCGCGGTTCGCGCTGGACTATGTCAATTCGATCGACATCGTTCTCGCGCTGGACCCGGAGCTGGTGATGGTGGCGCACGCGCCGCCGCTGGTGGGCAAGGAGGAGATTCAATCGACGCTGGGCGAGTACCGCGACGCGATCGAGTATGTCCATGACGCCACCGTGCGCGGGCTCAACGAGGGCAAGGATGTCTTTACCGTGATGAACGAAGTGAAGCTGCCGGAGCGGTTCGAGATCGAAGAGTCGTACGGCGGCGTGGCCTGGAGCGTGCGCGGCATCTATCACGGCTATGCGGGCTGGTTCGACGGCCAGCCGGCCACCCTGCTTTCGGAATCGCCCGACGTGAAGATCCGCGAGCTGGTGGAGCTGGCGGGCGGCGTCGACGAGGTCGTGGCGCGCGCCGAGGCGCTTGAGGAGGAAGGCGACCTGGTGCTGAGCCTGAACATGGCCGACGCCGCGCTGGCCGTCGACCCGAACCACCCGGGCGCCCTTGCGGTGCGCGTTTCGCTCTTGACCGAACTCGGCCGGAACGAAAAGAACTTCAACGCCCGAAGCTGGATCGGCTACCACAGGCGCATGAGCCGGAAACGCCTCGAAGCCCAGCAATAGCTTGCGGGGGGCGGACGCGCTCTTCTCCGGGGTCAGGCGAAGAGGGCGTTGTACATGATGATGAGGATGGCGGCGGGGGCGACCACGCGCAGCAGCCACAGCCAGACGGTGAACAGCGCGCCTTCCTGCCAGCCCAGTTCGCCGAGCAGGATCGCGCGCTTCATCCGCCAGCCGGCGAACAGCGCCATCAGCGCGCCGCCCAGCGGCATCATGATCGTGGCCGTGAGGTAATCGATCACTTCGAACGGGTTCATGCCGGCAATCGCGTTCCATTCCGCGCCGGAGCCGAACGACAGCACCGTCAGCCAGCCCAGGCCCCACAGCGTGGCGCCCACCGACAGGGTCGCGGCCCAGCGGCCGAGCTGCAGGCGTTCCTGCATCAGGGTGACCGCCGCTTCCATCAGGGCGATGGCCGAGGTCAGCGCGGCGAAGCCCAGCAGCAGGAAGAAGACCGAGCCGAAGAAACTCCCGCCGGGCATGCTTCCGAAGGCGATCGGCAGCGTCAGGAACACCAGCGAAGGACCGGAGCCGGGCTCCAGGCCGTTGGCGAATACGAGCGGGAAGATGGCGATGCCGGCCAGCACCGCCACGCCGGTGTCGGCGATGGCAATGCCCACGCAGGTCTGCGGAAGCGAGACCTCGCGCGGCGCGAAGGCCCCGTACATCATCATCAGCCCGATGGCCACGCCGATCGAGAAAAAGGCGTGGCTGATGGCCTCCAGCGCGGAGGCGGCGGTGAGCTGTTCGAAGCGGAAATCGAAAATGAAGTTGAGCCCGCCGGCGGCATCGCCTTCGATCAGCGCGTAGGCGATCACGGATAGGAGCAGAAGGAAAAGCACCGGCATCAGGAACCGCACCGCCGCCTCGATGCCGCGCCGAACGTTCCGGCCCACGATGACGCAGCTCGCCACCATGAACAGCGTGTGCCACGCGCCCAGGCGCAACGGGTTGTTGTTGAGCCCGGCGTTCAGCGCCTCGGCGGATTCCTTGGTGAGTCCCTTGAAGGCCCCGCTCGCCGCCAGCACCAGGTAGTCGACGGTGCTGCCGGCGATGACGCTGTAGAAGCTCATGATCAGGTAGCCGGTAAGCAGGCCCATGCCGCCCACCAGCCCCCACACGGCCCAGCGGCCGCTCTGCGTGGACACGGCCGCCATGGCGGTGTAGGGACTCGCGCGGCCGTGGCGGCCGATCGCGACTTCCACCGACAGGATGGGCACCGCCACCAGGAAGGCGGCGATCAGGTAAACGAAAACGAAGGCCCCACCGCCGTTCTCCCCCATGATGTAGGGAAAGCGCCAGATGTTGCCGAGGCCGATGGCGCCGCCGATGGAGGCGAGCAGAAAGGTGCGTCCCGAACTCCAGCGCCGGGCGGAAGTGTTCTCTGGCATGGGCTAGGTACTACTCCTGAGGCGGTCGCGGAATAATGCCACAGGGCCGCAACGCCTCCAGCGGGCGACGATCGCAGATTGACGCGTAGTTTGGCGCGTTTGTGGCGCGTTGTTTGGCAAAAATATGCAATGCAAGAGCTTGATTCCATTAGCTATTCATGCTATAGTTCGGGGGACTTCAACGGACTGAACGGAGCCTCGAAATGGACTTTCACTGCACTTCTTCCGCCGCCCCTGTTCGCGACGCCGAGCGCGCTCCGGCTGCTGGCGCTCTTGAGTGTCCCTCACCCCGCAAGGCGCGTTATCCCCACCCCGATGCCGACGTGCGCATGGCCGAGCGGCAACGCGAAGACGCGTCTCTTAAGGCCCTGGAGGCGCAGATCACGGAGTTGTGGGGACACATCAACGCCGCCACGGCGCAGTTCCTGGCGCTGCTGGCGGAGTTCGACCGCCGGGAGGGCTGGGCCCAGCACGGAATAGCAAATTGCGCCCACTGGCTGAGCTGGCAATGCGGCATCGGCCCGGTGGCCGCGCGCGAGAAGGTACGGGTGGCGCGCGCCTTGGAGTCGCTGCCCAAGATCGCCGGCGCCTTCGGCGAAGGCCGCCTGTCGTATTCGAAAGTGCGCGCGCTCACGCGGGTGGCTACGGCGGAGACGGAAGACACCTTGCTGAACATCGCCCTGAACGGCACGGCCGCGCATGTGGAACGCACCGTGCGGGGCTTCCGGCGCGCCGTGCGCGATCTCGAGCGCGACGAGGCCGAGGCCATGCACGAGCGGCGTTACCTGGACTGCTGGCGGGAGAGCGACGGCAGCGTGCGACTGAACGCCCGCCTTGCGCCGGAGGCAGGCGAGATGCTGCTCAAGGCGCTGGAAGCCGCCCACGCGCAGCTCGAGGAGCGCGCCAGCGATGCGGCGGCGGTTCCCGAAAATGTTTCCGCGGAAACACCCCGGCGTAGCGTCAGTCAGCGGCGAGCCGACGCCCTGGAGCACGTTCTCCAACAGTTTCTGGCCGGGAAGTGCTCGGGTTCGGCCAGCGGCGCTCACGAGCTGGTGGTGCACATCGCCCACGATGCACTTTGCGATGTGCCCGAGAGCAGCGGCGCGTCGTTTGAGCACGGCGGGCCGGTGGCGGTGGAGACGGCGCGGCGGCTGGGCTGCGACGGCGCCCTGGTCGGCGTCGTCGAAGGCGCGAAGGGCGAGCCGCTGGCCGTTGGCCGCCGCACCCGCGCGGTGCCGCCGGCGATCCGGCGTGCATTGCGCGTGCGTGACGGCGGCTGCCGCTTCCCCGGCTGCGACCGTTCCCGCTATGTGCACGCCCACCACATCAAGCATTGGGCCGACGGCGGCGAGACGAGGCTCGATAACCTGGTCACCCTATGTTCTCAGCATCACCGGCAGGTGCACGAAGGGGGCTATGGCGTTCGCGTGCGCGACGGCGAGATCGAATTCACGCGCCCGGATGGCCGGGTGCTCCCGCCGGCGGGGAGGACAGGCCTGACGCACGGGCCCCACGAGGAATGTTTCCGCGGAAACAACTGCGAAAAGCCTGGAAGCGCCACCGCGGCCGACGGCGCCCAGCGGCTGGCGGAGCTCAACGCGGCGCGCGGCCTGAAGATCGACGCCCACACCGCGCGCTGCGGCTGGGGCGGCGAGCGCATGGACTACAACATCGCCATCGACGCGCTGTGCCTGCAGGCGGGGTATCCGTGAGCGATTTGAAAAAACAGCGAATCGCTGGTGCAATTCACGCGGCGCGGGAACGAAGTGTCGCTAGAGCCAGTTGGCTACTCGTAGGCCCTCGATCCGATCGAACTCCCGCTCGTTGTTGGTCACCAGCGTAAGGCCTTCGCTTCGGGCATGGGCGGCTATGTGCAGGTCATTGACCCCGATCGGTTTGCCCTTGCGTTCCAGTTCGGCGCGAATATCGCCGTATTGACCCGCGGCCCTGACACCGTAATCCAGTGTTTGCAGGCGTGAGACAAAATCCTCGACACGCTCAAGGTTGCGAACGGGCTGTTGACTCTTCTGTACTCCGTGCAGGAGTTCCGCGAGAGTAATGCTGCTGATGCACATATGCCCGGCGTGCCGATTGAATACGTCCAGAAGGTCGGCGGGCCTGCGCTTGATGACATAGATCGCAATATTGGTGTCCAGCATGAATTTGAGCATGAGGGCCTCCTTTCCCATCGCAAGACTCTAGAGCGGCTCTCGGTCCGGCTGCCGCTGGTCGGGGCGGGTCGCCAGAAAATCCTCGCTTGCGTCCGGACCTTCCAGAAAGAAACTGTCCCAGGCGTGGCCCGCAGGCGACAGAATGCGGTCCGTTCCCCGTACGCGCACATGCACTCTCTTCACGTCGCCCGGGAAACGCGTTTCGGCGGGCAAACGGACTGCCTGAGTGCGGTTGTTCTCAAAAACGGATCCAAGGGGCACGCCAACTCTCCGCTGCTAGATACAGCGTATATATAGCACATCTGAGTTGTGCTGGGAAGTTATTCCGCGGGTTTGGGGTCTTCTACGAGGCGGACGATGGCCATGGGGGCGGCGTCGCCGGGGCGGTGGCCTTTCTTGAGAATGCTCAGGTAGCCGCCGGGGCGCTCCTTGAAGCGCGGGCCCAGCTCGTCGAACAGCTTGCCGACCACCTTGCGGTTGCGCAGGCGGTTGTAGGCCAGGCGCCTGCGGGACACGCTGTCCTCGCCGGCCAGCGTGATCAGCGGTTCCACCACGCGGCGCAATTCCTTGGCCTTGGGCACGGTGGTGGTGATGCGCTCGTGCTCGATCAGCGAGGCGGCCATGTTGCGGAACATGGCGCGCCGGTGGTCGCTGGTGCGTCCCAGGATGCGGCCGGATTTGCGGTGGCGCATGGCGGTCAGGCGGCGGTCTTGAGCCCGGCCGGCGGCCATTCGGGCAGTTCGGAGCCCAGTTCCAGTCCACGCTCGCTGAGCTTCTCCTGGATCTCGGTGAGCGAACGCTTGCCGAGATTGGGCGTGCGCAAGAGTTCCGCGTCGGTCTTCTGCACCAGGTCGCCCACGTAGTGGATGCTTTCGGCCTTGAGGCAGTTCACCGAGCGGGCGTTGAGCTGCAGGTCCTCGATCGGCGACATGTAGAGCTGGCGGAGCTGCGGGTCGATGCCCATGAGGCCGACGTTCTCGCTCGGCGCCAGGTCCACGAACACGGTGAGCTGGTCGCGCAGGATTTCGCCGGCGCGGCGCACCGCGTCGCCCGGATCGATGGCGCCGTTGGTTTCCAGCTCCACGATCAGCCGGTCGAGGTCGGTGCGGCGCTCCACGCGCGCGGACTCGACGTCGTAGCTGACGCGCCGGACCGGGCTGAAGGAAGCGTCGAGCTGCAGACGGCCCATGGTGACGCTGCCCTCGGTGACTTCCGCCATGCGCGTCGCCGGACGGTAGCCGCGGCCGGTGGCGACGGTCAGGCGCATGCTCAACTCCACCCCGGAGGTGAGCGTGGCGACGTGCTGGTCGGGGTTGACCACCTCGACGTCGTGATCGGTAACGATGTCGCCGGCGGTGACCTGGCCCGGGCCCTTCCTGGTAAGCATCAGCTCGGCGCTGGCGCGCGCATGCATGCGTACCGCCACGTCCTTGAGGTTCAGCAGGATTTCGACCACGTCCTCCTTGACCCCCTCGATGGAGCTGTATTCATGCAGCACTTCGTTCTGGATTTCGGCCTCGACGATGGCGGCGCCCGGCATGCTCGACAGGAGCAACCGGCGCAGCGCGTTGCCCAGCGTATGGCCGAAGCCGCGCTCCAGCGGCTCGATGGTGATGCGGGCGCGGTTCGGATGACCGCGTTCCTCCACGCGAACGATGCGGGGCTTCAGGAAGGTGTGTACTGATTGGTCCATTGCGCTTGCACTCCTTTTACTTGGAATAAAGCTCGACAACCAGGCTTTCGTTAATGTCGGGCAGAATCTCTTCTCGTTCCGGCAGGCTCTTGACCGTGCCTGCCAGCGCTTTCTGATCCAGCTCCAGCCACTCGGGGAACCCGAGCTGGCGGGCGATGTCTATGGCGTTCTGAATCCTGAGCTGCTCTTTGGCGCGCGGATGCACGGCAACGACATCGCCCGCCTTGACCTGGTAGGAGGGAATGTTGACGAGGCGGCCGTTGACCTGGATCCCGCGGTGGGACACGAGCTGACGCGCTTCGGGCCGGGTGGCGCCGAAGCCGAGGCGATAGACGATGTTGTCCAGGCGTCCTTCCAGCAGGCGCAACAGGTTTTCGCCGGTGGAGCCCTTCTGGCGCGCGGCGCGCTTGTAATAGTTGCGGAACTGCCGCTCCAGCACGCCGTACATGCGCCTTAACTTCTGCTTTTCGCGAAGCTGCAGGCCGTAGTCGGACATGCGTCCGGGCCGCTGGGTGCTGCGCGCGCCGGGCACGCGGTCGTGGCGGCACTTGTCTTCGAGCGAGCGGACCCGGCTCTTGAGCAGCAGGTCGGTGCCCTCGCGCCGCGAGAGCTTGCATACGGGTCCGGTGTAACGAGCCATGTCGAGCGCCTCCCTAGACGCGCCGCCGCTTGGGGGCGCGGCAGCCGTTGTGCGGGATGGGTGTGACATCCTCGATGTGGGTAATGCGGAAACCGGCGGCGTTGAGCGCTCGAACCGCGGACTCGCGGCCGGGGCCGGGGCCGCGGACCCTCACCTGCAGGTTGGCCATGCCCATTTCACGGGCGCGGTTGGCGGCCCGCTCGGCAGCCACCTGGGCGGCGAAGGGCGTGGACTTGCGCGACCCGCGGAAACCGGAGCCGCCGGAGGTGGCCCAGGACAGCGCGTTGCCCTGCGGGTCGGTGATGGTGATGATGGTGTTGTTGAACGACGCGTGAATGTGCGCGATGCCGTCGACGACATGGCGCCTGGTCGCTTTCTTGCGGGGTTTGGGTTTTGCCATTTCGATAACCCCTTATTTGCGGATGGGCCGGCGCGGCCCCTTGCGGGTGCGGGCGTTGGTGCGGCTGCGCTGGCCGCGCACCGGCAGCCCGCGCCGGTGGCGCAGTCCGCGGTAGCAGCCCAGGTCCATCAGGCGCTTGACGTTCATGGAGTTCTCGCGCCTCAGGTCGCCTTCGAGCTGGAAGCGCGCCACGCAGGAGCGGATGCGCTCGATCTCGGGCTCGTCCAGGTCCTTGACCTGCACGTCGGGCGTTACGTTGGCGAGTTCGCAGATCTCCAGGGCACGGGCGGGGCCGATGCCGAAGATATGCGTAAGCGCGACCCGCACGTGCTTGTACACGGGCACGTTGATGCCGGCGATGCGAGCCATGTCAGCCCTGCCTCTGCTTGTGCCGCGGGTCGGTGCACAGGACCCTGAGCACGCCCTTGCGCCGCACGATCTTGCAGTTGCGGCAGATCTTCTTAACCGATGCGCGTACTTTCATATGCCTGCATCTCCTTCAAGCCATGTCCCGGCGCTCATCGCAGGCCCTTGCGCCCGTAGGAGCCGAGATTGGCTTTCTTCATCAGGCCCTCGTACTGGTGCGACATCATGTGCGCCTGCAACTGGGCCAGGAAATCCATGGTGACCACCACCATGATGAGCAGCGAGGTGCCGCCGAAATAGAACGGCACCTGCCATTGCATGATCAGAAACTCGGGCATCAGGCACACGCCGGTGATGTAGATGCCGCCCCACAGCGTGATGCGGGTGAGCACCCGGTCGATGTAGTTGGCGGTCTGCTGCCCGGGACGGATGCCCGGGATAAAGGCGCCGGAGCGCTGCAGGTTTTCGGCGGTGTCGCGCGCGTTGAACACCAGGGCGGTGTAGAAGAACGCGAAAAACATGATCAGCGCGCCGTACATCATCACGTAGATGGGCTGGCCCGGCGACAGCCGCGCGCCCAGCGTCTGCAGCCAGCTGAAACCCTCGGCCTGGCCGAACCAGGAGGCCAGCGTGGCCGGGAACAGGATGATGCTGCTGGCGAAGATCGGCGGGATCACGCCCGACATGTTGAGCTTGAACGGCAGGTGGCTGGACTGGCCGGCATACATGCGCCGGCCCTGCATGCGCTTGGCGTAGTTGACAGGAATGCGCCGCTGGGCGCGCTCCACGAACACCACGAAGGCCGTTACGGCCAGGATCAGCAGCATCAGGATCAGCGCGAAGGCGCCGTTCAGTTCGCCGGTGCTCACGAGTTGCAGGGTGCCGCCGAAGGCCGAGGGCAGCCCGGCCAGGATGCTGGCCAGGATGATCATGGAAATGCCGTTGCCGATGCCGCGCTCGGTGATCTGCTCGCCCAGCCACATCAGGAACACGGTGCCGGTGGTGAGCGTGATCGCCGCGGTCAGCACGAAGCCGGGGCCGGGGTTGATGACCACGCCCTGCCCCTGCAGCGCCACCGACATGGCGATGGACTGGAAGGCGGCCAGGATGACGGTGAAATAGCGGGTGTACTTGACGATCTGGCGGCGGCCGGCCTCGCCCTCCTTGCGGAGCGCGGCCAGCGTGGGAACGACCACTCCCGCCAGCTGCATGATGATCGACGCGGAGATGTAGGGCATGATGCCCAGCGCGAAGATCGACAGCCGCTCCAGCGCGCCGCCGGAGAACATGTTCATCATGCTCAGGATGGTGCCTTCCTGCTGCATGAAGAACTGGGCGAGCGCCTCGGGATCGACGCCGGGCACCGGGATGAAGGCGCCGATGCGGTACACGATCAGCGCGCCGGCCAGAAACAGCAGGCGCTTGCGCAGGTCGCCGAAGCGCGTGGCCTCGCCCAGCGCCGCGGCCGGGTTGAAGGCGCCGGCCTGTCCGCGCCGCGCCATCAGTCTTTCTCCCCGCCCTCGACGGAGCCGCCGGCGGCTTCGATCGCCTTGCGCGCGCCGGCCGTGGCCGCGATGCCCACCAGCTTGACGGGCTTGCTGATTTCGCCGCTCAGAAACACCTTGGCGGCGCGCGTGTCGAAGCGCGCCAGGCCCCGTTCCTTGAGCAGCGCCAGGTCCACCGTCTTCTCGCCCAGGCCCGCGATCTCGCCGGTGCGGATGCGCGCGGTGTAGCGGGCGGTGCGTGACGCGAAGCCGACCTTCGGCAGGCGGCGCTGCAGCGGCATCTGGCCGCCCTCGAAACCGCGCATGACGCCGGAACCGGAGCGCGAGCCCTGGCCCTTGTGGCCGCGGCCGGCGGTCTTGCCGCCGCCGGCCGATGCGCCGCGCCCAACGCGCTTGCGGCGCCTGCGCCCGCCGGGTTGCGAAAGCGAGTTCAGCATCAGTCGAGCTCCCTCACGTCGAGCATGTACGAGACCTTGCGCACCATGCCGAGGTTCTCGGGCGTGGCGGGCACGGTCACGGTCTGGTGCAGGCGCCTCAAGCCCAGGCCGCGCACGCAGGCCTGGTGCTGGCGCAGCCGGCCGTGCAGGCTGCGCTTGAGCGTGATCTCGACGCTTTTCTGCTTCGCCTTCGCCATGGTCAGCTCACGATCTCCTTGACGGACTTGCCGCGGATGCGGGCGACCTGGCCCGGTGAGCGCGCCTCGTGCAGCGCCTTGACGGTGGCGCGCACCACGTTGATGGGGTTGCGCGAGCCGTACGACTTGGCCAGCACGTTGCGCACGCCGCAGCATTCGAAGACGGCGCGCATGGCGCCGCCGGCGATGATGCCGGTGCCCTCGGCGGCCGGCTGCATGTACACCCTGGTGGCGCCGTGGCGCCCGGTCATGGCGTAGTGCAGCGTGCCGCGGCGCAGCTTTACGGGCTTCATCTCGACGCGCGCCTGGGCCAGCGACTTCTGGATCGCCAGCGGCACTTCGCGGGCCTTGCTGTGGCCGAAGCCGACCTGTCCGCCGCCGTCGCCGACCACGGTCAGCGCGGTGAAGCCGAACTGCCGGCCGCCCTTGACCACCTTGGCCACGCGGTTGACATGCACCAGCTTCTCCAGCAGGTCTTCGCGGGTCTCGTTCTCGTTCGCCATGATTCGCGTTTCTCGCTAAAAATCCAGGCCGGCCTTGCGCGCGGCGTCGGCCAGCGCCTTGATCCGCCCGTGATAGCGGAAGCCCGAGCGGTCGAAGGCGACGGCCTTGAAGCCGGCCTCGACGGCCTGCTCGGCAAGCTGCCTGCCCACTTCCCTGGCGGCCTTCATGTTGCCGGTGTTCTTGACCTCGCCGCGCAGCTTGAGCGTCGAAGCCGACGCCAGCACCTTGCCGTCGCCGGGCTCGATGAGCTGGGCGTAGATGTGCCGGTGCGTGCGGTGCACGCTGAGCCTCGGCCGGCCGAGCCGGGCGATGCGTCCGCGCGTCTTGCGGGCGCGGCGGGCGCGGGCGGTTTTCTTGTCGATGGCCATATCGCTACACCCCGCCTACTTCTTCTTCGCTTCCTTCAGGCGCAACTGCTCGCCCCTGTAGCGCACGCCCTTGCCCTTGTAGGGTTCCGGCGGACGCAGGGCGCGGATTTCCGCGGCGGTCTGGCCGACGAGCTGACGGTTGATGGATTCGAGCACGATCTCGGTCTGGGAAGGCGTCGTCACCGACACCTTGTCCGCCACCTGGTATTCGACCGGGTGCGAAAAACCGAGCTGCAGCGCCACCTTGCTGCCCTTGGCCTCGGCGCGATAGCCGGTGCCGACGAGCTGCAGGCGCCGCTCGAAGCCCTGGCTGACGCCGGTGAACAGGTTGCGCACCAGGGCGCAGGTGGTGCCGGTCATGCTGCGCGCCAGGCGCGAGCCGGAGCGCGGGGCCACCGACACGGCGCCGTCGTCGAGCTTCATCTCGATCTCGCTGTGGACGGCCATCGAGTCCTCGCCTTTCGGCCCCCTGGCCGTGAGCGTGCCGTTGGCCAGACTGGCGCTTACGCCCTCGGGAACGGGAATCGGTCGTTTGGCCAGGCGGGACATGGTTCAGCTCACGATGCAGAGCACTTCGCCGCCCTGCCCGGCCGCGCGCGACTCGCGGTCGCTCATCACGCCCCTGGAAGTGGAAATCACGGCCACGCCCAGGCCGCCCATCACCCGCGGCAGATCGTCGGCGCGGCGATAGACCCTCAGTCCGGGGCGGGAGGAGCGCTCCAGCCGGCGGATGACGGGTTCGCCCTCTACGTACTTGAGTTCGATGCGCAGGGTGCGCTCGGGCCCGGGCTCGCCGCTGGTTTCGTAGCCCTCGATGTAGCCCTCGGACTGAAGCACCCGCGCGATGGACTCCTTGATCCTGGATCCGGGCATGGACACGTTGTCGTGCAGCGCGCTTTGCGCGTTGCGGATGCGCGTCAGCATGTCCGAAATGGGGTCTTGCATGCTCATGCGGGCACCGCCTACCAGGACGCCTTGCTCACGCCGGGGATGTTGCCGAACATGGTCTCTTCGCGCAGCTTGTTGCGGCTCAATCCGAATTTCTTGAAATAGCCGCGCGGGCGGCCGGTGATTGCGCAGCGGTTGCGCAGCCGCACCGGGCTGGAGTCGCGCGGCAGGCGCTGAAGCGCTTGCAGCGCATCGGCCAGGCCGTCGGGACTCGTGGAGCGGTCGGCGATGATGCGCTTGAGCTCCGCGCGGCGCTCACGGTAGCGCTCCACCGTGCGCTGGCGCTTCTTCTCGCGTTCCACCATGCTCTTCTTGGCCATGCGCTTACCTCTTGAAGGGGAAGTTGAATTCATCGAGCAGGGCGCGGCCCTGTTCGTCGTTCACCGCCGTCGTGGTGACGGCGATGTCGAGGCCGCGGATGACGTCGATGTTGTCGTAGTTGATTTCGGGAAAAATGATCTGCTCGGTCACGCCGATGCTGTAGTTGCCGCGGCCGTCGAAGGACTTGGGGTTCAGCCCCCGGAAGTCGCGGATCCGCGGGATGGCCACGTTGACCAGGCGCTCCACGAAGTCGTACATGCGCGATCGGCGCAGCGTGACCTTGCAGCCGACGGGGAAGCCCTCGCGCAGCTTGAACGCCGCCACGGACTGGCGCGCGTGGGTAATCACGGCGCGCTGGCCGGCGATGAGCGTCAGGTCCTCCGCGGCCTTCCTGACCACGCCGCGGTCGCTGGCGCCTTCGCCCACGCCCATGTTGAGCGTGATCTTGGTCAGCTTCGGCACCTGCATGGGATTGCTCAGGCCCAGGCGCTCCTTCAGGCGGGGCGCCATTTCGGTGCGGTAGGTCTGTTCCAGCGCGCTCATACGGTGTCGATGACCTCGCCGTCGCTCTTGAAGTAACGCACGCGCTGACCTTCGGCCAGCGTCTTGACGCCCACCCGGTCGCCCTGCTCGGTAACGGGGTTGTAGATCGCCACGTTGGAAACGTGCAGCGGACGCTCTTCCTCGACGATGCCGCCGGGCTGGTTCTGCTGCGGGTTGGGCTTGCGGTGCTTGCGCACCAGGTTCACGTTCTCGATCAGCACGCGGTCGTCGCCGACCAGGCGCGTGACGACGCCGCGGGCGCCGCGGTTGCTGCCCGTGATAACGATGACTTCGTCGCCGGTCTTCAGCCGCTTCATGACGCTACAGCACCTCCGGGGCGAGGGAGACGATCTTCATGAAGCGGGCGGTGCGCAGTTCGCGGGTGACGGGGCCGAAAATACGCGTGCCCACCGGCTCCAGGCGCGGGTTCAGGAGCACGGCGGCATTGCCGTCGAAGCGGATCAGCGAGCCGTCGGGCCGCCGCACACCGCTGCGGGTGCGCACCACAACGGCGTGATACAGCTCGCCCTTGCGCACTCGCCCGCGCGGAACCGAGTCCTTGACGGTGACGCGGATGATATCGCCGATGCGCGCATAGCGCCGGCGCGATCCGCCCAGCACCTTGATGCATTGCAGCTTCCTCGCGCCGGAATTGTCGGCCGCGCTCAATACGGTTTGGGCTTGAATCATGACCGCCGGTCCCCACTACTCGCCGCTGCTCCCGTCCGCGCGCCTGAGCACGCGCACCAGCCTCCAGGATTTGCGGCGCGACACCGGCCGGCCCTCGGCGATGGCGATGAGATCGCCTTCGCGCGAGGTGTTGTCCTCGTCGTGAATGAGCATGCGCGTGGTGCGCCGCACGTATTTGCCGTACATGGGATGCTTGACCAAGCGCTCCACGGCCACCCGCCGGGTCTTGTCCGATCCGCCGGGCAGGACCCGGGCCGTGCGTTCCGAGGCGCTCATGATCCTGCGGCCTCGCGCATGATGGTCTTGAGCCGGGCGACGTCGCGGCGCAGCTCGCGGTGGCGATGCACGCGCGCCTCCTGCCCCGTGGCCTGGCTCAGGCGCATCTGCAACTGCTCGCGCCTGAGCTCGACAAGCCGCTGCCTGAGCCCGGCTGCATCCATTTCCCTGAGTTCGGAAGCCTTCATTGCAGTTGCCTGTGTACGAATGCGGTATCGACCGGCAGCTTGGAGGACGCCAGCCGGAAGGCCTCGCGGGCCAGCGGCTCGGGCACGCCCTCGATCTCGTAGAGCAGGCGGCCGGGCTGCACCAGCGCGACCCAGTACTCGACGTTGCCCTTGCCCTTGCCCTGGCGCACTTCCAGCGGCTTCTGGGTGATGGGCTTGTCCGGAAAAATACGAATCCACACCTTGCCGCCGCGGCGAACGTGGCGGGTCAGCGCGCGCCGCGCCGCCTCGATCTGGCGGGCGGTGATGCGGCCGCGCGTGGTGGCCTTGAGGCCGTATTCGCCGAAGGCGACGAAATTGCCGCGCTGGGCCAGGCCGCGGTTGCGGCCCTTGTGCATCTTGCGATACTTGGTGCGCTTGGGCTGCATCATGACGGCGTTGCCTCGGTTGCGGGCGCGGGCTCCTCGGCGGCGGGCGCCGTGGGCGCGGGCTCTGCGGCGGCAGGCGCCTTGGGCGCCCTGGGCGCGGCGGGCGCTTCCTGCGGGGCGGTTTTCTCGCCGCGGTAGATCCATACCTTCACGCCCACCACGCCGTAGGTGGTGAACGCTTCGGCCAGGCCGTAGTCGATGTCGGCGCGGAAGGTGTGCAGGGGCACGCGGCCCTCGCGGTACCACTCCGAGCGGGCGATCTCGGCGCCGTTCAGCCGTCCGGAGACCTTGACCTTGATGCCCTGCGCGCCGAGCCGCATGGTGGTGCTGACCGCGCGGCGCATGGCGCGGCGGAACATCACGCGGCGCTCGAGCTGCGAGGCGATGTTCTCGGCCACCAGCCGGGCGTGGAGCTCGGGCTTCTTGATCTCGTTGATGTTGACCCGCACCTGGTGCAGCTTGGTGTCGATCAGCCTGGCGAGGTCGCGCCTGAGCCTTTCGATGTCCTCGCCCTTCTTGCCGATGACGGTGCCGGGGCGGGCGGTGTGAATCTGGATCTGGGTGCTCTCGCGGTGGCGCTCGATGTCGATATGGCTGACCGCGGCATCCTTGAGGCGCTTGCGCAGCATCTCGCGGATGCGATAGTCGGACTCGACCAGCGCCGGGAAATGCTTCGAATCGGCGTACCAGGTGGACGACCACGGCCGGGAAATGCCGAGCCGGATGCCGATGGGGTTTACTTTCTGGCCCATAACGCCGGCTACTCCTGGTCCGCCCCGTCCGCGTGCTGATCCGACACGGTGAGGCTGATGTGGGTCTGGGGTTTGATGATGCGCGCGCCGCGGCCGCGGGCCCGGGCCCGGAAGCGCCGGAACGGCTTGGCCTGGTCCACCAGCACTTCGCTGACGTACAGCTCGTCGATGTCGGCGCCGAAATTGGTCTGCGCGTTGGCAATGGCCGAATTGAGCACCTTGCCCAGCAGCTCGGCCGCGCGCCTGGGCGTGAACGCCAGGGCGTTGGCGGCCTCCTCGACATGGCGGCCGCGGATCATGTCGGCGGCCAGCCGCGTCTTGCGGGTGGAGATGCGAGCGTAGCGCAGCCGGGCGGAAACTTCCATCGTCATGCTCCGCGGGCGCTCAGGCCGTGGCCTTGCGGTCGCCGGAGTGACCGCGGAATATACGGGTGGGCGCGAACTCGCCGAGCTTGTGCCCCACCATGTTCTCGGAAATCAGGATCGGGATGTGGTCGCGCCCGTTGTGCACGGCGATGGTCAGGCCGACCATGTCGGGGATGATCATCGAGCGCCGCGACCAGGTCTTGATCGGGCGCGGGCTGCGGGTAGCCGCGGCCACCTGCACCTTCTTCAGCAGGTGCAGGTCCACGAACGGGCCCTTGCGCAGCGACCGGGGCATTACTTGCCCTTCCTGCGGCGCACGATCATGCGCTCGACGCCCTTGCGGCGGCGGGTGCGGTAGCCCTTAGTGGGCACGCCCCAGGGACTGACCGGGTGGCGTCCGCCCGACGAGCGGCCTTCGCCGCCGCCGTGGGGATGGTCCACCGGGTTCATGGCCACTCCGCGCACGGTGGGACGGATGCCCCGCCAGCGCTTGACGCCGGCCTTGCCGTCCTTGCGCAGGCCGTGCTGATCGTTGCCGACCTCGCCGATGGTGGCGCGGCAGGTGATCGGCACCTTGCGCATTTCACCGGAGCGCATCCTCAGCGTGGCGTGCGGGCCCTCGCGGGCCAGCAACTGCGCGGAAGCGCCGGCGGCCCGGGCCAGCTGGCCGCCCTTGCCGGGCTTCATCTCGATGTTGTGGATCTGCGTGCCCAGCGGGATCCGGCTCAAGGGCAGGCAGTTGCCTGCCCGGATCGGCGCCTCCAGTCCGGACATGAGCTTCTGGCCGGCCTTGACGCCGTTCGGCGCCAGGATGTAGCGCCGTTCGCCGTCGGCATACACCAGCAGCGCCAGGTGGGCGCTGCGGTTGGGGTCGTACTCCAGGCGCTCGACCCGCGCCGCTATGCCGTCCTTGTTGCGGCGGAAATCGACAATGCGGTAATGGCGCTTGTGCCCGCCGCCGCGGTGCCGGGTGGTGATGCGACCGGCGTTGTTGCGCCCGCCGCGGCCGGGCAGGGGCCTGGTGAGCGGCCGGTACGGTTCGCCCTTGTGCAGTTCGGGCGTGACCACGCGCACGGCAAAGCGTTGGCCGGGCGAGGTGGGATTGAGTGGTTTAAGCGCCATGGTGCTGCCCCTTACTCGCCCGCCACGAAGTCCAGGTCCTGGCCTGGAGCCAGCGTGACGTAGGCCTTCTTCCAGTTCGGCCGGCGGCCCAGGGTGGCGCCGCGCCGCTTGACCTTGCCCTTGTAGTTGATGACCGTGACCGAGTCCACTTCCACTTCGAAAATCTCCTTCACCGCCCTGGCGATCTCCGGCTTGGTAGCGTCGACGGCCACCTTGAAGGCGAGCTGCTTGCGCCCCTCGCTCTCGGCCAGGTTGAGGGCCTTCTCGGACAGGTGCGGCGCCCGGATGGTGTTCAGCAGGCGCTCGGAAAGGTTCTCGGCGCTCATTGCAGCCGCTCCTTGAGCGCCTTGAAGGCGCCTTCCGTGATCAGGATGGGGCCGGAGCCCGCCAGCGCCACGGGGCTGAGCTCGCGCAGATCGATGATGTCCACGCCGGGGAGATTGCGGATGCCCAGGCAGAACTCGCGGTAGTCGTCATACGCCTCCACCACGATCAGACCGCCGCTGAATCCCATCTCCTCAAGCAGCTTGAGCGCCGTCCTGGTGCGGTGGTCGGCGGGCTCGATCTTGCGGGCGATGGTCAGGCGCTTGCTGCGCGCCACTTCCGCGAGCAGGCAGCGCATGGCGCCACGGTACATCTTGCGGTTGATTTTCTTTGCGTGCGGGCGCGGGGTTGCGGCGAAGGTGCGGCCGCCGCCGCGCCAGAGCGGGCTGGAGCGCGTGCCGGCGCGGGCCCGTCCGGTGCCCTTCTGGCGCCAGGGCTTGGCGCCGCCGCCGCGCACCGCGGAACGGTTTCTCTGCGCCTTGGTGCCCGCGCGGGCGCCGGCCAGCCAGGCGACAACCGCCTGGTGGACCAGCGACTCGTTAAACGGAACGTCGTCGGAGAAGGGCTTGTAGACCTTTCTCGTCGGCTTTGCCTTTTTCGGCTTCGCAACGGCTGGTTCCTGCCGGTCGGATTTTGTGGCCGTTGCGTTCATGGTTTAAGCCTGTTGGGCCGGCATTTTCACGGCGGGGCGTACCAGAACGCGGCCCGTCGTGTGGCCCGGAATGGCGCCCTTGACCATGATGAGGTTTCTCTCCTCGTCGACCCGCACCACTTCGAGGTTCTGGACCGTTCGGCGCACGTTGCCCATGTGGCCGGACATCTTCTTGCCCTTGAAAACGCGCCCGGGCGTCTGGTTCTGGCCGATGGAGCCGGGCACGCGGTGCGCCTTGGAATTGCCGTGGGTGGTGTCCTGCCCGTGGAAATGGTGGCGCTTGATGGTGCCGGCGTAGCCCTTGCCGATGGTGGCGCCGGACACGTCCACATGCTGGCCCTCGGAGAACAGGCCGACGCCGATTTCCGCGCCGGGCTGATAGGCCTCGAGCTGGGCGGGGTCGTCGAGGCGGTGCTCGAAGAGGCCCTCGCCGGCGGGCTGATCGGCATACTGGCCGGCCAGCGCCTTGCCCGGCGCCTTGCGCGCCTCGCCCACGGTAACCTGCACGGCCGCGTAGCCGTCCCTGGCCGGAGTGCGCTGGCGGGTCACGCGATTCGGGCGCGCCTCGATCACGGTGACGGGCACACTGGCCCCCTCCTCCGTGAACAGGCGCGTCATTCCTCGCTTTTGGCCGATTAAACCAAGGCTCATGTCGGTCTCTTAAGAGTGCGGACCCTCGCTGGACGGGCGGCGAGGGTAAAGACGAACAATATTAGCAATCATGCCTTTCTAATTCAAGCGGATTTGAGCGTCCACGCCAGCCGGCAGTTCGAGCTTCATGAGCGCGTCTACGGTCTTGTCGCTGGGCTCGATGATGTCCAGCAGGCGCTTGTGCGTGCGCAGCTCGTACTGGTCGCGGGCGTCCTTGTTCACATGCGGAGAAATCAGCACGGTGAAACGCTCCTTGCGGGTGGGCAGCGGCACCGGGCCGTGCACCCTGGCGCCGGTGCGGCGCGCGGTTTCGACGATCTCGCGGGCCGATGAATCGATCAGCCGGTGATCGAAGGCCTTGAGCCGGATTCGTATGTTTTGCGGTTCAGCCATATTGTTTACTCCACCACCTTTGCGACGACGCCGGCTCCGACGGTTCGGCCGCCTTCGCGTATCGCAAAGCGCAGGCCGTCCTCCATCGCAATCGGCGCAATCAGGTCCACTTCCATGCGCACGTTGTCACCC
>LXNI01001191.1_pt1 | contig 24118 bp, 20 predicted proteins | sample 809091 | NCBI WGS metagenome assembly LXNI01 (sample SAMN04870527, study PRJNA318959) | sponge metagenome | biome: 01000161; feature: marine sponge reef; material: water | host: Sarcotragus foetidus | place: Greece: Milos, Mediterranean Sea | collected 2013-05-29 | depth 5-7 m | reverse complement strand
CAGCTTCGAGACCCCGGGATCTACGAGGAGAGTGGGGAGACCTACCTGTTGTACTCCGTGGCCGGAGAGGCCGGCATCGCCATCGCCAGGCTCCACGACCTGTAGGACCGCCTACGCCAGGCTGACCTCACGACCGCTGTCGGCGGAGGCGTAGATGGCATCCACGACTTGCTGCACCCGCAGGCCGTCCTCGCCGGTCGATCTGGGCTGGCCGCCTTCCCGGACGGCGCGGACAAAGTCGGCGACCGCAGCGTGCTGGGGCCAGGGCACTGGCGCAAAGTTCTGATGCACGCGGTCGACCCAGGATTCGGATTCGGCGCTGAAGATTCGCAGCGGCGTTGCGGATTCCTCGGTTCGGCCCAGGATTAGCTCGGCGCCTGCGCGGTCACCCGCAACCCAGACACGGTAATACTCGTCCTCCACGATGTTCAGCGCCCAGCTGCACTCCAGCGAGAGCGTGGCGCCGTTGTCGCAGCGGACCATCGCCATGGCGAAGTCGTCGACGTCCATCTCCTCGTGGTTCCAGGGGCCCCAGGGGTTGTAGCCGCCTTCCGCCTGGTTGCCGATCTTCAGGTAGGTGGCGCCGGATACCGAAACCGGACTCGGCCCGCCCATGAGCCAGAAGGCGGTGTCAATTACGTGCACACCGACGTCAATGAGCGCGCCGCCGCCGTTGAGCGCCTTGGAGTGGAAGGCGCCCTTGGTGCGGGGCGCGAAGCCGCGGCGACGGTTCCAGGCGGCGCGGACGAAGTAGACCTCGCCCAGGTCGCCGCGCTGGATGATCTGCTTGAGGGCGACGGCCTGGGGGATGAAGCGGGATTGAAAGTCGACGGCCAGGATGCGGTTGGCTGCTTCGGCGGACTCGACCATCTCGCGCGCGTCGGCGGCGTTCAGCGCCAGCGGTTTCTCGCAAAAGACGTGCTTGCCGGCGGCCAGCGCGGCAAGGGTGGCGGGGTGATGGATGGGGTTGGAGGCGCAGACGCTGACGGCGTCGATCGAGTCAAGCCTCAGCATCTCGCGATAGTCCCGGAAGACGCGCGGGACGCCGAAGTCCCGCTGGACGGCCGCTAGCGCATCGGCCGAAACGTCCGCCGCGGCGACGACTTCGCACTGGTCGGGAATCGCCTGGTAGCCGGGGATGTGGGCCAACTGGGCGATCTGCCCGGCGCCGATGATGCCGATCCCCAGCCTCCGGCTATTCACCGCAGCCCCCCGGGATTCCCGTGCGCAGCTAGTCTACGGACAGCGCACGTTGGAGTTCGTCTACTTGAGCGCTGAGAACGAGGCCGGGTCCATGAAGGTGCTCGTGACGCCCGCCACGATGGGACCGTCCTGTTCGGAGTCGGCCTCGATGGCGGCCCAGGCGGGATCCTGGGCGAAGGCCTCCCACTGGCGTTGCTGGGCCTCGAGGCTGTCGTAGACGTTGATGTAAATCAGCCGCGGGTTGCCGTCCACGATCTCGGTCCACACCCCGGCGATGTCGAAGCCGTGTTGCCGGAACACCGCCGACGCCCGTTCCAGCCGCGCCAGCATGGCGGGCATCCGGCCGGGGAGGATCTCGTAGACGCGCAGTTCATAAATCATCGGCTCAACCTTTCAGTTCCCAGGCTTGCTAGCCGCCCTGCCGCCGCTTCACAGTCATACCAACCTCCCCCGCGACCTCGTGCACCTTCGCAAAGTTGTGGGCGTAGGAGGCCTCGTCGGGCAGGTGCTCGCAGTAGCAGGGCGTGTCGGGGTCCAGTTCGTCCAGTCGCCGCAGGTAGGTCGCAAGGTCCAGCGTGCCTTCACCGATAAGGACCTCGTCCCACTTCAGCGTCAGGTGCCCATGGTCCCACTGCATGTCCTTGACGTGCGCGGAAAAGACGAAATCGCCCAGCAGGTCGAAGGTGCGGTGGATCAGGGACGTGGTATCGAAGTAGGTGTCCATCGCGATCATGTTGACCACGTCCATCTGAAACCCAACCCGCGGGTGATCCACCGAGTCGAAGAACTCGCGAATGTCCTCCGGTTGGTAGAAGAAGCTGTGGTTGAACGGTTCGATCAGGAAGCGGGTGTGCTGCAAGTCCAGCCCATCCATGATGCGAAGGACGACCTCGCGCAATTCGGCCTTGTAGGCGTCCGTGAACATGACGGGGTGGGGCGTGAGCATGCCGCCGTTCGGATCCTTGGTGCCGGGCAGGATGTGGAGCGTGCGGCACTGCATGGCGTCGGCATTCAGGAGCCCACGGCGGATGTCCTTGATCCGCTGGTCCGCCAGTTCCCGGTCGGCCACCAGCAGGTTGTCGTTGAAATTGGCCTCGCCGACCATGATTCCAAGTTTGCGTGCTCGTTCGCCAAAGGCCGCGCATTCGTCGCGGCTCCGGTTCCGCAGGGCGCTTGGGGCGCCGATAGCGGAAAGTCCATAGCGGTCGAGTTGGGGGACGATGTGATCAAAGTCTGCGATCGAGTCCGGCCGCACAAAGAGCAGATTCGTCGGCGTGACCGGCGCGTAGGCGGGGTCGCGGCGCAAGGCGACATCCGGCTCGAAGATTGGGTAGAGGCCGCCGAGTCTCATCTCAACTGGTCCTTTGCCGACCTTGCCACAGCAGATGAAGTCGCCGTCGCCTACGATATCCCACCACCTGATGAGCCACCGATGATGGGCGGCGGCAATGCAGGCCGAGGACTTCGTGGCTGAATTCGGGATGTCACCGGTGCGCGTAGGGCTGATCGGTTGCGGCGGGCACGCCAGCCACTGCATCCATCCCAGCCTGCCCTACCTGCCCCAGATACAGGTGGTAGCCGTCTGCGACCTGGACGAGTCTCGCGCCCGCGCCACCGCCCAACGGCTAGGCGTTTCCGCCGTCTACACCCAAACCGGCCGAATGCTGGCGAGCGAGCGGCCCGAGGCTGTCATCGTGATCGGTCCGCCGGCCATGCAGAACCCGGTTGGCCATGAGTGCCTGGAACGAGGGTGCCATCTCCTCATTGACAAGCCACCCGGGCTGTGTCCCGCCGACGCCCGCCGCCTGGCCGAAGCAGCGGACGCCAGGGGCTTGATTGGGCAGGTAGGCCACAACCAACGGCATTCGCCGGCCATGCGGACGGCGCGGCGAATCGCCGCTTCGCCGGAGTTCGGCGAGCCGACGACGGTCTTTACGAAGTACTGCGGCGAGATTCCAACCGAACCGTTCTGGGGCCTGGAGCCGCTGGTGCGCGGACTGCTCTACTACCAGTCGATTCATCCGGTCGACACGTCGCGCAGCGTATTGGGCGAGATTCAGACGGTCACGGCCTACCAGGTACAGAGCGGCAGCGTTCCCAGCGGGGAGCCGATCGTCGTCATGCTGGAGTTCGTGAACGGCGCCCTGGCGGTGCTGGACCTGAACACGGCCACGCCCTACTTTCAGATCCGCACCACCGTCACCGGCAGCGCCGGAACCAGCGTGGACGTGATCGATCTGGACCGGGTCACCTATCTGCAGCGCCCCGAGGATGCCGGGCACCGGCGCATGGATCCGGCCGAACCAGGGCTCGGGATCTATAAAGAGGTGATGCCGGGCCAAACCTGGCAGGTGCCCCGGCAATACCCGGCCGAAAAGGCCTGGGGCTACGTGGACCAGCTGGCGTCCTTCGCCGGCGCCGTACGGGGTGGCGAGCCCGGCAAGCCCACGCTTTGGGACGGGTACGAGAATCTGCTGGCGCTGGAGGCCATCTCCATGAGCCTGACGAGCGGCCGGGCGGTGAGCATCGACGAGATTCGTGCCGACCTGGGCTGAAAGTTCGCCCCTAGAAGCCGCTGGCGAGAGGTAGTTGGATCGGCGGGGGCGGCGGGCTGAGCGGCGGGGTGTCGGTCTGCGCGGGCCCGATGAAGTCGCGGAGGGCGCCGGCGCGGGCTTCCAGGTCATCCTCGACCGAGTCGTCCACGTAGGGGTTAGGCGTGGCATACAGGTCGGCGTAGATCGGTTCCAGGTGCGGGAAGTAGCGCCGTAGGTTGTGCAGGAACCAGCGCTTGGGTTCGGGCTTCAGGTGCAGCATGCGCACGCCCACCCGGCGCGCACCGTGCTCGCGCGCCAGCCGCATCAACTCGGCGATGGCGGCGTCGGAGTCAGTCAGTCCCGGCAGCACCGGCGCCATGTTCACGCCAACGTCCAGGTTCAGGTCGGCCAACTCGCGAACCACCCGAAAGCGCTCGGCGGGCGGCGGGACGCCCGGCTCGATACGGCGCGCCAGGTGCGGGTCGGTGATGGGGATGGAGACGGTCACGTTGACGCCGGCTGCTCGCGCCAGGTCCTGCAGCAGGTGACGGTCGCGCCGGATCAGCGTGGACTTGGTGATCAGGCCGATGGGTGAGCGCGCCGCCACGAACTCGCGCAAACAGGCTTGCGTCAGCCGTAGGTGCCCCTCCACCGGCTGGTAGGGGTCGGTGGCGGCGCCCACGGCCACCGTCGGGCGCTTCCAGCGCGGCGACTGCAGCTGGGCGCGCAGCCGTTCGGCCACGTTGATCTTGGCGAAGATCACGCGCTCAAAGTCGCGGCCCCCGTTCAGGTCGAAGTAGGTATGGGTTTCGCGCGCGTAGCAGTACCAGCAGGCGTGGCTACAGCCGCGGTAGGGATTCAGGCTCCACCCAAACGGCATGCCGCGCACCCGGTTGAGCGCATTGCGGCAGGTGATCTCGCGGATGTCCAGTCGCACGGCAGACGCCTTTCAAGGCCCCTGCCCGCTGCCAGTATACCGAACATTTTACGAACACACTCACGGCACTTACCGACTATTGATCCGTCGAGCCCGCGATCCGCAGCAATAACCAAAAAGCGGCCCAGGCGTCCGCCCGAGCCATCTACCGTCGCGCGGCGTAGGGGTTGTCGCGGATCTGGAGGGGGAAGCGGACGGTTTGCTGGGTGAGGCCGGCTTCGTGGACGGCCATCACCATCTCGACGATCCAGCGGCCGTCAACAGCGTCGCAGACGGGGCGGCGGTCTTGTTCCACGGCCTGGATCAGGTCGCGCGTCATGGTGGTATGCAGCAGTTGGCGGACGTCGGCAGTGCCGTCGCTGTCACCGAGTGCCTCGGCATCCAGCGGCGGCACCGGGACGGCTTCCCAATTGCTTTGCAAGCCCGGATCCAACTCCGGTCGACGGTTGATCAGCAGCGGCTGGTCGGTGGTGGGCCCGCCCCGCAAGGAAAGCAGGCCGGCGGCGCCAACCAGCTCGATGCCCATCTGGCGGTGCATGCCGGGGCCGGTGCGGACGGACGAGAAGGTCCCGATCACGCCGTGGTCGAACTGATACGTGGCAAGGATCTGATCGCCGGCCATCAGACCCAGGTTTTCGCTGCCTTCATGAACGTCCGGCAGACCCACGGGTCGCCCGGACTGCATCACGCTGGCGTTCATCTGACGCGGGTCGCCCGCGAATTGCCGCATCAAGTCCAGCTGGTGCACGCCGAGCACCGCCAGGTCCACGGCGCCGCCCCGGCGGGAATCGTTCTTGCCGGTGGCGTGCATGGCCACGAGCCGCCCGATTTCGCCATCACGGACCATCTCGCGCATGCGCAGCACCTTGGGATCCACCCGCCAGTTGTGGGCAACCTGGATCCTGGCGCCGCTGCGGCTGGCCGCGGCCACAATGGCGTCGGCCTCGGCCGGCGTTCGCACAAAGGGCTTCTCGCAATAGATGCCCTTGGCCCCGGATTCGATGGCGGCAAGCATCATCTCGGCGCGCCGGTGCGGCTGCCGGTTGCAGACGGTCACGAAGTCCGCCTGGACGCTGCTTAGCATTTGGCGATAGTCACCAAATGCCTGCGGCGCTCCCAGCTGGTCCGCCTTCGCTCGCGCCGGTTCCTCGTCCACGTCCGCCACGGCCACCACCTCGACCTCGGGAATCAATTGCCAGGCGAGGTCCAGGTCATGCCCATAGTTGCCAGTACCCGTGGCTCCGATCACGACGGCCGTATACATGAGATGTGCTCCGTGGCTAGTGGTTGGAGATTGCGTGGTGCCCGGTGCTCATCGCGCGGCCGGGACAGCTGTCATGGCTTTGCGTCAGCGGCCCTCCCTAAACGTCGGCGAGTGCCGTTTGGCGACGGGCGGCATACGGGTTGTCCCGCACCTGCAGTGGAAAGCGGACAGTTTGCTGGGTGAGGCCGGCTTCGTGGACGGCCAGGACCATTTCGACCGTCCAGCGGCCATCGATGGCGTCGCAGACGGGGCGTCGCTTTTCCTCGACGGCGCGGAGCAGGTCGAGGGTCATGCTGGTTTGCAGCAGTTGCAGCTCGTGGGCGACACCTTCGCTGTCGCCAATGGCGGCGGCGTCCAGGTCGGGTACCGGCACGACTTCCCAGGTGCTGTCAACGCCGGGATCGTCGCCCGGGCGCCGGTTGATCAGCAGTTCGCGGCCGCGTTGTCCGTGACTGCGCATGGAGATGATGCCCTCGGTTCCGACCACCTCGATGCCGAAGGCGCGGTGCATACCAGGGCCGGTGCGGACCGAGGAGATGGTGCCGATGACGGCGTGGTCGAATTGGTAGGTGGCGAATAGTTGATCGCCGGCGATGAGACCGATTTTCTCGTTGCCTTCGTGCACGTCGGGCAGGCCCACGGGGCGGCCGGACTGGAACACGGCGCCGCTCATCTGGCGCGGATCGCCGGCAACCTGGCGCATCAGGTCCATGAGATGGACGCCGAGCACCCACAGGTCTTCGGCGCCGCCCCGGCGGTCGTCGTTCTTGCCGGTGGCGTGGACGGCCACCAGCCGCCCGATCTGGCCGTCGCGAATCATCTGACGCATGAGGATGACGGCGGGGTCGATTCGCCAGGTGTGGGCGACCTGGATCTTGGTGTGGCTTCGGCTGGCGGCGGCGATGACGGCGTCGGCCTCGGCCGGCGTGCGGACCAAGGGCTTCTCGCAGTAGATGCCCTTCGCGCCGGCCTCAATGGCGGCGTGAATCATCTCCGCGTGCACGTCCGGCTGCCGGTTGCAGATGTTGACGAAGTCCGGCTTGACGCTGGACAGGGCCTCGCGATAGTCGCCAAAGGCATGGGACGCCCCCAACTGGTCGGCCTTGGCCCGCGCCGACTGCTCGTCGACGTCCGCCACGGCTACCACGTCGACCTCTGGAACCAGTTGCCAGGCGAGGTCCAAGTCGTGGCCGTAGTTGCCCGCGCCCGTTGCTCCGATGATGACGGCGGTGTACATGCGTGGTGCTCCGTAAGTCGTGGCTAATGGCCGGTGGCTGGGGCGAAGCATAGCGCCGGTGGGTGTCAGCGCACGCCGGGAGCTGTCGCGAGCGGGTCGCCCGACTGGACGCACGCCCGCAAGGCAATGTAGCTCGGCTGCAAGTCTTGGACTGACCAGTGCCGGAGTCTGTTTGCAGCGGGTTGCCGCCGCTCGAACCCGACCCTTTCGTCTGTGGCGAAAGCGAGACTGACACACGTGCTTCGGCGAGGCTAGATCGCCTTGCGGCGGGTGAAACGGAGGCCGGACCAGGTTTGATCAATGGCCGCGATCTTGTAGTCGACAAGGCCGTTGGCAAGGCCCGTCTCGCGAACAACGCGTTCGGAGAGATCCGACTTGACGCCGGAGGCTTTCTTGGGCCAGCAGATCCAGAGGCCGCCGGGGCCGGCGCGTTGACCGTAACGTTGGACTCGCTGCCGCAGTTCGCGGCGGGAGCCGACGAACCAGACAATCAGATCGCAACGGCCTTGGGCGCGACGACGGAAAACCACATTCTCCGGTAACTCACCGAGCATGGTCTCGAAGTCGTCAGGCGCGCCGGGGAGCGCGACAGCGAAGCCGGGTTTGATTCCGAGCTTCCGGGGCAGCGGCGTGCCGGAATAGCCGGCCAGACCGGACTCGGGTACGACGGGCTGGGAAGGCGGGCTGACGATGGCCAGGCGCAGGGCGGACTGGATGTTGGTCCAATCGGTGTAGACGGCGTCGGGTAGTAACTGGCGTACGCGCTCGACCTTGGCAGGGTCGCCGTCGACGAAGACGAGGGGGATTCTGCGCGTGGTCCTCGTCTGGCGCATGGCCACGCCAACATCGCGACCGTGGGAGGGTAGGCGGCCAAGGTCTATTAGGAGGGCGTCCGGAGGGTTGGTGCGCAGGGCTCGGAGGCTGGCGGTGTCGAGCGGAGCATGGTCGACTTCGAACTCGTCGGCGGGGAGGCGGGCGGCGCGTTCGGCGGCTTCGGCGGCGTTCCAATGGATCAAGCGGATGCGGGGCATGGGTCAGGTGAGTGCGTGAGGCTCTGCGCTTCGGCCAGGGCCTGGAAATGTGCCGCGGCGCGGCTACCGCAGCCGACGATGGCATGACGAGTGGTCATGCGGCGGAGAATCGCTGCAGGCTCAATGAGCTAGCCTGCCGTCTTGGGCGCCGCAAGTCCGTCAGGATCAGCGTCCTCGGGGCGCAGGCGCCAGATTTCGCGTACCCAGAGCGGAACGCCAATCCCCACTACTGCGGTGGCCAAGCCGCCGATCAGGATGGCGGTGGGCGTCCCCTGGGCTTCGGCGACCCAGGACAGCGGAAGCAGGCCCAGCGGGGACAGACCAAACGTCATCATGCGCAGGGCCATGACGCGACCGCGCAGGGCATCCGGCACCATCAGTTGGAGAGCCATCTGGTTCACGGACATGTAGACGGACTGGCTGAAGCCCATGAAGGCCACGACCAACGCAGCGGCCGCGAATGTGCGAGTGAACGAGAGGAGGATGAGCAGCGCGGCATACGTAAGGATGGCCCAAACCAGCGCGCGGCCCTTGTCGCGGAACCTGGAGTAGGTAACCACCAGGGCCGAGCCTACGAGCGCACCAATCCCAAGAGCCGCCATCAGGAGTCCCAGCGTTACGGGCCCGCCGGCCAGGTCCTTGCGCACGAAGGCCGGCAGAAGGGTCATGAGCGGCATGCCAAAGAGTGAGGGTCCCAATGCCAGGAGCATCAGCGCCATCATGATGCGGGTGCGCGCCACGTAGGCGAAGCCGCCACGCATGTCGGCCCAGGTAGACGAGCGCGGCCGGCGGGTGCGAGGCGGTGGAACCCCCGCAGCATGTTGAGGCTGCTCCACAGATAGCCGCCCACCTGGACGAAGTAGGAACCCGCGATGCCCACGGTCGCAATGACCTGCCCGGCCAGGGAGGGGCCAATGATGCGCGCCGTGTTGAGGGTGGCGCTATGCAGACCGATGGCGTTGGCGAGGTGCTCCCGTGGCACAAGGCCGGCCACGAGAGCCGTTCGGGCCGGCACATTGACCGCAAACATTGTGCCCACGATCAAGGACGACACGGCCAGATGCACGACGTGCACGCGATTGGTGACCACCAGGATCGCGATTGTCAGCATCAGTCCAGCCAGGATCATCTGCGCCACGAGGACCATGCGCCGCCGATCCAGACGGTCCGCCAGCACGCCTCCGAGGGGCGACAACAGCAGCATCGGGATTGACCGGAAAAACGCGAGCAAGCCCAGCGTGAACTCGGATCCGGTCAACTCCAGCACAAGCCAACCCTGCGCCACCTGCTGCATCCAGAAGGCAACCTGGCTGCCGGCGTTGGCCTGCCAGAGCCGAGAGTACTGCTGGTAGGCCAGGGCGGGCGCGACACGGTCGCGCAGCCGAACCAGTGGCCGGAGCACGGAATCGATGGGCGACGATCCGATCAGCGGTTACGCCCCGAACCCTTCGGGTACCGGCGGAGTGTGGGGGATGAGTGGGGACTTGGGCAACCGGCGCCCAGAGGCCGCCGTCGCCACGTCGCGCCGCCCTGTCCGACCTGCCCGCGCTAGCCCGAGATTGCTAGCCTGCTCACGCTACGAACGACTGGGGCTTTCGCGGCTTGGCCACCTCGTGATGCGACCGCTTCGAGCGTTGCTCGCCACAGCTGCTGCCGCTCTCGCTGCAATGGCTCTTACTTCCTCCGTCTTGGCGCAGTGGCCCACGACGTGTGTTGACTTGAACGACATTGTCGAGGCGCACCTGGGCAACGACGGAAACGTCGGCATCTACCAGCGTGTCTTTGGCGACCAGGCAGAGCAGGGTTGCCAGAACGACCACCGAGACGACGTGCGCGGCGTGTTTGCCTGGGCGTTTGACGACGCCACGCAGTCAGCCACGGCTGAACTGCCGGACCTGGCCTGGCCAACGGACTGCGTGGAACTGAATGACATCGTCGAGGCGCATTTGGGCAACGACGGAAACGTCGGCATCTATCAGCGCGCCTTCGCCGGCGCCGCCGAGTTCGCCTGCCGAGGAGATCACCGCGACGACGTGCGCGGCGTGTTCGCCTGGGCCTTTGGCGGCGCGGTCGTCGTTAGCCAAGACCAGCCGGCATCAGTAGCGGCTGGTTGGTCGTCAGTCGCGGTCGGCGCGTTCCACAATTGTGCAATTCGGACGGATGGAACGGTCGCCTGTTGGGGCTTGACCACGAGTGGGAGCGGGTTCTACTTCGGCCAATCCAACCCTCCAGCCGGCCTGTTTCAGTCCGTCAGCGCCGGTCTGCACCATACGTGTGGGGTTCAGACCAATGGAGCCCTGATGTGCTGGGGATCGAACATTGCATATAGAGACAGCCATGTCGGCCAGGCGACCCCGCCGCCGGGCAGGTTTCAGTCAGTCAGCGCAGGAATTTTTCACACATGTGGGGTAAGGATCGATGGCACAGTGGCCTGTTGGGGCGACAACACCTACAGCCAAGCCGGTCCGCCATCGGAAACCTTCCAGTCGGTTAGTGCCGGTGCTAACCATACCTGTGGCGTCCGGACCGACGGTACGGTCACCTGCTGGGGCTCGAACAGGACTGGGCAGACTACTCCGCCGACGGGGACATTCCAGTCTGTCAGCGCCGGCCAGCATCACACCTGCGGGGTGCGAGCCGACGGAACCGTGGCGTGCTGGGGCTCGAATGTCGACAACTGGAACCGGGTCGTTGGGCAGTCCACGCCGCCTGCGGGCACCTTCCGATCCGTCAGCGCCGGCCTCCACCACACATGCGGTGTACGGACGGACCAAACGGTCGCCTGCTGGGGCTCAAACAATGAACGAGGGCTAGACTTCGTCGGTCAGTCCATTACGCCTGCGGGTTCATTTGCCGCCGTCGGCGCCGGGCACAGTCATACCTGCGTACTCAAGACCGATGGAACCCTGGCTTGCTGGGGATGGAATGGGCATGGCCAGACGTCCCCGCCGACGTAGCCGGCTTCGGAAGTCCGCGAACAGGCTGCCGTTCGCAGTCCAGAGAATGGGTGAAGAGTCACCGAGGTCCATGGGAGATGGACGACCAAGTCGCCTCGGCGGCGAGCCGCCAATCGGCGGTAGTCACAACTTCCCGCTGCTCGCGCCTTAGATTCCGCGCGGCGTTGCTAGACTCTCCGCCATCCGCTTGCAGGCAGAACCCTGAACAGGCCACGGCACAATGCGAGGCGTGCGGGCGGTTACGGTTGTTCTGGCCGTCACCCTTTCCGCATTCTCATTGGCGTCTCCCGTGCTGGCGCAGTGGCCAACGACCTGCGTAGACCTGAACGACATAGTTGAGGCGCACTTAGGGAACCACGGGAACGTCGGGATCTACCAGCGAACGTTCGGGCACCAGGCCGAGCAAAGCTGCCAGAATGATCATAGAGACGACGTGCGCGGGGTGTTTGCCTGGGCTTTCCTTGAATCGGTCCAAACCTCGAATGCGGCCTCATCGGACCTGGCTTGGCCGTCCAATTGCGTGGAACTCAACGACATTGTCGAGACCCATTTAGGCAATGTCGGCAACGTCGGCATATATCAAGGCACGTTTGGGTCGGAAGCCGAAGCCGCCTGCAGGAATGAGCACCGCGAGGACGTGCGGGGCGTATTTGCCTGGGCCTTCGAGATTGCGACGGTCAGTGCCATTGGATCCCCGCTGCCTTTTGATGAGTTGGTCGCACGGTCGCAGGCAGCTGTTCGATATATCCGTACGGTCGGGACTGGATGCGGAAGCGCCTTCGTAGTGACGGCGGACGGCTATGTAGTGACCAACAGCCACGTGTTGAGCGGCGTGGATCAGGTGGTGGTAGGAACAAGCGACGGCCAAGAGGAGTTCGCGTCAGTTGTGGCCAACAGCCCGGAACGCGACCTCGCGCTGCTGAAGCTCCCAAGTCGCGGGCCGCATCCATTTCTGGCATTCGGGCGATCCGACGACCTCGAGGTTGGAGATGTACTAACCATCCTCGGTTATCCGCTGTGTCTTGAGACGTTTACACAATCGCGCGGCACCCTCACGGATCGCCAACCGGGCTGGCTGCAGACGAATGCGGCAGCAAATCTTGGCAACAGTGGTGGACCGGCACTCAATGTCTTGGGCGGAGTTATCGGCGTGACGACGAAGCGGGCTAGTCCTGGCATCGGGACTGGGTCGGACGACGCGAATCTGCTAATTGACGGCGATTCAGCGCGATGGATGATTGATGACTGGATTAATGACCACCGAGCGCAGGCCGACACGCCATCCCGGCCAGCAACGGCGACCGCAAGCTGGACCGCCGTAGACGCTGGGACCAAGCACACTTGCGGCGTCCGAACCGACGGCACGGTGACGTGCTGGGGCTCGAACACCGACTGGCAGGAGAAGCACAGCGGCCAGGCTCTTCCGCCGTCCGGTGCCTTTCGCTCGGTCAGCGCCGGCGGCTATCACACATGCGGAATCTGGACCGACGGCACCCTGGCCTGCTGGGGTTCTAATGATCACGGTCAGGCCGCGCCGCCACCCGGTGCGTTCCGCTCCGTGAGCGCGGGCGATCATTACACCTGTAGCATCCGAGCCGATCGAAGCTTGGCATGCTGGGGCTGGAATGGGCATGGGCAAGCCGCGCCACCCACGGGCACATTTCAGGATTTGGCCTCGGGTCACCATCACGCGTGCGGGGTGCGGACGGATGCCTCAATAGCCTGTTGGGGCTGGAATGAGTACGGGCAGACGGCGTCGCCATCCGGCGCTTTCACATCCGTCAGCGCGGGTCTCTTCCACACGTGCGGGCTCAGAACCAACCGTACGGTCTCCTGTTGGGGTGGGAACGAAGCCGGTCAATCCAGGCCGCCACCCGGTCCATTTGTGTCGATCAGCGCCGGCGGAAGTTCGTCGTGCGGTGTACGACCCAATGGCAGCGTCACCTGTTGGGGAGCGAACCAACACGGTCAAGCCGCGCCGCCACCGGGCGCGTTCGAGTCGGTGAATGTCGGGTGGCCCCATTCCTGCGGCGTTCGAGCGAATGGCAATGTGACCTGCTGGGGATCTAATACCTACGGGAGAGCGACACCTCCGGCTTGATCCGACTCCTCACCTCATGCGTCTCCGTGTCAGCGTCCGCCGACAATACCGACATTGCCGGTGGTGACTCACTTGGCGCGAAGTAGTTTTGCGCCCTCAAGGAATCGTGATGACTGCTGTCGTCGGCCAGGCCTCTCGGCTCTCCGGTGCAGAGCGCGCCTGTTCGCGTACGCGGGACGGCTAGTATCGAGTCATGCGGCCTCGTATTGACGGTGCCTGAATGCGGTTCATCCGCGCCCTGCTGCTTGCGCTGGGTGTGGGCTTGGCTGTGGCGTCACCGGTCCTGGCACAGTGGCCGACGACCTGCGTTGATCTCAATGACATAGTCGAGGCGCACCTCGGCAACGACGGCAACGTCGGCATCTACCAGCGCGTGTTCGGCGACCAAGCCGAGGAATCGTGCCAGAGTGATCACCGAGCAGACGTGCGAGGGGTCTTTTCGTGGGCCTTTGTGGAGACGCCCTCCGCGACAACATTGAACTCGCCAGCGCAGGTCTGGCCTTCCGACTGCGTTGAACTCAATGACATAGTCGAAAACCACTTGGGCAACCACGGCAATGTCGGGATCTATCAGCGTGTGTTCGGCGTGGAAGCGGAGCTAGCGTGTAGGAGCGACCACCGGGACGATGTCCGGAGCGTGTTTGCCTGGGCGTTTGACGTCGCCACTGCCACAGCCATTGGGCCGCCGCTCTCCGTGGCCGACCTGGTGCAGCGGCACCAGGACGCAGTTCGCTATATCCGAACGACGGACGAGGCCTGCGGAAGCGCCTTCGTAGTGAGTCCGGACGGCTACGTGGTCACCAACAGCCATGTGCTCAGTGGGACACGACAGGCGATCGTGGGAACACACGACGGCCGGGAGCAACAAGCGACAGTTATTGCCGACGATCCGGAGTCGGACGTGGCGCTGCTCAAGTTGCCGGGCAATGAACATCCCTTCGTGCCTTTTGGCGCCTCCACGAGCCTGGGGCTCGGGGAGGATCTCGTCATCCTCGGCTATCCGTTTTGCTTCGATACGCTCACGGTTACCCGTGGCATTCTCTCGGCGCGGCACTCGGACTGGCTGCAGACCGATGCGGCGGCTAACCCAGGAAATAGTGGTGGGCCAGCATTCAGTCTTCGAGGCGGGGTCATCGGCGTGGCGACCGCGAAGCTGGGGGGCATCGACAGAGTTGAGGCGGCGAATTTCCTGATCCACGGCGATCTAGTGCGCCGAACTGTTGACGACTGGATCTCCCGACACCGCGCCGGAATCCTTCCGCCACCCCCCGAACCGGAGCCGCTGCCGCATCCTTCAGAGTTGATCGAAGCGGTAGGTCTGGCTACGGGCTCGGACTGTACATCGGGTCCGGATCAGCGTGGCACCTGGCACGAGTCATTACCGGGTCACCCAATGCCCGAGTACTTCTGTGTCGTCTACCAGGTGAAGTGGTGGCCAGCGGACTGGAGTGTGGAGTCGCATTGGACGTGGCCGGGAGGCGGGATAACCTCCATTGACCCGAGGCGGTGGTGTGACACCGACGACGAGCGGTGTGAACAAGGTTTTATGAAGCTGGCCTGGCACAATCCGACTCGAGCTTCCACGGATCTGGGCGGAACGCTCGATATTGCACTGCACGTTAACGGCAACCACATTCGGACGGACCGGTTTTGGGTCTCTTAAGGCCGGGGTTGGGTTTCCTCGTTTCCTAGTGCTGCGGCTTTGATCGACAACTGAGCGCAGCAACGGAAGTGTCGAGACTCAGGGCAGATTGGGACTGAGGGCTGCACGCAGCAAGGCCGCGCGGTCGGCACGCTGGTGCTGAGGAGTCCGAGAGCCTTCAGCGGTGCGCTCATAGAGTCGGTCATTGCGCCAGCGCGGCAGGACGTGCAGGCGGTAGTGCCGGACGTCCTGGCCTCCCGCGCGACCGTTGTGCTGGCGAGTCGAGATGCCTTCGCATCCGTAGACGCTGGTCATGGAAACAGTCAAACGCTGCGCCACGGTGTGAATCTGCGCCGCCGCCTCAGCCGGCAGATCGAAGATGGATTCGAAGTGGGTGTTGGGGATGACGATTACCGATCACTCATTCCCGGGCCACCAGTGTGAGCCGACAATGGCTGTAACTTCCGGCGTCCGCAGCACGTCAGCTTCCGCGCCGCCGATCACACCTCTGCCGAAGTCGCTGAGGGCGATGCGGCACAACGGCCAGTCAGAGCCGGGTCGTGCGTATGTCACACCGCGCAAAAATGCCTCACAGCCACCAGAAGACTATGTGGCGATCGCTGCAGCCATCGCCACACAACAGAAGGTGGGCTGCTACCCTTGACGCAAGTGTCCGGGCGGTCGCGAAGGCTTGCCACGATGACGCTCACCATCGCCGACCTGTTGACCATCGCAGGCGCCATCCTCGGTCCGCTTCTTGTCATTGGCGGCGGCGCATTGGCATGGCTCCGCGCCGACATGGCCAAGCTTGAGGAACGCCTGCGGGCTGACATGGCAAAGCTAGACCAACGCCTGCGGGCCGACATGGCAAAGCTGGACCAACGCCAGCGGGCCGACATGGCGAAGCTTGATCAACGCCAGCGGGCCGACACGGCGAAGCTTGATCAACGCGTGCGAGCCGATATAGCAAAGTTGGACGAACGACAGCGAGCCGACGCCGCCGCTATCAACATGCGGCTGGACACATTGACCCAGACCATCATCACGAGCGCGATTGCTCGCAGGTCACCGGCGGACGCCCCTACCGAGCACACAAGCCAAACTATCCCGGCAAGCACTACGCAAGAGGATTGACTGGCTGGCTTGAGGACGCTTCCGATCAGGCCCTGGCTGTTTCGAGATCGCGGCGGAGTTCGCTGATTTGATCGCGGAGGGCGGCGGCTTTCTCGAAGGCGAGGCTGTCGGCGGCGAGGCGCATCTGGCGTTCGAGGTCTTTGATGGCCTGGGCCAGTTCGACGCGGGAGAGGTCGTTGGTGCGGCGAAAGCCAATGTCGTAGGCGGGGGACTCTTCAGCCGCTCGGGCCAGGCCGTCGTGGCCGGCTTCCTGGGCAACGCGTTCGGTCAGGTCGCGCAGGCCCTTCACGATGGATGCGGGTGTGATGCCGTGCTGTTCGTTGTAGACCACCTGCAGACTGCGGCGGCGATAAGTCTCGTCGATGGCGCGCTTCATGCTGTTCGTGACCAAATCGGCGTACATGATCACCCGGCCGTGCAGGTGCCGGGCGGCGCGGCCGATGGTCTGAATCAGCGAGGTCTCTGAGCGTAGGAAGCCCTCTTTGTCGGCGTCCAGAATGGCCACAAGGCTGACCTCGGGCAGGTCCAGCCCTTCCCGCAGCAGGTTGATCCCTACCACCACGTCGTAGACCCCGCGGCGCAGGTCGCTGAGGATTTCGACGCGTTCCAGGGTGTCGATTTCCGAGTGCAGGTAGTGGACCTTGACGCCGATTTCGGCCAGGTATTCGGCAAGGTCTTCGGCCATGCGCTTGGTGAGCGTGGTGACCAGGACCCGTTCGTGCACGTCAACGCGCTTGTTGATTTCGGCGATGAGATCGTCGATCTGCCCTTCGGTGGCACGGACCTCGATAGCCGGGTCGACGAGACCGGTGGGACGGACGATCTGCTCCACGATCTGCTCGCTGTGCTCGTATTCGTAGGGTCCCGGCGTGGCGGACATGAAGACGGCAGTCTTGATGTGCTGCTCGAACTCGTCGAACGAGAGGGGACGGTTATCGAAGGCGGATGGCAGCCGGAAGCCGTACTCGACCAGTGCTTCCTTGCGGGCGCGGTCGCCGGCCAGCATTCCGCGCACTTGTGGCAGGGTGACGTGGGACTCGTCGACGACCAGCAGGTAGTCCTCCGGTAGGTAATCCAGCAACACCCAGGGCGGGTCGCCCGCTTCGCGGGCATTGAGGTGGCGGCTGTAGTTCTCGATGCCGGTGCAGCTACCGGTCTCGCGGAGCATCTCCATGTCGAAGTTGGTGCGCTGGCGCAGGCGGGCGGCCTCAAGGACCTTGCCGCGGGCCTCAAGTCGGGCGAGTTGTTCGTCGAGCTCCTGGCCGATGGCTTCGATCGCCCGCTGCAATCGCTCAATTGGAGTGACGTAGAAGCGCGCCGGGTAGATGGTGACGCTGGGAAGTTCCTCCAGGATCTCGCCGGTGAGCGGTTCCAGACGGACCACGCGTTCGACTTCATCGCCGAAGAACTCAAGGCGCAGCACGAAGTCGTCGTAGGGCGGGTAGACCTCGAGCACTTCGCCGCGCACGCGGAAGCGGCCGTGCTCGAGGCTGGCCGACGTGCGGGTGTACTGGAGGCCAACCAGGACTCGTAGCAGTCGGGTGCGGTCGTACTCGGCGCCGACCTCCAACGACAGGCTCATGTCGCCGTAGTCCTCGGGCGGGGTGATGCCGTAGATGCAGGAGACGGTGGCGACGACAATTACGTCGCGGCGTTCGAAGAGTGAGCGGGTCGTCGAGTAGCGCAGCTTCTCGATCTCGGCGTTGATGTCGGTCTCTTTCTCGATGTAGGTGTCGCTGCGCGCGATGTAGGCCTCAGGCTGGTAGTAGTCGTAGTAGCTGACGAAGTACTCGACGGCGTTGCGGGGAAAGAACTCCTTGAGCTCGGTTGCCAGTTGGGCGGCGAGAGTCTTGTTGTGAGCTAGTACCAACGCCGGACGCTGAATGCGCTGGATGACGTTGGCGACAGTGAAGGTTTTGCCAGAGCCGGTTACGCCCAGCAGGGTCTGCGCGCGGTGGCCGTCCTGGACGCCGTCAACGAGCTGATCGATAGCCTGGGGCTGGCCGCCGGCCGGCTGAAATTCAGCGGCAATCTCAAAGCCCGCACGGATGCCGCTCTGGGGAAGTGTGGCCATAGTCAGACGATTCTAAGACGAGCACCAGCCTTGCTGGCCCCGAGCGCTACTGCGTGTAGGGAACTTCGCGGGTTATCCAGCGCCGATCAGGATCTCTCGCAGGCGCTGGCCGATGATTTCGGGTTCGCCGGGTTGGAGGTTGGCGGAGGCGGCCTCCACCAGGCCGCGAGGGAGGTCGGAGCGGACGACGATGGGTGGGTCGCCGGCGAGGAGCGCGTCGACGACTGTTTGGACGTCCGGGCCCTCCCAATCGGGCTCGAAGCCGATGACAGCGGTGGGCACGAAGTAGCGGTCGTCATCGAACTCGACGGTGGCGCGGACGCCGTCCAGCTCGCCCACGTCGTCAACGATGATCTCCACGAGCTCGTGGAACTCGCGGAGCATCTCCTCCTCATCGGAATCCATGTAGCTTCGAAGCGCGGCGTAGAGACCCACCATCTCTTCCTTGGCGATCTTGGATGGGCGGCCGATGGCGTGGTTGGGGCTGTTGTTGAGATGGGCCGCCTCGATCAGGTCCGCGCGGCCATAGAGGAGACCGGTGGCCTGGGGGCCGCGGATGACCTTGCCGCCGCTCATCGCGACCAGGTCGGCGCCTTCGCGGATGAAGCGCTTGAGATTGTCGCGCGGCGGAACGGTCATGGATGCGTCCACCATGACCGGGACGCCGCGGGCATGGGCAATCTCCGCCACCTGGGGCAGGGTCAATCCGCCGCGCGGGTTTCCCGGCGCAAAGAGGTAGGCCACGGCGGCCGTTCGGTCGGTGATGGCCGCTTCCATTTCCTCGGGCAGGCAGGAGACGACGTTGCCGACTTCGACAAAGCGGGCACCGGTAAAGCCGTACATGTGGCTGTAGGGGCCGCGATGGAGCTTCTGGATGACTAGCTCGTCCTTGAGGCCGGTAGTGTCTGGAATGCGACGAACTGCGGCGACGTCGGTACCCGTCATGCAGGCCGCCATGGAGATGACCATGCCGGCGGCAGCACCGGCGACAACCATGCCGGCCTCGGCGCCGGTGACCTCGGCGATGTAGTCGCCGATGCGGCGGTTGAGCGTGTCAAGAGGAACGAAGGCGCGTCCGGCTTCGGCCATGGCCTCGAAGGTTCCCGGGAGCATTAGCGAGCCGCCATGGGCGGTAGTGGGACCGCCGGCGTGGATGACGCGCGGCACGCCGAGTTCATCGTAGACGCGGTTGGCGGGGAGGGAAGGAGCCATCGGAGCATCCGGCGAGGGTGGCCGCTGGTGTATAGCACGTCTCAAGCCACCAGCGGTATATAGTTCGACAGCTAACTTCCCGCACCGTGAGTCCCCAGCATGAGCATTGACAATCTCTATCCCGGGCTGGTGACGCCGCTTCCTGTTGCGTTGGGCTATCACCCGTTTGTGGACTACCGATTCATTCACCCAGGACGTGCGCGCTGGGTGGACGACGACGGACACCCCCACAGCGCGTGGGGACTGAAGAACCCGACGTCACTCCATGCCGACTTTCCGGCGGTACCACGAGGCGTTGAACTGCGGGCGGAACCTGGTGTGCGGACCGAACCCGTGCTCAAGGCCACGGAGCCGTGGGAAAAGCTGGTGTGGTGGCCCAAAGTCATGCACGACGGCGGTCGATACCGGCTCTGGTACGAGGCGGTTCCACCCGACCATTGGGACCCGGAGATTGGCCCCACACTGGCCTGGCCGAACCCTGTGTTTGGCGGGCTGCTTTGCTACGCGGAGTCGGATGACGGCTTCAACTGGACTAAGCCACGTCTAGGAATCGGCGTGTGGGACGGGTCGAAGGAGACGAACATCTCGCTTGGCCGGGAGACCGTGGGGCCAATGGGCTTGCATGGGGCCAGTCCGTTCATCGATTCCGACGCAGCGCCCGAGGTTCGTTACAAGATGTTCTGGTACGGCGACGCAACACCCGAAGTCGTCGACGCCGTACGGCGGGAACGACCCGATGCGGTGGACCCGCGGACCACCGACGAAAGCCACGCGCGGGCGATGTACGTGGGCACGTCACCCGACGGGCTGCACTGGACCGTGCAAGACGAGCCAGCAGTCGTGTTCAGCAGCGACACGTTACAGGTGGTGGAATGGGACGCGCTGCGGAAGCAGTACGTCTGGTACGGGCGCGGCTGGTCGTGGGGCCGGCGCACCATCACGCGGGCGGAAACCACCGACTTCAGCCGCTGGCCGCTGCCGCAGGATGTGCTGACTGCGGCGCCGACGGCGCCCGAGCAGACGGATATCTACACCAATGGCAAAACTCGTTATCCGGGCGACTCGACCACGCACTTGATGTTCCCGACGCTTTACGACCGGGCGACCGACCTGACATCCATCGGGATGGCGACGAGCGTGGATGGGGTTGCGTGGAGCTGGACTCCAGGGAATCCGGTGCTGCCGGTCGGACCGCCGGGCAGCGTTGACGGCGGCAGCATGTTCGTGGGCACCGGGTTGGTCCCTCTGCCGGGTGACCGAGTTGGTTTGCCCTACGGCGGCTACAGCTATCCGCACAAGTTTCCCGCCAACCTGGCGGATAGCGGGATCTGCTGGTGTACGTGGACGCGCGGACGGCTGGCCGGCATTCACGCGGCGACGGAAGGGGAGTTCTGGACGCCGCCGATTCGGCTGGCCGGCAACGAGTTGCGGGTGAACTGCCGGGTGCAGCCGGGTGGAAGCTTGCGCGTTGGGGTGACGAACGATGAGTGGGATGAGCTGCCGGGGCTGTCGATAGCGGACTGTCAGCCGATCACGGGCGACCAGTTGGATGCGACGGTGACCTGGACAGGCGGCACCCAGCCGCCCATGGACCAAGCGGTTTCGCTGCGATTCAGTCTGCGGACAGCTTCGGTGTTCGGGTTCGAGGTGCTGGCGGACGGCTGATCGGAAGTTGGCGGTTGCGAGAGGCGCCTAGAATGGCGCCGCCGCCTCAATGACGAGACAGCGGTTGACGCATGCGGACCTTGCGAACGGCCACCACGTCGGACTCCGACGCCGAGATTGTGGGTCGGCTGATGTTGGACGCGTTCCCGGAGACCTTCACGCGTGTGTTTGGGGAGCGGGACCGGCAGGCGGCGCGGGCTGTGGGACATGGGCTGCGGGCTTTTGGGTCGATGCCGAATGCGTGGTTGGCAGAGCGCGAGGGTGTGTGCGAGGGGCTGGTGCTGGTTCGTTGGGACAACGGGTCGACACCGATAACAGGGCTGAGGGCGTTCCTGGCGATGGCGCGGGTGCTGGGGCCTTGGCGGGCGCTTTGGGTAGCGTTTCACATTCCGCCGCTGCCGCCGCACTGGCTGCACGGGCGCGAGGCCTACATCAGCGCGCTGGCGATAGCTCCGCCGGCGCGACGACGCGGGCATGGCTCAGCGTTGCTGGACCATGTGATCGAGCTAGCTCGTGAGCGCGGGTATCACCAGGTCACGCTGCGGGTGGAAGCCGACAACGCCGCGGCGCAGGCGTTGTTTCGGCGGCATGGGTTTGTGGAGGATCCGCGGCGGTTTCAGTGGGTGTTCAACCTGGTGCGGCGGCACTTCGGGGAAATCGTCATGACGCGGCGGCTGGACACCCCGTCGGACTGAGAACTCAGTCATCGGAGTCGCGGCGGCCGGCGAGGTTGCCGAGCATCTGGGTGAACTCCATCGGGAAGATGAATTTCGAGGCAGGGCCGGCGCCGAGGGCCTTGAGGGTCTCGAGGTACTGCAAACGCATGGTGTTGTCGTCGATGCCGCGGGCTGTTTCGAAGATGCGCTGCAGGGCTTCGGCGAATCCCTGGGCTCGCAGTACGGCGGCCTGTTGGTCGCCTTCGGCCTGCAGAATTTCGGCCTGCCGGCTGCCCTCGGCCTTGAGAATGGCGGCCTGCTTCTGGCCCTCGGCCACCGTGATGTCCGACTGTCGGGTCCCCTCAGCTTCCAGAATCACGGCGCGGCGCACACGCTCGGCCGACATCTGGCGGTTCATGGAGTCCTGAATCTCACGCGGCGGGTCAATCTCGCGGATTTCGACGTTGGTGACCTTGATGCCCCAGCGCTCGGTCTCGGAGTCCAGCTTGACGCGGATGGACTCGTTGATTCGCTCGCGCTGCGAGAGCACCTCGTCCAGTGCGATGTCGCCGATGACCGCCCGCAGGGTGGTGGTGGCCAGGCCAACGACGGCCTGATGGTAGTTCTCGACTTCCAGAACGGCACGTTCAGCTTGATTCAAGTCCACCCGCATGTAGACCAGAAAGTCGATTTCGATGGGGGCGTTGTCGCGGGTGATGTTGGTCTGGCGCGGGATGTCCAGGACCTCGGTGCGGGTGTCGAGGCGCGTGATCTGGTGAATGATCGGAATGGCAAACACGATGCCGGGGCCGAGCATGCCTTCGAAGCGTCCGAACCTGAACCGGGCCAACCGCTCGTAGTCGCGGATGAAGTTGATGATTGCCATTGGTGCCTCCCTGGCTACGCGCTCGAAGGGGGCTTCGGCGCCCCTGTGCGGTCGGCCATCGAATCGTTGTCCGCGGGCCTGACCATGAGCGTGGTGCCGTCCACGGCGGTTACCTCCACAGCGTAACCCTCTTCGACGGCGGCGTTTGGGTCGTCCGCGGCTGCAAGTCGGGCCGGCCAGAATTCGCCGAGCATCTGGACTTCGCCGTCGGGGTCCAGACGTCGGGTGACCCGAGCGCGGTTGCCGACCATCCCAACGCGGTCGAATTGACTGCGGTAGGGGACGGGCTTGCCGGTTTTGGCCATCACGATGAGCGTAGCGGTGAGGGCCGCGAGGATTGCTCCAATCGCGATGAGGACCCAGACGCTGACGGTGAGGGTCTCGGCGCCGGGGAAGTCGAGCTCGACGGGACGGAGGGCGCCGCCGGCGAGCAGGATGGCGCCGACGATGAAGGTGACGCCCGCACCCGCGCCGTAGACGCCGGCGCCGGGTTCCTGGAATTCGAGGAACAGCAGGCCGAGGGCGATGAGGACCAGCGCGACGCCGAGCCAGTTGACGGGGAGCTGGCCAAGACCGACGAAGCCGAGGCCGAGGGCGATGGCGCCGGTGACGCCGGGGACCACCAGGCCAGGGTTGGCCAGTTCGATGAGGAGGGCGATGCCGCCGACGGTGAGGAGGATGAACGCCAAGTCTGGTGACGCCACGACCGAGAGGAAGTGTTCCAGGAGGGTGCGGTCGACGGGCTGAACGGGGGCGTCGGCGACGTTGAGTTGGGCTTCGCCGACGGCAGTTGGCACGGACGTGCCGTTGATCTGGCGGAGCAGGTCGGGCAGGTCGTCGGCCAGGACGTCGGCGATTCCGAGGTCGAGGGCCTCGGCGGCGGAGTAGGAGCGGGCTTCGGTGATGGCGGCTTCGAGGGGGGCGGGGTCGCGGTCGCGGGCGTCGGCGATGCTGCGGGCAAAGGCGCGGGTGTCCTCAAGGACCTTGGAAGCGAGAGTTTCGGGGACGTCCTGGCCGGTGGCGTCGATGGGGGAGGCTGCGCCAACGTTGGTGCCGGGGCTCATGGCGGCGACGCCGGCGGCGGCGAGGACGAACATGCCGGCGGAGGCAGCCTGGGCTCCGCGGGGGGTGACGAAGACGGCGACGGGTACCGGGGATTCGAGGATGACGCTGACCATTTCGCGAGCGGACTCTGCCAGGCCGCCGGGGGTGTTGAGTTGGATGACGAGGAGGGCGGCGCCGGCGTCGTCGGCTTCGTTGATGGCGCGGTCGACGTAACGGGCGGCGTTGGGGTCGATGAAGCCGTCGAGTTCGAGGGTCATGACGGCGTTGGTTTGGGCCTGGGCGGCGGGGGCCAGCAGGAGGGCCAGGAGGGAGCCGACGAGAACCAGGCGGCGGATGGCGGGGAGGAGGGTCCAGCGAATCATCGGGTCCTCCCAGGCAGCGGGTCGGCTATCTGATTATCGCCGGTCATGGGGGTGGGGTGTGGAGTGTTTGGTACGGAGGATGGGTGGGTGGTTGGCGGGGCGAAATGGGGCGGCTTTGCGCGCGTAAGAGTTTTTTCTAAAAAACTCTTGAGGTGCGG
>LXNI01001190.1_pt1 | contig 24173 bp, 23 predicted proteins | sample 809091 | NCBI WGS metagenome assembly LXNI01 (sample SAMN04870527, study PRJNA318959) | sponge metagenome | biome: 01000161; feature: marine sponge reef; material: water | host: Sarcotragus foetidus | place: Greece: Milos, Mediterranean Sea | collected 2013-05-29 | depth 5-7 m | reverse complement strand
ATCAGGAGGCGATGACGTCGCTTGCGGACCAGGGCCAGGCGCTCAAGGCGCTGATCGAGCGAACCACGCCCCGGTCCATGCTGGGGGAATGACGCGGCCCCGCCATTCGGTCCGGTTGCATCGAATGGCGGTCGGGGCCGCGGCGGGGTCCGGGCGGCAAGCGAAGACCGCCGGGGTTTACGGCAATTGCTTCAGCCTTTCGGGGATCCGGCGCCTGACAAGCAGCTGCCGGGCGGCGGCGCAGATGCGGCCCGGCCCGTCTGCGCGAAAGCCCACCGGGCCGGGAACACCGTCACCCCTCTGTCCGGGTTGCTCAGGACCGTGTCAGCTTGCCGACAACGGGGCGAAATCATCCAGCAGGCGGAGCGCCTCGTCGCGGCCGACATCCGGAATCTCGAACAGCGCGCGGTCGATGCCGGCGTCGCGGCAGGCGGCGAGCTTGTCCTTGTCCGGCGGGGCGCGGAAGAGCGTAACCTGCAGTTCCGACATGTCCCGTCCGGCGGCGTCGGCATGGGCGCGCAGGCGGTCCATCTGCTCCTTCGGATCGAAGCCCGGGCGCGGGCGCGGCAGCCAGCCGTCGCAATAGTCCACCACCCGGCGCAGCGTGTAGTCGGTCTCCCCGCCCATCAGGATCGGCGGATTGGGCGTCTGGACGGGCTTCGGCCAGGACCAGCAGGGCTCGAAGGAGACATGCTCGCCGGAGAAGGATGCCTCGTCCTCCGTCCAGAGCGCCTTCATCGCCAGCACATGCTCGCGCACGATCGCGAAACGGGTGCGGTAGGTCGCGCCGTGGTCCTCCATCTCCTCCACATTCCAGCCGCCGCCGAGGCCGAAGATGAAGCGTCCGCCGGACAGCCGGTCCAGGCTTGCCACGACCTTGGCCGTGACGATGGGATCCCGCTGCGCCAGCAGGCATATGCCGGTGCCGATGGTGAGCGTCTCCGTCGCCGCGGCTGCAAAGGCGAGCGCCACGAAGGGGTCATGGGTGTGCGCATAGCGCTTCTGCAACGGGCCGCCGGCCGGGAAGGGCGAGCGCCGGCTGGTGGGGATATGGGTGTGTTCGGGCACGAACAGCGCCTCGAAGCCTCGGTCCTCCAGCGCAACGGCGAGTTCGGTGATGTCGATGGAATAGTCGGTCGGAAAGATGAAGACGCCGGTTTTCATGTGTCGGGAGAGTCCTTTTCTCGATAGCGGGCAAGGCGCTCGGCGATCTCCTCCTCGCGGAGGATGCCAAGCTCGACGATATTGGCCTTGAGGGCCAGCAACCAGCGCTGATAGTAGCCGAGCCCGTCATAGAGCGGCCCGGGCAGGTCCTCCTGTGCGCGCCGACTGCTGTCGCTGGTCAGGCGCGGATCGTGATCCTGCAGCAGGACCTTCATCGCATCCACGCGCTTGCCGAATTCATCCGGCGGCGTCTCCTCGCGTTCGACCGGGCCGGCGTCGCGGCCTCCGTAGTCGCTGACGAGGCCAGGGGCGGGAGGGAAGGTGGCAGCCATCAGATAATTCACCGAGAGGTCGCGGGTGAGGGTCCAGGCGCCGGAAAGCGGCGCATAGCTCATGCCTGAAACCGCCGCCGGACGCAAACCCGCCGCCCGTGCCACGCGGGCCAGCTCGGAGGGCTTCACGAAGCGCGAGAAGTCATGCGTGCCGGGCGGCAGCCAGCGCAGCAGGTATTCCGCGCCGATCTTCGCCTTGACGAGGCTCGCCGCCGTGCGGTTCAACGTCGAGAACAGCATGAGCCCGCCGGGCTTGAGCCGGGCCGCCGCCGCGCGCAGGAAGGCCCCGAGGTCCGGAACATGCTCGACCAGCTCCAGCGCGAGCACGGCGTCGAAGCGCTCGCCCGCAAGGGCCTCGACCGCGGCGCAGCGATAATCGATGTCGAGGCCGGCCGCCCCGGCATGCGCGCGCGCAATCGCCACCGTCTCGGGCTCCGCGTCGATGGCGGTGACGGCCGCGCCCAGCCGCGCCAGCGGCTCCGCGACGAGGCCGCCGCCGCAACCGGCGTCCAGCAGGCTGAGGCCGGCCAGCGGGCGCAGCGCCAGCGGGTCCCGGCCGAAGCGCTCGGCAATCCGGTCCCGCACCCAGCCGATCCTGACCGGGTTCATGGCATGGAGCGGCCTGAACTTGCCCTCCGGGTCCCACCACTCATCGGCCATGGCGGCGAAGCGCCGGGTCTCTTCCGGGTCCACGGTCGTGCCGGGCTCTGTCATCGCAACTTGTTCCAACCGGGAGGCCGGAATATGTTGCGCCCGACCGCCGGCGGCAAGCCGTTGCAGGCGGTCAAAGGGTGTTTCATGGCACGTCTCGTCTTGAAATTCGGCGGCACTTCCGTCGCTGACCGGGAGCATATCCGCAATGCGGCCGCGCATGTCGCGCGCGAAGCGGCGGCGGGGCATGAGCTGGCCGTGGTGGTGTCCGCGATGGCAGGCGTCACCAACGACCTCGTCGGACAGGTCGCCGCCGTCGCGCCGATCCACGACGCGGCGGAATATGACGCCGTGGTCGCTACCGGCGAGCAGGTGACAAGCGGGCTGATGGCGCTCACCCTGCAGGAAATGGGCGTGCCGGCGCGGTCCTTCCAGGGTTGGCAGCTGCCGATCCGGACCGACGGCGCGCATGGCCGGGCGCGCATCCGGCATGTCGAAAGCAATGCCTTGCGGGCGGCGGCGGCGGCGGGAGAGGTCGCCGTGATGGCGGGCTTCCAGGGGCTCTCGCCGGAGGGGCGGGTGACCACGCTCGGCCGCGGCGGCTCCGACACGACGGCGGTGGCGCTGGCGGCGGCCCTGGAGGCCGAGCGCTGCGATATCTACACGGATGTGGACGGCGTCTATACCTGCGATCCGAGGATCGTTCCGAAGGCGCGGAAGATCGAGCGCATCGCCTTCGAGGAAATGCTGGAAATGGCGAGCCAGGGCGCCAAGGTGCTGCAGACGCGCTCGGTTGCCATGGCGATGCGGCGCGGCGTACGACTCCAGGTGCTCTCCAGCTTCGAGGAGACGCCGGGAACCCTGATTGTCGGCGAGGATGAGATTGTGGAAGAACAGGTGGTTACCGGGGTGGCGGTCTCGCGCGAGGACGCGAAGGTCACGCTGACCGGCGTGGAGGACCGTCCGGGTGTCGCGGCGGCGATCTTCGGCCCGCTCGCCGACGCCGAGATCAATGTCGATATGATCGTTCAGAACGTCGCCGATGGCGGCGCGCATACCGACATCACGTTCACTGTCCCGAAACCCGATCTCGCGCGCGCCACCGCCCTGCTGAGGGAAGCCTCGCTTGCGTTCGATTTGCTGGTGCCGGACCCCAATGTCGCCAAGGTCTCGGTGGTCGGCATCGGGATGCGCAGCCATGCCGGCGTCGCCCAGAGGATGTTCGCGACGCTTGCCGCGCGCGGCATCAATATCGAGGTGATCTCCACCTCCGAGATCAAGATCAGCGTGCTGATCGCCGAGGAATATGCGGAACTGGCGGCGCGGGCGCTACACACCGCCTATGGACTCGACCGCGGCGACTGACATGGACGCAAGGGCGCAACTCGACCGGATCTGGGCGCGGGGACGCGCATTCCTCGGTTGCGAGGCCGCCATCATGGGCGGCGCGATGACATGGGTTTCCGAGCGCAACCTTGTCGCCGCGATATCGGAGGCCGGGGCCTTCGGCGTGATCGCCTGCGGCGCGATGGAGCCGGACCGGCTGGCGCTGGAAATCGCCGGCACGCGGGCGCTCACCGACAGGCCCTTCGGCGTCAATCTCATCACCATGCACCCGAAACTCGACGCGCTGATCGATGTCTGCGGCGAGATGAGCGTCAGCCATGTCGTGCTGGCCGGGGGGCTGCCGGGACGCGCCGCCATGCGCCGGGTCAAGGAGCGGGGCGCCAGGCTGGTCTGTTTCGCCCCGGCGCTGGCGCTCGCTCGCAAGCTGGTGCGCGACGGGGCCGATGCGCTGATCATCGAAGGCGCGGAGGCCGGCGGACATACCGGCCCGGTCGCGACGGCTGTGTTGGCGCAGGAAATCCTGCCGCAGATCCGCGATGTCCCGGTCTTCGTGGCAGGCGGCATCGGGCGGGGCGAGGCGATACTGGCCTTCCTGGAGATGGGGGCGTCCGGCTGCCAGATCGGCACGCGCTTTGCCGCCGCCGAGGAGTCGATCGCGCATCCGCGCTTCAAACAGGCGTTTCTGCGCGGCGAGGCGAGGGACGCCGTGCTGTCCCAGCAGGTGGACCCGCGTTTTCCGGTCGTCCCGGTGCGCGCGCTCGCCAATGAGGCGTCGCGGCGCTTCGGCGCCTTCCAGCATGAAGTCATCGCCCGCCATCGCACGGCCGAGCTCGGCCTCAAGGAAGCCCAGCTCGAAATCGAGCATTTCTGGGCCGGCGCCCTGCGGCGCGCCGTCATCGAGGGGGATGTCGAGACCGGATCGGTCATGGCGGGGCAGAGCGTCGGCATGGTGAAGCGAATCGAGCCGGTATCGGCCATTCTCGAAGAGTTGCGCGGGCAGGCCCTCGCCATGCTGGCCGGCCGGAGGCAACTGTGACGCAGGCCGCGCGCCCGGACGCCTCGCGCCTGCTGTTGCAGCGCGCCCGCGAGGTGGCGGCGACGGTCGTGGACAAGCAGGACCGCCTGGACGGGATCACCGCGGAGATCGCCGATGTGATGGCCGCCGAGGTCTGCTCGATCTATATCCGCCACAGCAACAACCGGCTGTTGTTGACCGCGACCAAGGGGCTCAATCCCGAGGCGGTCCACAACACCACCCTGGTGATCGGCGAGGGCCTGGTCGGGCTGGTGGCGGAGAGCGCGCGGCCGGTGAACCTGCCGGAAGCGGCGGCGCATCAGAATTTCGCCCACCGGCCCGAGACCGGCGAGGAGGCGTTCCATTCCTTCGTCGGCGTGCCATTGCTGCGCGGCGGGCTGGTGGTCGGCGTGCTGACGGTGCAGAACGCCCGCCGTCGGCTCTATGCCAGGGACGAGGTCGATGCCCTGCAGACGGTGGCCATGCTGGTCGCGGAAGTCGCCGCCGCGCATGAACCGCCAAGCGAAGACATCGGCGAGGACCCGCGCCCGGTGCGCCTGGAGGGCCGGGTCCTGAACGCGGGCGTGGCGCTGGGCGCGGCCTATATGCACGAGGCCCGGCTGCCGGTGCAGATCATGGTGTCCGGCACTGACGCCGATGCGGAGATTGCGCGGGTGGACCGGGCGCTCGAAGAGATGCACCGGGCGCTGGACGACCGTTTCCATGCGGCGGATCTGGCCGGGGAAGGCGAGCACCGGGAGATATTGCAGGCCTATCGGATGTTCGCCGAAGACCGGGGCTGGCTTTCGCGGATTCGCGAAGCTGTGCGCGGCGGGCTGAGCGCCGAAGGCGCCGTGGTGCGAATCCAGGAGCAGATGCGGGCCCGCATGCGGCAATTGCGCGATCCGTTCTTCCGCGAGCGCCTGCACGATCTCGACGACCTCAGCCACCGGCTGCTGGAGCATCTGGCCGGCGAGGCCGGGCGGATGCAGAAGGACGAGCTTCCCGCCGACGCCGTCCTGGTGGCCCGGCATATGGGGCCGGCCGAACTGCTCGACTATCCCCGCGAGAGATTGCGCGCCCTGCTGCTGGAGGAAGGCTCGCACACGGCGCATGTCGTCATCGTGGCGCGCGCCCTCGACATCCCCGTCCTGGGCGATCTGAAGGATATCTCCGCCATGGCCGAGACCGGCGACCCGGTGGCTGTGGACGGCGAAAACGGGCAAGTCTTCATCCGGCCCGGCATCCAGGTGGAGCAGAATTTCCGCCACGCCATGCAGATGCGCGAGGAGCGCCGGGCGCAGTTCGCCGTCCTCCGGGACAAGGCGGCGCGTTCGCTCGATGGCGTGGAGGTATCGCTCAACATCAATGCCGGCCTGTTGATCGACATCCAGCAAGTCGCCGCCGTTGGCGCGGATGGAGTCGGCCTCTACCGCACCGAGATTCCGTTCATGGTCCGGTCGCGCTTTCCCGATGTCGGAGACCAGCAGCGGCTTTACAGCCGGGCGCTGGACCTGTCCGAAGGGCGCCCGCTGGTCTTCCGCACGCTCGATATCGGCGGCGACAAGGTTCTGCCGTACTGGCGGCTGGCCGAGGAAGAGAACCCGGCCATGGGCTGGCGGGCGCTCCGGCTGACCCTCGACCGGCCGCAAATGCTCCGCCAGCAGCTTCGGGCGATGGTGCGGGCGGCTGCCGGCCGCGAGCTGCATGTCATGTTTCCGATGGTGGCCGAAGTCTCGGAATTCGAACGCGCCAGGGCGATTCTGGACGCCGAGATCGAGCGCGAGCGGAACCGGGGCGGCAAGGGGCCGGCCGCGGTCTTCGCCGGCGCGATGCTGGAGGTGCCGGCGCTGGTCTGGCAATTACCGGCCCTGCTCCGAGTCGCGGACTTCATTTCGGTCGGAAGCAACGACCTGTTGCAGTTCTTTTTCGCCGCCGACCGCGCGAATCCGCGGGTGGCGGCGCGGTATGACCTGCTTTCGCCGTCAGTATTGGCGTTTTTCGCCCATATTGTGGACAGCGCCGAAGGCGCGAACCGGCCGATCGCCTTCTGCGGGGAAATGGCCGGCGGCGTATTGGAGGCAATGACCCTGATCGGCCTCGGATTCCGCAGGCTGTCCATCGCGCCCGCTTCCGTCGGGCCAGTCAAGGCGATGCTGCGCGCAACGGATGTCACGCCGCTTGCCGATTATGTCCGGTCGCTGGCCGGGCGCCCGGACCGCACGGTGCGCGACAAGCTGCGCGCCTATGCCCTCGACCACAACATTCCCCTGTAGCTGTGGAAATGAAGCTTGATTCACGACGACACTCTCTGACATATTTCTAGAAAGGAGAGGATGTTCGCGCGTCAATGCAAAGTTCAGATGGGTGGCATGCGCGTCTGCGCGCAATTCGCATCCGGGCGACGGGGAAGCGTAACTCGTCATTGGCGGTACATGAGCCCCGGAACGAGGAAACCGTAGGTGCGTTTTTGCGCCGCTGCCGGGAGACGCGGCACGAGACGCTGAGCCATGTCTCGCGCACATTGCGGATCAGAACGCCCTATCTCAGAGCCATAGAAGACGACGACTGGCAGGCGCTGCCGAATTCCGTTTATGCGCGGGCTTTTCTTCGCAGTTACGCGATCCATGTCGAGGCGGACCCGGAACAGGTATTGAACCGGGCGGAAACGGTGCTTGACTCGAGGCCCGGTCCGGATACGCCACTGCCGCCGTCGCCTGCGCGAGACCGGTCGCTGCCGGGAGGCGCGCTCATAGGCGCCTCGGTGCTGCTCGCGATCGCCGCCTATGCCGGCTGGTATTATTTCACCGTGGAGCAATTTCGCGGCGAGCGGGTGGTGTCGGCGCTGCCGGACCGTCTCCTGATGGAGCTCACGCCTGCGGAGCGCCGGCTGGGCGCGCCGGCCGTCGAGTCGCCGGCCGAGTCGCCGGCGGCGGTTGAGGCTTCCGGGTCGGCGGAACTGCAGATGGCGGCGGGCAATGGCGAGCGGACGGCGGCGCCCGACCCGGTCGAGCCGGAGAATGTGGCGGCGCAGGAGATCAGGCCCGGCCTGCCGGCTATCGCCGCGCCGATACCGGGAGACCCGGCTGCGCGGGCGCGCACGGCGCGGCGCAGCGCAGGCGCTGCATCTGACGGCATTGTGTTCCATGCTGTCGAAGCGACCTATATCGAGGTCCGGTCGCTGGAGACGAACGAGGTGCTGATAGCCCGGCTGTTGCGCGCCGGAGAGCAATACCGACCGCCGGACCGCCGGGGTCTGGTGCTGAGCGTCGGCAATGCCGGCGGGCTTGAAGTCGTCGTCGATGGCGTCGCGATCCCGCGACTCGGCGCGGCCGGCGCCGTGATGCGCCATATCCCGATCGACGGCGAGCTGCTGATGAGGCGGGCCGGAGGCTGACGGGTCCTCCCAGAGCTGGAAACGGACCGATGCGCAGGCGAGTCCGGAAGGTGCATGATGAGCGTTCGCCCCTATCGTGATGTCCATCGCCGCTCCTCCCGGAAGATCCGGGTCGGGACGGTCGAGGTTGGCGGTGACGCCCCGATCAGCGTCCAGACCATGACAAACACGCCGACCGGCGATGTCGCGGCGACGATTGCGCAAGTCCGCTCGGCCGCGCTGACCGGCGCCGATATCGTGCGCGTGTCCTGCCCCGACGAGGAGAGCACCGCAGCGCTGGCGCAAATCGTGCCGGAGGCCGGCGTTCCCATCGTCGCCGACATCCATTTCCATTACCGCCGCGCCATCGAAGCGGCGCAGGCCGGCGCGGCCTGCCTGCGCATCAATCCCGGCAATATCGGCTCGGCCGCGCGCGTGCGCGAGGTGGTGCAGGCCGCGAAAGACCACGGCTGCTCGATGCGAATCGGCGTCAACGCCGGTAGTCTCGAGCGCCATCTGCTGGAAAAATACGGCGAGCCTTGTCCGGAAGCGCTGGTCGAAAGCGCGCTCGAACATGCCCGCATACTGGAAGACAACGACTTCTTCGAGTTCAAGATCAGCGTCAAGGCGTCCGACATCTTCCTGGCGGTGGCGGCTTATCACGGGCTTGCGGACGCCTGCGACTATCCCCTGCATATCGGCATTACCGAGGCTGGCGGGCTGCGCACCGGAACCGTCAAGTCGGCTATCGGCCTCGGCTCGCTGCTATGGGCGGGTATCGGCGACACGGTCAGGGTTTCGCTGTCGGCGGCCCCGGACGAGGAGGTCCGCGCCGGCTTCGAAATCCTCAAGTCCCTCGGCCTGCGCCACCGCGGTGTCAATATCGTGTCCTGCCCGTCCTGCGCCCGGCAGCAATTCGAGGTGATCGAGACCGTGTCGGTGCTGGAAGAGCGCCTGGCGCACATCACGACGCCGATGACGGTTTCGGTCATCGGCTGCGTCGTCAACGGGCCGGGCGAAGCGCGCGAAACGGATATCGGCCTCACCGGCGGCGGCAAGGGCACGCATATGGTCTATGTGGCCGGCCTGCCGCACCATCGCATACAGAACACCGATATCGTGGACCATCTCGTCGGGCTCATCGAGGAAAAGGCCCGGGGCATCGAAGCCGAGCAGGCGCAAGAGGCGTCCTGATGGCGAAACTCCGTGCCGTTCGCGGCACCCAGGACCTGCTGCCGGAAGCCTGGGCGCGCCACCGCCATGTCGAGGAAACGGCGCGGCGCGTGGCCGCCCTGTTCAACTATCGCAGCGTGGCCACGCCGGTGTTCGAGTTCACGGAGGTCTTTGCGCGCACGCTCGGGGAAACCTCCGATGTCGTCACCAAGGAGATGTACACCTTCGCCGACAAGGGCGGCGACAGCCTGACGCTGCGCCCCGAGAATACCGCGGGCGTGGCGCGGGCGTTCATCTCGGGCAATCTCCAGCAGCAATTGCCGCTCAAATACTTCTATAGCGGGCCGATGTTCCGCCATGAACGCCCGCAGAAGGGCCGGTTGCGCCAATTCCACCAGATCGGCATCGAAGTGCTGGGCGTTCCGGGCCCAGCGGCGGATATCGAAGTCATTCAGGCGGGCGCGCATGTGCTCGACGCGCTCGGGGTTCGGGACGCCACCCGCCTGGAGCTGAACACGCTCGGCGACGCCGCAAGCCGGGCGGCGTATCGCGACGCGCTGGTCGCCTATTTCACCCGCCGCGAATCGGAGCTTTCGGAGGAGGGTCGCAGCCGCCTCAGGCGCAATCCGCTGCGCCTGCTCGATTCGAAGGACGAGCGCGACAAGGCTGCCTCGGCGGATGCGCCCCGCTTCGACGACTATCTGAATGCGCTCTCCACGGATTTCTTCGCCGAGGTCTGCGCAGGGCTGGACGCGCTCGGCATTGCCCACAGGCGCAATCCGCGTCTCGTGCGAGGGCTGGACTATTACGGGCACACCGCCTTCGAATTCACCACCGACGCGCTCGGCGCCCAGGGCGCGGTCATTGCCGGCGGGCGCTATGACGGCCTGATCTCGACGATGGGGGGGCCGCCGACGCCGGGCATAGGCTGGGCCGGCGGCATCGAGCGACTGGCCATGCTGGCGAACGATTACCCGGATGCGCCGCCGGTGGTTTCGCTGGTGCCGGTCGGGCCGGCGGCCGAGAGGCGCGCCCTGCCGCTCGCCGACGTGCTGCGCCGCGCCGGCATCGCCGTCGATCTCGGCTTGTCCGGGGGCCTCAAACGCCGCATGCAGCAGGCGAACCGAATCGGCGCCCGGACAGCGGTGCTGCTGGGCGATGACGAAATCGCCAAAGGCGTTGCGACGGTTCGCGACATGGCGAGCGGGGCGCAGCGGGAAGTCCCGATAGACCGGTTGGCGGCTGCGCTGGCTCCATGAGTCTCGACGACAAGCTCGACGCCATCCTCGCCCGCCATGAGGAGATCGGCGCACGCCTCTCGACGGGCGAGGTGCCGTCCGGCGAACTCGCGGCCTTGTCGAAGGAGTATTCCGACCTCTCGACCGTGGCGGCGGCCATCGGCGAGCGCCGGGATCTGGAGTGCGAGGCCGCCGATCTCGAGGCGATGCTTGAAGACGACGAGCTCGGCGAGCTGGCGGCGGCGGAATTGTCAGAGCTTCGCGACCGGCAGGCAGAGGCCGAGCGCGCCTTGCAGGTGCTGTTGCTGCCGCGCGACGAGGCGGATGAGCGCAGCGCCATCATCGAGGTGCGCGCGGGCACGGGCGGCGACGAGGCGGCGCTCTTCGCTGGCACCCTGCTGGCGATGTATCGCCGCTATGCGGAATTGCGGCGCTGGAAGGTGGAAGTGCTGTCATTGTCGCAAACCCCGCTCGGCGGCTGCAAGGAAGCGGTGATGGCGGTGGCGGGCAAGGACGTGTTCGCGCGCTTGAAATACGAATCGGGCACGCATCGCGTCCAGCGGGTGCCGGAGACGGAGAGCCAGGGCCGCATCCACACCTCGGCCGCCACGGTGGCGGTGCTGCCGGAAGCGGAAGAGGTCGATGTGCAGATCGACGAGAAGGACCTGAAGATCGACACCTACCGCGCCCAGGGCGCCGGCGGGCAGCATGTCAACACGACCGACTCGGCCGTGCGCATCACCCATCTGCCGACGGGCATTGTCGTGCAGCAGCAGGACGAAAAGTCCCAGCACAAGAACCGCGCGCGGGCGATGAAGGTGCTGCGCGCCCGCCTCTATGAGCATGAGCGCGCCCAGGCCGAGGCCGAGCGGGCGGCGGAACGACGCAGCCAGGTCGGCACGGGCGACCGCTCGCAGCGCATCCGCACCTATAATTTTCCCCAGGGCCGGGTGACCGACCATCGCATCAACCTCACGCTCTACAAGCTTGAACGGGTGATCCAGGGCGAGCTGGACGAGTTGATCGAGGCGCTTGCGACCGAGGACGAAGCGGCGCGCATCGCACAGCTGTCGTGAGAAATGCGGGCTAGCGAAGGCCGCCCCCTGCTGGCGGCGCTGGCGGCGCGGCTGGCGGCGGCCGGCATCGACGAGCCCCGGCGCGAATTGCGGTTGCTCCAGATCGAAGCCGGCGGCGAGGCCTCACTCGCGGACTGGCCGGACCGCCCGCATCCCGGCCTGGAGGCCCTGGCGGCCCGTCGGGCGGCCCGCGAACCCCTCTCCCGGATTGTCGGCCGACGGGAGTTCTGGAGCCGCGATTTCCTGCTGGCGCCGGCGGTCTTCGATCCCCGCCCCGACAGCGAAACCGTGGTCGCGGCGGCGCTGGCGGCCCTGCCCTGCTTTCGCACCGTGCTGGACCTCGGCACAGGCAGCGGCTGCCTGCTGGCGGCCCTGCTGACGGAACGACCGGGAGCCTGGGGCCTCGGCATCGACCGTGCGCCAGGCGCCTGCCGGGCGGCGCGCCGGAACCTGGAGGACCTGCCGGCTGCGGTCGCGGCGGGCAACTGGGCGCGCGCGGTGGCGCGCCGGTTCGACCTTGTCGTCTCGAACCCGCCCTATATCCCGAGCGCGGACATCGCGGCGCTGACGCCGGAAGTGCGCGACCACGATCCCCGGCTCGCGCTTGACGGCGGCGCGGATGGTCTCGACGCCTACCGCGCCATTCTGGCAGATCTCCCGCGCCTGCTGGCTCCCGGCGGGGCCGCAGTGCTGGAGCTCGGTTTCGGGCAGGCGGACGCCGTTGCCATGCTTGCCGGAGCGGCGGGTTTCCGCGTTGAGGACATCCGCGCCGATCTCGGCGGGATTCCCCGTGCCATGGTTCTCGGATCGCGGCTATGATCGGCTGACCATGGATTTCGCGCTCTCCGAAGACCAGCGGGCGTTCCAGGAGGCGGCCCGCCGCTTCTCCGAGGACGTCTTCGCGCCCAATGCCGCACGCTGGGATGCGGAATGCATTTTCCCTAAGGCCGAATTGCGCGAGGCGGCGGCGCTCGGCTTCGGCGGCCTCTATGTGCGCGAGGATGTCGGCGGCTCCGGCCTGGCGCGCGCCGACGCCGCTGTCGTGTTCGAGGAGCTCGCGGCCGGCTGCACGTCCACCGCGGCCTATATCTCGATCCATAATATGGCCGCCTGGATGATCGACCGCTTCGGCGATGCCGCGCTGCGCGAACGCCTGCTGCCGGGGCTGTGCTCCATGCGCATGCTGGCGAGCTATGCGCTGACGGAGCCGGGCGCCGGGTCGGACGCGGCCGCGCTCGCCACCCGCGCCGAGCGCGACGGCGACGACTATGTCCTGAACGGCGCCAAGGCCTTCATTTCCGGGGCGTCGGAAACCGATATCATCGTCTGCATGGCGCGCACGGGCGGCGCGGGGCCGAACGGCATCACTTGCCTCGCCATAGAGGCGGATTCGCCCGGCCTCTCCTATGGCGCGCAGGAGAAGAAGCTCGGCTGGAACTCGCAGCCGACAGCCATGGTGCTGTTCGACGACTGCCGGGTGCCCGTGGCCAACCGCGTCGGCAATGAGGGCGACGGCTTTCGGATTGCCATGGCGGGCCTGGACGGCGGGCGGATCAATATCGCCGCCTGCTCCATCGGCGCGGCGCGGACCTCCATGGAGGCGGCTGTCGGCCATATCGGCGAGCGCCGGGCCTTCGGGCGGCCGCTCGCCGATTTCCAGGCCCTACAATTCAAGCTGGCGGACATGGCGACCGACCTGGACGCGGCGCGCCTGATGACCTGGCGCGCGGCGGCGGCGCTCGATGCCGGCGACCCGGACGCTACCCGCCATTGCGCCATGGCCAAGCGCTTCGCCACCGATGCCGGGTTCGAAATCTGCAATGCGGCGCTGCAACTCCATGGCGGCTACGGCTATCTGAAGGACTACCCGCTGGAGCGCTTCCTGCGCGACACGCGGGTCCACCAGATCCTCGAAGGCACCAACGAGATCATGCGCCTGATAATCGCGCGCAAGCTGCTGGAGCGATGAAAGACGACATAGTGTTCGACAGCACAGGGGGGCTCGGCCTCGCCTTGCTGAACCGCCCGCAGGCGCTGAATGCGCTCACGCTGGAAATGGTGGACGCCTTCGACCGGCAATTGCTGGCCTGGGCGGAGGATGAGGCGGTCCGCACCGTCGTGGTGGAAGGGGCGGGCGAGCGCGCCTTCGCCGCCGGCGGCGACATCCAGAGGCTCTCGGAGGCGGGCCGGACAGGCGACCCCTATACCAGCACGTTCTTCTGGGACGAATACATCCTGGACTGGCGCGTCTTCCATTATCCGAAGCCCTATGTCGCGCTGATCGACGGCATCGTGATGGGCGGCGGCGTCGGCGTGTCGGTGCTCGGCTCGCACCGCGTGGCGACGGAACGCACAATGTTCGCCATGCCGGAAACCGGCATCGGCTTTTTCCCCGATGTCGGTGCGACCTGGTTCCTGCCCCGCCTGCCGGGTAGGCTCGGGCTCTATCTCGCGCTCACGGGCGCGCGGCTCGGCGGAGCGGACAGCTACCATGCCGGCATCGCGACCCATTATGTGCCGAGCGCGCGGCTGGAGGAGCTGAAGGCCGCGCTCGCCGCGGCCCCGCTCGACGGGAAGGATATCGAGGTCAACCACGCCCAGGTGAGCGCGGTGCTGGACCGCTTTTCCGAAAATCCCGGGCCGCCGCCGATCGCGCAGGCGCGGCCGGCGATGGAGCGCTGCTTTTCGAAGCCGTCGGTGGAGGCGGTGCTGGAGGCGCTGGAAAGCGAGGACGGCGAATGGGCCCAGAAGGCGCGCAAGGCCATGCTGGCCAAGGCGCCGACCTCGCTCAAGGTGGCATTCGAGCAATACCGGCGCGGCGGCGCCCTCGATTTCGACGCAGCGCTTGCGCTGGAATACCGCATGTCGCAGGCCTTCATGCGGGAGCACGATTTCTTCGAGGGTGTGCGCGCGCTCATCCTCGACAAGGACAACCGCCCGGCCTGGCGGCCGGCGGCGCTTTCGGAGGTGACGGCGCAGGCGGTCGCCGCCTATTTCTCTCCGGCGGACGAGGAGCTCGCATTCGACAATCCCGTTCGCCGCTTCGCCCGGACATGAGGAGCTGACTGAATGGCGCGGATCGCATTTATCGGGGTCGGCAATATGGGTGGCCCGATGGCCCGGAACCTGATGACGGCCCAGCATGCCGTGACCGCTTACGACCCGGTTGAGGCGGCGCTCGCCGACATCGTCGAGGCGGGCGCCTCCGAGGCGGCCTCGGCGGCGAAGGCGGTCGAGGGCGCGGATGCGGTCGTCACCATGGTGCCGGCCGGCCCCCAGGTGCGCGAGGTCTATCTCGGCGCGGGCGAGGTCCTGGCGGCGGCGGCGCCCGGAACGCTGCTGATCGACTGCTCGACCATCGATGTCGCGACCGCGCGCGATGTGGCCGCCGCGGCCGCTGAACGAGGCCTGGACATGGTCGATGCGCCGGTGTCGGGCGGCACGGGCGGGGCGGTCGCCGGCACGCTCACCTTCATGGTCGGCGGGCCAGAGGCGGCGTTCGCGCAGGCGCGGCCGATCCTGGAGCATATGGGCGCGCGCATCGTGCATTGCGGCGCGGCCGGCAACGGCCAGGCGGCGAAGATCTGCAATAACATGATGCTGGCGATCAACATGCTGGGCGTCGTCGAGGGATTCACGCTCGCCGACAATCTGGGGCTCGACCGGCAGACCCTCTTCGATGTGGTCGCCAGTTCTTCCGGCCAGAGCTGGGCGGTGAGCAGCTATTGCCCCGTGCCGGGCCCGGTGCCGGCCTCGCCCGCCAATAACGGCTTCCAGCCGGGCTTCACCGCCGACATGATGGTGAAGGATCTCAGGCTCGCCAGGGACGCCGCGATGAAGAGCGGCACCGGCACGCCGATGGGCGCGCTCGCCGAGGCGCTGATGGCGCTCCATGTCGCCGGCGGCAATGGCCCGCGCGACTTCTCCTCGATCATCGAGATGGTCCGGGCCGGGCGCTGACCGTCGGCCAACTGCGGGAACGCCTGCTTGAACCGCCGCTGCCCGGACAGTAAAGGGCAAGGGCGAAAGGATAATGTCCCTTATGGCTGGCAACGAATCGGCGGAACGGACGGTGCTCGTTACCGGTGGAAGCCGGGGTATCGGTGCGGCAATCGCCGAGCGGCTTGCCCGCGACGGTTGGTCGGTTGCGCTGAACTATGCCGCCCGCGCGGCCGCGGCCGATGAGGTTGCCGGCCGTATCCGGGAAGCCGGAGGCAGGGTTCGCACGATCCGGGCCGATGTCTCCGACGCGGACGATGTGCGCGGCCTGTTCGCCGACATCGACAAGGAAATGCCGCGCCTGGAAGGGCTGGTAAACAATGCCGGCGTCGCCTCGCCGCTCGGCAACTTCACCGATATCGACGACGAGGCGATGGCGCGCGTCGTGTCGATCAATGTCACCGGCGCCATGCTGGTCGCGCGCGAGGCGGCGCGGCGCATGATGCGCTCGCGCGGCGGGGCGGGCGGCATCATCGTCAATCTGGGCTCGCCGGCCTTCCGGCTGGGCAATCCTGGCGAACTGGTCGCTTATGCCACGACCAAGGGGGCGATCGCCTCGCTGACCGTCGGGCTCGCGCGCGAACTCGGGGCGGAGGGCGTGCGGGTGAACACGCTGGCGCCGGGGCTCATTCCGACCGACATGGCCGAAGGCCGCGATATCGAGAAGCTGCTGGCGGGGGTGCCAATGGGTCGGCTCGGCACGGTCGAGGAAGTGGCAGAGGCGGCGTCGTGGCTGATGTCGGAGAAGGCCGCCTATGTGAGCGGCACGACGCTTGATGTAACGGGCGGCCGGTGACCGCCATCGGAAACGGGGCGAAGCGTGAAGACGGTCGTCAATAGCTGGAATGAGTGGGACCCGCTGCGCCATGTCATTGTCGGGCGGGCGGATGGCTGCTGCATCCCGCCGCCGGAGCCGGCGAGCGACCCCAAGATCCCGCTGGACAGCGATATGCGCGGCGTTCACGGCCCCCGCTCGCAGGAGACCGTGGACAGGGCCAACGAGCAGCTCGACGCCTTCGCCGCCATGCTGGAGGCGCGCGGCATCCGGGTGGACCGGCCGGACCCGATCGACTTCAACTGGGCCATCGCGACCCCGGACTGGAGCCACGGCTCGATGTTCGGCTGCCAGCCGCCGCGCGACGTGCTGTTGACGGTCGGCTCCGAGATGCTCGAAGCGACCATGTCCTATCGCGCGCGCTGGTTCGAATATCTCTGCTACCGCCCGCTGCTGAAGCGCTTCTGGGACGATGACCCGAACATGCGCCATGAGGCGGCGCCGAAGCCCCGGCTGACGGACGCCTCCTACAAGCCCGACTATCTCTCCGATGACATCACCATCGAGGAGCGTCTGGAGATGGTGGCGGCGAAGGATTTCGTCACCACCGAGGCGGAGCCGCTGTTCGACGCGGCCGATGTGCTGCGTTTCGGGCGCGACCTCTTTGTCCAGCACGGCTTCACCACCAACCTGACCGGCATCGAATGGCTCGCCCGGCATTTCCCGGACCACCGCGTCCATGCGCTCAACTTTCCGGGCGACCCCTATCCGATCCATATCGACGCGAGCTTCACGCCGCTCCGGCCGGGCCTCGTGCTCAACAATCCCGAGCGCCGGCTGCCGGACGGACAGCGCGGGATCTTCGAGCGCAATGGCTGGGAGATCGTCGATGCCGCGCGCCCGGCGCATAACAGCCCACCGCCGCTCTGCTATTCGAGTGTGTGGTTGTCGATGAATGTGCTGGCGCTGGACCCGAAGACGGTCTGCGTGGAAGCGAGCGAGGCGCATCAGATGGACCAGCTCGACAGGCTGGGCTTCGAGGTGGTGCCGGTGCCGTTCCGCGACGCCTACCCCTTTGGCGGCGGCCTCCACTGCGCCACGGCCGATGTCCGCCGCGAGGGCGCCTGCGAGGACTATTTCCCGAAAGCCTGACGCCCGCGGCCACGGTCACGGCGCAGGTAGAGGCCCGCCGGCGCCCGATAGCCGCAAGAGGTCCGGGGGTCGGCTATGACGCCTCGGCGCGGTGCGGGATCAGCTCCTCGCCGGCGCGCGACTGCCCGATAATGCGCGTCAGCAGCAGCACCGGCAGCACGCCCGCCGCCACGATGGCGAGCGCCGGCAGCGCGCATTCCGCCAGCATTTCATCCGAGGCGTATTGATAGACATTGGTCGCCAGCGTCTCGTAGTTGAAGGGCCGCAGGATGAGCGTCATCGGCAGCTCCTTCATCGAATCGACGAACACCAGCAGCGCGCCGGAGAGCACGCTGCCGCGCATGATCGGCAGATGCACCCGCGCCAGCCGCGCGGCCGGCCCGTGGCCGAGCGTGCGCGCCGCGCTGTCGATATTCGGCGTCACCTTGGCGAGGCCCGCATCGATGGCGCCATAGGCGAGCGCCAGGAAGCGCACGGTGAGCGCGGCCGAAACCGCAAACAGCGTGCCGCTGAAAATGAGGCCCGTGGACACGCCGAACTCGGCGCGGGCGAAGGCGTCGATGCCGCGGTCGAGGCTGGCGAGCGGCAGCATCACGCCGAGCGCCAGCACCGCGCCCGGCACCGCATAGCCGAGCGACACGAAGCGCACCGCGCCCTGCGCCAGCGGCGGCGCGCCGGCCCTCGCGCCGTAAGCCAGGACGAGGCCGAACAGCGAGGCCGCCAGCGCCGCAATGCCGGCCAGCATCAGGCTGTGCTCCGCCAGCAGCAGGAAATTCGGCAGGCGCTCCGGGTGCCAGTCCGTGAACGCATGCCGGGCGAGCACGGCCGAAGGCAGGAGGAAGCCGAGCAACACCGGGAGCCCGCAAGCGAGGAAGGCGGCCGCAGCGGCCCAGCCGGTCAGGGGGCGCGGCGCTAGCCGCCGGTAGCGCCCGCTGGTGTGGTGGAACCGCCGCTGGCGCCGGGCGGCGCGCTCCGCCCAGATCAGCCCGGCGATGACCACCAGCAGCACCAGCGCGAGCTGGGCCGCCCCGGCGGCATTGCCCATGTTCATCCACACATCGAAAATGCCGACCGTGAAGGTCCTGAGCGCGAAGAATTCGACCGCGCCCAGATCGTTCAGCGTTTCCATGAGCGCGAGGATGACGCCGATCGCCACCGCCGGGCGGGCAAGCGGCAGCGCCACGCGCCAGAAGGCCTGCCAGGGCGTGCAGCCGAGCGCGCGGCTCGCTTCCAGCACGCAGATATTCTGCTCGATGAAGGCCGCCCTGGAGACCAGATAGACATAGGGATAGAGCACCAGCGAGAACAGCGCCACCGCCCCGCCGAGCGAGCGGATCTCGGGGAACCAGTAGTCGCGCGCGCTCGCCCAGCCGAACAGCGCGCGCAGGAAACCCTGGACGACGCCGGCATATTCCAGGAGGTCGGTATAGACATAGGCGACCACATAGGCGGGCATGGCGAGCGGCAGCAGCAGCAGCCATGCGAAGGCCCGGCTGCCCGGAAACCGGCACATGGTCACCAGCCAGGCCGTGGCGACGCCGATCGCCGCCGTGCCGATGGCGACGCCGAGCGCCAGCAGGAAGGAGTTCCAGACATAGGCCGGCAGCACGGTCGAGGCGAGATGGCGCCAGATATCGAAGGTCGGCGTGACGGCCGTCCAGATGACGGAGCAGATCGGCAGGGCCGCGATTGCGGCCACCGACAGGGTTATCCAGGCCCAGCTGTCCGGCGCCGTCGCCCGCCGGGCCCGGCGCCGCGCGCTAGCCGCGCCGGCGACGGCCATAGAGCTCGAGACGATGGTCCACCAGGTCGAAGCCGAGGCGCTCGGCGATCCGGCGCTTCATCTCCTCGAGCTCGGCGTCGTAGAACTCCTTGACCGCGCCGGTCTCCACATCGATCAGGTGGTCGTGATGGTCGCCCGCCTCCTCATAGCGCGACCGCCCGCCGCCGAAATCATGCCGTGTCAGCACATTGGCGTCCTCGAAGAGCTTGAGCGTGCGATAGACGGTGGCGATGGAGATATTCGGGTCGAGCCGGCTTGCGCGCCGATAGACCGTATCGACATCGGGATGGTCGGCGCTGTCGGTGAGCACACGCGCCACCGTCCGGCGCTGGCCCGTCAGGCGCACCTGTTTTTCGCGGCACAGCTTCTCGATGCTGGTTTCCTCAGCCATTCCCTGCCGCCCGGCGTCCGCACAAGGGGGTTGCATACAGGCGGCAAACCGCCGGGTCAAACAACCTCCGGACCCCGATTCCGGCCGGAAATCCCCGCTAACTGCAGCTGAACGGGAAGAAGCGGAGCGCAAAGCGCTGCGCATCGTCATTGTCCTCGAACCAGAAGACCTGGGTGAGATCGGGCTCCAGCACCGCCTTCCAGGGATGGCGCACCTGCTTTTCGCACCAGGCGATCATCGGGCCGGGGTCGCGGTGGACGGGCGGCGCGCGCCGCCGGCGCCACAGGCTGCGTTTCGGGAGGATGCGCACCGGATGCCATGTCTCCGGCGGCAGCGCTGCTGACCCCTGCTCCATGATCGGCTAGTCTGGCCGGACCGGCGGCAGGGACGCAAGCCCATGACATTCGAACTGACGGACCGGCAGCGCGCCCTGCAGGCGGCGGCGCGGGACCTCGCGGAGGGGCCGGTGCAGGCACGCGCCGCGGAAGTGGACCGCAGCGAATCCTATCCCTGGGACCATGTGGACCGGCTCGTCGAAGCCGGCTTCACCGGCATGACGATTCCCGAAGCCTATGGCGGCCAGGGGCGCTCCTGGCTCGACGCCGTGCTGGTCATCGAGGAGCTGTCGAAAGCCTGCTCGGTCACCGGGCGCATCGCCGTCGAGACCAATATGGGCGCGATCAGCGCCGTCATGGCTTACGGCACCGAAGAGCAGAAGCGCATGGCCGCCGACATGGTGCTGGCGGGCGACAAGCCGGCGATCTGCATCACGGAGCCGCAGGCCGGGTCCTCCGCCGGCGAGATGACCACGCGGGCGGACCAGCGCGGCAACCGCTATGTGCTGAACGGCGCCAAGCACTGGATCACCGGCGGCGGCGTCTCGCGGCTCCACCTGATCTTCGCGCGCGTCTTCGACGAGGACGGGACGGAAGAAGGCATTGGCGGCTTCCTCGCCATTCGCGACGAGACCGAGGGGCTGCGTATCGTGCGCCGCGAGCCGACCATGGGCCTGCGCGGCATCCCGGAGGCGGAGATCGCCTTCGAGGAGATGGAAGTGCCGCCCTCGATGATGCTCATGCCGCCGCGCGGGCTCAAAAAGGGCTTCGCGGATCTCATGACCGCCTATAACAGCCAGCGCGTCGGCGCGGCGACAGTGGCGCTCGGCATCGCCGAAGGCGCTTACCGTTTGGCGCTCGACTGGTCGGAGGAACGTGAGCAGTTCGGCCGCCCGATCAACGAGTTCCAGGGCCTGCAGTGGAAGCTCGCCGACATGTCGATCAGGCTCGCCGCCAGCCGGGCGCTGGTCCATGGCGCGGCGCGGAGTGGCGAAGGCGGCTTCCCCGACATGCTGCTGGCCGCCCAGGCCAAGGTGATGACCTCGGAGAGCGCGATCCAGGTGGTCAATGACGCGCTGCAATTCTTCGGCGCGCGCGGTTATTCGCGCAACCTGCCGCTGGAGCGCATGGCGCGCGACGTCCGCATGTTCACCATCGGCGGCGGCACGGCCGAAGTGCTGCGCAATGTCGTTGCGGGCGCCATACTCGGCAAGAAGCTGCCCCAGACGCGCGGCGGCTATCTCGGGGCCTGATCCCGGTTCGCCCGCCGCGCCGTCATGGGCTATGCTCGGGCCGCCTGAGAGCCAGCGAACATGCGACACTGGGAGGAACTATGCGAATCAGGACATTGAAATGGACCGCCGGCTGGGCCGTCGCGCTTGTGGTGGCGCTGGCGGCGTTCGGTCCGGAGCGGGTCGCGCTTGCCGACCAGCATAAAATGGTGATGGAAGAGCGCAGCAAGCTCATGAAGGGCATGGGCGGCGCGATGCGCACCCTCAAGGGCTTCGTGGAGGGCCGCAACTCGGCCGAGGAGGCGGGCGCAGCGGTGGCGGTCATCGCCGCGGCGGCGCCGAAGATTGCGGATGTCTTCCCGCCGGGCACCGGCATGGACGCGGATTTGGAGTCCGAAGCGAAGGACAATATCTGGGAGCAGTGGGACGAGTTCCAGGCGTCGGCGGCCAGTCTTGGGGACAAGGCGGCGGCGCTGCAGGCGGCGGTCGCCGCCGGGGATGCGGGGGCCGCCTTCGGCGATCTCGGCAAGAACGGCTGCGGCGGCTGCCACCGCCAGTTCCGCGAGAAACGCAATTAGCCGGCGCGGCGCGCGGCTGGGCTAGAAGACGCGGGCCGCGATCTCGATTCCGCCAAGCACCGCCGCCGCCGCCAGCGCCAGCACCAGGAGCGCGCGCCACTCGGGGACGAGGCGGGGCGGCGTCTGCCCGTCCGCGAGCCGCCCGCGCCCGGTCAGCATGGCGCGGGTGAGGTTCTCGCGCTTGTAGAGCAGGTGGAACAGCACCGCGAGGACATGAAGGCCGACAAGAATGAGCAGGGCGTCCACCACCATGCCGTGCAGCTCGGCCGCCTCGCGTGCGGCGTCATAGCTGACCAGGAAACTGAGCGGGCCGTCATGGAGCCCGTCCACATCGACCGCGAACAGCCCTGCGCCCGCCTGTAGGACCAGAACGGCCAGCATGGCGACCACCGACAGCCCGCCGACCGGATTGTGCCCGGCCCGCCCGTCGGGCTCGCGCCGCAGCATGGTCGGCAGATAGGCCGCGATCTCCCGCAGCGGGCGCAGGAAGGCGCGGAAGCGGGACGAAGCGCTGCCCGCGAAACCCCAGATGACCCGTGCGGCGACCAGCACCAGCAGCGCCTGTCCGGCCGGGATGTGGATGTCGAACCGGCCGTTGCGCCCGCTCAGATAGCAGACGACAACCAGCACCACGAGGACCCAGTGGAAGATCCGCGTCGGCCGGTCCCAGACGTGCGCCTCACGGCCTTTTCCCCCCGGTCCTCCCGCGCCGTCCGCCATGCTTGCTCCTCGCGCTCCGGAACATCGCCGCCCTGCCTGCCCCTGCAGGCGCGACGGTTTGTATCATCAGGAGACAGATGAGCGCCAGAAGGGGTTTCGGGCGCGGCGCTCCGTCAATTGTCGGCGGGCGCGAAGCCGAAGCGGCGCAGGAGGCAGAAGGCCTCTCCGGCCGCCGGCTCGACCATGACCGTGAGCGCATCGACGACAAGCGCGCGACTCGCCCCGTCCAGCATCGCCTCGGCGCGGGCCCGTTCCCGGCAGAGCCCCGCCTCGTCCAGGCGTTCGGTCAGCGTCATGTGAAAGCGGAAGGCCTCCATGACATAGGGGTAGCCCCAGCGCCGCAGCAGCGCCTCCTGGCCCGGGCTGAGGCCGGCCTTGCGCCGGCGCGCGAGCTCCGCCTCGCCCGGTGGCGCGCGAAACGGATCGAAGGCTGCAACACAATCGGCCGCAAATCGGTCAAGCGCCCCGAACGGCCCGGACGGCACCAGCGCGAGGAAGCCCGACAGCACCGCTGGACGAAGGGGCGATCCCCGGAGACTCCCGCATTTTGCGGCAAAGCGCTCCGCCGCGAGCAGCAATCCCGCCTCGCTCATTCCTTCCGCCAGCCGGAACGGCGCCTTGAGCGTGCCGTGGAAACCGTAGCGGCGCGGGGCGTCGAGGCCGGGCGCCTTGCGGGCGAACCAAGCCGCGCCGAAGCCGGCCAGCGCGCTCCCCGGCGCCGGCATGTAGTAGAGGGCGTATCTCAAGGCGGGAGGGCCTATTCCGGCCGGGCGGGCCGGGCGTCCTGTCCTTCCTCCAACTCCATGCCGAGCACCTCATAAACGGAGGCGAGCCACGGCCATTCCCTGGCCAGGGAATGGCGCGCCTCATATCCGATCACGCAGGCGGCCAGCAGCAGGAGACTCAGAGTCCAGGTCAACAAGGAGGGCCCCCGAGCGCGGCGCGCCGACCTTGCCGGCACCGGAAGCTGGTGTCTGGGCGGCTCAATATGCGCCTCCGCGCCGGCGGCCGCAGGCCCGGCCTCCGGTCTGGCGTCCGGCGGCTCGGGCTCCGGTTCCGCATGGAGGATTTCGACAACATATCCCGGCGGCTCGGCGTGCCAGACATGGCCGCATCTATTGCATCTGACCCGTCGACCGGTTGCGCCGAGCGTCTCGACCTCCACGCGATATCGTGCGATACAACTCGGACAGGCAACGATCATGCAGGCGCCCCTGTATCCCCTTCAGCCGGGGGGAGTCCGTATAGGCTGCCGGGCGATCCGAATCAAGGTGACCGCCAAGTGCCGATGGGCGAATGTCGGACTTCAATCGAGGGCGCGGGCCGGTTTTCCTTTCCGGGGCTGCCCTGCCCCGCCCGGCCGCAGGGCCGGCCTTGACCGCGCGGCTCGTTGTTCTCCTGTTGCTGCTGGCCGCGCTCTGGGCCGGCGGGCTTCTGCATTTCGTCGCCGCGCTGCCGACAGAGCCGGAGGCCGCGGACCGCAGGACCGACGCCATCGTGGTGTTGACGGGCGGGGCCGACCGGGTGGCAGAGGGCATACGGCTCCTGGACGAGGGCAGGGCGCCGGTGCTGTTCGTTTCAGGCGTGGGCGCGGGCGTAACCGTAACGCGCCTGCTGGAGCTCACCGGATATGATACGGATGCCCCGCTCGCCTGCTGCATCGAGCTCGGCCGCACGGCCCGGGACACGCTCGGCAATGCCGCCGAAGTCGCGGCCTGGGCGGCGGAGCGGCGCGCGCGAAGCCTTCGCATCGTGACCGCCGCCTATCATCTGCCGCGCGCGCTCCATCTGCTGCGCCGCGCGGCGCCCGGGGTGGAGATGCTGGCCCATCCGGTG
>LXNI01001189.1_pt1 | contig 24183 bp, 25 predicted proteins | sample 809091 | NCBI WGS metagenome assembly LXNI01 (sample SAMN04870527, study PRJNA318959) | sponge metagenome | biome: 01000161; feature: marine sponge reef; material: water | host: Sarcotragus foetidus | place: Greece: Milos, Mediterranean Sea | collected 2013-05-29 | depth 5-7 m | reverse complement strand
GTTGACTCGCGCAAGATGGCCGCTGCTTTGATCGTGGCACGGCGGGCGCGGGTAACGCTGCGCTCAAGCCTGGAGCGCGCGTCGGACGTGTCGGCATCTGCGAGTGCGCCCTGCAGCAGCTCGATGGACAGCTCAGCGAGCTGTTCGGCGGTGTCGTCGAGACGGTCCGCTATCTGGTTGATTTCGTCGTTCACGCGCACCGGCTCCGCTCGACGCGAACGCGGCCCATCAGTTCGTCGTTCACACGCCTGCGCCTCCGCCGCTGGACAGGTGTTCTGCCACGATCTCAAGCGGATGGCGCGCGTCGAGCCCAGCAGCACGCAAGTGCAGCGAACAGCCCGGGTTGGCGCTGGCCACGACGCCCGCGCCGGAACGCTCGATGGCGGCAACCTTGCGCTCGCGGACGGCGTTGGCAATGTCGGGGTGCTGCTGCGAGTACGCGCCGCCTGCGCCACAGCACAATCCGTCGTCGTCGAGCTCGACCACGTCCACGTAGCGGTCAAGCACGGCGCGCACCGGCAGGTGCGCCTGTTGCACATGGCGGAGATGGCAGGGGTCTTGCACTGCGACGCGTGGTCGCTGCGCCGCATCGCCGGTGACTGGGCCGCCGGTGACTGGGCCGCCGGTGACTGGGCCGCCAGTGACTGGGCCGCCGATATCCGGCGCGATCGGGGCACCGGCGGGCAATAGGTCGACCCGCGCAGCCAGCCACTCATGAACGTCGTGAACTCGTTCTGCGAATCGGCGAGCTTCGGGGGTGCCGAGCAGGTGGCCGTATTCCTTCATGGCTGCTCCGCAGCCGGCTGAGTCGACGAGAATCGGGGCGTCGCCTGGCAGCGCAGCGATCACCCTGCGCGCCAGGCGGCGAGCGTCGGTACCGAGACCGGCATGGGTGTGCAACGAGCCGCAGCATGCAGCTCGTGGCGGCGGCAGCGCCACACCGGCGCCGGTCGCCTCGATGACCGATTGCACCGCCCGGTGGGTATCGCGCATCCATGCGTCCATGACACAGCCTGTGAACAGCCACACATCGTTGCCGCTGGGGACCAAACGGCGCTGTCGCAGCGGCACCCGGGGCAGTGCTCCGACTGCGGTGCCCAGCGAGCGAAACCGCCCGATCCGGCTGAGCAAGCGCGCGGCACCCATTACGCCGAGTCGCTGAGCGAGCGCCAGCAGGCGTGAACCCGCCCCAAGCAAGCGGGGCATGCCCAGCGCCCGGTAAGCCAGCCGCCGCAGCCGCGGCTGGTAGTGGGTCTGTGATGCAAGCGCCTCGCGGGTGACCTCCATCATGTGCCCGTACTGCACGCCCGCGGGACAGGCCGTCTCGCAGCCGCGGCACTGGATGCAGGCGTCCATGAACTCCACGAACGCAGCGTCGGCCTCGCCCCGCTCGGCGACGTCTCGCATCAGGGCAATGCGCCCCCGCGGCGACGCCGACTCCTCCCCTGTGACCCGGTAGGTGGGGCAGTGCGGCAGGCACATCCCGCAGGCGACGCACGAAGCCAGCGTGTCGCTGTCGATCTCGAGCTGAAGCGCGAAGGTGCCAGCAGAAGTCGACGTCTGGGCCACGGGACTCACCATGCACTCCTGCCCGGATTCAGCCGGCCGGCAGGATCCAGTCTCTGTTTCAGCTCGGTCATCAACGCTGCGTTGGCCGGCGCGACCGGTCCCGCATCGACCGGTTCGACTCGATGCACCAGGCCAACGCCGACTTCTGCCAGCCACCCGCCCCCGGTGCCGGCGAGCGCTCGCAGGTCCGAGGGCCGCATCGATTCACGCCCGGCCGCGGGCACATGCGGCGCGTCCGTTGTCGGGCCAAAGCCCAGAGGTTCGACCCTCGCAGCCTCGGCGGCGACGTCGGACGGATCGCCCTCCAACAGGATCCAGGCTTGCGTGCCATCCCACAGGACGCTGCTCGGCCGGTACAGCAGGTCGAACGCAGCGAACGGATCGCCGTCGCCGTGAAGCCACTGCGCCGCTGGCGGCACGGGCAGGGTTCGCAGAATCACCTCAGCCAGCAGGCCGAGCGTGCCCAGCGATCCCACCAACAGGCGGGGCAGGTCGTAGCCCGAGACGTTCTTCACCGTCGGGCCGCCGGCCGTGACGACTTTGCCGGTGGCGTCGACGTGGCGCGTCTGCAGCACGAGATTGCGCACATGCCCGTAGCGGAGCCTGCGGTGTCCGCTGAACCCGCACGCCAGCACTCCACCGACCGTCGCCGCATCGTCGGCAGGGTCGAGAGGGATCATCTGGCCGGTTTGCGCCAGGTGCGCGCTCAGCTCGCCGACGGATGTGGCAGCGCCGCACCGCACCGTCATCTCGGAGGGTTCGTGTTCCCACACACCGGCAGGCGCCCGGATCTCACGCGTGCCTGCGGCCAGTTCACCGCCGACGTGCCAATGGGTGCGCGTGCCCACCACCGTGATCGGACCGCTGGCGCCGACCTCGCGGGCGAATTCGGTGACGGCGGGATCTATCCGCGCGGCGAGACTGGCGCTGACTTCAGCGGGGCCAGTGCCCGAACTCATCGCCGGCGGCGCTCCGGCGCTGCTGGACTGCGAACTCACACCCAAGCACCTTCAGGCACGTGCTGGTGGAATGAATCGCTGCAGCGCGAACCCGACGGGATCACCTTCAGCGGATTGGCGAACCCGTCAGGATCGAAGGTCTCGCGCACCAGGTCCTGTGTGTACATGTCGTGGGCGCTGAACAGCATCCCCATGTAGTCCCGCTTCTCCAAGCCGATCCCGTGCTCGCCGCTGAGCACGCCGCCCGCTGCGATGGATGCAGCGACGATGTCACGCCCGGCGGCCTTCACTCGCTCGTCGACACCGGGTTCGCGCCGGTCGAACGCCAGGATCGGGTGCAGGTTCCCGTCGCCTGCGTGGAACACATTGACCGCGATCAGGTCGTAGGCGTCTGCGATCCGGTACACCTGATCGAGCACTTCGGTCAGCCGCGAGCGGGGCACCACCGTGTCATGCAGGTAGTAGTCGGGCTTGATCCGCGCCACCGCGCCGAATGCGTTCTTTCGGCCCTTCCACAGCAGGGCTCGCTCCGCGTCGTCGGCTGCGACTCGCACGTGGCCGGCGTGGTACTGCTCTGCGACCTCGCGAATGATCTCCACGCCTGCGGAGACACCGCCGGGCAGACCGTCGAGTTCGACCAGCAGCACCGCTGCGGCCTCGGTCGGGTAGCCGGCGTGGGCAAACGCCTCCACGATCTCGATGGCGCGCTGGTCCATCATCTCCAGCGCGGACGGCACCAGCCCCGCGGCGATGATGGCGCTGACGGCGGCCGAGCCCTCGCTGACATCGTCGAAATCGAGCAGCAGCGTCCGGACTGATGGCGCGTTCGGCGTGAGACGCACCGCGGCCTTCGTGGCGATGCCCATCGTGCCCTCGGAGCCCACGAAGAGCCCGCGCAAGTCGAGTCCGGGCGGCTCTGCGTCCACCCCGCCCAACATGGTGGTCTCGCCGGAGGGAAGCACCACCTCAAGTGCGGCGATGTGCGCCGTCGTGACGCCGTAGGCGAGGCAGTGCGGCCCCCCGGAGTTGTTGGCGATGTTCCCGCCGAGCGAGCACACCTGCTGGCTCGAGGGATCAGGGGCGAAGTGGAACCCCAGCGGCGTCAATGCTCGCGACAGGTCGAGGTTCAGCACCCCGGGCTCGACCCAGGCGACGCGATTGTCGACGTCGACCTCGATGATTCGATCCATCTTCGCCGTGGCGACCACGACCGGCCTGCCGACCGGCACTGCTCCCCCGGCTAAGCCGGTTCCCGAGCCACGGGCCAGGAACGGCCGGCTGTGACGCCGGCACACACCCACGATCTCCGCGACTTCGGCGGCAGTCTCGGGCAGGCACACGATGGCGGGCAAACTGCCCTCGATCGAGCCGTCACGGCTGTACAAGCCCCGCTCGAAGTCGTTGTCGCGTGCCCGGTCACCGACAACACCGCGCAGGTCGCCAAGCAGGGCCGCGTCTGCAGCGGTATCAGCCTCAGGAACCACAGCGCGACCGTACCCCACAGGTGCCTCAGATCGACTTGGCAAATCGGCCACCTTGATGTTGCCCGCTCTTGTTCCCAATTCCTCTGGGATACGGGCTCACGGGCCGCTCGGGCCCCGGCCTCGCGAGCTCGGCCTCGTAGGCTCGCCGCGGATGGCTTCTGATATCGGTGTGAGCGTCGATGACTGGAGCCCCAGGGACGACGCACGGGAATGGCTCTCGCTGGAGGACCCGCACGAGCATCGCACGTGGCTGTTCGATGTGACATTTCTCACCAGCGCCTGGACGTGCATCTATGGCGCTGGCTGCCCGGGAATCGACACCGAACCGGCCCCCGAGCTGGCATTGGGCTGCTGCAGCCACGGCGCATACCTCAACGGCGACGACGACCTCGCGCACATCCGTTCGATGATCGCCGAACTGGACGCCGAGATCTGGCAGCACTACCGCGCTTCTGCAGAGGCGTTGTGGCAAGACGGCGAGGGCTGGTGGCGAACTCGGGTCGTGGACGGAGCTTGCGTGTTCGCAAACCGGGCCGACTACCCCGCCGGCGCGGGTTGTGCCTTCCACGTACTGGCCAAGCGCACCGGTCGGCGGCCGATGGACACCAAGCCCGAGATCTGCTGGCAGGCGCCGATCCGCCGCGAGGACCACGAGACCGTCACGGGCCACGTCTACACGATGGTGCGGGAATGGGAGCTGCGCGACTGGGGAGGACCCGACACCGACGTCTCCTGGTGGTGCACGTCGTCAGCGAACGCGCACGTCGGCAGCCAGCGCGTCTTCACAGCGCTATGCGACGAGCTGACAGCCATCTGCGGACCCGAGATCTATGCCGAGTTGTGCTCCGAGCTCGATGAGCGCGCCGCCTCTGCGCGATTGCTGCCGCATCCCGCTGTTCGACGACGCGATTGAACCGTCTCAGCCTCGCAGCTGAGTCGTCTGGGACTCTCAGGCGCTCTCGCGCTGGGACGCGTCGGAGTTCGCGTCCGAGTCAGCGTCGGCGTCACCGTCGAAATCGGCGTACTTGGCCTCGAGATCGGAGTAGTCGTCGTCGTACTTGTCGGCCAGGTGCCCGTACTGATCATCGGGATCCGAATCCTCGTCGTCGAACTCGACGCCGAATCGATCCGAGTTATCGAAGTCGTAGTCCTCGATGGTGAAACGCTCCGCTGTGGCCCGCTGAAACTTGCGAGCCTCCTCGTAGCGGCGATGTCGACCCTTCTTCACCGGCTGGCTCCTCGTGCTCGACTGCGAGGCTTCGCTTGCCTGCATCCGGACGTGCCTGTATCCGCGCAGGATAAGGCACCTGTGCTCTACGAAGTGCCCTGCCACCCTACCGCCCGGGGCGCAACGCTGCGTGTCATTCGCAGTGCTCAGGCCCCCTGCGGGGACGCGGCTCGAGCTGCAGACCCAACGCTGGATCGAAGGCCAGAGCGGCCTCCCCCGCCAGCAACGACCTGATGCCGTCGCCTACCACTTCGGCCCGCCAGCCGGTGCTCAGCCGGGATGCGGGGTCGCCGGCGAGCAATGCCGCTATGTCGGAACGGGTCGCCAACAAGCTGCGATCGATGCCCTCACCACGAGCCACCTCGTCCACCCAGGCGCCGACGAGGGGAACTGCCGGCTGCAGTGCCGCGTCCACGTTGGGTCCCGCCGACAGCGCGCCCGACGGGATGTCGCCCGATGCCATGTCGAGACCTCTCGCAACCTCGGCGATGACCCGATCGCCCGCCCTTCCGCGGAGCTGGTTGCCGTCCACGCCCCGCAATCCCTGCAACTCGCTGACGCTGGAAGGGCGCCGCTGCGCGATCGCCAGCAGTGCCATGTCCGACAGCACGAAGCGCACAGGGATGTCCCGCTCGCTGGCGGTTCGCTCCCGCCATGCGGCCAGCCGGTACGCCACCGCCCGCTGCGGCCCGCGCAATTGGCGCGCTCCCTTGATGCGGGTCCAAGCTTGGGACGGATCCGGGGGCGGTCCAGGGGGCCTGCGCCACTGCTCGCACTCGTCCAGCGCCCATTGCCACCGGTTCAGTGCCCTCAAGCGGGTGCGAAGCTCGTCGTACAGCTGGATGAGGTACGCCGCATCGTCTGCCGCATAGCGCTGCTGGGCTGCTCGCAACGGCCGCTCGAACCAGTCCGTCAACCGATCGCCCTTACTCAGACGCACGCCGAGGAGGCGGTCGACCAGCGCCGCCAGCGACGGTGTGCTCATTCCCAGAAAACCGGCGGCCACCTGGGTGTCGAAGAGCCTCGACGGTATGGCGCCGCACTCCTGGGACAGCACCTCGATGTCCTGGGCGCATGCATGCATCACGACCAAGATGTCGGCATCGAGGGCGGCACGCAAGACGGCAACGTCGGTCGTCGTGGGATCCACGAGCGCTACCCGGTCGTCGAATGCGATCTGGACCAGTGCAAGCTGGGGGCGGTAGCTGCGCTCTCTGTGGAACTCGGTGTCCACGGCAATGCAGTCGGCGGCCACCAGATCGGTAACGAGAGTCTCAAGCGCAGCCTGGGAGTCGATCCATTCGTGCTGCGGCCGCTCGCGCTGTGCCCCTTCGCGCTGGGGCCCTTCGCGCTGGGGCCGCTGGCGCTGTGTTCCTTCGCGCTGGGGCCGCTCGCGCCGACGTGCCATGGCCGTCAACCCACTCCCGGTCGCGCAATGTCACGAGTCGCCACGATCGCCTCGGCTGCAGCGAGGTCGGCGGGTGTGTTCACATTCAGAACATCAGCCACCTCCACCGACACCGTCGGGATGACATTGAGGTCGAGGATGGCTTTGGGTCCACGTGCGCCGTCGCGCAGGCCCGCCCGCAGCATCGAGAGCGATGCGCGGGCGTAATGGCCGATCAGCGGCTCGACACGGTCGCTGCGGGCCAGCACAACCGGCTCGCTCGTGCTGTGTGCCGTGCGGATCAGAGCGGCGAGCAGGTGGACAGGCACCGTCGGCACGTCGGTCGGGCACACGAGAACATCGCCGTGACGCTCGAGCGCATCGACCAGACCGGCGAGCGGTCCGCCAAGTGGCGTGCTGTCGGGTTCAGCCACGAGAGGTGCGGGCGGATTGCCTCCCTGCGCGACCACCGGGTGCGCCCCTGCCGCTGTCAAGGCGTCGGCAACCCACAACGCCAGCGGTCGTCCCATCAGCTCCAGATTGGCCTTGTCGCTGCCCATGCGCGTCGAAGCGCCGCCGCACAGCACGACGCCGGCAGGCCTCACGCCTGAGGCCACTCACCGGTTGGGGGCTCGCCGCCGGGGTCCAATTGGACCAGGAACCCGGCGCACCTGTCGGCCTCGTCGTCCTCGCCGATGGCGGCGGCTGAGCGACCCAGGCCCAGCAGCGACCACAAGAAGCCGTGGTTGGTGGGCTCCGTCCAGCGGACGTAGCCGCTGCCGCGCCAGCCCGCCGCTCGCAACGCGTCGAGGCCGCGGTGGTATCCCACCCGGCAATAGGCGTACGCCTCGACGTGCCGACCACTGCCCGCCGCGCAGCGGCCCAGTTCCGCCCACGCTTCGAGCATCCGCGGCCAATGGGCTGCGACACGCGCCAGTGCGGCCGTACGGTCGGCCAGCGGCAGCTCCATGGCCGCTTCGAATGCGGCTGCGGCCGGCGACGGGGCCGGATCCAGGACCGTCTCGGGCAGACCGCCAGGTCGCAGGTCTATGGGGGTGGCCGCCATGGCTGGAACCTCGCGAAGCGTTGTCGTAGCTCCATGGACTCTACTGAGCACCTTGGCGCAGGTCCCCGAACGGTCCCCGTGGGGTGGGGAGCCGCTGCGTACTCTTTGATGGAGTGCTGCCCGAATGGCTCGACGCCGACCGCATGAGCATCGCTCTGGTCGGCGGGATTGCTGCGCTGGCGGTCGCTGCCGTCGTTGCGTTCCGGCTGATACGCCGCTTGGCGCTGGCCGTGCTCATCTCGGTGCTGTTGGTCGGAGGTGCGGCGGCACTGGCCGTGCAGTGGTCGGGATTGCGGGACTGCCAAGAGACCTGCTCGTGCGATGTCTTCGGACGCACCGTGCAGGTGCCCGATAATCCGCTGTGCGGGCCGGACCGCATCGAACTGGACTCGCCACTGGAGCTGCCGGGGTAGGTGCTCCCGCTTCCGAGCCGTGATGTCGAATCGCTCGGTCTCAGGGAACGCGCATGGCGCGCAAGTTGTCGGTGGCGTGAGACTCGGGGCTCGAGCCCGAGACCACCACGACCATGTCGCCGCTTCGCACCATCCCGGTCCGTGCCGCGGCGTGCACAGCTTCGAGCGCTGATTCGGCCGGGGTCAGGCGCTCGCCGAAGACGAGCGGGCGGGTCCCCCACGACAGCGAGAGCTGCATGGCGGTGCGAGGTTCGGGCGTGAGGCCCAGCAGCGGCATCGATGGGCGGAATCTGGCCATGCTGCGAGCGGTGAAACCCGACCGGCTCAGGCAGATGATCGCCTGTGCGCCGAGCTCGGTCGCGAGTCTCGACGCTGCCTGGGTGATGCCGTCGGTCACCCGCATGTAGTCGGCGGCGCTGTCGTCCTTCCTGCGCACCGACAGCAGCCGGTTCCACCAGGCCTCATAGTCGAAGCGTTCATCGGCTCGCTCGGTGATGCGCGCCATCGTCCGCACGGCGTTGACGGGGTCGTGGCCGATGGCCGTCTCGCCGCTCAGCATCACCGCGGACGTGCCGTCGAACACTGCATTGGCGATGTCGGAGGCCTCGGCCCGAGTCGGCACCGGCGAGTGCAGCAGCGACTCCAGCATCTGCGTCGCGGTGATGGCCGGTCGGCCGTGCGCGACACAGGCTTCGATGATCCGCTTCTGCAGATGGGGCAATTCCTCGATGTCGCACTCGGCGCCCAGGTCGCCGCGGGCCACCATGACCGCCGAGGACGCCTCGATGATCCCGTCGAGATTCTCCACGGCGGCGTTGGTCTCGATCTTGGCCACCAACAACGGGCCGCGCGGGTGCGGCTCGACGCCCAAGCGCCGCATGTCGTGAGCGGAGCGGACGAACGACAGCGCCACCATGTCGGTGCCCAAGTCGATGAACGTGTCAGCCAGCTTCAGATCGTTCGGGGTCGGCGTGGTCATGCGCAATTTGGACGAGTCGACGTGGAGGCCGGGCCGTCCTTCGAGGTGACCGCCGTGCAGCACACGGGTCTTGAGAGCGTTGGAGGCACGGTCTTCGACCACCAGCACCACGTTGCCGTCGCCGAAGGACAGCTGATCGCCGGGGCCCACGTCGGTCAGCAGTCCTTCATAGTCGACGACCAGCCGGTCAGCAGTGCTCGCGTCGCCGTCGACGCCCAGCGAGAGCACGGCGTCTTGGGCGACCTCGCAGCCGCCTTCGGGAAACGGCTTGCAGCGCACCTTCGGACCCGGCAGATCCACCAGGATCCCGATGTGGCGCCCGGATTCCTCCGAGATGGCGCGCAGCCGCCGGAACGTCTCGACTTGCTCGTCGAGCGTGCCGTGAGCCAAGCCGAGGCGCCATACATCGACACCCGCCTCGATTAGGGCTGTCATGGTCGCCGCGTCGCTGCAGGCTGGTCCGACGCTGGCGATGATCTTGGTCCGTCTTGCCATGTAGCACCACGGTACCGCTCCGGTCAAGGCACCCTGCCATGGGTTTCGACAGCGCCAGCTCGTTCGCCCAATAGGGTCAGCCGCCGTGGAACTCGTCTTCGTCCGTCACGGCCAGCCCGAACGAGTCGTGCGACACGATGGGCAGCCCGCAGACCCGCCGTTGTCGGCGATCGGTCAGCGGCAAGCTGGCGCCGTAGCCGGATGGCTGTCCGAGATGGGCGTCGACGCCCTCTACAGCAGCCCGATGCGGCGGGCGCTGCAGACCGCCGAGGCCATCGGCGGCGCGACCGGTCTGGTGCCGACCGTGCGAGACGGCCTCAGCGAATTCGACCGAGACTCCCCCGCGTACGTGCCCATGGAGGTGCTCAAGGAGACCGACCGCAAGCGTTGGAATGAGCTGGCGACTGGCTCGTTCGGCGATGCGGAGCGCACGGCGCAGTTCATCGCCACGGTCAACCATGCCGTCGACGAGATCGTCGCTGATCACCGCAGCCAGCGCGTCGCCGTGGCGTGCCACGGCGGGGTTGTCAACGCCTATCTGGCTCGTTGCTTGGGCTTCGATGCCGACGCATTCCTGCGATTCGACGTCGACTACACCTCGGTCACCCGCGTCTTCGCGTCAAGCCATGGTCACCGCAGCGTGCTGTCGGTCAACGAGCGCACCCACCTGCGAGGCCGGTCCGACCTCGCCATCGGCCTGTAGACGTAGCTCACGGCGCGGAGTGCGCAACGAACGCTGCGGCATCCCCTGACGTTCGCCGGCCGTCAGGTGCCGGCGCAACGCATCAGGTGCTGAGCGGCATGGTCAGCTGGTCGAGCCGACTGCTGTGTCGAGATGCCGGGCATCGAAGGCATCCCATGGGAGCGGCGGTGGCAGCGCCTCGCCATTGCCTTGCAGGTCCGCCACGATGTCGTCCACCAGCGCACGAACGCCGCGGAGGCACTCCGCCTCAGTTGGAGCGATGTGGCTCACCAGCAGAAAGCCGTTGCACACGCCAATCCAGGCGTCATCTTCGTCCGACCAGGAAGCTCGATACAGGTACCGAGGATCATTCACTGTCGCCCTCCATCAAGTCGATCGCACGCAGAACCTGCCGCACCTGATACGGCTTCGCGTCCCGGCCGTGCTTCTGGATATTCACTCTAGGCTGGCCTTCCCGAGGTGTCCGGTAGATCAGGTGGCTTCCTCTACGCCGAGGCTCGCCGAAGTACATGCGGCACACCTTGGCCAGATCGGAAAAGCGCACCCCCGTCTGACTCGTCCTCCACCGCGCGAGCATCCCTCGAGCCCTGTCGAACTCGGTCATCCTGCCTCCATCGCGAAGATCCGCATGGACTGCCGATGATTTCAGGGCTGAACAGACTTTTCAAATGATTTCAATATATTTCAGTTCAGCTGGGCCCACAGGCGGGTTGCTGCTTGGTTGAGGTGTTCGGCGTCGCTGCCACCGAATTGGTCGGCGGCGGCTTCCAGCACTTGCGCGCCCTTGTCGGGCCGTCCCAGCGTCGCGAGCGCTTGGCCAAGACGCATGAACTCGTCGAGCGGGCAACCGGGCAGCCGCGTGAGCAGCTCCAGCACGGCCACCAGCGACGGTGCATCGGGTTGGCGCAGGTGCAGCGTGCGCAGGTTGTTCAGCATCCGCAGCAGGATCGCCTCGGCCGGGGTTTGCTGCAGGAACGCATCGTCGAACGCCTGGCGCGACTCGAAGCGGGCGAAGATCGCTGCGGCACCGGCCCGGTCGATGATGTGGCCGTCGAATGCGTCGATGAACGTCTCCGGATCAGGTGTGCCGACCAGAAAGTGCCCCGGCATGCCGACGCCGTGCAGCTCGACGTCTGCGCGGCGGGCCACCTCGATCGTGACCACAGCCAGCGTGATCGGTATGCCCATCCGCCGCGAGACCACCAAGTCGAGGTAGCTGTTCGCCGGGTCCGCAAATCGTCCCCGATTCGGCCCGAAGCCCTCGGAGTTGAAGAGCAGCTCAACGACAGCTTGTGGCGTGGGCTCACCAACCGCAGCGCCGAGACGGTCCAGTTCAGCCAGCGCCGCTGCCTCGTCGACTGGTTCGGTACGGCAGTGGGCCGCTATGGCCAACGCTGCACGGTCGAGCGGCACCGGCTCGGTGGCCGCCCATGTGGCGAAGGCGTCTGCCGGCGAAGAGTGATCGCCGGAGGGTTCCGGTGCTCGCGCGTCGCCGTCTGACATCGACGTGACGGTACCGGCGGCGGCACGGCGCTCCATGTCGGCGGCTCAGGCAACCGGGAGGCGAGCGGCGATACTTGCGCTGTGACGTCGGTGCACCCCTTTCTGGACAATCCGGGACCGGTACCGATTGCCCACCGCGGCGGCAGTGCCGTGTGGCCGCAGAACACCATGGCGGCCTTCGAAGGCGCCGTCAGCCTCGGCTATCGCTACCTCGAGACCGATGTGCAAGCCACCTCCGACGGTGTCCTCGCCGTCTTTCACGATGACGAGCTCGCACCGACATCGGACGGCGAAGGGCGCATCTCAGAGATGACGTGGCGCGAAGTGTCGGCGGCACGCGTCGGCGGTGAGCCAATCCCCCGCCTCGAGGAGCTGCTCGATGCTTTCGATGATGTACGCATCAGCATCGATCCCAAGGCCGATGCCGCCGTCGAACCGCTCATCGATGCACTGAAGCGCCCCGGTGTGCTCGACCGGGTGTGCATCGGCTCATTCTCCGACGAACGCCTCGACCGAGTCGACGCGGCGCTCGGCGAAGCGGTGTGCCTCAGCTTCAGCCCCCGCGAGATCGCCCGACTCCGGATGATGAGCCTCACAGGGCTCCCGGCGCGGCCCGCCTCCCGCAACCGTCGCCAGCGGGGCCGCACGTCACGGGACCGGCCATTCCGCGGGCGCATCGCGTCGATCCCGCTGCGACAGGGCCCGATCCCGCTGGCGACCCGACGGCTGGTCGACTACGCGCACCGGGCCGGGGTGGCGGTGCACGTGTGGACCATCGACGATCCCGTCGAGATGGACCGCCTGCTCGATATCGGCGTCGACGGTGTGATGACCGACGAGCCTGTGGTGTTGCTCGAGGTCATGGCTGAGCGGGGTGCCTGGCCCGCCGGCGGCGAGGACCCAAGATGAGCGTCGATGTCGTCAATCCGGCCGTCGTCGACGAACTCGCAGGCATCGTCGGGCCAGCACACGTTCTCCTCGATCCCGAGATCACTGCGGGCTACGCAGTCGACTGGGCCCGCCGATTCGCTGGCTCGACACCACTGGTGGTGCGCCCTGGCGACACTGCCGAGACCGCCGCCGTGATGGCCGTGCTGGCTGGTGCCGGCATCGCCGTCGTGCCCCAAGGGGGCAACACCGGGCTCGTCGGCGGAAGCGTGCCGCTCGCAGGCGAGGCAGTGCTGTCGATGCGTCGACTCAACGTCTGTGAGCCAGTGGACGAACTCGCAGGCCAAGTGACCTTGGGCGCGGGGGTGACGCTGGCCGATGCTCAAACACACGTCGATGCGTCCGGCCTCAGCGTGGGCGTGGACCTCGCAGCGCGCGACTCGGCGACGATCGGCGGGATGGTGGCCACCAATGCGGGCGGCATCAACGTCCTGCGCTACGGCGCTATGCGATCCCAGGTCGCAGGGATCGAAGCGGTGCTTGGCGACGGCATGGTCGTGAGCCACCTCGCAGGCCTCGAGAAGGACAACACCGGTTACGACCTCGGGAGCCTGCTGGCGGGCAGCGAGGGCACGCTCGGCATCATCACGCGCGTGCGGCTGCGACTCCACCCCACTCAGCCCGAGCGTGCGACCGCCCTGCTGGCATTCGAGTCAGCCGCCGATGCTGTCAGCGCGGCCGCCGCGTTACGTCGCAGCGTCGGCTCGCTGCATGCGCTGGAGGCTGTCTTCGGCGGCGCCATGGCGCTCGTGTCACATCACTTGGGCATCACACCTCCGGTCGGCAGCCTGGATGCGGATCGGGGTGGCGCCGCCTGGCTGATTGCTGAGGCCGCGGCCCGCACCGATCCCAGCGACGAACTCGGCACAGCCGTCGCTGATCTGGATGATCTTGTGGTCGACGCGGCTGTCGCGCTCGAACCGGCTGCACGACAGCGCCTGTGGGCGTTCCGAGAGAACGTCACCGAGGCGATTTCCGCTGCTGGCATCCCTCACAAGCTGGATGTGACGCTGCCGGCAGCTCGCCTCGCTGAGTTCACCGACGGCGTTGAGGCCGTCATCAGGGCTGTCGATCCTGAGGCGCAGCCGCTGCTGTTCGGCCACCTTGGCGATGGAAACGTGCACGTCAACGTGCTGGGCCCCGATGGGGCTGAACCTGCCGACGACGTGGACGGAGCGGTGCTGCGCTACGTCGCCGAACTGGGCGGCAGCATCTCAGCCGAGCACGGCATCGGGACAGCCAAACTCGCAGAGCTACACCTCAACCGCTCGGAGGCCGAGCTGGCGGTGTTCGGCGCTATCAAACGAGCGCTGGACCCCGCTGGTTTGCTCAATCCCAACGTTCTGCTGCCCTGAGGCGGCATGTTCTGCCGCGCAGGAGGCGGCAGCGGACCAGCGGGTCTACCGTTCGATCCATGAGCCGTACGCCGGTCCCGTTTGCCACCCGCTACGCCCGCAGCGGCATGGTGTGCAGTGTCGACCACCTTGCGAGCGAGGCCGGCGTGTCGCTGCTGCGCGCGGGCGGCTCAGCGGCAGACGCAGCAGTGGCCGCCTCGGCCGTGCTTGCGGTGACCACCCAGCACATGTGCGGCATGGGCGGAGACCTGTGGGCGCTCGTCCACGACGCCGACGGCGCGGCCCCCGCCGCACTCAATGCGAGCGGTCGAGCCGGCAGCGGCGCCGACCCCGATGCGCTGCGCGCCGAGGGGCGCACACGGATGCGATTCCGCGCCGACATTCGCAGTGTGCCGGTGCCCGGGTGTGTCGACGGGTGGATGAGCTTGCACGAACGATTCGGGCGGGCGCCGCTGGCAGAAGTGCTCGCCCCGGCGATCGACCTCGCAAGCAGCGGCTTCCCGCTCTCGCCTCATGGCGCCGCGGCCGCGGCATTGCTCGACGGCATCGCCAACGCTGACGACTACTCGCCCCGGAGCCAGCCGGGAGATCTCATCACCCGGCCCGGTGTCGCTGCTGCGCTGCGCGAGATTGTCGACGGTGGCCGCGAAGCCTTCTACGAAGGCGCCTTCGCGCAAGATCTCATCGAGCTGGGCGGCGGCGAGTACACCACGGCCGACGTGTCCCGCCCTCACGCCGACTGGGTGATGCCGCTGCGTGCCGATGCGTGGGGACACACCCTGTGGACCGTCCCGCCCAATTCGCAGGGCTACCTCACGCTGGCGGGCGCATGGATTGCCTCAGGACTCGACCTGCCCGCAGACCCCGAAGACCCGCTGTTCGCACACCTGCTGGCCGAGGCCGCAAAGCAGGCGGGCTGGGATCGTCCCGCAGTGCTGTCACAGGACGCTGACGGCGCTGCGCTCATCGCACCGCAGCGGCTTGCACCCCGTCGCGCCGCAATCTCGCCCGACACAGCGGCAGCACTCGGCTCGGGCACCAGTACCGGCGACACGATGTACCTCGCGGCGGTGGATGCCGATCGCATGGGCGTTTCGCTGATCCAGTCGAATGCCGGGGGCTGGGGCGTGGGGCTGTGGACGCCGACACACCGGATCAGCCTGCACAACCGGGGCATCGGCTTCAATCTCGTCGCGGGCCACCCGGCCGAGTACGGACCGGGGCGGCGCCCTCCTCACACGCTCGCCCCGGCGATAGTCCAGCGCGCCGACGGTTCGCTGCGCTCGGTCGTGGGAACAATGGGAGGCGACGCCCAGCCACAGGTGCTGCTGCAAGTGCTGGCCCGGACGCTGTGCGCCGGCGAAGAACCGGCGACGGCAATCGGCTCGGGCCGCTGGCGCTGGGGAGCCGCCGAGGGAACCGGCTTCGACACCTGGGCCGATCCCGGCAATCTCCAGCTGTACATCGAGGGCCACGCGCCGTGGTCGACCAGCGACGGCATTGCCGACCTCACCCGGCGAGGCCACCGGGTCGGCATCGACGCGCCGCACGACAACTCCTACGGCCATGCGCATCTCATCGAGGTGCACGACGGTGTGCTCGCCGGAGCGGCTGATCCGCGGGCGCTCACCGGCTCTGCCACCGGCTACTGATCGTCGATCGGCGGAGGCAAGGCCTCGCGAGTCCAGCTGCCGCACTCGTCGGTCTCGAAATATTGACCGTCGGCCAGGTTGACCCGACGACCGAAAGCATCGCCGAAGTAGGTGGCCACGACCGATCTCAGCGAACCGCTCAAATCAGAGGTGACGGCGTAGTAGCACGCTGCTCCCGTTCCACGCGTCACATAGCGCCCCGCCAGGAGATCGGTGCCCACGAGGTACATGCCGTCACGGAGCACGACCGTCGATGGAGAACCGCTGATTTCTCGGGTCGGTTCCGCCGCCGGACCCGCTACTACCGTCGAGGATTCGGTGCGTCCGAGCCACGCAGCCATGGCGACAGCGCCAATGACGAGCCCCAGCACGAGACCGCTTACGATCCGGGCTATGGCCCGCCGTGGCTGCTCCATCAGGATCCATACTCGCAGAACACCTCAGGAAACCCGACAACGACGACCCGCCGACCCAGACAGATGAGGCGCGTCGGAAGTCGGGCTGCGGCGGTCATCGCGCTGGTAACTGCGCTGCTCGCAACGATTCCCGCCGCCGCCACGAGCGGATCAGCCGCTTCGACGCCGCCCGACTACTCCACGGCAATGCGGGCGGCGTACGCCCAGTCAGCGCTCGATGTCGGTGTCGCCTACTTCACGACGCGTCGCAGCGTTGAGCCGAACCTCAACGGACTGCGAATCTCCCAGATTCCGTCGCCACCCGACGTCGGCAGCCATCGATTGGTGTCCCAGCTCGTGGCGCACGCGAGCCGACGAAATCTCACGCCCGAGGTCGCTCTGGACAATCAGCTGGCTTCCGAGCTAGACGAGTATCGGCTGTGCGGTGTCGCCGATTCGGCTGGGCCTGTGACACCGCTTGCGAGGCTCTGTCTCGGTGCGCCGCTGCTGCACATTCCCTCGCTTGATCCAGCCCCGTTCGGCGCCTTGGAACTTGTCGCCGCTGTACGGACGGCAAACTCCCCGATCAGCCCATTCGACCTGTTGACGGCCGCCTTTGAGACAGGCCGATGGCGGCCCACCGGAGTCCATCCGAGAACGGCTGAGGCGGCCCGACAAGCTGCGGCCCAGATGCGGCATCGCACCAGCGGGCTGGATCGACCTTGCCACGTCACCGCGCTCTGGGTGGCAGCGGCCATCGTTGCCGATGCACCCGATATCCGGCTTGCCGGCGGAGGCTTCTGGCTGGACGGTGACTCAGTGATTCACCTCGGCGCTCTGGCGCGCCATGCGGCCAGACGCGGCTGCCAAGCGGCTGAATCCCTGCACAGCAGCACAGGCGCAGCCACGACATCTGAGCTCGCATTCTGGGATCCTGCGAAGGTGCTCGCGATCAGCGCGCGAGCCGGCAGCGATATCGCCCGGTCACTCGGGCACATGACGGCGGGAACCCTGCGGCCCCAAGATCTGCAGTTGAGGGATCCGTCCGACATCCAAGCAGGCGACGTTCAGGATCCGTTCCGCGGTTGCGACGCCGAAGCGACTGTTGCATCTGCGAACGACATCGTCCGTGTGCGTGGCTTCGCGGTGCACGAATGCCTCGCCGATTCGCTGCGACAACTCTTGGCCGCAGCCCGCAGCGACGGAATCGTTCTCGGCGGCTGGGGATGGCGTTCGACCGTCGTGCAGATCGAGCTGCGGCAAGCGAATTGCCCGCTGCCGTCACGCAGCTCTCCGGAGTACTGGACACAGCTCTCGTTGATGCCGTCCTTCCAGTGCAATCCCCCGACAGCGAGGCCGACCACGTCGTCGCATGAATTCGGGCTAGCCGTGGATTTCACCTGCGGATCCTCAGGCGGCGCCATCACGCGGACAAGCCGCTGCTACGAGTGGCTCGCGACTCATGCGCATCGTTACGGTTTGTACAACCTGCTGTCAGAGCCTTGGCACCGGTCCACGACAGGCCGTTGAGCGGAGCTGGGGCACCCGTGGCTACGAGCGCATCGGCTCGGCAACCTCGAGCCGGGAGGGGCCGAGCGAGCGGGCTATGAACAGAGCTGCGTAGGCACGGTCGCGCAAGTCGGCTGCTTCGAGGGCATGGGTGGGATAGCTGGCCACGCCCATCGAGAGCGTGACGCCGGTGTGATACGAGCGTGCGGCGACCTCACGGCGAACCCGATCGGCTGCCCACACCGCACCGCCGTGAGGCGTGTCGTCGAGGATTGCGGCCAGAAGCCCGCCGGTGCAATGGCAGACGCTGTCGGACTCGCGCAGCGTGCCACGCACCAAACGTGCCGCGAGCCGTTGAGCGACCCGGGCCTGTGTGCCGCTGAGCGCCTCGAATCCGTCGACTTCGAAGAACACCACCGAAAGCGGCTGCAGGGCGCGCCGAGCCAACGCCAGCTTGCGGTCGAGCAAGAGCGCGAAGACACGCACGTCGGGGAGTCCCGTGACGGGATCCAGCACAGAGTCGAATACGCCGGGGGTAGAGCCCCCGGCGCCATGGCGAGACATGGAGTGCCAGAGTGCCACCTTCAAGCGATCCGCACAATGCCCGCAGTAGCGTCGGCGCATGCGCATCGCACGACATCTCCTTGACGGCCAGCCGGCGCTGGCCATCGTGACCGACGACAGCCTGGCGACGCTGCAGACCGCCCACACCGACCTGACCTCGCTGCTCGACGCCTGCGACGGCAACGTGGTGGCTGCGGTCGACGCCATGGCGACGGGCGCAGTGACGCCGCTCGACGAGGCCGACCTGCTCTCACCTGTGGGGCGCCCGCCAACCGTCCTCGCTGTCGGGCTCAACTACCGGGCTCACGCAGCCGAGGGCGGTCGGGAGCCCCCATCGGTGCCGATCATCTTCAACAAGCACCACAACTGCATTGTCGGACCCGGCGACCCGATCCACATCCCCGCAGCCGCGCCCGACGTGGTCGACTACGAGGGAGAACTGGCGGTCGTCATCGGGCGCGCTGCCCGGGCCGTGTCGGCGGCCGATGCGCCCGACTACATCGCCGGCTACACGATCATGAACGATGTCAGCGTGCGGGATTGGCAGCGTGCGAGCCCGACGATGATGATGGGCAAGTCGTGGGACACCCATGGGCCGTGCGGCCCGTGGATGGTGACCAGCGATTCGATCGACCCACACGGGTGCCGCCTCGTCACCGAGGTCAGCGGCGAGGTCCGCCAAGATGCCAAGACCGACGATCTCATCTTCAACTGCTACGAGATCGTCGAGCACCTCTCGACGGCATTCACGCTCGATCCGGGCACGATCATCGCCACGGGAACGCCGGCGGGTGTGGGTCTGTACTTCGACCCGCCGCGCCTGCTCAGCCCGGGCGACGAAGTGTCCATCACGATCGAAGGCATCGGCACGCTGACAAATCCCGTCATCGCGGAGCCCAACGCCTAGACAGTACCTGTGATGCCGTCGGGCCCCAGCACAGCGGCCGCATCGGGAACGGCGCAGCCCGACGCGCGGGAGCGCTTCGAGTTCAGCTTCTCCGTGGATGCAGGAAAGGCACTCGGACGCGTGGGCGGCAAGGGCGCCTTGGGGCCGGTGCTCTACGACGGCCCGGTGATCTGGCGGGCCACCGACACGCCCGCAGGCGAGGCCACGCTGCACATCACTCGTGCTGGACACGCTGCTGAGGTCGCCGGGTGGGGACCCGGCGCGGCGGATGCCGTCGCCGGAGTGCCGGCACTGCTAGGCGCTCACGATGAGCCCGCGGCCCTCGTCCCCCACGACAGCATCGTTGCGGGCTGGGTCCGTCGCTGGCCCCAGCGCCGCCTCACCGCTACCGGCACGGTCTGGGAGCATGTCGTTCCAACGGTGTGCGGCCAGAAGGTTCCCGGGCTCAACGCCCGGAACTCATGGCAGGGCATCCTGCGGCGATGGGGTCGCCGCCCGCCAGGACCGGCACCAGACATGCTCCGTTTGCCGCCTGCCCCCGAGTTCATGGCGTCGCTCGCCTACCACGAATTTCACCGCTTCGACATCGAACGCCGGCGCGCCGAGGCGATCATCGCCTTCGCCCGGCAGGCCGGCACGCTCGAGAGCGTGGCACGGCTGTCGCCCACCGAGGCCCGCGACCACCTTCAGACCGTCAGGGGCATCGGACCGTGGACGGCGTCAATCGTCGTGCTGCTGTGCCACGGCGATCCCGATTCGGTGATCGTCGGCGACTACCAGATCCCCAACTACGTCACCTGGCACCTGGCCGGGGAGCGGCGCGGCGACGACGCCCGGATGCTGGAACTGCTCGAGCCCTACCGCGGCCAGCGTGCCCGTGTGCAAGGACTGGCCAAGTCTGCCGGGGCACCCCCGCGCCACGGCCCACGAATGTCCTTGCAAGACCTGCAGGGGCGATAGCCGGCTAGCCCAGCAGCGCCTCGGGAATCTCGACCAACTTGGCGCGCAGGTATTCCCCCAACGCCTTCGCCTGCGGGTCTTGCCGGGTCGACGCAGCCACGCCTTCTTCCAACAGCCCGTGGAAAATGAAGTTGAGGCTCCAGATATTTGGCAGGTCGTAGCGATCTACTCGGTGCTCGCCCGCTTCGGGCATGAGCTGCGCGAGCCGTTCGACGGTCAGGAAGTCGGACAGCCACCAGAAGGCCTCAGCCGAACGGGCGAAGATCCCCAGATTCGCATTCGGGCCCTTGTCGCCCGAGCGTGTGCCGTACAGCGTGCCGAGCGGCACCGTGCGTGTCGGCCCGCCCGCTGGCTCTACCCGCTCAGGGGGCGCCACCGCCACTCCGGAGAAACTGGCCCCGGAGACACTGCCGTCGGGAGGGGTGCTGTCGACCACGGTCCGGCGGCCGTCCACCACGACCTGCATGGGAACCAGCTCCGCCTCGACCAGCGCTGGCCAGTACACGCCGAAGGGCTGGCCCGGACCCGGGCCTCCCCCGGTGCCGAACATCCCAGGAATCGAGCACAGGCCGATCTCGGTGCCTGCATTCGAGAACGCACGGCCGACCTTGCGCTCGTCGGGGTCCTTCACGACGATCTTGTAGACGGCGACGGCTTCCTCGTTGGTGCCGGGGTCGGCCTTGTTCGTCGGCAGGAACTTGCGCACCACGGTCTCGTAATCATCAGGGCTGTAGGGGCACGCATGCCAGAACTGGCGCTCGATGAGTTCGGCCTTGTGCTCGATGTCGAGGCCAGTCAGCCCGATGGAGATCTGGTTGCGGAATCCGCCCTGGTAGTTCATGGCCACCTTGAGCGTGGGTGGTGCGGGCTCGCCGCGGACGCCGCTGATGCGGACCCGGTCGCGCCCGATCTGGGTCAGCTCGATGGTGTCGAAACGGCTCACCACATCAGGGTTGAGGTAACGCTCGCTCTGGATCTCGTACAGCAATTGCGAGGTGATCGTGCCGACCGACACCTCGCCGCCGGTGCTCGAGTGCTTGCCGATCACGCTGGAGCCGTCCGCTGCCACCTCGGCCCACGGAAATCCCGGATACGTCATGTCGGCGATCTCGGTGAAGAAGCTGTAGTTGCCACCCGTGGCCTGCCCGCCGCACTCGATCACGTGCCCCGCAACGATCGCGCCGGCCAGCCCATCCCAGTCGTCACGGGTCCAACCGTGATGCCACGCCGCGGGCCCGGCCACGACGGCTGCATCGGTGGCGCGCCCGGTGATGACGATGTCTGCACCCTGATGCAGAGCCTCCACGATTCCCCAACAGCCGATGTACGCGTTCGCAGTCACGATCCGATCGGCCAGCTCGCCCAAAGGCTGACCGGTGTCGAGATGGGCGAAGTCGTTGCCGGCAGCGATCAAGTCCCCCAAGCGATCCGTCAGGTCGTCGCCGTCGACATAGGCGATGGACGGGTTGAGGCCCAGCCGGTCCGCGACCTCGGCCACGGCGTCAGCGCACCCCGAAGGATTCAGGCCGCCGGCATTGGACACCACCTTGATGCCCCTGTCCAGGCAGGTGCCCATGACCTCCTCCATCTGGGTGACGAACGTCCGGGCGTAGCCGGCGCCGGGCCGCTTGGCCGCGATTCGCGACAGGATCAGCATGGTCAGTTCGGCGAGCCAGTCGCCCGTGAGGGCATCGATGGGGCCACCGGTGACCATCTCGCGAGCGGCAGCGAGGCGATCCCCGAAGAAACCGCTGCAGTTGGCAATCCGAATGGGCGGCGCAGTCGTCGTGCTCATGTGGGGTGCTCGCCTTCTTCTATCGGGAGACTCAGGTTCTGTTCGGGGCTCGGGCGGGTGGCGCCTCGGTGCCCAATGCTCGGATGCAGGGTAGGTCACCGCTCTGCCAGACTTCCCGCCATGGCGAACCCCGTGCTCCTGCTCCACGGCTTCACTGGCTCGGTGGCGAGCACCTGGCAGCCGACCGGGATCATCGATCTGCTGACCGACGGCGGACGCGAGGTCATCGCGTGGGATCTTCCTGGACACGGCTCGGCGCCGAAGCACCACGACCCCGCCGGGTACGCCGACATGGAGTCCAAGCTGGTCGAGCGGCTCGCCTCAGAGATCGGTGATCAAACTGTCGACGGTGTGGGCTTCTCGATGGGATCGCGCACGCTGCTGGTCATGGCGGCGATGGCACCCGAGCGTTTCGGTCGCCTGGTCGTCTCAGGCGTCGGCCGGAACCTGTTCGAACGCGACGACGAACAGGCCGAACGGATCGCGCGCGGCGTCGCCGGCGAAGCCGAGGCCGACGATGTCCACGCCCAGACCTTCGCCCGCTATGCCGCCGAGCCGGACCAGGACGGCCAAGCGCTTGCGGCCTTCATGCGCCGCAAGCACGCACCGCTAGGAGCCGCCGAGTTCGCACGCATCACCCATCCGGTGCGAGTGGTCCTGGGCACCGAAGACTTCGCAGGCCCCGCGGATCCGCTCCTCGACGCCTTGGGGGATGCTTCATTCACCGGTCTGCGTGGCTGCGATCACTTCGCCACGCCCAAGAACTTCGGCTTTATCGACGCGGTGATGGAACACCTCGAGGTCTTCTGAGCCCCGCGGCCCGCAGCCGCGACACCAGCTCACGGCTGTTCACAGGGACGGCGCCCGCTTGCAGCGCCCGCTCTCGCTCGGTCTCATCGACGTCGTAATGGTCACCCTGGAAGGCAGCGCGCCGCTTGTCGATGAGAGCTGCGAACCGGTGCAGCTCGTCATAGCTCTCGTCCGAGACGAGGTGGGCCCAGCGGCGGCCGCGCCATGGCCACAGAGCATCGTCGACGAGGATCGTCACCGGCCCAACCCGCTCGCCTCAGCCCGCAGGCGACTCGTCTTGTTCGGCCGGCTCGCCAGCCTCATCGGCGCCTTCGGCCGCCTCTGGCCCGACAACGGCTTCGTCCGGCTCTGCGGACTGCGACTCGAACATCTCGGATTCGATGAGTTCGTGCCGCTTGATGTAGGTCGACACGAAGGCCTGGATGGTTGCTGCGGCAGGCACGGCCAGCAGCGCCCCGACAGAACCCAGCAGCGCAGCGCCCACGAGCACCGAGCCGAACGCCACCGCCGGATGGATATTCATGGTGTGAGCAGTGACTCGAGGCGACAGGACGTAGTTCTCGAGCTGCTGGTACGCCAGCACCACGATGATCACCCAGATCGCCGAGATCGGATTGTCCAGCAGTGCGATGAGCAGCGGCAGCAAGCCCGCGAGATACGTGCCCACCACCGGCACAAACTGCGAGAGAACGCCCACCCACATTGCAAGCGGCAGCGGCGAGGGCACGCCGATGATCGCAAAAGCTGCCCAGTGGACCAAGAACGCGGCTATCGCGAGCAGGGTCCGCGAGTAGATATACCCGCCGGTCTTGTCGATGGCCAGCTCCCAGCCCCGCAGCACAACCGCCTGCCGTTCCGGACTCAGTGCCGAGCACACCAGGCGCCGCAGCCGAGGACCCTCGGCGACGAGATAGAACGTGAAGAGAGCAACGGTGAACAACTGCAGCGCAACGTTGACTGCCGTCGAACCGACGGACACCAAGTTGCCCGCCACATCGCTCAGCAGCGATGCGGCAGTCCCACCTTCGGTGAACTGGGCTGCCAGATTGTCGGTGCTGAGCTCGAAGCCGAATTGCTCGTCGGCCCACTGTTCGATGTCGGCCAAGTAGCCGGGCGCGGCATCGATGAGCTTGGTGATCTGCTCAGCCAGCACCGATGCGATGGCCGCTCCGAAACCTCCTGCGGCCACCGCGGCCGCCACGAACACACCGGCGGTGCCGAGGCCCCGCTTGAGGCCCTTGTTCGCCAGCCAGTTGACGGCCGGTTCCATCGCGAAAGAGAGGAACAACGACACCAGCAGCACCACCAGCAGATCGCGCAGCCGGTCGAGCAGCCACGCAGCCGTGGCCAGGCCCACGACCGCGAGCATCGCCAAGCCGATGGCGCGGGGCACCCAACGCGGCATGCGATCGCGCTCGGGCAGCCGAAGCTCCGCCCGACGTCGTGCTTCACCCACCATCGGGATCTCCCGGGAGCGATTGCATCGCAGCGACAACCGCAGC
>LXNI01001188.1_pt1 | contig 24222 bp, 10 predicted proteins | sample 809091 | NCBI WGS metagenome assembly LXNI01 (sample SAMN04870527, study PRJNA318959) | sponge metagenome | biome: 01000161; feature: marine sponge reef; material: water | host: Sarcotragus foetidus | place: Greece: Milos, Mediterranean Sea | collected 2013-05-29 | depth 5-7 m | reverse complement strand
AAGAGCGATTGACCTGACCGATCGACGAGCTCAACCGGCACCGTCCACAATCAGCACTATAGTCTCAAATGGACGACACGAATCATGTCCCAGCCTGGTTCGCGTCTAGACTAGCACCAGCGGCGGCCGTCAACCGCGATGGGCTGTACTCGGCACATGGGGCGCAAATCAGCAAGACGAAAGCACGCAAGGGACGCCCGGCCATCCCAAGAGCCACGACGGTCCGGACGATCGTATTTCGTACTGGCAGCCATCGGTCTCACCATCATCGGCTCTGGCAGTTTGACCTACTTTTGGTTGAGCCAACAGAACGCGACCCACCTGCAATCCACCGAGTTCGCAGAGCCGGCTAAGTTCACCGATCCCCAGCTTTGCCAGCCATGTCATTCGGACATTTGGGATTCGTATCAGCAGACCGGTATGGCGCGTTCCTTCTATAAACCGGGACCCGAAAACACAGTCGAGGACTACAACCACTCAGATGCCTTCCGCCATGCGGCTTCAGATCGCTACTATCGCATGGTCCTCCGCGATGGGCGCTACTTCCAGCGCCGCCACCAGATTGATGCTCGCGGCTCAGAGATCAACGTGTTGGAGCGCGAGATCCACTTCGTCTTGGGATCTGGCAATCATGCCCGCAGTTATCTCCACATGGCACCGAGCGGAAAGCTAACGCAGCTGCCGCTGGGCTGGTACGCCGAGGATGATGGTAGGTGGGGCATGAGCCCCGGCTACGACCGGCCCAATCACGATGGCTTCCAGCGGGTCGTTGCCTACGACTGCATGTTTTGCCACAACGCCTACCCGCCTATCGCGCCGGGATCGGACCGGCCGGGAAGGCTCCCGCGCTATTCGGGAGAAATCCCCGAGGGCATCGACTGCCAGCGCTGCCACGGGCCGGGTTCAGACCATGTCGCCGCGGCCACAGCGAGCGCTCCAGAAACCAAGCGAATCAAGGCGTCCATCGTCAACCCGGCGAATCTTTCCCCGGAAGCGGCGATGGAGGTCTGCATGCAATGCCACCTCGAGCCGACGAGCCGTCCCCTGCCCAACATCGTGCACAAGTACGGACGCGGGTACTTTTCGTATCGTGCCGGCGAACCGCTTAGCGCGTACGCGCTGTATTTCGACCACGCCGCCGGAACTGGCTGGGACGAGAAGTTCGAGATCAACCATTCCGCCTACCGGCTGCGCCAGTCTCCCTGCTTCGTAGAGAGCGGCGAATCGCTGTCGTGCATCAACTGTCACGACCCCCATGAGCCCTCTCGAGGCGCCGAGGCGTCTGAACGCTACGACGCTGTTTGCCTGGAATGCCACCAGACTCGAATGCAGGTTCTATGGGCTGACGGCCAGCACTCTTCGAATACGAACTGCGCGACCTGTCACATGCCGAAGCGTCGCACTGACGATGTCGTTCACGCGGTCATGACGGACCACTGGATCCAAGCGCGTCCGGCCCAAGGCTTGCTTCGCCCCAAGGCCGAACGAAGTGCTCTCAGAGAAGTGTCCTACGAAGGCACCGTAGTACCGTACTACCCAGCCACTGCAGACTCCCTCTATGCAGCTGTGGCACAAGTTGCCCAAGGCTCCAATCTAGCGACGGGCATTGAGCGACTCGAATCCGCAATCACTGCTCACAATCCGGACGATGCAGAGTTCTATTTCGACCTCGGCGCTGCGTATCAGGATGCGGGCGAACTCAGAAAGGCTGCCCACTGGTTCAGGCAAGCGGTAGCGCGCGAGACGAGCTTCGTCTTGGCCCATGTCCGCTTGGGGTCCGTTCTCTCGCAAGCCGGGGATTTCCAACAAGCGGAGCAAGTGCTTCGGGCAGCCGCCGAGCTCGCAGCCGGTGATCCGCGCGTCACCCGCGAACTCGGCCTGCACTACGCCCGGCAAGGGCTATACGAACAAGCGGCTGAGGCTAGCCGCACCGGTATCGCCCTGGATCCCGATTTGCCCGAATTCCACAACAACCTCGGCGGTGCGCTGGGAGAGTTGGGACGTTTCGATGAGGCGGCGGCCGCGCTTCGGCAAGCGATTCGCCTACAACCCGACCTTGCCGATGCGCAATTCAACCTAGGCAACATTCTGGCCGCCCAAGGCCGCACCCAAGAGGGTGTGCGCCACTGGCTGGCTGCGATCCGCAGCCAGCCAGGCCATTCCGGCGCACGCTACAACTACGCAGTCGTCCTCGCTTCAAGCGGCGACTACGACAGGGCCTTGGAGCAGCTTGAGGCAGCACTGCGCTCCGAACCAGACTTTGAACAGGCTCTCGAGCTCAAGCGAGCCCTTGCCGCTAACAGAGGGTCGAACTGAAGCACTTGCAGCTTGTGCAACAGCTTCGCCAAGCGTGTCGAGCTGGCATGCCGCCTTGGAACCTGCAAGACAAGGTCGCTCCGACAGCTGGCACAAGTTGTTTTCAATCAATCGTTTTGAGATCGTAGTTCACGTAACTGTCGACGACGAGATCGCTTAACCCATGACTTGAGCGCTGGACTTGGCGCAGAAACTCTTCGCGATCCGCGCAGCCCGGCCAGTCTTGTGCAACTGCCTGACGCGCCTGCTGGGCCAGCGCGACGATGCGTTCGCGTCGACTAGGAATGGGCGACTCACCAATTCCGCCCAGCACTGCGGCCTGACGCTCCAGCGAATGCACCAAGGACAGCGGTAGCAGCTCGCTGTTGACGAGGACATCTTCAACTTTCCTAGGCTCGACGACCACACCGTGGCACTGGCAGTAGACGGGATAGCCGTGATATACGTCCAGCAAGCTAATCCAGTCAGAATCAATCGCGCCACCTGACCTGAGGTCCCCCTCGGTTTGCGCAAGCAACAGCGCGGCAAGGAGTTGAATCCGCTCAACGCACTGGCCAAGGTCGATGAACCGCTTGCCCTCGTCCCAGTGCTTGGTTACTTCGGTAACACCAGTAAACTTATCGATGTCCCGCAGGGTCTCGATATAGAACGCGGGACGGGAGGTCCCCCAGAATTCCTCTATGTTTCGATCGCGGATGCGCAGGAAGGCTTCGTTGATACACTGCCACATCTCGCCGCTGATGTAGTTGCGAGTCTGGCGCGCATTCTTGCGGGCGCACTGCAGACAGCTCCAGACCGAGGCGGGATTCAATTGCTCGAAAGTTAGGTCCCCCGCCAAGGTGTAAGAGTCTGCCAACGTGAAATCGTCGTCGGAGTCGAATTCCAATCCGCCAACCGGAGGCATCCTGCCCAAGCAGAGATAGATCCGCACCCAGCCGTAGTGGATCTCTCGGACGGACCGATCCGCGAGCGATTCGATCTGCAACTGCAGCAAGCGGCAGAGATGTTGCGCCCGAGCAAGGTAGCGGGCCATCCAGTACAGATCTAGAGCGCAACGGGCAAGCATGGAAAGTCCGCTAACGTGCTATCCAGCGACTGCGGCCCCACGCTGGTCCGCCGAGCTCGACGGCGAGGCACCGCAGCACCATACCTTAGCAGGCATCTCTGCCTAGCGCTCACGAGACTTTCCGCGGCTACATGACCCGCCTGAATATCTGAACTCGTTGGCCTTCGACCTCCGTCACGAACAGGCGGCCGCCTCCGTCATGGTCCATCAGGTGCGGCAGCCGCAGAGCATCTGGCCCACCCCACTGCCGGGTCATCCGGCCGTCCTTTAGGCTCAAGTGGCTGATTGTATGGGCATCTCCGTCGGTGACGACCAACTCCTCGCCCACAACCTGCACGCCGAACGGATTGCCGAATCCGCTCCACGCGGCCACGAACGTGCCGTCGTTGGAGAAGACCTGAACACGATTGTTGCCGCGATCCGCTACGTAGATTCGATCCTCCGCATCGATGCCGATGCCGTGGGCAGCGGCGAATTCGCCCTCCCTGCTGCCCTTCCGGCCCCATTGTGCCTTGAAGCTGCCATCCGCCGCCAGACGCACGATGCGGCCGTTGCCCGCATCTGCAACGTAGATGTCGCCATTCGAAGCGAAGGCAATGTCATCAGGGGACCGAAAGTGGGTCTCATCGTCCCCGCCGACACCCGGCTCGCCATACGTTGCCAACACCTCGCCTTCCGGCGAGAACTTCCAAAGAACATGGAGGCTGTTATCCGTTGCCCAGACGTTTCCCTCGGCATCCACACGTAGTCCGTGCGCGACACCGAACATTCCCTCACCCCAGCCGTGAGAAAATTCCCCGGCAGCGTCGTAAGCCAGCACGGGCGGCTCCCCGCGATGCAGCACGTAGAGTTGGCCAGCGGGCCCGACAGCTACCGCCGAAACCGCGTCCAATTCAACATCGTCGGGGATCTTGACGAAACCCTCTGACCGGTACGGATCGGCCGACGCTATAGCCAGCACAGTTCCAGACGCGAGGACTGCAACTGCTCGAAGATAACTGCGGCGCAAGTCGCTCAGGTGGAATCTCATTGCTGCGATGTCTCTTCGTCCGGAACCCCCATTTCCGGACCGACCACGGCCACGCCGATCAGGTCTCTGCCTTGGTTGTAAACTCCAAAGGCGAACGATGCGGACGCCGCCTTGAGATCCCACAGGAATGGCGCCTGGGCTTGGCCGGCTCCCAGTGGGCGAACCATGAAATGCGCATCCTCGGGCAGAGCGACCACCGTGGCATCGCCGGAGGCCACATCCCAGGTCACGATGCGCGTTGAGGGCGGCTGGCCGGATCGCCGCGCGTTGGCGAAGGCCCTTCCGATCAATGGTATGACGCCGAAGGGGCGACGGCCTTGCTGGCTAAGCTGGTTGATTCCTTGCCCCAGTTCCACACGTAAGAATCCTTCCGGCAAGGCCAGGACAGTTGAGGTTCCAGCTTCCAGATCTACTCTCAAGAGTCCCTGGTTGCCAGGGAACGGTGGTTGCTGAACACCTTGGTTGTTGGTCCTTGGTGGGCCGCTGGTCGCCAGCGCCACGATCAAGCTCTGGCCTTCTACGCTCTGTGTCAGCTGGTTGTTGTACGGGATGCCAATTGCGGCAGGGGGCTCGGCCGCATTGCTGGGGAATGCGATCTCCCGGAAGGTCTCGCTCGTTCCGTCAAAGACATGGATCTTCGTTGACGCCTGTAACGGCACGTCGCGAGTGCCGTCCCCGAAATACAGGTAGCTGTTGGAGACGCCCTTCAGCCAGACGTCGAGCTTCTCCCCTTCGCCAACCATGACTTGGCGGACTTCTTGCGTTACCGTGTCGAAGAGTACCAGCCGGTCGCCGGTACAGATCCCGCCATCGCGGGGTTCGGCGAATTCGGTCAGGGCTTCGCCGGAGCCTACGATCGCGATCGTGCGGGTCGCCGGAATCCGGAGCCAACGGACCTGCGTGACGCAGTTGGCCGCGTAGACCCCTGACCCGAATTCGATGGCAGTTACCGTCATCGTCGCGGGTGGTTGGGACTCGTCGTCGCCAGCGTTCTCCGCAGTTGTGCTGCCCGGATCAGGCAGGGTCAGCTGGACAGCCATCAGACCGTCCTGCGTGCCATCCGTCTTCCGAATGCCCACGAATGAGGTGGTAACACCCGCGAAGCCCCCGGTGGTCGGAGCCAACGAAAGCCCGCCTTGGAAGTTTCCTTGCGGATTCCGGCGGCGCGGCGGCGCGATGGGATCCCACCCATCTGGGAACGCCACCTTGGTCACGACGTCCGCGTCGCCGTCGAACAGGATGGCGTGCGGACGAATGCCGTCGTCGGCCGAGGCTGGACCCCAGAACCGCACGCGGTACCCGCCGCTGAAATTGGCGTTTCCCTGTGCCAATTCAATGCTCAGGCCGTCGACCTCGTCGGGCAACTCGGCGAACGCCGGGGCGTCGCCCACTACCGCGCCGGAAAGGTCAACGACGGCGTTCGCCGATTGCACCGAATCGCTTTCGGGACGCTGCAGCCGCAGGGTGGCACTATTGCCCGGACCGATCTGGAGCCGGTCCGCACCGTCCGGAATCGCGACCGTCTCTGTTGTGCCGGCCGCGCTGTCAACCAGCAGAAGCCCATCACTCAAGCCCGCCGCAGGGGCGGTGTCCGGTGCGATCATCGCCGCCAGCACGCCACTGTTCCTCGCCGCCTCGAATGGGCGGTACTGCGCCGGGTTGGGGTTGTTCGGGAACGAAGGGAAAACGCAATCGCTGATCGCGGTCGTCGTCTCACGGCGGAAATCGAGTATGTGCACGTCGGGATAGCAACCCTCCTCTTCGTCGAGGTTCCCGCTGAGGGCGATGTAGTACGGATTGAGGTCCGTCATCTGAACGACTTCCGAAGAGTTGATTCCCTCCGGCACGGCCATGTAGCGTGCCACGGGCGCTCCGACCGGCCCCATGACGCCCGACGCTCCTTGACCGCCCGAAACCCAGCGGAACACCTCTGTGGAACCCACCAGATCCGGGACGGTGAAGGTCATCTCGTACACTCCGACCAGCTCCGTCGACGGGCCGAAGGACGGGTCCACGACAGGAATCCCGCCAAGAAACGCGCGTTGTGCCTGGGCGAACTCGTACGCAGTGCCCTGCGCGCCTGCGGACCCGGACTCGAGTGCCGGTTCTGTTTCGCCGACTCCGGCGGCGAACACCCGGAGAACGCTGCCCGCGCTGATGGTCGCATTCGGCTCGACCACCGTCCCCGTGGCGGCCGGCGGCTCTGCGGGGCCGCCCAGCCCGATGGGCGCCGAGCTCGCGGCGGCGGGGTCCGTCGAGGGGGCCGCGCTTTCCGTGATCGGCGCGCTGGTTCCGCTGTGCCGGAACAGGCTCACGTTGATGTTGGCCACGATGAAGTCGATCGCGGCGCTGTCGGTCTCGCCTTGCCGAACTACGATCTCCGCCCGCCCGGGCTCGGTCTGCCAGGGGATTTGCGCGTTGATCTGTGTTGGTGAGACGAAGAAGAGCGGCGCTGGTGTGCCGTTGATGAGAACCTGGACGGCCGGGTCCCCGAGAGATGTCGGCAACGGCACGGTTTCTGCATCGACCTGTTCGGCGGCGAGGCCTTCGCCTACGATCGCGAGTATGCCCCCTCGCGGCACTATCCCCGGGCCGTCGCCGAACGTGACTCCGTTCACTATGCTGCGGGCCGTGATGACGGGTTCACCTGCTGCCGAACCGGCAGCTGCCAGCCAGACCAGAAGGACGAGGAGTTGCCGCATGTGAAACATTCTTTGACCTCGGTGACCCGCGTTAGGATAGCCCCTTATCGCCAAGAATTCAAATCCGCTCGTCTCACTGTCATCCCAAAGTCACTATATTCTGCCTGCACGTTTCTGAAGTGCTGGCTGCTCGATGGCACCGGGCGAGGAAATGTGACACAGCGCATCGTCCTGTCTCTGAGGAGGGAGGCCGATCGCGCAAGATCCGTCCTACGGGTCGACGAGAACCTGTCCCAACATCGCGATCGCGCTCCCCGGATCCGCTAGTGTCGATTCCCGCCGCACAGGACGACTATCAGGCAAGCACGTCACGGATCGCATGGCCTTCGGTATCGGTCAGCCTGAATCGGCGGCCTTGGAACCGGTACACCAGCTGTTCGTGGTCTATCCCCAGCAGGTGCAGGATCGTCGCCTGCACGTCATAGATCGACACCGGGCCCTCGGCCACATTGAAACCGTAGTCATCAGTGGCGCCGTGGACATGGCCTGGCCGAACGCCAGCACCTGCCATCCAGATCGAGAAGCACTTGCCGTGATGGTCTCGTCCGTAATCATCGGGCTTGGGGTCACCCTGCGCGTAAGGCGTGCGACCGAACTCGCCCGCCCAAACGACAAGCGTGTCGTCCAGCAAGCCCCTTTGCTTCAGGTCTTGCACCAGTGCCGCCGATGGCTGGTCCGTGTCGCGCGCCGAGACTGGGAGGCGCTTGGGCAACTCGCCATGGTGGTCCCATCCGCGGTGATAGAGCTGGACGAATCGTACGTCGCGTTCCGCCAGCCGCCGAGCGAGCAGGCAATTCGCGGCAAACGTGCCCGGCTTGCGCGAGTCGGGACCATAGAGTTTGTACGTTCCCTCCGTCTCGGCCGAGACGTCCATCAGCTCCGGCACGGACGCCTGCATCCGATAGGCCATCTCGTACTGCTCGATCCGGGTCTCGATTTCCGGATCGCCAACCCGCCGGTACTGCAGCTTGTTCAGTCGGGCTGCACCGTCCAACATCAGACGGCGTTGATGCCGGGTCATGCCGGGCGGATCGTTCAGGTACAGCACCGGATCGCCGCTGGAGCGGAACTGCACGCCTTGGTGGCGGCTCGGCAGGAAGCCTGCGCCCCACAGGCGCGCCAGCAAGCCCTGTCCTCCCGGCCCCTCGCTGGCTACCGAGTGCAACACCACAAAGGCTGGCAGGTCGCGGTTCGAGCTGCCGAGACCGTAGTCCACCCACGCGCCCATGCTCGGGCGTCCCGGCAGTTGGCTGCCGGTCTGAAAGAACGTAATCGCTGGATCGTGATTGATCGCTTCGGTGTGCACCGAGCGGATTAGACAGATGTCGTCGACAATCGCCGCGGTATGCGGCAGCAGTTCGCTCAGAGAAATCCCGCTCTCCCCATATCTCTGGAACGCGTACTTCGTGGGCATGGCCTGAAAGCGTGCCTGATGCGCGACCATCCCGGTCACACGCTGCCCTTGGAACACCGATTCTGGAATGTCTTCGCCAAAGCGATCCTGCAGCAACGGCTTGTGGTCGAACAGGTCCAGATGCGACGGACCGCCGGACTGGAACAGGAAGATGACCCTCTTCGCCTTGGGCGCGAAGTTCGGAAACACCGGAGCAGCCGGAGTCTCCGCAGCGCCGAGCACATGTAGGCCGATCGCCCCCAAGCCATAGCCGGAGCGAACCAGCAGATCCCTGCGGGAAACAAGACCCGACTGTGAATTAAGTGTCATAACTTCGTAATCGCCTCGTCCGCACTCAGCAACATGCTTGCCACCATGGCATAGGCCGCCAACTCCCGGACATCGAGACCAGCGGTGGGCGCCGATGCGCCAACCGCCAGGAAGCCGGTCGGATCGGCACCTTCGGCGAACAGCGATTCGAGTATCGCTCGCAGTGTTTCGTCCAAGACGAGCTGCTCGTCATCAGTTGGGCTGCGGCTCATAACGAGTTCGAACAGATGCGCGAGGCGCTCAGGTTGGTCTGGGCCAGACTCATGCAGCGCGCGCTCGGCCAGCTTGCGAGAGGCTTCCACGAACGTTGGATCGTTCATCAGGGTCAACGCTTGCAACGGAGTGTTGGTGATCGACCTCTGCACCGTGCAGAACTCGCGGTCGGGCGCATCGAAGACCGTCATCGTGGGATGCGGCAGGGTACGCTTCCAAAACGTGTAGAGGCTTCGTCTATATAGGCTTTCGCCTTCGTCCTGCTCCCACTTGGTGCCCGGATAGTCGGCACCAACCACCACTCCGTCGTACAGCCCCTCGGGCTGGTACGGACGCACGCTCGGCCCGCCGAGCTGGCCGCTCAGAAGGCCAGCAAGTTCCAATGCCTGATCCCGGATGCTCTCGGCCGGCAGGCGAAAGCGCGGCCCCCGCGCCAATAGCCGATTCTCAGGATCTCGGTCGCGCAGCGACCGCTCCGCCGCCGAGTCTTGCCTGTAGGTGGCCGACAGCACGATGTTTCTCATCAAGCGCTTGACGTCCCAGCCGGAAGCGGCGAAATCGACCGCCAGCCAGTCCAGCAGCTCAGGATGACTCGGTGTCTCTCCCTGCAAGCCGAAATCTCCGCTGGTCTTGACAAGTCCCAAACCGAAGATCTGTTGCCAGAATCGATTGACCACCACCCGAGCGGTCGTGGGATGCCGGCCCGAAGTCAGCCACATCGCCAGACCCAGCCTGTTCTTAGGCGCCGCTTCGGGCCATTTCCCCAGCAATGCCTCGGGCACAGCCGGAGGCACTGGCTCGCCGGGGCTGTCGTAGCGCCCGCGCATGAGCACATGCGTCTGCCGCCCGGAGCCCATGTCTTGCATGACCATCGTGGTCGGCAAAGCACGCTCCAAAGCGAACAGTTGCCGGCGCGAGTCGGCTAGTTCGGTCGCAGGATCCAGCTTGCGATAGAGCCAGCGGCGTTCTAGTCGTGAGCTAGAACGCGCCACAGCCCACGGCAGTGCCGCCGCTTCGAATACGTCAAGGACTTCGTCTTTGGTCAAGGCCCGCCGCCACACAGCGACCTCGTCAAACGTCCCGGGAAACTCGCGCTTGGCGGGACTGTTGTCACGACCGAGCCGATACGGCGCCACGAATTTAGCCGCCGACTGGGCATCATCGTGCAAGACTTTGGTTCCTACCTCGCGGCCGTCAACATACAGGCGGACCCAAGCGGCTTCGGCACGCATCGAGCGCTTGCCCTCAGAGCCTTCGTAGACCGCCGCTACGTGGTGCCACTGGTGCGGGCGCAGTGAAGCCCCGCTGCTGCGGACTGTGATCGAGTACGAAGGGTATCGTTTGCTCAGCCGCAATTCCAGCTCGCCGCCGGTCGACCGCAGACCGATGCCTTGGCCATACTGTGACGAAGCCGGGTCATCGGAGTAGTCGATCGCGGAGAACAACGGAGCATCGGAATGCTCGGCATCGGCGCGAAACCACATGCTTAGCGTGAAGGCCCCGTGCTTTTCCAGCTTGATCTCCGTCTCCGGATCGATCTCCCTCGCCTCACAGGCGCGCCCCGCGACGCCAGCATCAGGGCCGTCCTCGCAGCCAACGAAGAAGTCAGCATTATGCGGATACTCAGGGGCGGTCAACTCAGTCAAGGCATCCGCGCTTGGCTCGAACCGTGCTGCACTGACCTCGTCCGCTCGTTCCAACTCCTCGATGCGGGATCGCAGGTCGGCGATCTGGGCTCGCTGCCCGGCAGTCGGGGCCGGGATCATCGGCACCGCGTTGGCTACGCGGCCCGCCTCTCCCAGCTCCGGGACGTTGTCAAAGAACGCAAACAGCTTGTAATAGTCTGCCTGTGATATGGGATCGAACTTGTGGTCGTGACAGCGGGCACACTCCACGGTCAGCCCGAGCCATGCCATGCCGAGCGTGCGCACACGGTCGGCCACGTACTCGACGCGGTATTCCTCCTCGATGATGCCGCCCTCGGAGTTGATGACGTGATTGCGGTTGAAGCCCGTCGCGATGAGCTGGTCGATTGTTGGGCTGGGCAGCAGATCGCCAGCCAATTGCTCCGCAAGGAATCGGTCATATGGCAAGTTGCGGTTGAATGCCTCGATGACCCAATCGCGCCAACGCCACATCGAACGCTCGGAATCGTTGTTGAATCCATGGGTGTCGGCGTAGCGTGCGACATCCAGCCAATCCATCGTCATACGCTCGCCGTAGCGCGGCGATGACAAAGCTTGATCGGCCGCCTTGGCATAGGCGGTCTCGCCGTCACGATCGACAGCACGCTCGAAGGCGCGGACCTGCGCGATTGACGGCGGCAGGCCGGTCAAGTCGAGCATCATCCGGCGCAGCCACGCACTCGGCGCCGCCTCGGGCGAGGGAGTCAAGCTCTCATCTTCCAAGCGCGCCAGCACGAACGAATCGAGCGGCTGGCGCAACCAACCCGGTTGCGAGACATCCGGCAATTCCGGGCGCTCAGGGGGAACGAAAGCCCAGTGGGTCGAATACTCGGCACCGCCTTCGATCCACCTCCGCAAGGTCTCGACCTCTTCAGCCTCCAAGGGCGCGTGGCCCGAATATGACGGGGGCATCCGTCGCGCCGGATCGGTCGAAGCCACCCGCTGGATCAACTCGCTGGACGAGGGATCCCCCGGCTCGATTGGCACCCGCCCGGACATGCCCGGAACGACCGCCGATTCGCGCAAGTCCAGCCTAAGCCCGGCCTGCCGCTGAGCCGCGTCGGGGCCATGGCAGGCGAAGCAGCGGTCGGACAGCAACGGCTGCACGTCGCTGCCGAATTCCACCGAGGCAGCAATGCACAGACCAGGCATTGCCATGGCCAAGCCGAGCAGCCAGGCAATGCGCTGCTGGATCGGTCTATGCATTACGGACGAGACCAGCCTCCCGGTGATCATTATGCCGGATCGGCGTTGCGGCGAGTACAGTATTGCCATGGATTGCAGACGCCGTGACCTGCTCGCCGGCATCCCGGCAGCCGCTGCCGCGTGGCTGCCGGGAACGATTCTGGGAAGCCGGCAACGTGCAAGGGCCGCGACGCCGGGCCAGTCAACCAGCATCTCCACGCGCACTGCCATCCAAGGAGTCTGCGCGTGGCCCAACCTCCAGATCCTGGACGACGGCACCATCCTTGCCCTGATCTTCAACCAGCCCTGCCACGGCCTCTGGGAGGGTGACTTGGACTGCTGGGCAAGCGGAGACGGCGGGCGAACGTGGAGGTTCCGCGGCCGACCTGCCGAGCACGAGCCCGGCACGAACCGGATGAATTGCGCAGCTGGGATCGCAGCCAACGGCGATGTCGTCGTTCTGTGCAGCGGCTGGGCCGATCGCAACAGGCGCGGAGAGCCGGTCAATCCCCATCGCCAGCCCTTGCGCCCGTGGGTGTGTCGGTCATCGGACCAAGGCAGGACATGGTCGGTGGGCACAGACTTCCCCGCCCCGCCACAGGACGGGGTCGGAGCAGGCAACGAATTCATTCCCTTCGGCAACATACGCGCTGCGGATGACGGCTCGCTCTGCGTGGCGGCGTACTTGAGAAGAGAGCAGTCGCGCGCCTGCCACCTGATCAGGAGCCTGGATGATGGGCGAACTTGGGGAGAGGCGGTATCGCTCCATCCCGGCGGCAACGAAACCGATATCTTGCACTTGGGCGGCGGGCGCTGGCTGGCGGCCGCTCGCGAGTTCGGGGAGAGGCGCGATGTCCATCTCGAGCTGTTCTCGTCAGACGATGACGCCCGCACTTGGAAGCGTCAGCAACCTTTGACACTGCCGCTGCAGGTGACCGGTCACCTGACTCGACTGGCCGACGGGAGAGTCCTGCTAAGCCACGGCAACCGCTGCTGGAACAACTACGGTGTGGATGTCAGACTGAGCGACGATGCCGGAGCGTCCTGGAGCCCGCCGTTCAGGATCGCGGACTGGCCCCGGCCCGACTGCGGGTACCCCAGCACCGTGCAGACGGCGGATGGCACTGCGGTGACGGCGTACTACACGCAAGTCTCGGGTAACTACCACTACGAGATGCGGGTGGCACACTGGAGCCCATCTGCGTTCACCGTCAGCGGAACGGCACAGGGGAGCTAAGGATGCCCAGCCAGGTGAAGGGAGGATTCCTCAGGCGCTCTCTGTTGGCCTGGGGCGCAGCGCTGAGTAATCTGGCGCTCATCGCCCGACGGCGGGCCGCGGGCCAATCAGGGATGGTCAGCGGTTTCGACCACGTTGCCGTACCCATGCGAAACACCGAGGCGATGCTGCGCTTCTACCGCACCCTAGGCTTCCATGTGCGTGAGGGCGAGCGGATCTGCTCCGTGCATTTCGGGGATAACAAGATCAACTTCCACCGGCCTGCGTTGTGGCAGAGCGAGCAGTTCACGCTGCGAGCGCCGGCCGCCGAGCCGCCCTGCGGAGACTTCTGCTTCGTGTGGGACGGCATGGAATCCCAGCTGGTCGAAATGCTTGCCCGCGCTGGCGCGGATATCATCACAGGCCCGGTGCCTCGGACAGGGGGTCGCGACGGCGGCACCGCCGAAGGAACCAGCCACTATACGCGAGACCCCGACGGAAACCTGCTTGAGTTCATCGTCTACTAGCACCGAGGCGCATGGAAGGACGCTATGGCAAGCGCAAGTCGCCATCGATCAGCAACAGCGAAGCCTTTCCCACCAACACGTTAGCCTCGCGCTCGATACATGCCCTGAGCTGAGCGCTGGTGGACTTGAATCCGAGCATCCGAGCGACATCGCTCGCACACTCCCCTGGGCTGATCGCAATACTGGCCTCGACAGCACGTACGATGGCCTGCCACAGCTCGGTCGGCGGAAGCATGTCGACCGCACGGACAGACGAGCTGGCCTCTGTCCGGTCCCGCACGGCCGGGGGTTCGATGGCGCCGGAGCTCTCTAGGAAGAATGGCGTATCGGGCTGGCACAACCGAACCTTGCCCACTCGAATGGCTCGTTCAGCCGCCAGCCGGACAGCGTTCTTGATGCGTGCCCCCACCCGCTTGTATCCCCAGAGCCGGCTCAGCCTACGGCAGACTTCGTAAACATGAATCGGTCCTTCGATTTCCACGATCTTGGCCACGTAGCCGGCGAGGACGCTCTCCGGCATTTCGTGCAGCTCGCCGAATCTGCTCTCTTCGATGGGGAACGAAGCCTCGACGTACTTGATCTTCTCAGGCGGCGGGGGCTCAATCGGAGCCTCGCGGGCCACCACCGGGCGTTCCACCTTGGCGGTCGGGCGGATCTTTGGTCCGCCAACTGATCGAGCCCTATCGATCGCGTCCAAGAGTTTGTGCATCTCCGCATCGCGGCTGTAGAACCAGTCCGTGCTCCAGATGCGATGGAATATCCACCCCTTGCCTTCGAGCACGGTCTGGCGCAGCCGATCGCGCTCCCGTGCCCAGCTCGAGCTGTGATAGCGTGCGCCATCGCACTCGATGGCCAGCAGAAAACGACCGTCGTCATCGGGATCGTACACCGCCAGATCGATCTTGAACCCTGACGAGCCGACTTGGGCGGCCACCTTATAGCCGTGGTCCTGCAGCGCTTTAGCCACGGCTTCTTCAAACGGGCTGTCCATCTCGGCACCGGTTAGCACCGGGATGTCCAGCTCCCCCGTCTCGGCATACTTCAAGAACCGCTTCAGCACGCGCGGGCCGGGTTGCTTCGTGACGTCAATGCGAACGTCACCGTGGCGAATCGAGGCGAACACATGGCAGCGTCGCTTCGCCCTTGTGAAGAGAACGTTCAAGCGCCGCTCTCCGCCCTCGCTCGAGACCGGGCCGAAGTTCTGCGACATATAGCCGCCGGAATCCTTGCCGTAGCCGACCGAGATGAAGATCACGTCCCGCTCGTCGCCCTGTACGTTCTCGAGGTTCTTGACGAAGAACGGCTCTTCCTTGCCTTCCTTGCAGAAGGCCTCCAATTCCGGATTCTCGCCACGCATCCACTCCAGCCTGTTGCGGATCGCGTCACGCTGGGCCACCGACAGGGCGACCACACCCAGCGTCTGCTCAGGTCGCTGGCGGGCATGCTGGAGAACGGCCTCCCCCACAGCCTCGGCCTCGATCGGATTGTTGCGTTTCCTGCCCCGGTCGTACTGGCCTTCCACATAGGTAAACCTCAAGCCTGTGGTCTTGCCCGCTTGGTCCGGGCTTGGCGGGCAGATCAACCCGTTGTCATAGAACTCGTGGTTCGAGACTTGAATCAACGACGGGTGACGGGAGCGGTAGTGCCAGCGCAGCATGCCGCCGGGCATCGCGCGCGCTTCGCATAGCGAGAGGATGCTCTCCATATCGCCGACTTGTGCCGCTTGGATGTCCGTCTCGTCCTCGTCGGCCCCGGCCTCGTCGCCACCGCTGACTTGCCGGTCGAAGAACGACGTCGGCGGCATCTGCTTCTGGTCTCCCACGACCACGATCTGCTCGGCGCGCAGGACCGCGCCCATCGCGTCTGCCGGGCGCACCTGACTGGCCTCGTCGATCAGCAGCATGTCGAACGGCAGTCCGTCCCGCTTCAGATACTGGGCCACAGACAGAGGGCTCATCAGGAACACCGGCTTGATGGTTGCCACTGCTTCGCCAGCCTTGTCCAGCAGTGTGCGCAAGCGCATGTGCCGGGTCTTCTTGCCGATCTCACCGCGCACAATACCGATCTGGCCGGACGATCCGTGCGGAAGCGAATCGAAGTGCCGCATGGCGATTTCGTGTGAGCTGAGTGCTTGGAGTCGTAGGTCCAGATTCTTGAACCGCTCTACCTTGCTGGTGCGGTCCGCACCGTCCATCTCCTTGAGACGGGGTTCGTCCCGGCACATCCGGTTCCAGACCGCCTCGGCGCGGACGAATTCGAGTGTCGGCCTGGCGCGTTCGGTGGGTAACCTTCCATCGGCGATGCGCAGTCGAATCTCCTCGAGCCCGAGTTCTGACGCATGCCTGCCCGCGGAATTGAGGCGATGCCACCCTTCGATCGCCTCTGTATTAGCAATCCACAGCCGCAAGCGAGCTAGCGACGTCTCGAATTCCAAGTCGTCGATGCGGGATTTGCCAAAGGCCTCCTTGACGTCCAGGCCGACCGTGTCAACGACACTCCTCCATGCCGCAGCCCAAGAGTCGCAGGCACCCCTCAGGCCGGCCTCGATGCTGGGAAGGTCCCAATCGGCTCGGATCGCCGCACATTGGCTGCGCACCCGCTCGCCCGAACCCATGCGGCCGGCTTGTTCCGCGATCCAGCGCAGCGGAGGCAACAGAGCACCAACATCCGTGTCCTCCTCGCTCCACGCCATGCCAAGCGTCTGAAGGCCGAGTTCAGCCTGCTTCGAAATCGCGCGTCGCTGTGCCCGCGATTCGAGCAGGCGATCCAAGACAGCGAGCCGCCCAGCCAAGTCTTTCGGAACCTCTGCGCGGAACACCGACTTGAGCTGTGACACAGCGTCCCGGTAGCTGCCGTTCAGCCAGCGGAACAGCGACTTGCCACGAGCGGCGATCACGAGCCGCGCTTGGTCCCACTCGATCTCAAGAGCGCTCTGTATGACCTCTGCCAGCAGGTCCTCCTTGCCCCGCTGCCAAGCCGCAATCTCCTCGCAAAGCTCGAATGCAGCTTGGGGCCGGTCCACCAGCGCTTGCGCGCGCAGCAGGGCGTGGACAGATTCGGGCATCGCCCGAAGTGCGCCAAGCTGCTGCAGCGCTGTTCCGGCGTCCGCAATCCGCTCGCAACCGGCCCATGTTGCAGCTGCCGGGACTCGCTCAATGCTCGTTCGCAGTGCTCCCAAGCGCGCCAGCGCCTGCTGCAAGGCCCCCTCGAGTCGGCGACGCTCGATGGGATTGAGCCGCTTCGTCGCACCCCGCCAAGGATGGCGGGATTCGCTGCCGTGTTCATCGGTCAGAGCTGCCAGTGCGGCAGTCGCCTCGAGCCGCTGGGCGCATTCCTGCCGACCCCACGCATCGGCATTCTGGATCGTAAAGTCCGGCGCCGGATACCCGCTCTCGTTGAGGTCGGCAATCATGCCGATGATCCCGTACGGAGTGTCCCCGCTGAGTTCGTCCGGCTTGTGCAGCAGGGCCGACATCTGATTGAGGTCGTCCCGCACGCGGCGCACATGCTCATACGTCTCCGCATCGGGCGCGGTAGGTCGACCGAGCGCCAAGGTCTTGCCCAAGTCTTCGTAGACGTGCTTGCGGTTGGCTTTGTGGGAATGCAGTTCCAAGCACAAAGGGCCGAGCCCGCACTTCTCGAGTCGGTCGTGAACCACGTCAAGGGCGGCTCGCTTTTCCGCCACGAAGAGCACTCGCTTGCCATCCGCAGCGGCACAGCCGATGATGTTCGCGATCGTCTGCGACTTTCCCGTGCCAGGCGGCCCTTGCACGACAAGGTTGCGCCCCGACCGAGCGGCGGCAATGACCTGGGTCTGCGACGCATCGGCATCGAGGATGTGCCCGAGTTCCTTTGGATCGGCGAAGCGCTGGTCGAGGTCCTCGTCAGGCGCGATGATGCTGGCGCCCGACTCGGCGCCACCTACCAGCAATCGGTCTAGGAGCGGATTGCCGTCATCGGCAAACCCCTCGTCGGGCGAGAGGTCGTTCCACATTAGGAACTTGGCGAACGAGAAGAACCGGAGTTCGATCGCATCGGGCAGCACCTGCCAGCGAGACTTCAGCGAGACTGCATCCCGCACCAGCCTGTGATAGTCCGTTGGCAACCAATCGCTGCCGTCGGGCAAGTCTGGCAGGGTGAGCTGGAAGTCTTCCGCCAGCATTGCCCGCAGCGATAGGTTCGCTTCCATGTCCTGGTCGCGGTGGACGAGCTTGAAATGCCCGCGACTGCTGTCCCGCTGCAAGTCCACGGGCAGCAGCACCAGCGGGGCGTAGCGCTTGATCTCGGAAGACTCGCTTTCGTACCAAAGCAGAAAACCGAGCGCGAGGAACAGCACGTTGACACCCTGCTCCTCCTCGATCTCCCGAGCATCCCGGTAGATCGAGAGCAGCTTCGACTGGAGTCCCTGCTTGGTCAGAGTGGTTCGGAGCTTCGTGTCTGTATGGTGCTCGGATAGGGCCGCCGCCTGCCCATCTTCGCCCAGAGGCAGCGGTAGCGCTTCCCCTGCGTCATCTTCCGGACCTGCCCGCTGGGACGGCTCAAACGCCATCCGCTTGCCTTGGCGGACTAGGATGTCAAAGATCTGATCGGAGAGTTCGTCCTCAAGCCGGACCTGCTTGCCGCGCCCCTTGCCCAGCGGGGCGTTGATCAGGGGGTTGCGCTTGCCGACATCGAGCAGGCCCGCACGCAACGTGTCGAGCGCCTTAGCCAAGGCCGGAGCTGTCGTCCGCGCGTGACTATCCGGGTCTTCGACACGATTGCTAGCCATGGGCATCGATGTAAGTCCCCGCGGATCGCCGGACAGGACCGCAGCACAGCCTAAAGTCCAGGCACAACCGGATTAGCATCTGTGTCAGGCACACTCTCTGAGAGCATACAACTCGTGGCTAAGACTCCCCGGCCCAAGGATCCGCTCAAGAGTCGGGCCAAGTCGCTCTTGTTCGTATCGCGAGGCGCGGCGGCAGCCGCCCAAAACCTCACCTCGGCAGAGTCTGGAGTTCCGCTTGCTTGAGCACCCAGTTTCGCAACACGGCGTAGCCCGCATCCCCTGCCTCGTAGCGCACGCCTCCTTGATGCCCTTCTTCCTGTCCCGTCTGCACGTTCAGCGGCTTTCTCAGGACCAAGCTGCGCTCGGGGTCGACCAGGTCCACTCTGGCTTGGAGCTTGCGATAGTTCTCCAGCAACTTGGCGGCCTCGATGTGCCCGGCGTCATCAGGCGGGTTCAGGTACAGCGTAGGCACCCGTCCCGGAACACCGTGGCACGAGATGCAGGCCCGATTGTCGCGCTCGCTGATCCGGTTCATTTCGGCGAAGACATGGTCGCGGAAATACAAGAGGTCCTGGACAAACACGTTCGACGCATCCAGGCGTCGCCCACCATTGAGATCCTGTGCCTCGATTAGCTGCTGCAATTCCTTGCCATACCGCTCGTCGTCGCTGGCGAGCAGATTCTCAAGCCGCCTACGGATTACGGCCACCGGTTCGTTCGCGACGTGTGCGGCGATCGCCGTGCGCACTTCGGGATTCCGCCGCAGAGCAGGCGAGGCCGCCAGCTTGGCGGCGAGTTCGCGAGTCTCTTCCGAGGATTCCGGCGAAAACCAGCGCACGAACATCTCGACTACCTGCCGCTTGGCTGCCGCGATTGGGTCGATCACTTCGGCCCCGCTGTCGTCCTTGGTGAACTGCGACTGCGCTCCTTCCCAAGGGGTTAGCTTGAGGTAGTCCAATCCGAATTTGAATTCCGGCTCGGCCTCCGGGTTGGTCCCCAGCATCGTCACCGTCAGGAGCGAATGCTGACCCGCGAGGTCAAAGACCCCCATCCGCATCGGCCCGGTGGAAGTGACTTCCTCGCGATAGTAGTCGGCTTGGTCCAGCACGAGCTCGCCGTCAAACTCAATGCGGACAATGCCATGGGACGCACCGTGCAAAATCGCCCCGAGCAATTCGTACTTGCCCGGCTGCGGCACCGGCACCGAGAACGAGATGTGCGCCCCGACCTTGCCCTCTTCCCAGATCAGAGCATTGTTGTTGCTGGCGACACCGCCTGGAATGGCCAGGTCGGTTGTACGACCGAACGTCAGCTCGGCCACTTCCAAGTCTTCGGCCTCAACTGCCCCCGCAACCGCCTCAGCCACTGTCTCGCCGCCCTCCCTGAAAGCGAGCATCCACTCGGTGGAATCAAGCCAGAGCCGCGGATCGGCTGACAGGTGGCTGAACGCTTGCTTGCGATGCAGGCTGCGGTTCTCGCCCAGAATGCGGGCGACCAGCGGGGCGTAGGGAGACTCTTCCGGAGTCGGCCCCGCAGTCGGGGCGGGCTTTCCCAGCAGGGCGCTCGCCGGCGTTGCCCTAGCGGCACGGGTTGGACTCAACTCCAGCAGCAGGCGGTAGAATTCTGCCTCTTCAGCCTCGCTGAGACCGTCGAAGTCCCATTTCACCCTGGCCAGGAAGCCGGCCAAGGCATCGGCGTCGTCTTCTCGGTCAGCGTCTGCGTACAACCGCAAAACTTCTAGCAAGGGTGCCAAGGCATCGCGGTGGGCGGGCAGAGAAAGCTCGCCGGGGTTAGCCAAGGCTCGCGCGGCGATCGCCACGATGCTTGGATCAGCGGTCTGCAACAAGGACAGAAGAGTGTCCTGCAGGGGTTTGTGGGTAACACCGCGAGCCCCCTCAAGGGCAATCGAACGCCATGGCACCTCCGCCCGAGCCTCGTTCTGATACACAGCCAGCACCGCCTTGCCGAAGAGCTCGGTGGCTCCGGGGGTGCTGTAGGCGAACTGGCCCGGGCTCTGCTGGTTGGCGCGCTCCATGTAGTGGGAGGCGGCCATGGCGGTGAGCCGGCGGTCGAGCAGCCGCCTGCGCTCGGGCGGGGCGCTCTCCCTCCACTCGAGCAATTCGCGGAACAGCAACGCCAGTTCCGGATATTGCTGCGCCGCGAACTGCTCGCGAGTGATGTTGTTCACTTGGCCGTTGACGATGAACAGCGAAATTGTCGAGTAGCGCAGTGCCATGTCGACGTGCGCTTCGGGCTCTTCCCGCAGCAGTGCGTCGATCCACGCTTGGTTGATGGGCTCGCGCATCGGCGGATTCCAGACCCACCAGTGCCACGCGGCCTTGAACGCGTAAGCCCTGACGCCGGGGTGGGGGTCAACCATACCGGCGGTCAGGATGCCGGCCAGCTCTGACATGTCCGCGCCCACACCGCTGCCGGGCAGGTGCGCCCGGGTGACCAGCGCATGCATGACCGACTGGCGCGTGCGGTCGGTCCCCTTGCGGAAGGCCTCGAAAAGTTCATTCCAACCGCCTCCATCTAAAAGCAGTTGCCGCAGCGACCAGAACGCGGCTTCGCGGCAGCTCTTGACCGGATCGTCGAAGTGCTCGATCAGCGTAGGCACCGCATCGTGCGCCAATGCCCCGCCGAGAGCCAAAAGGCCGTAGTATCTGACTTGTGGGTAAGGACTGCTCGCAAACTCCTTGAACAATTCCGTGTGTTCAGGGCTTGCCGCAGCCTGGGCAGCCCGCGCCTTGGCAAGTGACTCCATGAACCCGTCGCTCGGAGCGAGTACAAACTCCCGACCCAAAGGTGCCTCGGGCGCAGGATGGAGACGGCTCAGGGCTCTAAGCACGTAGGCGCTGGTAACAAAACCCGTCGCAGCTGCGGCATTCCACAAGCCATAGGGGTACTGGTTGTCTAGAAGCCATCGCACACCCCTGCTGACCACAGGATCCTCAGCCGTATAGCCGGCGGCCTCAAGCGCTATCAACGCCACCGCTGTGGCGGCGGGATAGCTGTGGTCGTCGGGACGCAGCCATTCGCCGTTCTCGCCAGCCTTGCCGGGCTCGAAACCCCAGCCTCCGTCCTCCCGCTGGAGAGCGAGGATCCGGCTCAGATCAGTACCTGCCCTAGCTCGCAGGTCGGCATCCAACTTCTCCGCCTCCGCGATGCGACGCGGGGAGTTGGTCAGAGTGCGTACCTGCTCGACATAGTCGGCCGGCCAGATGCGGTGCACGAACTCGACCCGGTGACCGTAGTCGTCGGTGACCCGGATGTCGTCGCCGGTGGCGAGAATCTTGCGCCCCTTCTCTTCGATTCCGAAGAAGTAGCGCGGCTCACCGGTATCGCGCCACGCGCGCTCCAATACTTCGGCCGAGAACTTGAAGACTACGTTGGGCCCGAAGTTCGAGCCTCGCCCCGCCGCATTGATGCCCTTCGGATCGGCAGTCTGGAGCACGTAGTTCGCCGTGCGCTGTTGCCACTGCGCATGCACCCGCTTGGGGTTGTGGGTGCGTTCGTGCAAGACGATGTTGCGCCCGGCCACTCGGGTGCCGGCCGGCCCGTCACCCAGATCATTCGGCGCGACGCTGGTATTGACCGCCGCGTCCTTGAGTTCGTTGGTCAGGCGGAGCGACTCGTACATCGTGTTGACCAATCGCCGGTAGTTCTGCTCGACCCCGCGAGGGCCGTACCCGTTGCGAAACGCATCCGCCACACCCCAGACGCCGCTCTGGGTGTGGCAACTCATGCAGTTCTCCCCAAACAGGGCCGTCGCGTCGCGCACTCGGCGGTGTAGCGCTATGTTGCGCGGGCGGTGTATGAGCCAAGCATCGATCTCGGCAATGTGGTAGTACACGCCCTGCCGCACAGCCTTCACTGGATCGGAATACGGAGCCGGATCAAAGAGGCGCACCTGCAGCTCGTAGTGCGGCTGATTCGCCTCCACGCGCAGGTAGTAGGTCTGTCCCGGCTCGAGCTGACGGGTCACGAACGTCCGAAAGGAGCGATCTTGCTGGTGTGCCCGCTCGTTGATCGCCCGTCCCTCCTCGAATGTGTAGACCGGCACCGGGCCATCGATGACCGTGGCGGACGGGTGGACGTACGGAATGGGATTGAAGTTGGAGAAGTCGCGGCTATTGGGTACGTCGCGCTCGCGCAACTCTTCCGCGCTCGGACGGCCCTGCTTGTAGAAGCGAATGCGAGCGCTGACTACGGGCTCGGCGATCTGGAGGTTGGCGCTGAGGTACTTGGGAGCACTTCCGTCGTAGTCGATGCGGTACCAGTCGTCTGGTGTGTTGCCCGTGCGGGTGTTGTTGTAGTACTCGACATCATCGGCACCGCCGACGACGTACAGAGTGCCCGTCTCGTCCGCCTCGCTGAGCCGAAGCAGCGTAGCCTGTTCCGGTGCGTTGTTCGGTTCCGCTTCCAAGAGCAAGGATTCCGACGAGAGGGCGGAGATCGGCCGGATCGCAATAGCCAATGCGACACCATCCACGGCAGAAGTGACGGTTGGCAGCGGCGTCGCCAGCGGTGCCAGGCCCGTATCGTGGGGAATTGGCCCAAGTGGTTGCTCGCGATCGAGCACCGGCTCGATGCGGATTGAATATGTGCCCGAGATCGGGGTGCGATAGACCAAGTGCAGGTCGGGATCTAGGGCATGCAGCACCTTGGACCAACTTGTAGTGGCGATGACGCTGGAATCGCCCCGATCACCCGTGAAACCAGAACCCGGCAGATCCGGGCCGGACCAGCGGACTTCGATTCGAGCGTTTGGCGGCAGGGCGGACGGCTCTACCAGTTGCAGCGAGACGTCAAATGCCCTGCCCTCCTCTAGGGTCCACTCCTCGCTCCACGGTGCGGCGACGGAGACGGTCCGGGAATAGCCTGAGCCTTCCGTCAGGGACAACCCTGCAGTCGGTGTAAGCAACGGCAGGACTGCGCACACAAAAAGCGGCAGCCCCCAATGAAGAATCAGCTTGAATCGCTTACCATCCACAGGCTTCCGCTTCAATACTACCGGAATCGAGCCGCTCTATGAGCGAACATCGTGGAATCGCCAGCGGTGCTGCAGTCTGGCGTGCTTCGGCAAGTCCCCTCGGCCAGACTCACAGCCGCGGGAGACCGAAGACCGGCCAACGAGACGCCTAGCCCATCAGTGACGTCGTCGGCTAGTCACCGGTAGCTGCGGCTCCACGTCGACCTCTGCGATCGTCCGGGAGCAGAGCCACCAGCCTACTTAGCACTCGTTCCGCAGCCTCATCGATGTCCCAGAAAGTTCCAATGGCCAGAAGCGGGTCAAGGTCAGCCTTGAACTGATCGTTTCGGAGCTTCGTTTCGATATTCCGCTCAAGTTGGGCACGAGTCACTACGTTACCGCCGTGCTCCATGTAACGGGAAAACGCGGCTACCACCCGTCCGGGGTCGACCTCCAACGATTCGAGCGCGCTCGAAAGATCGAACAGGTCGCGCCCCTTCCTGCGCTGATAGAGGGCGCGCAACTTGGTGGCGAGCAACTCGTCGAGCAGAAACGATGTGATCTCCGTACTGCCGTCGAACCAACGGGAACGGACCGTGAACGGGAATCTCTTGAATCCGTAGACTGCGAAATGTTCGCGGGAATTGATTTCCACCTTGAGCCGAAGCTGTTTCGATGGCAGGTCCTCTGATAGAAAGCGGTAGGAGAGTGTTACTCGTGCTTCAGTTTGATTCCACTGCGGCTTTCCAAGCCAAGGGTCGAGGACTTCACGCAAGGAATCCATCATCGGCCCGGCCGGCTCGGCCCTGATCTGGA
>LXNI01001187.1_pt1 | contig 24261 bp, 22 predicted proteins | sample 809091 | NCBI WGS metagenome assembly LXNI01 (sample SAMN04870527, study PRJNA318959) | sponge metagenome | biome: 01000161; feature: marine sponge reef; material: water | host: Sarcotragus foetidus | place: Greece: Milos, Mediterranean Sea | collected 2013-05-29 | depth 5-7 m | reverse complement strand
TTTCGGCATCATGGTTTGCAGGGAATCGGCAAAAAGCCGTCGTTTTCTTGCAACCGATTCTACCAAAAACTTGTCTTTATGTCAATAAAATCAACCTGTTATGAATACTTCAGGGACGACTAAGTATTATCTAGCTGAGTACATGAAAGACTTGCACGAACTAAAAACATAGTTGAACAAGTAGAACTTAACCTACGCCGAATGTAATATCAGGAAGGCATATCGATGACACATGACGAAGACTATTTTTCCTCCCTAAACCCGTAGAACCGCTCGTTCAGAAAATCGCGCATCGCCGCGACGTGTTCTTCCGTCCAGTCGAGCCCCGCGCCCTTCCTGCAGTGGTCGATGCGCGCGAGCAGCTGCGCCGCATCCCCGATCGGCCCCTCCGCCCCGCGGTACAGCACGGTGCCGTCGCCGCCGGTGATGCGCGCATGGCAGGCGGTGCAGTGTTCTTGATGTACACTGCCCGCATCGAACGCCTGCGCGCCATGAAGGTCAAACAGGGCCAGTGCGCCGAACAGAACGAAGACCCGCCACCGCCCCATGTCCAAGAAGAAAAACCTGATCTGGATCGACCTGGAGATGACCGGGCTCAACCCGGAGACCGACCGCATCATCGAAATCGCCACCATCGTCACCGACTCAGATCTCAACATATTGGCCACCGGGCCCGTGCTGGCGATCCACCAGTCGGACGAGTGCCTGGCCGGGATGGACGAATGGAACACCTCCCACCACGGCGCGTCCGGCCTGACCGAGCAGGTGCGCAACTCCAGTTGCGACGAGGCGCAGGCCGAGCGCGAGACGCTGGAGTTCCTGGAGGCGCACGTCGCGCACGGGGTCTCGCCGATGTGCGGCAACAGCATCTGCCAGGACCGGCGCTTCCTGGCGTGCTGGATGCCGGACCTGGAACATTTCTTCCACTACCGGAACCTGGATGTCAGCACGCTCAAGGAGCTGGCGCGGCGCTGGTACCCGGTGGACCAGGTCGAGGAATTCCAGAAAGCCTCCGCGCACCGGGCGCTGGAGGACATTCGCGAGTCGATCCGGGAGCTGGAGCATTACCGCCGGCAGATGTTTCAGCGCGTGACCGCTGCCTGAAGCGGGAGGTCGCGCCCAGCCTCCGGGTGCAGCACGGTGTCGCAGCCGTCCATCGCCGGATCCAGTTCCGGATAGTCCAGGGTGTAGTGCAGGCCGCGGCTTTCGCGGCGCATCATCGCGCAGCGGATGATCAGGTCCGCCACCTGCACGAGGTTGCGCAGCTCGATCAGGTCCCGCGAGATGCGGAAGTCCCGGTAGTATTCGTTGATCTCCTCGTGCAGCAGGGTGCAGCGGTGCTGCGCCCGCTCCAGCCGCTTGCTGGTGCGCACGATGCCCACGTAGTCCCACATGAAGCGGCGCAGCTCGTCCCAGTTGTGCGAGACCACCACCTCCTCGTCGGAGTCCGACACCCGGCTCTCGTCCCAGGGGATCACCTCCGGGGGCGGCGCGTCCCGGGACAGCGTCTCGTTGATGTGCCCGCTTGCGGCATGGGCGAACACCAGGCATTCCAATAAAGAGTTGCTGGCCATCCGGTTCGCGCCGTGCAGCCCGGTGTGGGCCACCTCGCCGATGGCGTACAGCCCGGGCAGGTCCGTGCAGCCGTGCCGGTCGGTCACGACGCCGCCGCAGGTGTAGTGCGCGGCCGGCACTACCGGGATCGGTTGGCAGGTCAGGTCGATGTCGTATTCGAGGCAGCGCGAATAGGCATTCGGGAACGCCTCGCGCAGCTCGTCGGCCGGCTTGTGGCTGATGTCGAGGTGCACGTAGTCCAGCCCGAGGCGCTTCATTTCGTGGTCGATGGCCCGCGCGACGATGTCCCGGGGCGCCAGCTCGCCGCGTTCGTCGAAGCGGGGCATGAATTCCTCGCCGCTGCCGGGCAGGCGCAGTTTCGCCCCCTCGCCGCGCAGCGCCTCGGTCATCAGGGAGGACTTGGCGCGCGGGTCGTACAGGCAGGTCGGGTGGAACTGGATGAACTCCATGTTGGCCACGCGGCAGCCGGCCCGCCACGCCATCGCCAGCCCGTCGCCGGACGAGGTGTCCGGGTTGGAGGTGTACAGGTAGACCTTGCTCGCGCCGCCGGTCGCCAGGATCACGCAGCGCGCGCGGTAGGCGTCGACCGCGTTGGTGCGGGTGTCCTGGGCGTAGATGCCGATGCAGCGGTTCTCCCCGGCGTGGCGCTGGACGATCAGGTCGACCGCGATGCAGTGGCTGTGCAGCTCCACGTTGGGGCGGCTTTTCACCTGTTCCATGAGGGCTTCCTGGATGGTGCGGCCGGTGTGGTCGGCGACGTGCGCGACCCGCCGGCGGCTGTGGCCGCCTTCCTGGGTCAGGTGCAGTTCGCCGGAGGGCGGGTAGGGGGTGAAGTTCACGCCCTGGTCCTGCAGCCACCGGATCATGGCGGCGCCGCGGTCCGCGACCCGCTGCACCACCTCCGGGTGGCACAGCCCGCCGCCGGCCGAGATCGTGTCGGAGACGTGCAGCGCGACCGAGTCCTTGTCGTCCAGCACCGCCGACACGCCGCCCTGGGCGTAGTTCGTCGAGCTTTCGGTGGGACTCGCCTTGCACAGCAGCGTGACCCGCAGGCGCGGATCCGCCTCCAGCGCGGCGCACAGGCCCGCCGCTCCGCTGCCGAGGATCAGGATATCCGTGTCGTGGGTCACGGGCGCACTGTCTGCCGCCACGATTTCGCTCTTTCCGCTATGCCAAACCTTGATTATAATGTTTGAACTTTTGATTGACCCCCTGCGTGCTTGACGAAGTCCCACAAGAACCTTTCTTGGCGGATCGACCCCAGGCGCCGAGATGAGCGACCGAAGCGACCGGAACCTGGTTCGCCGCGCCAAGGCGGGGGAGACCGGCGCGTTCGACGCGCTGGTCGAGAAATACCAGCACCGCATCCTGAACCTGGTCGGCCGCTACATAGCCAACCGCACCGCCCGCCAGGACGTGGCCCAAGAGGCCTTCATCAAGGCTTGGCGCAACATCAAGACCTTCCGCGGCGACAGCCAGTTCTACACTTGGCTGTTCCGGATCGCGGTCAACACGGCGATGAACCATCTGGCTGCCGCCCGCCGCCGCCCGGAGCATACGCTGCCGCCTAATGAGGACGGGGAGGTGAGCATGGACGACATGCAGGTCGACCTGGACACGCCGCAGGGCGAAGTGGAGGCCGAGGAGGTCGCCGGGATAGTGAACGAAGTGATTTCCGGGTTGTCGGAAGACTTAAGGGTGGCGATCACCTTGCGCGAATTGGAAGGCATGAGCTATGAGCAGATTGCCTACATCATGAAATGTCCAATCGGCACGGTGCGCTCTCGCATCTTCCGAGCCCGAGAGGCCATCGATGAGCGATTGCGGCCGGTATTGGACGACTCGTCAGGGGGGCTCAAATGAGCAACCGGGACCACGAGTGGGTCTCCGCCTACCTGGATGACGAGCTCACGCCCGCCGAGCGGGCCCGGGGGAGCCGGACCCTGAGCCGGGAGCCGGAGGCGCGCCGCCGCCTGGGCCGCTACCTGCTGATCGGCGATGCGATGCGCAACGAACTGCCGGAACAGCTGTACCCGGGATTCGCGGTGCGGGTTCATCAGAAAATCGTCGAGGATCATTCGTCCCCCCCCAAGCACCATACCCTGCAGGAACTCTGGCACTGGATCCGGCATCCGGCCCCGCTGGCGGTGGCTAGCGGCCTGATGGCCACGCTGGTCGCGGGGGGGCTGTGGTTCTACACGAAGCAGCCGGCGGTCGTCCCAGTGGTGATCGACGTGCCGATCGACCAGGTCGCGGAAATCCCGCCATCCGAGCTGGACGCGAAGGCGCACCAGCAGATCCTGAGCTACCTGGCGGCCCACGCGGAAGTCGAACCGCGGGCGTTGCTGCCCTATGTCCACCTGGTGGAATATGATCACTAGGGTGACACCGGGCCGGATCGGGCGGGCGCTCCGCCCTGGGGAACTTTTGCCTCGGGCTGTGGTCTGTTCCGTGGGGGGGATGACGTGAAGACCGGCGGAAGACTGCTCTTGATCCTGGTTCTGGGGGGGCTGGCTGCGACGGTGCAGGGCGAGACGGACCCGGCGGGCTGGCTGGTCCGGGCCGACCAGGCGGCCGAGCGCGCCAACTTCACCGGCACGCTGTCCCTGCTCGAGGACGGCGTGCCGCCGCGCACGATGACGATCGAGCAGGGCTTCGACGGGCGCCACACCCACCAGCGGTGGGTCTCGGTCTCCGGGGGCGAGGAGTGCGAGATCGTGCGCCGGGCGAACGAGTCCGCCGTGGTGTTTCCCGACCGGCAGGTGGTGATCCACGGCCGCCTGCATTCGGGAGGCCTGGTCCCGGACATCCGGATGGACGTCGAGCAGGTGCACCGGCACTACGAACTCGAGATCCAGGGGCGGGAGAAGATCGCGGGGCGGGACTGCCAGCTGGTCACGGCCGTCTCGAAGGACGAATACCGCTACGGCTGCGAACTGTGCGTGGACACCGCCTCGGGATTGCCGTTGCGGGCGCGGATGGTGACGCCGACCGGCGAGAAGATCGAGAAGTTCACCTTCACGTCCATTGACGTGCTGGAATCCATCCGGCACTTCGCCCCGGACAGTTTCTGGGTGGCGACCGACATCCGGGGCTTCGAGACGGTCCACCTGCCGTACGCCGCCCAGCCGGCCCCGGACCATTGGCAGGTCGGAAACCGGCCGCCGGGCTTCACGGAGCACCTCGCGGTGATCCGCCAGCTGCCGGGCAACCCGGAGCCGGTGTACCATCTGGTGCTGGCGGACGCCTTGTCTCGGATTTCGGTGTTCATTACCCGCCTGCCCGAGGACGGGGAGGTGGAGAGCCGGCAGTTCGTGCGCCAGGCGCTCAACGGGTACATCACGGTGCGGGACGGGCACCAGGTCACCGTGATCGGCGGCGTGCCGGCCGAGACCGTCCGGATGATCGGCGATTCGCTCCACCGAAGCGTGGATTCCATTTACTGATTTTTTCGAGGAACCCCGATGCTCCAGACCTGGATGCCGAGAACGCTCATCACCGCTTTGGGCTTCGCCGTGCTGCTCGCGCCGCTGCAGGCGCGCGAACTGCCGGACTTCACCCACCTGATCGAGCAGAACGCGCCGGTCGTGGTCAACATCACCACGACCCGTAACGCCGGGGGCTCCGCCGCTGGCAAGGAGGCGCCGCAGAACGCCCCGGAGGACATGCCGGACTTCTTCCGCCGGTTCTTCGAGCAGATGCCGGAGGGCCCGCAGCAGCACCCGCCGCAGCAGCGGCGCCACGGCACCGGGTCCGGGATGATCTACTCCGCGGACGGCTACATCGTGACCAACCACCACGTGGTCGACGGGGCGGACGAGATCATCGTCAAGCTCAGCGACAAGCGGCAATTCGTGGCGGAGAAAGTGGGGTCCGACCCGCGCAGCGACCTGGCGTTGCTGAAGATCGCTGCGGAGGACCTGCCGACCGCGACGCTCGGCAACTCGGAGGAACTGAAGGTCGGGCAGTGGGTGCTCGCCATCGGCTCGCCGTTCGGCTTCGAGCATTCGGTCACCGCCGGCATCGTCAGCGCCAAAGGGCGCAGCCTGCCGAGCGAGAACTACATCCCGTTCATCCAGACCGACGTGGCCATCAACCCCGGCAACTCCGGCGGGCCGCTGTTCGACATGAACGGGCACGTGGTCGGCATCAACGCGCAGATCTACACCCGCACCGGCGGGTTCATGGGCCTGTCCTTCGCCATTCCGATCGACATGGTGTCGGAAGTGATCGCGCAGATCAAGAAAGACGGCCACGTCGTGCGCGGCTGGCTCGGCGTGTACATCCAGGAGGTCACCCGCGACCTGGCCGAATCGTTCGGACTGGATCGCCCGAAGGGCGCGATCATCGCCGAAATCACCGAGGACGGCCCGGCGGACGAGGCCGGACTGGAAGCCGGGGACATCGTCCTGGAGTTCGACGGGCGGGAAGTGGAGAGTTCCAGCGCATTGCCGCCGATGGTCGGGCAGGTGAAGCCCGGCAAGACGGTCGAAGTCGAGATCCTGCGTGGCGGCGAGCGCAAGACCGTGGAGGTGACCCTGGGGCAGTTGCCCGACGACGGGGCGCCGATGGCGGTGCCGTCCGGGGATCCGGGGTCGTCGGAAGACACGGAGCTTCTGGGCATGCGCCTGGAGGAGCTGCCCGAGGAGGCGCGCAAGCAGCGCAACCTTGACAAGGGCGGCGTCTGGGTGGCCGAAGTGACCGGGGATCCGGCGCGCTCCGCCGGCATCCAGAAGGGCGACGTGATCCAGATGTTCGCCGGGCAGAAGATCGAGACGCTGGACGACTTCAAGGAGGCGGCGGAAGACCTTGAGGGAGGGCAGCCTCAGCCGATCCTGGTGCAGAGGCAGCAGGGTTCGCGGTGGTTGGCGCTGACGCCTGAATAGGTATTTCTTAGGGCCTGTAAAAGATACAAGTATTTTTTCGTCATAGGCGAAGTGCTGTTGGCTGCAAAGGTAAGTTTGTGGAGCTTATCGGCGCAATGTTAGGTAAAAGTGAGGTTATCCCCAAAACCAAGCCAGTTTTCCACTTGAAATCTCTTTAATTTCACACTATACTTCACACTAACACTTGGAGGGAAAAATGAAGCAAAGACTGGTAGCTGCTTCTCCTAGAGAAGTGCCCCTGCCTAGTTCACCGTTAGCAAGAGTTATCGCCCAAGTCAAATTTCCCGCTATTTTGGCGATACGCGACCCTGATAAGGTTGCTATTTTTCAGGAAGGACTTCGCGATCTTTACCCAAATTTAATCGAAGAACAGGTAAGCAAAATTAATCTAACTACCGATCAAACTCCGTCGGTATCAGGAGAAATTATTTGGCGACTTTCCGAGGGGGGGGGTTCCCCTTCTTGGCGCGTTTCTCTTGCCACAGGGTTTGTTGCTCTTGAAACTACAGCCTATGAGAGTCGCACTGATTTTCTTCAGCGGTTGAAAAAGGTGCTCTCAAATCTTGAAGAAACATTTCGTCCAGCGGAAGTCGATCGATTGGGATTGCGATATATCGATCAGATTCAAGGCGAAGCAATGGAGTGTGTTAATGATCTTGTGGAACCCAAGATCCTTGGTCTTCTACAGTCAACTTCAGAATCAGACATGACCCTTAGTGATGCAACTGAGAGGGTATTTACACAAGCGATTTTCCACGCAGAGGAAGGGCTGATTTTAGGGCGCTGGGGAAATCTGCCTCCTAATACAATCTATGATTCTGATTTGCTGGACCCAGTCTCGGAGCCTAGTTGGATATTGGATTTAGATATGTATACACAAGAGAAACAACCGTTTGAGTGTACGAAACTGATTAAAATCGAGGAAAAATTTTCTGAGCGGATTTATTACATATTTCGAAAAATGGTTACTAATAAGTTTTTGGAGTTTTACGGAGGTGTGCTGTGAGTGCAATAGTTGCGGATGCGATTCCAGATTATTCTATTCCGGACGAAATCGCTCATACTCAAGTAACTCCGAGCGGGCTAGTCCGCCACCAGGAGGAAAAAAGGGTTTTCTTCGTAGTACACGGTTCTCTTGTGGGACTAGCCACAGCCAATAATTACGCCCCAGTCCATCCCGATGAGTCAACAACTGCAAACACCACTGGGCAAATTGATTATATTCCAGCCAAGACGACAGCTGAAGCTGTACTAGAAATCCGTCGGCTCTCAGGGCTCACATGGGATGAACTTGGTGAGATATTTGATGTTTCGCGCCGGAGCGTACACCACTGGGCTAACGGCAGGAGAATTTCCGCAGGAAATGAAAGAGTGGTTCACCAAATGCTAGCAACTATTAATCACCTTGATACAGGAGATCAGGCTAGAACACGTGCACGACTGCTGGGTGTCGGTATTTTAGGCCAATCTCCGTTCAAGATGTTAGCCAGTCATAAATTTGAACAAGTCATGACCTTGACACCGGGAGAGGCAAAACCGATGCGCCACTACCTTCCTCTTGCTCCACAGGCATTGGAGGCACAGCGACCACCCGCGCCGAGTTCTCTTCTTTCGGGCAATCCGGAGCGCTTCAGGTCTTCAACATCTAAGGCACGTATTGCTCGGTCAGTTAGGACAACTAAAAAGAAGAAGTAAAGAGGAAGCAATTGGGTGCCAGCATGGACGCACAGGATATCAATAAGGCCCTCCGTGTTTGGAGGCAGGGAGATATTACACGAGATGCGGGGCTAGAATTTCTGCATATGGCAGACGTGTCTTCGCCGCTTAGTCCGGCGTCTGTTGAGGCAAGTCTTTCTTCTGAAGGTGATAGCGACACGGATATAGAAGGAGTTGTTTCGGTTTTGGAAGAGGTGCAAGGTCTCGTGATGTTGACCCAAACGTGCGATGTGGTCCGGAATTGTGAAAAGCGTCCTTTTGTCGAAGTTGCTCCGCTTGTGGAACTGAAGGCTCATGAAATTGAAGAGGTGCGCCGCTTAAAAAGACCGGCATACGCTTATGTTCCTGCTGTGGTTGATGATTTACTTGTGGCAGATCTTGATCGCACGATGACTATTGAAAAATCTATAGTCGCTCGATGGGAACGCGTTCCTGGTTGGGAGACCGATCAAGAAATTAGAGATTTTGTTCAGGCTGTTAGCCGCAAACGGTCACGTTTTGCTTTTCCTAACGATTTCGTACGTGCAATGAGCCCCCTCATAAAACGTTTCACGGAGCAACACCGAGAACAATCTGAAGAAGGAGCTCATTTGAAGGCGCTTCGCGAAATCAGAATTCGTGCGGCACCATCATGGGGCCATAACGAAGTGGAAATAAATTGGTGGTTTATAAAGGATGGTGAACCTCAAGGCTACGAGCCTAATTGGGATAAATGGACAGGGTGCTGGCTTGATTTGATTGATCAGGGCGGTCGGTTTCATTTTGAATTGCCTGTAGCTTGCTCTTTGAGTGACCTCACTGGACAAGAATATGTTGAGAGCGACCGGCTTGACCTTGACCAGTTGTCAACCTCTTGATAATGAAGCCTTTGACAGAAAGCTTGAGCAAATAAAGTCTGTAAAATATTTCCCGATGCTTTGCGCAGCTTCTGCCTGAAGCGTGATAAAGCAAAAATAAAGCCAAATGGACGCCTATCCATCATTGCACATATCGACCACGGCAAATCCACGCTGGCGGCGATCCTGGGCTTCCTTTGGAGTCTCCACCGTGACATGGGGAACCTGCGCAAGGATGTCGGCAAGGATATTGCCGACCTGCGCGAGCGCATGGCGAGGGTGGAAGGCTTGCTGGAAGGCTTCGTCGGCCGCCCGCCTGAACCGCAATCCTGACCGGATCATTCCGATAGAGGGCTGGCGCGAGTCGCGGCGCTTGCAGGCCGAGCGCCGGGCCGGGAGTTGAAAGGCCGCAGGTCTTTGCGCGGCAGACCCTTTCCGGGTCACCCGCCGCGAAGTTTTTCCATCAGCCTTGGCAGAGAGATCATGGTCGTGTGTTTTTCGATGGGGAATTCATCGTTGCCGCCATAGACGATGAATTTCCTGCGGGCCTTGATGTCTTCGCAGGCCCGGTGGAAGCTGGCCCGGATCTTTGGAACGAGTCCATGCTTGATCTCGACCGCCCACAGTTCCGTGGACGAGAGTTCCAGGACCAGGTCAATCTCTGCACCGTTGGAGGTGCGGTAGTAATAGGACTTGGCGCCGACGGGAAGGGCCGAGAGGATGTTCTCAACCGCAAAACCTTCCCAGCTTTTCCCGAGAACCGGGTGGGAGAGCAATGCGTCATGATCCGCAATACCCAGCAGCCGGTGCAGGATGCCCGAATCCCGGACATAGAGGCGGGGGGACTTGATGAGTCGTTTTTTTACGTTCGCGTGCCAGGGCTCCAGCCGCCGGACCAGCAGCAGGTCGACGAGGATGTCCAGATAGTGTGCAATGGTCTTGCCGTCGACTTCCAGGCTGCCGCCCAGTTTCGAATGATTCACGGCGGTGCCTTGGAGGTGGGCCAGCATGGTCCAAAGCCGCCTCAGCCGGGCTGCGGGAACCCGGAACCCGAGCTGCGGAATGTCTCGCTCCAGATAGGTTCGGACCAGCATCTCCAGCCATTCCATACTTTCTGAATCCGAAGATTCCAGGTAGCTGCACGGAAATCCGCCTCTCAACCATAGTTTGTGGATATCCTCTGGTTTGGAATGGGGCGTTTCCAAGAGGTTCAGGCCGTTCATCTCGATGTAGCGGATGCGTCCTGCAAGGCTCTCCGAGGACTGGCGCAACAGGTCCATGGACGCGGAGCCGAGGAGCAGGAACTGCCTCCCTTTCCTGCCAGCCTCGCGGTTTTCGTCGATCAGTCCGCGCAGAATCCCGAACAGATCGGGGGCATGCTGGACTTCGTCCAGGATAATCAACTCCTCGCGGTGCGTGAGCAGGAAGGACAGGGGGTCACGGAGTTTCAGCAGGTCACCCGGCGATTCCAGGTCCAGATAAATGGAACGGCAGGTCCTTCCGACTGCTTTTGCCAGCGTGGTTTTTCCGACTTGGCGTGCCCCGAGAAGCACGACCGCGGGGACATGTTCGATGGTGGCCTCAAGCCTTTCGGTAATCGTTCGCTCCAACATATTATGTATTTTAGGAGGCTATCTCCGAAATTGCAAGGTTTTTCCGGCGCTGTTTCTGTCCGCCCCAACTCGCCCGTGCGGCAGCAGGTTACGAAATGAGGCGACTTTCGTTCGTAAGGGCGTGCATCACGGGGAATTTCAGGGGGAGGCGTTGATGGTCCCAAGGAACGGCTCCGCAAAATCCCTGAGCTTGACCGCTCCGACCCCGTTGATTCGCGAAAACTCCTCGACGGTACGTGGCCGCTGCTGCGCCATCTCGAAAAGAGTCCGGTCCGGAAAAATGATGTAGGCGGGCACCCCCCGTTCCTTGGCGAGCTGCAACCGTAGCGCCTTCAGGGCGTTCATCAAGGCCGCCTGGTCGCTGCTCAGGATCGGATCCGGCGCTGTGCTGCGGGGCCCCTTCTGCGGGGCGCGAGGCGCGACGAGCGTGTCCCTCCGGTACAGGAAGATGCCATCCCCCTGCATCAGCGTGCGCCCTTTCGCGGTCGTCGCGAGCCCGCCGTAGCCGGCGATGTCCAGGCGCAGGAATCCGGTCGCGACCATCTGCCGGATCAGGGTGCGCCATTCATTCTTTCCGCGTCCCGCACCGGTCCCATAGGCGGGGAGTGCGTCATGGCCCAGCCGTGCAACCTTCTCGGTGGCCGTGCCTCGCAGGATGTCGATGACGTGCGCCGAACCGAACCGTTCGCCGGAGCCGGACACTGCGGCCAGGATGTTCCGGGCGTCGTCGGTGCCGTCGATGCGCTCCGAGGGGTCGAGGCAGACGTCGCAGTTGCCGCAGTGCTCAATTCTTTCGCCGAAATAGTCCAGCAGCGTCGCCCGGCGGCATTCCGGAGCCTCGCAGTAGCCGAGCAGGGCATCAAGGCGCTTGTGTTCGCGCCGCCTGCGCTCGTCCCTGGCGTCCTCATCCTCGATGAACGTCCGGCGCATGCGGATGTCGGACAGGCCGTAGAGCATGTGGGCTTCCGCCGCCGCGCCGTCGCGCCCGGCGCGGCCGATTTCCTGGTAGTAGGCTTCGATGCTGCCGGGCAGGTCCATGTGGAAGACGAATCGCACGTCGGCCTTGTCGATTCCCATCCCGAAGGCAATGGTCGCGACCATGACGACGCCGGGGTCGGTCATGAAGGTATTCTGGTGAGCTTCCCGGTCTTCCTTCTCCATGCCGGCGTGGTAGGGGAGAGCCCGGATCCCGCCGGTGTTCAGGAATGCGGCGGTCTCTTCGGTCTTTTTGCGCGACAGGCAGTACACGATCCCGCTTTCGCCCTTGTGCCGGGCCATGAAGTTCATCAGCTGCGCTTTCCCGTTCTGCTTCATTTCCACGGCCAGCCGGATGTTCGGGCGGTCGAATCCCAACACGAAGCTTTCCACTTCGCCGCCGAACAGGCGCTCGGCGATGTCTTCGCGGGTCACGGCGTCGGCGGTTGCGGTCAGGGCGACGATCGGGATGCCGGGGAAGAGTTGCCGGAGTCGGCAGAGTTCCTCGTACTCGGGTCGGAACGAAGGGCCCCACTGCGAGATGCAATGCGCCTCGTCGATGGCGAACAGCCGGACCGGCAGGCGGCCCAGCGCCGCGAGCATCCGCTCGGTCATCAGCCGTTCGGGCGCCATGTAGAGGATCCGGGTCCTGCCCTCCGCCACCCGGTTCCATGCGGCGATGTTGTCGGCCCGGGGTGCGGAGGAATTGATGCTGTCCGCCGCCACCCCTGCCAGCCGCAGGGCGGCGACCTGGTCCTGCATCAGGGCGATCAGCGGGGACACGACGACAGTGAGGCCGTCGAGGACCAGGGCGGGGATCTGGAAGCACAGGGACTTGCCCGAGCCGGTGGGCATCACGGTAAGCGCGTTGCGGCCTGTGAGCAGGGCTTCGATGGCGGCTTGCTGCCCGGGGCGGAACGACTCGAACCCGAAGGTTTCCCGGAGCGTGTGCCGGATATCGGTTGCAGAGGTGGGGGGCATTTCAGTCGGCATGGGGGCAGGGCGGGTCGGTGCGGATGGGTTCTGCGGGCGTCGAATGGAAGGGCCGTCCAAATGTCATCAGGATAGAGGCATTCATGGTCTCGGTGATGCTTGGGATCGGTTTTCGCTGTGGGCGCGGGATTGTAGCCGATGCGGGCGGGCGGGATATTGGCGGACGAAGGCGGGCGGAAACCGGCTTCTCCTGGGTGCTTGCCTTTGCCTATGGGGGAGCTGGACGCGGGCAGGGCCGCAGGGCATCAACGGCTCATGGATACGGCATGGCGAGGCCGTTTTTTCGGAATTGATCCGGGACAATCTTCGCGGCCGATGTTCCGCGTTGCCCGCATCAAGGTGCAATGCGACCGAACGGGTCCATCGTGTGGAGGGGCAAATATGACAGGCCCGATAATAGAAGAAAACATCAACACCGGCCCATTTGCGCGGAGGGACACCAGACATGAGATTCACCAAGACCGACTTCATTCAATATCTAAACTGCCCGAAGTCTCTTTGGCTTCTCAAAAAGGATCCGGAGAATTATCCCCATGGTGAATTCTCGGCCCTGATGGAGAAACTTACGCGCGAAGGCGATGAGGTCGAGCGGTACGTGGAGCGGTTCTTCGAGAATGGCGGCCGTCGCACGGTTGATTTCCAGAGGGTCTTTGAAACAGAGGAGGGCCTGTACGCCCGGGCGGACGCCGTGGAGCAGACGGGCGGCGGCGAGACGATTCTGTATGAGGTCAAGTCCTCAACCCGCATCAAGCCCGAACATTACAAGGACGTCTGCTTCCAGAAAATCTGTGCTGAGCGCGCCGGGCAGAACATAGATCGCGTGTTTCTGGTGCACCTGAACGGGGAGTATGTGCGGGAGGGGACCGTCGACCCGGAAGCCTTGCTCGTATTCGAGGAGGTCTCCGACCAGGTTGAAAGCATGGCGGCGGAAACCCGCACGGAGATTGATGCCGCCCTCGCTTTTCTCGCAAATGAGATGGGTCGGGATGGATGCGCCTGTCTCGAAAAATCGCGCGGCCATCACTGTGACACGTTTGCGTTGCTCAACCTCGATCTTCCCTCGCCGTCAATCTACAATCTCCCGAGGCTAGGCAGGAAAAAGCGCCTGGACTTGCTGTCCAAGGGCATTTTCGATCTTGACGCCATCGCCGACGATTATCCGCTGTCGGAGAACCAGCGCCTGGTCGTTGAGGCGGCCAAGCGGGGGGAACCTCAAATCAATGAGGCGGCCATCAGGGAGTTCCTGTCCGCGCTGACCTTCCCGTTGCATTTTCTCGATTACGAGACCTTTGCCTCTGCCGTACCGCGGCTCAACGGGGCCAGTCCGCACAAACAGTTCCCGGTTCAGTATTCCCTGCATATTCTGGAACCCGACGGCAGTTTCACCCATCGGGAATATCTGGAACGCGAGGCGCGCATGCCGCTTCGTCTCATCGAGCGGATGCAGGCCGACATCGGGCCGGTGGGCAGCATCCTCTCCTGGCATGCGTCGTTCGAGAAGATGTGCAACCGGGGAATGGGAAGGGCATTCCCGGACAAGGCGGCATTCCTGAATGATCTGAACGACCGGATGGTAGACTTGGAGGACGTGTTCAAGGCCGATTACGTCGATGCGCGGTTTGAAGGTTCGACCTCCGTCAAGAACGTGCTCCCGGTTGTCTGCCCTGGACTCGGTTATGGCGACCTTGACGTTCAGGACGGGGCTTCGGCGATGGCAGAATGGGAGCGCATGATTGACGCGGAGCCCGAAGAGGCGGAACGTATCGCGCAAGCGCTCTTGAGTTATTGTGAACGCGATACCTTGGCACTGGTGGAAATCTATCGCTTCCTTGCCAGAATATAGGCCCTTTCGGGTTTCCATTCTGGCCGGGGCGGCAATTGAATTCGAGGGAATTGCGGTGTAAAACAGGTTGTAAGGAGGACGGGGCGGAACTTCACTGGGGCGTGGCGGGCGTCTCCGCGCTTCGGAGGCACTCATGAATCCGCCATTTTGTTTCCATGCATCACTCACCGCCGCTTGGCGGGCCATCCCACATTCATCAGCGACTCAGCGTGCGAAGGGGCCGGGGACATGTTAAACTCCAAATCACTCCCATGCCCTTCGAACAGGGAAGTGACGAGGGATTTCTGCCAATTCAAGGCCGGAATAAATTAAGGCTGCCCGGCTAGGATACGGATCATCATGGATACCATAACGATTCAGATTATTTCGTTCCAGATGATCTTGCTGGTAATCTTGGGATTTCTGTGGAATCTCCATCGCGACGTGGCTGGCTTGCGCGAGCGCATGGCCCGGGTGGAAGGTTTGCTGGAAGGCTTTGTTGCTCGCCAGCCTCAGCCGCAATGAAACGGTAAAAACTCTAAAGACTGCATTAAGCTTGGTCGCAATGCCCTATTTAAAGAAATGAGGGAACAAATGGTAAGAGCACCGCGGTGGTGGGCTGTTGCCCTGATGTTAGTATGCGGGAGTGTACTTGCAGAGTGGGAATGCGACGGAGAATCTGTTGGCTTACAGATTGAAATTATTGATAACCTGCAAGGAAATATCTACGCCGAATTGGCTGAGATTGGAAGTGACTATCCGGTCAATATTGACCGAGTGGAAAGGCTGTTGTCTCTTTTAGAAACATTGCAGGGAGAAAAGGGTAAATTAATCATTGCCGAGAACCTTTGCCCTGAGAAAAGCTAAGGACTAAGTCGCTTGACATTTCCGTATAATTCCTGTCACAGAAACTAGTAGTAATGATGCAGAAAAAGTGAGCAGGTCTTTACAATGAATCGCACAGCAATTATTTTGTCCGCTTTGTTTGCTAGTCAAGTTGTAGCGCATTCGACCGAAACACTGAAAATGGACGCTTTTGATACGGCTTCTGCACTTATGTCGCATGGCGTGGATGGAGATTGTTTCAATCCATCTTTGCTTCGAGACTTGTCACTTGAATCAGGCCAACCTCTTATGAATCCAGACTTAAGTGAGTGGAAATACACTAGCTGTGTCGAATCCTTTGCAATAGTAATCAAGATTCATAAGCTTCCGTTCTCTTTGCGCGAACTCATCAAGTGGGAATGAACTGCTTGCCGTTCATCGGATATCAGCCTCGTTGTATTCTTGCTCTGGACCTCCCGCAACTTATCCCTTAGACCGTGTCGGACATTTTTCCGATGGAGAAGATCCGCAACTTCTCCATCATCGCGCATATAGACCACGGCAAGTCCACGCTGGCGGACCGCTTCATTGAGTTGTGCGGTGCACTGAGCGACCGCGAGATGAGCGACCAGGTTCTGGACAACATGGACCTGGAACGGGAGCGCGGCATCACCATCAAGGCGCGCAGCGTGACTCTGCACTACCAGGCGCAGGACGGCGAGACCTATCGCCTGAACCTGATCGACACGCCCGGGCATGTGGATTTCTCTTATGAAGTCTCAAGGTCGCTTGCGGCCTGCGAGGGCGGGCTATTGGTGGTGGACGCGTCGCAGGGGGTCGAGGCGCAGACCGTGGCCAACTGCTACAACGCGACCGAGCAGGACCTGGTGATCTTGCCGGTGCTGAACAAGATGGACCTGCCGCAGGCGGACCCGGTGCGGGCCTGCGAGGAAATCGAGGACATCATCGGGCTGGATGCGACGGATGCGGTGCAGATCAGCGCGAAGACCGGGCTGAACGTGACGGAAGTGCTGGAGCGGGTGGTGCGCGACGTGCCGCCGCCGGACGGGGATCCGGAGGGGCCGCTGAAGGCGCTGATCGTCGATTCCTGGTTCGACAGTCATGTCGGCGTGGTGTCGCTGGTGAGGGTGTTTTCGGGGAGACTGAAGAAAGGCGACAAGATCCGGGTGATGTCGACCGGGCAGACGCGGCGCGTGGATTCCGTGGGGTGGTACGCCCCGAATCCGGAAAACAGCGAAGAGCTGGGCTGCGGGCAGGTTGGGTTCGTGATGGCGGGCATCCGTGACATCGAGGGCGCGCCGGTGGGGGATACGCTGACGCTTGCTAGCAGAGGGGCCGAAGAGGCGCTGCCGGGATTCCGGGAAGTGCAGCCGAAGGTGTTCGCCGGGCTGTTCCCGGTGGATGCCGATGATTACGAACAATTGAGGGATGCGCTGGCGAAACTGAGGCTGAACGATGCCTCGTTCAGCCATGAACCGGAGACTTCCAAGGCGCTGGGGTTCGGGTTTCGATGCGGGTTCTTGGGGTTATTGCACATGGAGATCGTGCAGGAGCGGCTGGAGCGGGAATATCGGCTGAATCTGATTTCCACGGCGCCGACGGTGGCCTGCCAGGTGGGGCTGAATTCGGGGGAGACGCTGGAGACCGGTAATCCCAGCCTGCTGCCGGAGCCGCACGAGATCGAGGAGATCCGCGAGCCTTATATCGAGGCGCACATCCTGGTGCCGCAGGAGCATGTCGGTGCGGTGATTACGCTGTGCGAGGAGCGGCGCGGGCGGCAGAAGCGCCTGCAGTACTCGCGCAACCAGGTCAACCTGGAATACATGCTGCCGCTGTCCGAGACGGTGACGGACTTCTACGACAAGCTGAAATCGGTCAGCCGCGGCTATGCGTCGTTCGACTACCAGCTGTCGCATTTCGAGGCGGCGCCGCTGGTGAAACTGGACCTGCTGATCAACGGGGAACGCGTGGACGCGCTGTCGGTCATAGTGCATCAGAGCCGGGCGATGTCGCTCGGGCGGGACCTGACGGTGCGGATGAAGGATTTGATACCGAGGCAGATGTTCGACGTCGCAATCCAGGCGGCGATCGGCTCGCGCATCATTTCGCGCACCACCACGAAGGCGTTGCGCAAGAACGTGACGGCAAAATGCTATGGTGGGGACGTGACCCGCAAGCGCAAGTTGCTGGAGAAGCAGAAGGCCGGGAAGAAGCGTATGAAGCGGGTCGGCAACGTGGATATTCCTCAGGAGGCATTCATGGCGATCCTGAAACTGGAGCCGTGAGACGGGTCTGGGTCATTCTTGTCCTGATGCTGCTGGCCTCGCCGGCCGCGGCCCAGGTTCTTACCGTTACATTGTTGGGCACCGGCACGCCGAGGCCGGACATCGAGCATTTCAGCCAGGCGATTCTGGTTGAGGCGGGCGACACCAAGCTGCTGTTCGACGCCGGGCGCGGGGCCGCGATGCGACTGCACCAGATCGGGGTTTCAAGCGACCAGCTGGACCGGATATTCCTGACGCACCTGCACTACGACCACATCGTGGGGCTGGACGATGTCTGGTTGACGGCCCGTCTGTGGCAACGCGCGGAGCCGTTGGAGGTGCATGGGCCGACAGGGACCAAGGATTTTGTGGACCACATACGTCAGGCGTATGAGGCGGATCATCATGTACGGCGCCGACAGAGCGGGTTGGCGATGGATCTGGGGAATCTCTGGGCGGTGGAGATAGAGCCGGGCGTGGTGTACCTGGACGGGGGCCTGAAGGTGACCGCGTTCACGGTGGATCACGGAGAGGTCAAGCCGGCGTTCGGGTACCGGGTGGATTACGGCAAGCGCAGCGTGGTGATGTCCGGGGATACGACTTACGAGTCGAACCTGGTCAAGTGGGGGAAAGGAGCCGATGTGGTGATTCACGAAGTGATGATGACGAGCAAGGGCCTCTTGGAGAGGAATCCTCGCCTGCAGAAGGTGCAGAAATACCATTCAAGCCCGAAGCAGGTCGGGCAGATATTGGCTCAGGTCCGACCGAGGCTGGGCATCCTAGTGCACATGCTTAAATTCGGAGTAACCGAGACGCAGGTGCTGGAGGAACTGGGCAAGCACTACAAGGGGGATGTGAAAGTGGGGGAGGATTTGATGGCGGTGGATATTGGGGATTCGGTGTATGTGTATCGACGACGGTGATCGAATACAGAATATGTGGAGAGGGTGAAGAGGCTATCCCTTGAAAATGTTGTCCCTATGATATTGGAGGAATCGGTGGTGGGGGTACAGCGTAGACGCTTCTGGCAACTGAATTTGTGGGTGAATCATCTTTACTATAGTATCCGACACTAGCCCATCAGCAATGAGTATGGAGTAATCATCATCTATAGATATTAGGCCTCGATCAAGCATCCAATGAACCGTTCCGCTTAAAGCAATGCCATTTCGCACAGAATCCGGCCCATTTTGGGAAACAGGCTGGATATGGGCTGCCTGGACTTCCGGTCGCCCTCCACCATTGATGAGCTTTATTCCTGTTACAGCGCAGGTTTTGTTGTATGCCTCCTTAACTTGTTTCGAAAATGCAGCCTTTCTAAAAGGTCTGGTGACCAGTTGCTGGATGAGTGGACGCTCATGTACTTCTAGTTCCTCAGGAGGCAATAATTCCGCCTGTTTGCGTATATCGGCAATCAGGCTGCTGAAGCCCGAACGAAGAATGTCAATGTATTCTTGCTCTTTAATTTTTCGGACAGATTGCCCACTAACCCCGCGATTAGTTTTTCCATCGGCTCGCCGCAGGTTCGATTCATAGTAGTAGTTGCCTTCTTTGAAAGGAACTGCACGGTCAAATTGCAGATAGTTGGACACATAAGCGTAAAAATGGTCAGACCGGTGAGGGTCTGGTTCAATTGATACAACTCGAGCTGTTGCAAAGTAGGCGAGGCGTCCATCTCTCTTTGTCCCATCTACATTTGTACGCCAGGGTTCATAATAAATCACCCAATCATTGACAGTTTCTTGGGCAACTCGAAGGTATCTTTTGGGGAAGTGATAGCAGACTTCAGGCAGGTCATCGTAGATTGACTCTGGTCTCACAATAAATATAGCTTTTGCCATGTTGTGTGGTAGCTGACTTTACGACAACATTCTATCTGATCTCTCCTGAAGTTTTTTTAATTCTGCGTCAAATGGATTGAGTTCCATAAGAAGGCGACAAGGAATTTATGGCTACGGAACATCGGCATGATTTCAACATCTGATATTGAAGCTGGCGCAGAACACGAAGCACTAGGTTCAAAAGCATACTAAGTTTGCGGAAGGAATACTTGATTTAATGTTTTGAAGGCTGTGTGTTCACTACTATGTGTATTTGGAATTGTGATTCTAGTCAGTTGCTGAGGAAAGAAACTTCTGAATGGTTTTGGCCACGGTATCAAGATCACGAAGGTTACATTCCCAGATCGTGAGTACACGCCAACCCGACTCCTTTAATGCTGTAACCTGCATTCGGTCTCGTTCTCGAGTTCGCGCAAGTTTGGGCTGCCAATAAGACAGGTTTGATTTTGGTAGCCTTGCGATTGGGCATTTGGCGTCTGGATGCCAATGCCAAAAACATCCGTTGATAAAAATTACTGAACGATATTTGGGCAGAACAAGATCAGGGGTGCCTGGCAAATCCCGTCGGTGTAATCGGAATCGGTAGCCCATTTGGTGTACCAAAGATCGGACAGTTGCTTCAGGGCGCATTCCTTTTGAGCGAATCAGCGACATTCGGTAAGACCGTTCGGCCGGTGTCATGGTGTCAACCATCGTACTTATGCATCTTGTGTAAAAAAATTAACATCACAATTCTCTCAATCAATTGAATCCTCCACAAGTCAGGTTTTGGCGCAGCGAAGCATCGCGTACCCAATTTTGGTAAAGCTGAGTCGGAGTGTTAAACTCGCGTGCAAATTCACTTGCTGGATTTCTATGACGTGTTATGGCTAGCAGGCCCATTGTGGTGTGAACCCTCACCAGAGTTATGCAGGGTTCATAAAAATATAGCCTTTTATCAATTACATACACTCTAGTTTTTCACCATTAAGATCATGCAGCTACTTGATTCGCTAGATTAACCTAGACATGGGACTCTAAACGATGAATAGTACGCAGACGGGTGGCACCATTCCCATTAATGAACAGCCGAAGTTCGTCGATTTATTTGCAGGTTGTGGCGGGTTGTCGTTGGGATTGTCAAAAGCTGGATGGAGAGGATTTTTTTCTATCGAAAAATCTCCAGACGCATTTTCAACTTTTAAGCGGAATTTTTGCGCGGGCCGGACAAATTATGAGTTTGTTTGGCCAAAGTGGTTGCCCTGTCAGGCTATGAGCACTAAAGATCTTTTGGACGTGTATCAGGAAAACCTACTAGGACTACGTGGCACCATTGACTTAATTGCAGGAGGTCCTCCTTGCCAAGGGTTTTCTTTTGCGGGAATGCGCGACCCCAATGACTCCCGAAATAGATTAACTGAAGAGTATATAGAAATTGTAAATTTAATCCGGCCCAAATATCTCCTGCTTGAAAATGTTAGAGGCTTCCAGCATGCCTTCCCTGAAGAGCGTGAAGCATATTCAGATAAAGTTATTTCCGAGTTAAACGGAGGCAACGAATTTGGGTACGCGGTATTCTCAAAAATCCTAAATGCCGCGGATTTTGGGGTGCCCCAGCCACGTGAGCGTTTCATAATGATTGCGGTGCGAAAAGATGTCGATTTGTCTATCAATAATCCGATTGGGCAAATTGAAGAGAACTTGCCCACGTTCCTAAAAGTGCGGGGGATTGGCGATAATTTGACCACTGTTCGTGATGCAATTGGAGATTTGGAGATTCGTAAGCAGAAACTGAGGAACTATGATGCCAATGGACGATTCAAGAAGATTACCTACACAGGTCGCCGCAGGCTTACTTCATTTCAAAAACTAATGCGAGAAGGAGTCGAGCGCTGTTATGAACCTAATAGTTTGCGCTTGCCCAACCATAGCTTAGAGGTAGCAGATAGATTCCAAAGGATTCTTCACGAATGTCCGCGTGGTGTCTCCCTTTCAAAAAAGAATCGCGAAAAACATGGATTAAAAAAACAATGTTTTACCCCTCTTCACCCCACCAAATTAGCTAGAACTGTTACGACTTTACCTGATGACATGATTCATTATCGTGAGCCTAGGGTCCTCACTGTTCGCGAAAGTGCGAGACTTCAAACTTTTCCTGATTGGTTTGAATTTGGTGGGAAATATACAACTGGCGGGCACCGTAGAAGATATGAATGCCCACGTTATAGTCAGGTTGGAAATGCAGTCCCTCCGCTTATGGCAGAAGCCATCGGGGAAACACTAATAGAGATTTCGAGCGTATGACGTCCGTACAGAAACTCAGCTTTAATGCCCATGCCCGCCTTAAGGATATTGTTGGTAGCGGGCTTATTATGAGTGACAATATCGCGATTATCGAACTAATCAAAAATTCAAAAGATGCAAATTCTCCATCGGTAAGGATTGAATTTACAAATTCTGGTGAGTCCAATGAAGAAACAGAGCTGAGGATTTCGGATCGTGGGCACGGCATGTCCATGGATGATATTCAGAACAAGTGGCTGAATATTGCGTATTCTGACAAGAGATATCGCCAACCAAAGCAAGGAGCATATGCTGGCAACAAGGGGATTGGAAGATTTTCCTGCGATAGGCTAGGTTTAGAACTTACCGTGTTCACAAAAAAAAGAGGGGGAGCGTATATTAAATTGGATATAAATTGGCAGGATTTTGAAGTCGATGAGTATGACAAAAGCATTAATACAATCGATATCACTGCCACGACATTTTCAGATGAAGAGTTTTCAGAGCAGACCGGAGAGAAGCCATTTAAAAATGGGACCATACTTGCAATACGCCATTTGCGACGATACTGGGACGAAGATGGCCTTAAATCACTTCGACGTGAGTTAGAAAGGTTTATCGTCGACCCAGATAACAAGTTTTCTGTGGCGTTTCTCCACAAGGGATATCCAAGGGACCATGAAATCAATGCACCGATTGAAAATAAAATCTTTCAAGAACTGGACTTCAGGGCAACTTCAATTCAGGCCGAGACTGTCAAACGAGGCACAGAGATTCACTTTGAGTTGCGACATGATGGGGATTTTGTTTTCCGCAGTGTTGAAAAAAACCCGTATTCAAAGCTACAGGATATTCGATTGAACTTGTTTTTTCTGAATCAACCTGCCAAAGCATATTTTAAAAGGAAAACCGGTTACAGGTCGGTGAATTATGGTTCGGTGTTTCTTTTCCTTAACGGCTTTCGAGTATTTCCATATGGCTCTTTTGGTGATGATTGGCTGGGTGTCCAGAAGAGGCAAGCGCAAGGCACGCGACGTTTTTTTGCAACTCGCGATCTAGTTGGATTTATCCAAGTGATTGACACGGAAGGTGAATTCAGCCCGGTGTCTAGCAGGGAGGGGCTAGTGAGAAATGTAGCCTTTGAACAGCTTTCTTCGCCTGAGAAATCAGTCAACAGTGCAATAGATGACGAGCAGCTTTATGGCTTTTTCCATAAGGCGATGCGTAAGCTGGAAAAATTTGTGGTGGAAGGCCTGGACTGGGACCGGATTGATCGGTCTATTGGGGATGATAACGAAGAGGAATTATTAGCGGGAAACTACAAATTCTTAAAAAGTGAAAAACCTGTTTTTGAAATGATTGATTCAATCATCAGAATACGGTCACCGCAAGATCACATCGAAGATGTCGAAGTAAACCTCAGGTATTTGAGTGAATTGGCACAGCAGGAAAAGCGAGAATATGCTGTGTTTATTGAAAATCTTGAAAATAAATTTGATGGCACTCCTATCAAGAAATTGAAACCAACAGAGAGGCGCGATTTGTCCAAATTTATCAGTAGGCAAGCAAAAGAATTAAAGCAGAAAAATAAGACTAATATAAAGCTTGAAAGAAAAACCCAAAAGACAAGCCAAGCCCTTAAAGCTGAAGAAAGACGGAGAATTTTTGCCGAATTTGAAGCTACCGCAGACCAAACTCGCATTATTCAACTACATCATCAAGTAGCGCTGGTCGCAGGCGCACTCCATAAACGCATGAGCCGGGCTTTTCGGGAATATCGGAGGAATTCAAGGTCTTTCACTAAAGAAAAAGTTTTGGAATTTTTCGAAGTGGCCATTTTTGATATAAAGAAAATAATAAGTGTTTCAAAACTTGCATCGAAAGCAGATTTTGATATTTCGACAAATCGAGTGCGTGAAGACCTAGTTCAATTTATCAAAGAATACCTTGAAAGTTTCAAAGACATTAGTCATGGTTGGGGCATCGAAATAACTTTTTCTAATCAGCATGCGGTTAAGCTTGAGAAACTATTCCGGCCAATCGAAATTACAATGTTGATTGATAACCTAGTCGACAATGCGGGGAAAGCAGGGGCAAAGTTATTAGAGATCAATGTGTTTTTGGAGGATAAGGCAGTAGTGTTGCAGTTTGACGATAATGGCCGCGGTCTTACGGATCGGTTTCCATCATCCAAGCTTTTTGAAAAAGGCATCACCACGACTTCTGGATCAGGAATTGGCTTAAGCCACGCAAAACAGATCGTCGAGGAGCTAAGAGGAAAGATTGAAATTTTTGAGTGCCGCCCAGGCGCTAGAGTTAGAGTGGAGTTCAATAAATGAAAACATCCTACAAAATTCTATGGGTCGATGACGAAGAAAGATATGTTAATGACTGGCGGCACGAAGTAGAAGATCTTCTTGAAGAATATGGGATTCATGCAGAGATATACGTTGCGCAGACACCGGGAGACGAGGAGGCGACATCAATTCAGCAGGAAATCGAGAGTTATTTAGTCGTCCCTGAAGTATTCATAACAGGTTGATTTTATTGACATAAAGACAAGTTTTTGGTAGAATCGGTTGCAAGAAAACGACGGCTTTTTGCCGATTCCCTGCAAACCATGATGCCGAAA
>LXNI01001186.1_pt1 | contig 24317 bp, 20 predicted proteins | sample 809091 | NCBI WGS metagenome assembly LXNI01 (sample SAMN04870527, study PRJNA318959) | sponge metagenome | biome: 01000161; feature: marine sponge reef; material: water | host: Sarcotragus foetidus | place: Greece: Milos, Mediterranean Sea | collected 2013-05-29 | depth 5-7 m | reverse complement strand
CGGAGTGCGAGGGGGTGGTCGCCTTCGTGGCCGAGCACTTCGCGGAGACGACGAGCATCACCAGTTGCCAGCAGCAGGCGGCGGGCTCCATGCGCGGCCTGCTCGTGCACCGCGAGGAGGCAGGCCACTTCCAGAGCGAGTGGTCGGAGGCGGACGGCATCACGAGGCTCAACTGGACTGTCACCGTCACACACCCCTCCGAGGGCGGGCAGTGCGTTTTGGTCAGGCACTGGCTGGCAGAGCACACAGGCCTCGCACCGGGAACATGCCAGTTCGCCGAGGGGAACGTGCGGTGGGACGACGGTGGCCCGTTCCTAGAATGGGTCGTGCGGGGAATCCTGAACGATAGCAGCGCCGGCGTAACGAACGCGAGGCCATTTGAGGCCTGGGTGAACGACGGAGAGGCGAGGCCGTTCGTCTTCAAGGTGCACGCGCCGGCCGAGTGGGAGTACCCCCCCGCCGAGTAGGGGCAGCATTGCGGCGGAGGGCCTGAACGAAGGAACGCACCCGGGTGGGTGCGTTCCGAAGAGCCGCTGGGGTGGAGGGTACCCCGGCAACGCGGACGATAGGCAGGCTTCGTTAAGCGTTCGCGAACGCCGGGGGCGGGCGACGTAGACTAGCCGCCGCGAGTCCAGCACCGAGGTTTCCGCATGTCCGCCTACGACGACATTCATGCCCGCTCCCTGTCCGACCCCGAAGCGTTCTGGGCCGAGGCGGCCGAGGGCATCCACTGGGAGCGTCGCTGGGAGCGCGTGCTGGACGACTCGCGCGCGCCCTTCTACCGCTGGTTCCCGGGGGCGGTCACAAACACCTGCTACAACGCCCTCGACCGGCACGTGGAGGGCGGGCGCGCCGACCAGCTCGCGCTCATCTACGACAGTCCGATCACGGGCGTCATCGAGCGATTCACGTACCGCGAGCTGCGCGATCGGGTGGCGCGCGTCGCGGGGGTGCTGGCGGAGGCGGGAGTTGGGAAGGGCGACCGCGTGCTGGTCTACCTGCCGATGGTGCCGGAGGCGGTCATCGCGATGCTGGCGTGCGCGCGGCTGGGGGCCGTGCACTCGGTGGTGTTCGGGGGGTTCGCGGCGAGCGAGCTGGCCGTGCGCATCGACGACGCCACGCCGAAGGTCGTGCTCTCCGCCTCGTGCGGGATCGAGCCGGGACGGATCGTGGCGTACAAGCCCCTGCTCGACGAAGCCATCGACATCGCCACGCACAAGCCGGCGCGCTGCGTGATCCTGCAGCGCCCGCAGCTGGAGGCGGAGCTGGTGGCGGGGCGGGACCTGGACTGGGAGGAGGCGGAGGCATCGGCCGAGCCGCATCCCTGCGTCTGGGTGGAGGCGACGGACCCGCTCTACATCCTCTACACGTCGGGGACGACGGGGCAGCCGAAGGGGATCGTGCGGGACAACGGCGGGCACCTGGTGGCGCTCAACTGGAGCATGCGCAACGTCTACGGGGTCGAACCGGGCGAGGTGTACTGGGCCGCTTCGGACGTGGGCTGGGTGGTGGGCCACTCCTACATCGTGTACGCACCGCTGATCCACGGGAACACGACCGTGCTGTTCGAGGGCAAGCCGGTGGGGACGCCCGATGCCGCGGTCTACTGGCGCGTCATCGCCGAGCACGACGTGAAGGTGCTGTTCACGGCGCCGACAGCGTTCCGCGCGATCAAGCGCGAGGACCCCAACGGGGAGCTCATCCAGCCAGAACAGATCGCGGGGCTGCGGGCGCTCTTCCTGGCGGGAGAGCGCGCCGATCCGGACACGGTGCAGTGGGCGGAGGCGCAGCTCGGCGTGCCCGTCATCGACCACTGGTGGCAGACGGAGACGGGCTGGCCGATGTGCGCCAACCCGGCGGGCATCGAGCTGATGCCGGTGAAACACGGATCGCCGACGAAGGCGGTGCCAGGGTGGGACATTCGCGTGCTGGACGAGGCGCAGCGCGAGGTCGCACCCGGGGACATCGGGGCGCTCGTCGCCAAGCTTCCCCTGCCGCCCGGCAGCCTGCCCACGCTCTGGCAGGCGGAGGAGCGCTACCGCGAGGCGTATCTCGAGGAGTTTCCCGGCTACTACAAGACCGGGGACGCCGGATACATCGACGAGGACGGCTACGTGTACGTGATGACGCGCACGGACGATGTCATCAACGTGGCCGGGCACCGGCTCTCGACCGGGCAGATGGAGGAGGTGCTGGCCGCCCACCCGGACGTAGCCGAGTGCGCGGTCGTAGGCGTTGCCGACGACCTGAAGGGGCAGACGCCGCTGGGTCTGCTGGTGCTGAACGCGGGAGTCGAGCGTGAGCACGCGGCCATCGAAGGGGAGGCGGTGCGGTTGGTGCGGGAGCAGATCGGGCCGGTCGCCTCGTTCAAGACGGCGATCGTCGTTGGCCGCCTGCCGAAGACGCGCTCGGGCAAGATCCTGCGGGGCACGGTGCAGAAGATGGCCGACAGCGAGGAGTACGGCACGCCTCCAACGATCGACGACCCCGCCATTCTGCCGGAGATCGCCGAAGCTCTCCGCTCCGCTGGATACGCCGGCGGCTGACCTCTTTTCGCGAAAGTTTCTTAACCCTTAACCGACTCCGCTTGACCCCCGTCCACCTTTGCCAAAGGGTGGGAGGTGGAAGGCGCCCCCGATCGGGGAGGGTGGTCATGGCTCGCGGAAGTTCGAAGTACCTTGAGGACTCGATCACCGCGCGAGTCGCACGGCTCAGCGCGCGTTACCGCTGGTACGTCATCGGTGTCTGGCTGGCGGTCGTCGTTGTAGCGGGCAGCCTCGCCTTCGACATCGGCGACGTGCTCACGACCGACGACTCGGTCGCCTCCAGCGCCGAATCGGAGCGCGCAACAACGCTGCTCGAAGAGCGGCTCCGGGGTCCCGAAGCCCCGCAGGAGTTCGTGGTCCTACGGGCGAGCGTTGGCACCGTCGACGATGGCGCCTTCGAGGCGCTCACGGGCGAGTTGCTGGGGCGCATCCGGACACTTGAGGGAAGCGTCGCGGGGGCGACGAGCTACTACGAGACGGGGATCGAGAGCCTCGTCTCCGCCGATCGCCGGACGACGCTGATCCCGGTCACACTTACCGGGGAGAGCGGGGAGGCGGAGGAGACCTCGGGGCCGCTGGTCTCGCTGGTGGAGGACTTTGAGGCGCCGGCTGGCTTTGAGGTGCTGGTCTCGGGACAGGGCAGCATCGGGCGCACGTTCACGGAAACCTCGGAGCGCGACCTGCAGCGCGGCGAGGGAATCGGCGTGCCGATCGCATTGCTCATCCTGATCGCCGTCTTCGGCGCGGCCGTCGCGGCCGGCATTCCCCTGATCATCGCGATCATCGCGATCGTGACGGCCCTCGGGGTGGCGTTCGTGGTGGGACAGGGTTTCCAGCTCTCCTTCTTCGTGGTGAACATGATCACGGCCATCGGCCTGGCCGTCGGGATCGACTACTCGCTCTTCATCGTGCAGCGCTTCCGCGAGGAACGGCTGCGCGGCTTCACCATCGACGAGGCAGTGGTGCGCGCCGGTGCGACGGCCAACCGGGCCGTGCTTTTCTCGGGCGGGGCCGTCGTCATCGGCCTGATGGGACTGCTGCTCGTCCCCAGCAACATCTACCAGAGCCTTGGGCTGGGGGCGATCTCCGTGGCGGTGGTGGCGGTGCTGGCCGCGCTCACGCTGCTGCCGGCGCTCCTGAGCGTACTCGGCGACCGCATCAACGCACTGCGGATCCCCTTCCTGCCGCGCATGCGCCTGCACGAGGGCGGCGGCGCGAGCGCATGGTCCTTCATCGTACGGATGGTGATGCGCCAGCCGGTCATCAGCCTGGTGGTGTCGGCAGGGCTGCTGATCGCGGCCACGGTGCCGGCCTTCACGCTGCAATCGGGCATGGCGGGGGTTTCGACGCTGCCGGCTGCGAACGAGCAGCGGCGGGCGTTCGAGATCCTGCAGGAGGACTTCAGCGCGGGGCTGGGGTCGCCCGTCGAGGTCGTCGTTGACACGCCCGATGTCTCCTCGCCGGGCATCACGGTGGCGATCACGAACCTGACGGCGCTCCTCAAGGCCGACACCGCATTCGGCGGCGCCGTGGTGAGCGTCAACGAAGCGGGCGACCTGGCTCTCATCTCCGCCCTGCTGACACTGGATCCCGCTAGCCCGGAGGCGCACGACGCCGTGCGCCGCGTGCGCAACTACTACATCCCCGCGGCCTTCGCCGCGACGGAGGCAAACGTCCTCGTGACCGGTCCCACGGCCGGGGAGGTCGATCTGATCGACGCGATCACGCTCTACACGCCAATCGTGTTCTCGGTCGTCCTGGGGCTGAGCTTCATCCTGCTGCTGCTCGTCTTCCGCTCCATTGTGGTGCCGGTGAAGGCGATCATCATGAACCTGCTCTCCGTGGGGGCGGCCTACGGGCTGCTCGTGCTCGTGTTCCAGCACGGCATCGGGAACGAATGGCTGGGCTTCCAGCAGACGGGCACGATCGAGGCCTGGCTGCCGCTCTTCCTGTTCGCGGTCATGTTCGGGCTCTCGATGGACTACCACGTGTTCCTGCTGAGCCGCATCCGCGAGCGCTACGGCCTGACGGGCAGCAACCGGGAGTCGGTGGCGTTCGGCGTGCGCTCGACGGGCAGCATCATCACGGGCGCGGCGTTGATCATGGTGGCGGTATTCGCGGGGGTGGCGCTGGGCGACCTCGTACCGCTCCAGCAGGCGGGCTTCGGCCTGGGCGTGGCCGTCATCATCGACGCGACCATCATCCGCTCGGTGATCGTGCCGGCGAGCATGGCGGTGCTGGGGTCGGCGAACTGGTACCTGCCGCGCTGGCTCGAGTGGCTCCCGGAGATCCGCATCGAAGGCGACCTCAACCGGGACGGCGAAACCGTCAAGTAGGAGAGCGCCGCGCTCCGCTTCGCTGCGCGCGGCTGAGGGGAGCGCGCGGCTATCGCCGCGCTGAGTGGCCCGGGGCAGACGCGAGTCCGGCGGGACCCACCGACTACCACCCACCGACCACCGGTGTAGGCTGCGGCGACCCAACGCGGGGAGGGTGCGATGGCTGCGGAGCCGTACACGGTTCACCTTTCGGATGAGTTGCTGGAGGACCTGCGAAGGCGGCTGGTGAATGCGCGGCTGCCGCAGGACTTCGCCAATGACGACTGGGGGTACGGGGTCAACGGGGCGTACCTGCGGGAGCTGGTCGACTATTGGATCGAGGAGTACGACTGGCGCGCGGTGGAGCGCGAGATCAACGAGTTTGCGAACTACCGCACGGAGATCCAGGGCGTTCCCATCCACTTCATCCACGAGCGGGGGAAGGGGCCGGACCCGAAGCCGCTCATCCTGTCACATGGGTGGCCCTGGTGCTTCTGGGACTTCCACGAGCTGATCGGGCCGCTGACGGACCCGGCCGCGCACGGCGGCGACGAGCGGGACGCGTTCGACGTGGTGCTGCCGTCGCTGCCGGGATTCGGGTTCTCGGCGCCGCACAGTGTTCCGGGGATCAACTTCTGGCGGACGGCGGATCTGTGGGCGGAGCTGATGGGGGACGTGCTCGGCTACGACCGTTTTCTCGCGCACGGTGGGGACTGGGGGAACCTCGTGAGCGCGCAGCTGGGGCACAAGTACGCGGACCGGGTAGGGGCGATTCACATCACCGGGGCGATCCCGCTGACGGTGCTGGCGGACCCGGGTGGGACCTCCCTGCTCGGGCAGCGCACAACGACTGCGGAGCAGGCGGCGCGCAACCCCGATTTGGTCGAGCCAGGGGTGCTGCGACCGCGTCCGGGGAGCGCCCACGTGGCCGTGCAGCTGAACGAGCCGCAGACGATCTCGTACGCGCTGCACGACTCGCCCGTGGGGCTCTGCGCCTGGATCCTCGACCGGCGTTACTGGTGGAGCGATAACGACCGGGGCGAGCGGGCGGTCGAGCAGGCCTTCTCGAAGGACCACCTGCTGACGCTGATGATGCTGTACTGGGCAACGGGCGCGTTCGTGACCTCGGCGCGCTACTACGCCGAGGTGGCGAAGAACCCGTGGCGTCCCTCGCACGACCGCAGTCCGGTGGTGGAGGCGCCCACGGGCATCACCTTCCTGGCGCAGGACATGACCTCGCAGGGGCGGGGCTGGACGGAGGAGTACTACAACCTCGTCTGGACACGGGCGCGGGACGGGGGAGGGCACTTCGCGGCGCCGGAACGACCGGCGGAGATCGTGGAGGACATCCGGGAGGCGCTGCGCCCGTATCGGTAGGAGAGCGCAGCCCTGCGGGCGGCTGAGTGGAGCGGCGGGCGACTGCCCGCCTGAGGAGAACGCTCGCGGCTGCGCCGCTTCGCTGAGGAGAGCGCCGCCCTGCGGGCGGCTGAGTAGGGGGCGCTGGGCGTCAGGCCATGCGCGACGCAGTGAGGACTGCGCGGTGGGGACCAAGAGCCAACGGCCAGGAAATGGAGCCTTCGGTCGGATTCGAACCGACGACCTACGCATTACGAATGCGTCGCTCTTCCAACTGAGCTACGAAGGCGTGCCTGCGCCTCAATACTAGCTCGCTTCGCCCGGTCGCTCGACTGCGCCGCTACGCTCCGCCCTCGCCCGGGTAGGTGGGCTCGACCGGCGTTGCGGCGGCGACCGCAGCTTCGAGGGCGGCGACGCGCTGTTCGAGCGTGGTGATGCGGTCTTCGAGGCGCGTACGGGTCTGCAGCTCTTCGAAGCGGGCGACCTGGTCGAGGAAGCGCTCCCAACGTCCGGGCTCGGCGCGGATGAGGGCGGGGCAGTTTTTCCCGGACCAGTGGTTGTGCTGGACGATTCCCTCGTAGCCGTGCCCGTCGAGGCGGAGGCTGGCGGTGAGCCAGGCGGCGTTGAGGTCGGCGGCGGCCTCGTCGATGCCCTCGTGCATGCAGATCTCGAGGCCGATGGAGGTGGTGTTGCCGGGGCCACCGGCGCCGTCGCCGGCGTGCCAGCCCTGCTCGCCCCAGTCGAGCGATTGCCAGACCTCGTGGTCGTCGATGGTGGCGTGCCAGGAGTAGGGCGCCTCGCGGGCCATCCAGCGGGCGTGGGCGTGCGCGTCGGCGGTGGGCCGGGGGTTGCCGGTCTGGTGGATGGTGATGAAGGCGGCGAGTCCGCCGGCGAAGGGGCGGTTGGGGCGGTTCTCGGTGCGGGTCAGCAGGAGCTGGTGGAGGGGTGGAGGGGTGAACATGCGGGGCAGGGTGCGAGAAGGACGGCGGACGAGGAATGGGGCCCTGGCACCACGAAGGGGTCAGGCTGAGGGGTCGGGGCTCTCCCGGCCCAGGGCAGCGCCGATGCGTCTCCAGAAGACCGCGGCCATCACACCGATGACGCCCAGGCCGGCCAGGATCAGGGCGTTGCGGGCGATGTTCCCGGCAAATTCGTCGGTGGCTGACCCGACGACATCGAGCAGTTCGTCGACCAGCGCCTCCGACGTGTTGGGGAACTGCGAGTCGGAGTCCGGGGCGGCTTCCTCGCGGATTTCGTCGAACACCGCTTCGGAGGTCGACTGGTACATGGGCCCGAAGAGGACGGCGTTGGCGGCCGCCGAGAGCAGCAGCAGGCCCGCCGCCCAGGCAAGGCGTCCGCGCCAGCTCCTGCCGCCGAGGAACGCCACCAACAGAAGAAGGGCGGCAGCGATGAGAGCCGGGATCCAGGGGCCGGTCCACGCGGAGGAAGCATCGCGGGCCTCGCCCAGCCCTTCCTCCAGTCCATCGGGGGACTCCGCCGACGCCTTCAGGACGTAGCCGTCGGAGAGCGCCAGCCGGGCGTCCTGGATCAGGTCGAAGGCGTCGTCGCCTGCCAGGTCGGCGCGGAGGTCCGCCTCGGTGTAGGTCCAGCCCTCGCCGAAGAAGTCGCGGATGTCGTCGAGGGCCGTGAGGGCGTCCGGGCCGCCGTCACGCTCGAGCGCCTCGCGAAGGTCCTGTTCGGAGTAGGTCACCGTGTCGGGGATGCTGTCCAGGACGGTTTCGTCGATGGAGGAAACGATGGCGGGAGCAGCGACGGCGATGATGTCGGCGGCGGGAACGTCCCACGGGACACAGGAGGGGAGTTCTCGTTGAAGGGCCACCCGCGCGGCCGTGTTTTCGGCCGCCGTCGAGCAGCCGGGCAGGTCGCGGAGGGCGCCCCGCAGCGCCGCGGTGGCGGCGCCAGTCAGGGCATGCCAGACATCCGGCTTGACGGGCGTGAGATCGAACGTCGTCACGAACGCATCGGACTGGGCAGTGACATAGGAGCTCACGTCGGCGGCGAGCGTGCCGACCTGCCCCTCCAGCCAGTCCCCGGCAACGGCATCGCGCAGGGCATCGAGCACCTCAGCGCGGGTGAGCACGACGCCGTAGGGAAGCGTGGTGACCTCGGCGACGCGCTCCCGCGTAACCGGCTCTATGACGTTGGGGTAGGCGACGTCGAAGACGTCAGCCTCGGCGATGATGGCCGCGATTTCGGCGGCGGCTTCCTCCGCCCCGGCCTCGTCAACGCCGATGCGGATTGCGAGTGCGTCGTTGCGACCTACGGCGTAGTCGACGAGTGCGGCGCCGGCGCCCTCTACCTCCCGGGCCGTCCACTCGGGTGTGGCAACGCGGGTGAACACACGAACGAGGCTGCCGCCCTCCCCGCTGCTGGCGCCGCGGAGGATTCCGACCCACCCGGAGTCGTCGGTGTCCGCGGGAAGCCCCTCGTCCACCCACTCGGCGAAGATGGGGGTCAGCTCGCGTTCGAGGAGGCGCCCGTAGGCGCCGGATTCGCGGAGCAGGTCGGTAAGCTCGACCACAAGCGCGTCGAGGTGTGCGGCTGCATCGACGGAGATGGTGACCTCGTCTTCCCTACCCGTGAGGTACGCCATCGCGCCTTCGAGGGCAGGCGCGACGAGCGCTTCGAGGTCCTCGGGCGGGATGGCGCGGCGGATGGCGCCGGCCACCTCTTGCGTGGTCAGGCCCGAGGCAACCAGCGGGTTCTCCGCGAAGTCCTCGCCAAACTCGCCGGGCTGGAGCCGCCACGCATCTTCGAGCAGGGCCAGTGCGAGGTCATCGACGACGAACGTGTAGGCGTCGGCCTGCTCGAGCTGGTCGGAGACGAATCCGGGGCGGGCGACGGTCGCGTTTACCGCGACAGCCATCAAGGTACCGCCAAGTACGAGCAGGAACACGATGCCGAGGAGCACAGCGCCGCCGCGGCGCATCCAGATGAGCACGGGTCCATGGTGGGTGAGGAGGCGTCGGGGCGCCAGCGAGGGGGTGAGTTAGAAGAGGTTGAGAATCGGTTCATCGTGGATGAATCGAATCAGGGCCATCGCGCCAATGGCCAGAAGGGATAACTGTCGGAAAAGGCGCTGAGCCGCTTCGATGTCCCACACCTCCAAGTCATAAGGACGCCTCATGGAATAGATACGAATAACCTCACCCTGGTCTGTACCGTCCCTAAGGTGGGCGGGGCGGGAGTACAACCACGAAATGGGGCTGTTACCTTGGTAACGCAGGACTGGCAGCAACTCAGCGCCTACATGCTCCAACCTGCGGCCCCTTCCTCTTGCAGCAAGCTTTTCGTTCTCGAGATGGATGTGATCTGTGATCTCCGTGTCGAGCGAAAGTGGGATTCTTCGAGGCACGTTCAGGATTGCGTTCAACCCTTCCGGTAGATCCTTTGCGCGGTTCAAGTCGCGGTACATGATGGTCGCCAATCCCGAAATGGCTTGGAGAACGAGGGCACAGAACAGTACCCAGAATGTCACCTGGTCAATAGCGCTGCTCGCGGCTGGCAACAGCAGATGCACCTTGCTGAGGCCCAAGATCAGTAACGCCGGGAAGGGCAGCGCCAGCAGGCAGCAGGACAGGTTCCCATTTCGAAATCTAGGTATCGCCCACAGTGCCGCCCCAAGGCCACTAAGGGCAGCCGTGAGAACAAGGCCGGCGTCCAGCCCGCTCATGCGACTTCCGCCAGGGCGACGGCGGCGGCGCCCAGAAGGCCCGCGTCCTCGCCGAGGGTGCTGGTGCGGACGGGGGTGCTGGAGGCGGGGCCGTAGGCGAGGGAGGCCATGGCCGCGCGGAGGGGGTCGAGGAGGAGGTCGCCCATGCCGAGGAGGCCGCCGGAGAGGGTGACGGCGTCGGGGTTGAGCACGTTCACGATGCTGCCCAGCCCGATGCCGATGGTGTGCCCGCCGTTGCGTATCTCGGCGATGGCGGCGGTCTCGCCCCGACGGGCGGCCTCGGCGAGGTCGCCGGCGGTGGCGGGGTGGCCGGCGGCGATCCCGGCCAGGATGGGGGCCGAGCCGGACTCGACAAGGCGCTGGGCGCGGCGTCCGAAGGCGACGCCCCCGGCGATCGCTTCGAGGCAGCCGCGGGCGCCGCAGCCGCAGGGCGGTCCGGCCGGGTCGAGCACGATGTGGCCGATTTCGCCCGCGAGCCCCTGCGCTCCCCGGTAGAGGCGTCCATCGACCACGAGGCCGCCGCCGATGCCGGTCCCGAGGGTGGCGTGGAGGAGGTGGCGCGTCCCCTTGCCGGCGCCGAAACGGTGCTCGCCGAGGGCGGCGGCGGAGGCGTCGTTCTCGATGGACACGGGGATGCCGAGGCGCTCCGAGAGCGGGTCGGTGAGGGCGAGGTTGCGGAAGGCGGGGATGTTGGGCGAGACCATGACCCTGCCGCCTTCGGCGTCGATGAGGCCGGCGACGGCAAGGGAGGCGGCCACGGGGGGTTGGGCGGCACGGTCGCGGACCTCGACCAGCAGGCCCGAAATGCGCTCCAGGACTTCGTCGGCGGTGGCCTCGGGGGTGCTATCGACTTCGTGGCGGACGAGCACGTCGCCCGTTTCGCTGACGAGGGCGGCGCGCAGGTTCGTCCCGCCGAAGTCGCCGGCGATCACGGTCCGGGGCATGGATCGCACTGTACGCGAGGCCCGGCTTTCGCTGGACAGGTCCGGCGCTCGCCCGCACCCTGCGCGGATGGAGGCGTGGCAGGCGCGGCTGCTGGAGGACGAGCGCTCGGGCGTGCTCGGGACGATCGCGCGCAGCGGCGTGCCGCAGCTCGTGCCGGTCTGCTACGCGCTGGTCGAGGGGGACATCGCCATCGCCATCGACGAGAAGCCGAAGCAGGGCGGGACGCTCGCGCGCATCCGCAACATCGAGCGCGACCCGCGCGCCACGCTGCTCGTGGACCACTACGAGGAGCGCTGGGAACGGCTGGCCTGGCTGCGCCTGGAGGGCGAGGCGTCCGTGCTCGAGCGGGGCGGGGAGTGGCCGGCGGCGCTCGATGCGTTGCGGGGTCGCTACCCGCGCTACCGCGCCATGGCGCTCGAAGGGCTACCCCTCATGCGCCTTCGCCCCACGCGAGTCGTGGGGTGGCGCTGGCAAGATGGGCAGGCTTCGGAACAACGAACCTGAGAAGGAGACGGTCATGCGAATTGGACTGATGGTCGAGGGACAGAACGACCTCACGTGGGAGCGCTGGCTGCACATCGCGAACCTCACGGAGCGGCTGGGGTTCGCCTCGCTGTTCCGCTCGGACCACTACTTCACGGGGAACCGGCAGTTGCAGTCGCTGGAGGCGTGGCTGTCGTTCGCGGCGATCGCGCGGGAGCCGCACTCGTACCGCTTCGGGGCGCTGGTCACGCCGATCACGTTCCGGCGGCCCGTAAACGACGCGCGCATGGCTGAGCAGGTCGACCTGCTCAGCGGGGGGCGCTTCGTGATGGGCCTGGGGGCGGGGTGGAACGAGGCCGAGCACCGCGCCTACGGCATCCCCTTCCCGCCGCTCAAGGAGCGCTTTGACCGCCTCGATGAGGCGGTGCGGCTGATGCGCGCCCTCTGGACGGAGCAGCCAGCCTCGTTCGACGGGCGCTTCTACCGGCTGGAGGAGGCGGGGTACCAGTCGCAGCCGGCGCCAGGGCGCCCGCCGCTGCTCATCGGGGGGGCGGGCGAGCGGCGCACGCTGCGCATCGCGGCCGAGCACGCGGACGAGTGGAACTGCGTGACGGTGACAGAGCCGGAGGGGTACGCGCACAAGCTGGAGGTGCTGGAGCGGCACTGCGAGGCCGTCGGTCGCGACCCGGCGACGATCTACCGCTCGATGATGGTGTTCCCAGTCGTGGGGCCGAACGAGCGCACGCTGCAGGCCATCACGGCGAAGACGATGGCGCACTTCAGCCTGGACCCGGAGGCCTCACCGCGGGTCATGATCGGACGGATGGAGGGGAAGGGCATCCTGAGCGGGACGACGGACGAGGTGGTCGACAAGCTGGGGAAGCTGGCCGAGCTGGGGCTGCAGGAGATGGTCCTGCAGCACATGGATTTCGACTCGGACGAAGGCCCGGAGTACTTCGCCTCCGAGATCGGGCCGCAGGTGGCCGACCTGTAGCGGGCTACTCGGGCGTGTAGGTGACGCCGATCCTGGCGAGTTCCTGGACGAGGACTTCCTCGACGATGAGGCCGGCGCCGGAGGACTGCACGATGCCATCGGCGTCGATGAAGAAGGTGGTGGGCATGCCGGGCAGCCGGTAGTGGGCGGCGATCTCGCCGTCCTCGTCGAGGAGAGCCGGGTACTTGGCGACGAAGACCTCGAGCAGGCCCACGGCCTGATCGGCGTCCTCGGCGAGGTTCACGCCGATGAAGACGACCTCGCCATCCAGCGCATCGTAGGCCTTCTGGAAGTCGGGAATCTCGCGGCGGCAGGGGCCGCACCAGCTCGCGTACCAGTTCAGCACCACGGGCGTGCCGCGGAAGTCGGACAGACGCACAACGCGCTCGGGGTCGCGGGCGTTGCGCAGGGCGAAGTCGGGTGCCGGCTGGCCGACCTCGGGGCGGTGGTCGTCGATGAGACCGGTCTCGAGGCCGACAGTCCCGAACTCTTCCGGGGCAGACGGGTCGAAGGCGACAAGGCCCTCGTCGTCCCCTCCGCGGAAGGCAAAGAGCCAGACCACCAGGACGACGACCGCGACCACGACGACACCGAGCACGGCGTACCCGCCGTACCGCTGGATCGCACCGCTGGTCTCGTTCTCCGTCACCGGTTCCTCGCTGGGGTTCTATCGTGCCATCGCGACCGGCATGGCGCGAAGGGGAGGGGCAAGGCGGGGTAAGTCCGGCGCCTCAGGTGGCATCCTCCACGCGGGGAGGATCGGGCTCCTGCTTCTCGTCGTCGTGGACCACCAGACCGCGGATCGCGCGCCAGGCCGCCTCACGCGGTGTGCGGCGGGGGAGGCCGGTCGGCCGGTCGAACTCGCCCTGCTGAACGCGCGGGTAGGTCGCCGACATCTCCGCGCCGAGCAGGAACGTGTTCGCGCCGAGGAAGACGAGGAAGAGGAACGCGATGACGGCGCCGAGCGAGCCAAAGACGAGGTCGTAGCGACTGAAGTGCTCGAGGTAGATGCCGAAGGCGAGCTTGACGGCCTCGAACACGACAGCGGCGAGGAGCGCTCCCGGCCAGACATGCCTGAGCCGGACATGGGTCGCGGGGACGAGCCAGTAGAGGAGGGCGAAGGCCACGAAGGAGAGGCCCGAGAGCACGATGAACCCAGCGGCGCCCCAGCCGAATCCAAGACCATCGGCGAGGGCGCCCAACACCTGCGTGTCCTCGATGGCCTCGCGGGCGACGCGGAGGGTGGTCGTAGCGCCGAGCGAGCCCAGGAAGATCACGCCGACCAGCGCCATCATGCCGAAGTCGACGAGCTTCTGACGGAAGAAGGGGCGCCTGCCGGAGAGGTCGAAGGCGATATCGAGGGAGCGCCTGATGACGGCGAACATGGCGCTCGCAGCCCAGGCAAGGCCGACAAGACCGAGGACGCCGAGGACGCCACTGGATGCGCCTGTCAGCTCCTGGACGGCGTTCTCCACGTCTTCAGCGCCCCCGGCATCAACGGGCAGGAGGCCGGTCAACTCGCCGATGAGGCGGCGCTCAACGTCGCTGTCCTGGAGCACGAGGCCGAGCACGCCGATGGTGACGATGACGAGGGGGAAGAGGGAGAAGAGGACGTAGTAGGAGATGGCGGCGGCCATCTGCGGGCCGTTGTCGTCGGAGAACCCGAGGACCGAGTGCTTGGCCAACAGCCACAGGCGCCGGGGAGAGAGCATCGACTTCCACTGTAGGCGGGGGCGCGAACGCGGGCCAACGGGGGGGGGGTGCTACCAGCTTGGTGGTTTCCTGAAGGTACCAACCTGGTCGACGAGGGTTTGGGAGAACTGACTCTTCCGCAGATGGCTCTTCCAAAGACGCTTGACCCGGGTTGCCGAACCGGACAAGGCCGCCGGGCTCGAGTTCCTGGGATCTGGATTGACGACCGTAACGCGCAGGTTCAGGTCATCGCGCACATAACGCATGGCGGCGGCGAAGTCCGCGTCGTTGGAGACAACTACTGCCTGCTCGTACCTCCCCTTGAACCCATCGACCAAGAGCCGGGTGGCAAGATTGACATCCGAACCCTTTTCTTCGGAGTCCCTGACCCACACATGGGTTGGCAATCCCGGTACTGGCTCAACGAGCGGGCGGCGCTTGTTCCTGGACCTGAAGGCTCCGAAGAAGTGCTGGACACCGGGCAGCGTCCTCAAGGCCCGCAGATAGACCTGTTGCCGCTGCGGCTGGGTGGGATCGTGCGGACGAGCCTCAAGAAGAGCGGTGAAGTAACAGATGCTGTTGACGGTGTCTTCGGGGAAGAGATTCTCAGCCAGCTGCCGAAGATCCAGCCACTTGAACGGCGTGCCTCGCAAGGCCCGGTAATAGAGGTTGAATCCGTCGATGTAGAGGTTGGTGATCAATAGCCCCTCCCCAACAAAGACAGAGACCGCCACAAGGACGGTCTCGACCCTATCGCCGAGGCGACAGGGGTTGTAGTTGTAGGCTGCCATGAGTGAAGGCTGTTGTCAACGGGCAGGGAGCAAATTGCCAGTGGACGCGTCAGCCCCGGTTGCCGGGGAGGAGGGCGGGGGCGTAGCGCGTGCCGGCCTGGCCCTTGGCAATAACGGCTTCGAGCTCGGAGCGGGTGTAGCCGAGGAGGTCGAGGTAGGCCCAGTCGTTGTGCTCGCCGAGGGCGGGGGCGGGGAGGCGGATGGCGTTGGGGGTGCTCTTCAGCTTGAAGTTCATGCCGGGGTAGCGATGCGTCCCCACGCCCGGCTGGTAGACCTCCTCGAAGAAGCCGCGGGCATTGAGGTGCGGGTCAGCCTGGGCGTCGAGGGCGTCGAGGAGGGGGGCGGCGCAGACGTCGCTGGCCTGGAGGGCGTGAAAGAGCTCGTGCTTGTCGCGCATGTGTGTGAGGGCGGCGACGGCCTCGTCGAGGGCGTCGCGGTTATGGCGGCGGGCATCGGCGGTGGCGAAGCGGGCGTCGGCTGCAAGCGAGTCGTCGCCGAGGACCCGGCAGAGGGCGGCGAATTCCTCGTCGGTGGCGATGTCGATGGCGATCCACTGGTCGTCGCCGCGAGCCGGGTAGGCATCGTGGGGGGCGTTCCAGGGATGGGTATTGCCGAGTGCGCTGGCGACGCGGCCGTTCATGTCGTAGTCGAGCAGGAACTGGCCAAGGATGGGCAGGAAGGACTCGGCGAGGGCCATCTCGATCTGCTGGCCTTCGCCCGTGCGCTGGCGGTGGCGGAGGGCCATGACGACCGCAAGGGCGCCGTGAACGCCGGCGATGGCGTCGGATGCGAGCGCCTCGCCGGTTAGCTCGGGTTCGGAATCGGGGTAGCCGCGCAAGAGCGTGTGGCCGACGGTGGCCTCGGCGTGCATGCCGAACCCGCGAAAGTCGCTGTAAGGCCCGCTGAGCCCGAAGGCGGGCATGCGCAGCATGACCAGCTCGGGGTTGATCTCGCGGAAGGCCTCGTAGCTGACGCCCGCCTTCGCCATCGTCTCGGGCACGTTGTTCTCGATGAAGACGTCGCAGCGCTCGACGAGACGGCGGATGGTTTCGCGGCCTTCGGGGGCCATGATGTCGCAGGTCATGGAGCGCTTGTTGCGGGCGCCGACGTTGAAGCCGGGATTGCGGTTCCAGGGGTCGTCGCGGGGCTCGAAGTCGGGATAGGTGCTGATGACCTGTCCCTGCTCGGCGACACGGCGCACCTGCTCGCCGGTGAGGGAGACCTCGGCGCCGCGGGTGGCGGGCTGGATGCGGTTCACGGGCTCGACCCGCACGACCTCAGCGCCCCAGTCGGCGAGCACCTGGCTGACGTGCGTGCCCGCCCAGACGACGGTGACCTCGGCCACGCGGATGCCTTCAAGGGGGAGGCGGCCGCGGGGGAGGGGGCGGACGGGGTCGGGGTCGGGGGGGCGCGGGGCGAAGGGCGCGCCGCCTTCGTGCTCGCCGAGAAGGGGAGCTCGGCGCGCGGGCGGGCGGGGGGTAGCGGACATGACGAAGGGGCGGGAGGGATAGTGGAGGCGCCCCGCCTCGGGGTGGTCGATGGGCTCCCAGACGCCACGTTCGAGGAAGTGCGGGTCCTCGAGCAGATCCTTCGTGGTCTGGAGGGCGCCGCAGGGCAGGTGGTGCCCCTGCGCGAGGGGGATAATCTCGCGCTTCGTGCGTTCGGCGAGCCAGCCTCCGTAGGCGTCCTCGATCTCCTGGGCAAGGGCGGGAGGCATCAGGTTGAAGGGGGCGTTGATGTCGGGGTGCTCAAGCAGGTCCTCGCGGTCGATCAGGTGGAGGAGCGCGTGGAGCCGCGGGCCCGCACCCATGATATTCACGTAGCCGTCGGCGCAGGGGCGCACCCCGGCGGCTACGCGCAGACCGGCGGCGGCACGGCCTCCGCCCACTCCCGCGTAGGAGGCGGCGAGGAGGGCTGAGCTGCGGCGGTCGCGGGAGGTGGCCTGGCACTCGGCGACGGAGAGGTCGATCCAGTCGCCGCTCCCTCCCGCCTCGACGCGCAACCGGACGAGGCTGGCGGCAAAGGCGGCGATGATGCCGGCGTGATAACCGGCGAAGTGGCCGGCGTGCTTCAACGGCCCAAGACCGGCGTTGCCGGTCATATGCATGGGTCCGCCGTACCCCTGCAGGGTGATCTCGGAGGCGCGGTAGCGGCGGTAGGGGCCGGTCTGACCGAAGGGGGTGATGGAGAGGAGCACGAGGTCGTCGCGGCCTGCGGAGAGCGTCTCCCAGCCCCATCCCCAGGAGGCGGAATCGCCGGGAGCGAAGTCCTCCAGGACGATGTCGGCCTCGGCGGCGAGTGCGCTGACCTGCGGGGCGTTGGCCGGGTCGGTCGCGTCGAGGACGCGGGAGCGCTTGTTGGTGTTCAGGTGGAGGAAGAGGCCGGAGCGCTCGGCGTGGGGTTCATCGCCGGGAAAGGGGCCGAAGGCGCGGAGGGGGCCGCCGCCCGGGGGTTCGATCTTGAGCACGTCGGCCCCGTAGTCGGCGAGCAGCTTGGTGGCGTAGGCGCCGGCGACCTCGCGGGAGAGATCGAGGACGCGGACTCCAGCGAGCGGCCCAGCCATGCGTTGCCCCCGGGCGGAGGATACGCGGCTTGCGGGGGAGGCGAGCGGGGGCGTAGGTTGCCGCGCATGAAGTACGAAGACATGTTCCACGTGGGCATCATCGTGCCGGACCTGGAGTCGGGCCTGAAGGAGATCGCCAACCGCTTCGGCGTGACGTTCCCGGACCCGCCACCCACCTCCGGAGCCGATGTGCTGGTGAAGACGGCGGCAGGGGAGACGCGGGCGGAGGTGATCGGGGTGTACTCGGCCGAGGGACCTCCCTACCTGGAAGTGATCCGGGCGGTACCGGGCACGCCGTGGGAAGCGGGCGAGGGCTCGCGCATCCACCACCTGGGCGCCTTCGTGGACGACCTCGACGACGAGGTGGCGCGGTTGATGGCGGAGGGCGTGGAGCTGGAGGCAACGCTCGATGTCGGGGGCGGCATGATGGCGGTTTCGTACATGAACGGTCCGCTGGGCATTCGCCAGGAGCTGCTGCCGGGGCACCTGCGCGAGGGCATGCTCGCGAATCTGCGGGGTGAGGGCGCCTAGCCGTGATCAACTACGACGACGTGTTCCACGTCGGGATCATCGTGCCCGAGATCGAGTCGGGCATGGAGGAGATCGCGAAGCGCTTCGGGGCGAGCTGGCCGCGTCCGCCGGGGGCGGCGAACGTGCGCGTCCGCACCAAGGCCGGGATCCAGGTGATGCAGTCGCGGTTCGCCTACACGGCCGAGGGACCGCCCTACATCGAGCTGATCCAGGCGGTGCCAGGGACGGTGTGGGAGGCTGGGGAAGGCTCGCGCATCCACCACCTCGGTGCGTTCGTCGATGACCTCGACGCGGAGATCGAGCGGCTCACGGCGGAGGGCGCGGATCTGGAGATGGCAAGCGTCGACGAAGACGGCGCGCGCATCCTGGGCGTGACCTATGTCAACAGCGATCTTGGTGTGCGGCTTGAGCTGCTGCCTTCGTCGGGGCGCGAACGGATCCTGTCGGTCACGAAGCCGGAGTAGCCGGCAGCCCTAGCGATGGCCGATCCAGGTGGTGATACGCCAGCCTTCCTCGACCTGCGCCACGACGTACGAGGCGTCGAAATTGACGTACTCCTCGCCGGCCTTGTTGTAACGCCCGCAGTTAACCGTGACGTAAGCGGCGGTGGGGCTGGTGAAGGTGACGTCGACGGTGTGGAGGACGCTGTGGTCGTAGTCCTCGGGGAGGCCGGCGTGGGCGGCGGCCCAGCGGGAATCCGACTCCTCGACGGTCGAGATGAGGTTCACCCGACCGCCGCCGATGCCGAGGGCGGGGACGTGGCAGTAGGGCCGCATCATGGTGGGGTCCTTCGCGTGAAACGAGAACCCGAAGTGATCGCTGTATTCGCGGACCCAGGCGGCTAGTTCGGCTTCGGTGGTCATGGCTGGCGCTCTCTCTCCTGCGATGGGTCCCTCAGATGGCGAGGAACTGCTCGACCTTGTGGGTGTGGTGTTCGGCCTCGATGGTGCGGATGGTGCGGGAGCGGCTGCGCATCACGAGGGAGTGCGTGCGGGCGCCGGAACGCGTGACTTCGACGCCGCGAAGAAGGTAGCCGGTGGTGATGCCGGTGAGGGCGAAGAAGCAGTCGTCGCCGCTGACGAGGTCATCGAGGGTGAGGACCTGGGTGAGGTCGAGGCCACGGTCGGCGGCGAGGGCGCGGTCGGCATCGTGGCGGGGCCAGAGGCGACACTGCATGTCGCCATCGAGGGCCTTCATGGCGCAGGCGGCGGAGACGCCCTCGGGGGAGCCGCCGATGCCAAGGAGGATGTCGACGCCGGTGCCGTCCATGCCGGCCATGACAGCGCCGGCAACGTCCCCGTCGGTGATGGAGATGATGCGGGCGCCGGCGGCGCGAATCTCGGAGACGATGTCGTCGTTGCGGGGGCGGTCGAGGAGGGTGACGGTGACCTCGGTGAGGGGAATGCCCCGCGCCTCGGCGACCTGTTCGAGGTTCCAGCGCACGGGAGCGGAGAGGTCGATCTTCCCCTTCGCCTCGGGTCCCACGGCGATCTTCTCCATGTAGAAAATGTCGTGCGGGTTGTACATCGAGCCCCGGGGAGAGGCGGCAATCACACTGACGGCGTTGGCGCGGCCGAGGGAGAGGAGGGTGGTGCCGTCGATCGGGTCGACAGCGATATCGACCTGGGGGCCGGTGCCGGTGCCGACCTGCTCGCCGTTGAAGAGCATCGGCGCTTCGTCCTTCTCGCCCTCACCGATGACGACGACACCGTCGATATCGATGGTGTTGAGCATGGTGCGCATGGCGTCGACGGCGCCGCCATCTGCGCCGTTCTTGTCGCCGCGCCCGGTCCAGGGGACGGCCCCGAGGGCGGCGGCCTCGGTGGCGCGGGCAAGCTCCATGGAGATATTGCGGTCGGGAGGGTCGAGGTTCATGGGTTTACGCCTAACTGTTCGGCGACGGGCTTGAGCGCGTCGGCAACGAAGAGGATGTGCTCGTCGAGTTCGATGCCGAAATCGGATGCGCCGTTGCGGAGGTCATCGCGGCTGACGCTGCGGGCGAAGGCCTTGTCCTTCATCTTCTTCTTGACGGACGAGGCCTTGAGCGTGGCGAGCGACTTGTCGGGGCGCACGAGGGTGCAGGCGATCACGAAACCCGCCATCTCGTCGGCGGCGTAGATGGCACGGTCCATGTCCTGGGTGTAGTCGAGGCCGAGGAAGGGGGCGTGGCAGAGGATCGAGTAGCGGATGTCCTCGGGGACGCCGCGCGCCTCGAGCAGCTTCGAGCCTTCCTTCGGGTGAAGCTCCTCGGTGGGGTGTATCTCCCAGTCGAAGTCGTGAAGGAGGCCGACGATGCCCCACTTTTCCTCGTCCTGACCGAGCTTGCGGGCGTAGGCCTGCATGACCGCCTCGACGGCGATGCCGTGCCTGCGCGTGCGCTCTTCCTGCGCGAATTCGGCGAGAATTTCCCAGGCGCGGTCGCGCTGCATAGGCGCCCCTCCGGCGGCGGGGGCATCCTACCATCCGGGGCGCGCCGGACCCGCCTAAATGGGATGGGCGGTGAGGAACTGGACGCCGCGGGCGAGCACCTCGCCGGTGAAGACGGCGCCCATGCAGATGTAGAGAAGGCCGGTGGCGCTCTGCATGGAGCGGATCTGGGCGGTGCGGAGGGCGAGCACGGCGAGAACGAAGGCGAAGAGGAGGCCAACGCCGATGCGGAACCAGAAGAGTGGGTTGGCCAGCAACCCGCCCTCGACGGGGTTGGAGGGGGTGGGCGTGATGCGCTCGGGGACGGCGGCGTTGATGGCGAGGAGGACGACCTGCAGGACGATGGCGCCGATGAGGATCCAGGCAAGCTCGCGCATGGGGCGTGCGGGCAGGGAGCCCTCGGTCAGGTACCAGTGGCCCCAGGTCATCGAGGTGGAGACGGCGCCCATCGCGACGGTGCCGGCGAGGAGCGCCAGCAGGACGCCAGGATATCCCCAGACCGGCGGCGCGAGCATGCCCGCGAGGAAGGCGACGCAGATCACGCCGACGACGGACCCGCCGATGGCGACGATGCGCCCGATGGGGTCCCAGCCCATGAAGACCATGAAGGCGTAGAAGGCCGATGTTCCGGTCACGACCAGCAGGAGGGTCTTCATGGGCCCGAACCAGTCGGGGTCGATGAGGTACCCGTCGACGTCGGCGGCGATGGTGAGGGAGACGGCAAGCCAGTAGGCGAGGCCGGCGACGATGGCGGCGGCGCCGGTCATGGTGAGGACGAAGCCGCGGGTGACTCCGCCACGCAGGTCGGAGGCGAGCGTGACCCAGAGGCTGCCGATGGCGAGCTCGATGAGGATGATGAGCAGGGTGTAGGGGAGCGCCTCGGCGTTCACGGCAGCGAGTGTAGCAGCGCCTCCCTTTGGGGCCTGCCGGGGCCAGTAGCAGCGGCCTTCGCTATCCTGCCCGGCGGAGGGCGAGCGTGAACGAACAGGTAGTGCTGATAACGGGCGCTTCGCGCGGTTTCGGGGGCGAGGCGGCGAGGCGCATCGCCGCGCGCGGCAACTACGTCGTCGCGACGATGCGGAACCCGGAGCGGGACGGGCCCGCGATCGTGGCGGGGCACGAGGACCGCATCACGGCGGTGCAGCTCGACGTGACGGACGTGGTGGCGGTGGAGCGGGTGGCGGCGGAAACGCTGGCGCGTTTCGGGCGCATCGACGTGCTCATCAACAACGCCGGATACGGGCTCTACGGGCCGATCGAGGAGGTCTCGGAGGCGCAGGTGTGGCGCCAGTTCGATACGAACGTGCTGGGGCAGTGGCGGATGGCGAAGGCGGTAATGCCGTCGATGCGGGCGCGGGGGGCGGGGAAGATCGTGAACGTGAGCTCGCTCGCGGGTCGGGTGGCGGGGGCCTGGCTGGGGATGTACGCGGCGGCCAAGCACGGGGTGGAGGGGATGTCGGAGGCGCTGCGCTTCGAGGTAGGGCACACGGGCGTGCAGGTCTGCGTGCTGGAGCCCGGCATGTACGTGAGCGACTGGCAGACGGGAAGCCTGGACGTGGCGGCGCCGCAGCTCGAGGGGCGGAGCGCCTACCAGGAGACAGTCGAGGCGGCGCTGGCGAACTTCCGCGCGCGGGCGAAGACGCGTCCGGCCTCCGGGTCGGTGGGCGTGGCCATGGCGGACATGGTGGAGCTGGAACAGCCGCTGCCCATGCGCTGGCCCGTTGGCGAGGACAGCACGCACCTGATCGAGTCGCGCCTCAACGCAACGGAGGCGGAGTGGGAGGCGCTGCGGCGGGCGGGGACGCTGCGAACGTGGCGGCGGCCGGGCGAGCAGGGCGGGGTGGAGCGGCAGTGGGGCGGGGAGAACGTTGTGCTCATCACGGGGGCGTCGCGGGGATTCGGGGCGGCGGCGGCGCGGGAGTGCGCGGCGCGGGGCAGCCTCGTCGCGGCCACGATGCGCGATCCCGATCGCGACGGCGGAGCGGTGCGGGAGGGGTTCGAAGACCGCATCGAGACGTTCCCGCTGGACGTGACGGATGCGGGGTTGATCGCGGCGGCGGTGGAGGCCGTGCGGGAACGGTTCGGGCGCATCGACGTGGTGGTCAACAACGCGGGCTACGGGCTCTACGGGCCGCTGGAGGATCTGAGCGAGGACGAGTGCCGGCGGCAGCTCGATACGAACCTGCTGGGGCCTTGGCGGCTGCAGCAGGCCGTGTTGCCGGTGATGCGCGAGCAGGGGTGGGGCAAGGTGGTGAACGTGAGCTCGCTCTCGGGGCAGGTGCCACGAGCGTTGAAGGGCATGTACGCCGCCTCGAAGCATGCAGTCGAGGCGATGTCAGAGGCGCTCGCAGACGAAGTTGCACCCTTCGGGGTACAGGTCACGATCCTGCAGCCCGGCCAGTACCGCAGCGACTGGCAGACCATCAACCTGGACGTGTGCGCAGCGGTGCGCGAGGGGCGGAGCGCCTACCAACCGGGCGTTGACCGCAGGCTTGCGACTGAGCGAACGGTGGCGGCGACGCGTCCGGGGTCGGACGCGGTGGGGATGGCCATCGCCGATGCGGTCCAGCTGCAGCAACGGCTGCCTGTGCGCTGGCCCCTGGGGGAGGACGCCCTGCGGCTCATCCCCGCCCGCCGGACCACCCCCGACGAGGTCTGGGAGCGTGACCGTCGCGCGGAGGGGTGGGGACTCACCATGGAGGACATGGCGTAGCCGGCTACGGGGCGACGAGGCGGTAGATTCCCTCGTTGTAGAAGCTGATGAGGTAGAGCTCGCCGGCGGAGTCCTCGGCGAAGGAGACGACGGCGTTGGGGCCGCCTGCCCAGAGGAGCACGGGCTCGACGAAGCCGCGGGCCGCGGCCGTCTCGGCTTCAATGGCCCAGACGAGGCCGTTGCAGTAGTCGCTGTAGACGTACCAGCCACGAAGGCTGGGGATGGCGTCGCCGCGGTAGACGTAGCCGCCGGTGATCGAGCAGCCGAAGGCGTGCGTGTACTCCCACACGGGAAGGGTCAGACCGGTGCGGTCACACCCCTGGCGGGGGAAGAAGCAGCGGGAGCCCTCCATGATGTTCCAGCCGTAGTTCCCACCCGCCTCGACGATGCTGATCTCCTCGGCCTCGCCCTGGCCAACGTCGCCGGCCCAGAGCAGGCCGGTCTCCCGGTCGAAGCTCATGCGCCAGGGGTTTCGCAGACCGAACGCCCAGGTTTCCGGGAGCACGCCCTCCTGGTCGACGAAGGGGTTGTCTGCGGGGATGGCGTAGGGCTGCCCGGTGGAGGCGTTGCGGACGTCGATGCGGATCATCGAGCCGAGGAAGGTGCCGAGGTTCTGGCCGTGGCCGTGGGGATCGTTGGCGGCCCCACCATCTCCGAAACCAAGGTAGAGCATCCCGTCCGGGCCGAAGAGGAGAGTGCCGCCGTTGTGATTGATGTACGGCTGGCTCAGATCGAAGATTACGAGTTCGCTCCCGTCGTCGAAGGCGAAGGTTCCGGCCTGTCCGGTCGTTTCGAAGCGGGAGAGGCGGGTGACGCGCGTGATGGTGTCCGTGCTGTAGTAGACGTACACGTAGCCATTGGCGGCGAACTCGGGGTCGAGGGCGATAGAGAGGAGCCCCTCCTCGCTGCAGCAAACCGTGCGTTCACGCTGGTCGTGGACGGTGCTGGTTTCGTCGTAGGGGCCGGCCCGGGGCACGGAGAGGATGCGCCCCTCCTGCAGGACGATGAGGAAGAGGTCGTGCTCGGGCACATCGATGAGGGCGATGGGCCGCTCCAGCTCCGGGAGGCCGGGGAAGGCGGGGACGAGGACGGCGGCGGGGGTTGGCGCCTCGGTGGCGGTCGGAGGTGGGGTGGATGGAGTTTCGGGTGGCGATGTGGGCGTAGGGGTGGGGGAGGCGGGCGGGGTCTCCGGAGCGGCGGTCGGGGTTTCGGGAGCGGCGGTAGGGGTTGACCGGGGCGGCTCGGCGGCGGGGCCGCCGCAGGCAAG
>LXNI01001185.1_pt1 | contig 24324 bp, 19 predicted proteins | sample 809091 | NCBI WGS metagenome assembly LXNI01 (sample SAMN04870527, study PRJNA318959) | sponge metagenome | biome: 01000161; feature: marine sponge reef; material: water | host: Sarcotragus foetidus | place: Greece: Milos, Mediterranean Sea | collected 2013-05-29 | depth 5-7 m | reverse complement strand
AAGCCGATTTACCCACAGCTCCGCCGAGGCACGCATCCAACCGCCAACCTGGATGCTACAGCGTCACCCTACCCTGGTGACGAATTCACCAAATAAGCGCACTTCTCGACAACCATCTACACTCACCTCGATGGGCCGCACGGACTTCCTCGGGCCGGAAGCCCAAAAGCTCTTCGGCGAGGCATCCAGGCCGCAGCCCCACGGCGGCGGCATCCTCGCGGTCTCCGGCCTCGGCGTGCGCGGCCTGCCGGAGCACCGTTTCGCCGGCTGACGTAGAGCGTTCCCGCCTTCGACGGAAACGCTCTATCAATTTTTCGGTCGCGGGCTAATCGCTCCCCGGCAGCCAGATCAGGCGGGGAGCGTCGACGAAGAGCAGGCCGCAGACGATCCTGCGGTCCGGGAAGACGGCAGCCAAAGCCGTGCGGTAGCTCTCCATCTGGGCGCGATAGGCGTCGGGCACGGCGCTCTCGTCCTCCGGCGGCGCACGGCCGGTCTTGTAGTCGAGCGCAATCACCTCCTGCTCGCGCACCAGCAGGCGGTCGATCTGGCCCGAGATCACCCGGTTGCCCACGACGGCGCTGATGGGCGCCTCGGCCAGGGCATCGGCGGCGAAGAGCGCGGCGAACGCCGGCTCGGCGACGAGCGCGATCATGGCTTCGGCCAGCGCCTCCCGCTCCCCCTCGTCGAGGCTCGCCGACCTCAGCAGGCGGCGGGCCGCAGCGGGTCTCTCGGCCACCTCCAGCGGCGGCAGATGCTCGAGCAGCTTGTGCGCGGCGATCCCGCGCAAGCGGGCCCGGCGCCCGCTCCCATCCACCGGCGAGTGCGGCGCAGGCTCCGGCAACGCGCGGGAGGGCGCGAGCGGACGCAGCGCCGGCGGCTCGGCGGCAGGCGGCGCGAGCAGCTCCGGCGGCAGCGGCGGGGGCGCATCGCCCGCCGCCACCGGCTCGGCAGGCGGAGGGAGCGGCGCCGTCTGCGGCTCTGCATGGACTAGGGCTTCGCCCTCCGGCCCCGCCAGGATCTCGACCCCGTCCAGGCCTTTCATCCCTGAGCGCACCAGCGCGTACCAGCAATCCTCGGGCGGCGTGTCGCGGCCCTGCCAGCCGCACACGTAGAGCCGATCCTCGGCGCGCGTCATGGCGACGTAGAGCAGCCGGCGGTACTCCTCCTCCTGAGCCGTGCGGGCTTGGGCTCGGGCTTCGCGCGTGACCGGATCCTCCCGGTCTGCCCGGCCGGGAAAGAGCACGCCGTCCGCCGCGCCGACGCCCAGGTCCGCCCGCTCTTCCTCCAGCCAGACGAGAGGGTCCCTGGCGAGAGGCTTGCGCATGGTATCGGGGAGGAAGACCACCGGCGCCTCCAGCCCCTTGGCGCCGTGCACGGTCATGATCCGCACCTCGTCGCGGCCCTGCTCGAAGTCCCTGGCGATCTCCGCGCGCCCGTCCCGGACCCAGTGCAGGAAGCCCTGCAGCGAAGGCGGGTGCGCGTGGCCGTACCCCAGCGCGAGCGCGAGAAACTCCTCGATCGCGTCCCCCGATTCAGGGCCGAGGCGGCCGAGCAGCCCCGCCCGCCCGCCGCGCGCGCCCAGCACCTCGCTGTAGAACTCGAACGGGGCCATCGTGTCCGCAGCGCTGCGGTCGGCGACCAGCGCCTCATGAGCGCGCGCAAATGCCTCGTTCTCCCCGCGGCGGCGGGCCAGCGTCGCCCACAGGCTCGCGTCGCCGCGCCCGCAGGCAAGCCGGAACAGCGCATCCTCGTCGAGCCCGATGAGCGGGCTCTTGAGCACCGTGGCGAGCGTCAGGTCGTCTCCCGGCAGCAGGCAGAACTCGCCGAGCGCGATCAGGTCCATGACCGCGAGCTGCTCGGTCAGCACCATGCGGTCGATCCCCGCCACCGGCACGCCCCGTGTCTTGAAGGCGCGCAGCAGGTGGTCCACGAAGGGACCGCGCCGGCGCACCAGCACCATCACGTCGCCGGGGCGGATCGCGCGGCCGCGCGCCTCCAGCCACCCGTCGTCCCCGGCCACCGCCGGCTCCTGCGTCCACGACGCGACCCGCTCGGCGATGAGCCCGGCAAGCCGCGCCGCCGGATCGTCGGCCCCCTCGCGCACGACCGGCAGCGTCCACGGCTCGATCGGCTCTTTCTCCCCGGGCACGACGGGCGGCCACACCTCGACCCGCCCGGCGGCGCCCGTACGGTGGACCTGGTGGCGGATCGGCACCGCCTCGGCGGTGACGCCGGCCCGCGCCTCAGGCTGGGCAAACACGGCATCGACCGCCGCAAGAACCGCCCCGGTGGAGCGGAACGATTCGGCCAGGGGCAGCGACTCCCACGGCCGCCCGGCCTCCTTTGCCCGGTCCCGGAACTGGCGGTGGGCGGCGGCGAGCGCCCGCGCATCGGCGCCCTGGAAGCTGAAGATCGACTGCTTCTCGTCGCCGACCGCGAACAGCGTGCGCGGCGCGGCACGCGCGCCCTCGCCGGCGAAGAACTCCTCGGCCAGCGCCGCGATCACGGCCCATTGGGTCGGGCTCGTGTCCTGCGCCTCGTCGATCAGCAGGTGGTCGAGGCCGCCGTCGAGCTTGTAGAGCACCCAAGGCGCGATGCCCGCGCGGGCCAGCAGGCTGCGGCTCCGCGCGATCTGATCGCCGTAGTCGAGCACGGCATGGCGGGTCTTCTCGTCGCCGTAGAGGCGGAGGTGCCGGTCCGCGACCTCGATGAGGGCGGCGCTGCTCTCGGCGACGCGGGCGGCGTTCCAGCGCGCCAGGAATGCGCCGATCCGCTTCTGCTCCAGGGCGAGCGCATCTGCCGCGTCGGGGTGCGCATCGCCAAGCTTCCTGGTGATGAGCCGCTGGAGCGGCGCGTCCTTCTCGCTGAAGAAGGCGCGGCGGTAGGCGGCAAAGCCTGCCGTCCGCCCGGCGTGGTCGGCGTCGAGCCACGCCGCGAGCTTCTGCGCGCGCCGCTGGTCCGTCACGGTCCCGCCCGCAAGCACGCGGGCGGCACGCGCCAGGTTCTCCCCGTCGAAGGCGTCGTCGGCGCATGCCTCGGCCAGCAGCCCGTCCGCCGTCTCGCCCTCGGCCACGCCGAGCCGGGCGCGCAACGCCCCGATCGCGCCCTCGATACCGCCGTGACGCGCGATCAGCGCGGCGAAGCGATCCCGCTCCCGGCTCACGTCCGCCAGCAGCGCGCCAAAGCTCTCCTCGCCGATGACGGCGGTCATGATGGCCATGGCCGATGCCAGGGCGGCGTCCGCTTGCGGTCGCGCCGTGCTCAGCAGGCGGGCGCGGGCCGCGCCCAGCAGCGTCGTGCTCATGCGCTCGTCGGCGATCTCGAAGTTGGGTGCCACGCCTGCCTCCAGCGGAAAGCGCCGCAGCAGCGACTGGCAGAAAGCGTGGATGGTCTGGATCTTGAGCCCGTCGGGCACGTCGAGCACGGCGGCGAAGAGGCGGCGCGCGCGGTCGAGCGTGGCCCGCCGCGGCCGGGCGCCGGTCAGCGCGGCGAGCGTTCCCGCAAGCGCCTCGTCGTCTGCCACGGTCCAGCGCGCCAGCTCCCGCGTGATCCTGAGCGCCATCTCGGCGGCGGCGGCGCGGGTGAAGGTGAGGCAAAGGACGCGCTCCGGCGCCGTGCCGCCCAACAGCAAGCGCAGCACGCGATCGGTCAGCACCTTGGTCTTGCCCGTGCCGGCCGAGGCGCCGACCCAGACCGAGGCCGCCGGGTCCGACGCCTTGTGCTGAGCCGGCGTCATTCCGCGCACTTGCCCCGCCATCACGGCTCTCCGCCGGGCACCGACCACTCCTTGTGCCGGGCGAGGTGGGCGTAGTCGTTCCAGCGCGGCGCCAGCGCCGGCCTGGGCACCGGGTGATAGGGCGTTGCCGGATCGTCGAAGCGCGCGACCAGAGCGTGCAGGCCGTCCGCCGCCTCGCGCGCGAGCGTCTCCGCATCGCCGCTGATCGCCGTGATCTCGCCAGCGGTCTCGGCGCCGCTCAGCCGCCAGTAGGCGAGCGTCGCGACCTCCGCCGCGTCCACGCCCGCAAAGCCGCCCGCGGCCGCGATCGCCGCCTCGAGCGAAAGCTGCGGCCGCCTGCCGTCGGCGACGTGCGTCTTCGGCGGGACCCCGCCGGTCTTGTAGTCGATGATCTCCAGCGCGCCCGCCCCGGTTCGATCGATGCGGTCCGCCTTCGCCGTGAGGCGGAAGGAGCCGCCGGGCGCGTCCAGGTCGAGAGCACCCTCCACCTCGGTCGCAAGCGGCATGCAGCCGGGCCTGCGCGCGCGTTCCGTCTCGAGGAACCAGCCGACGATCCGCTCGAAGCGCGGCCACCAGAAGGCGAGCACGCCGGGCCGCGCGCCTGCCGCCTCGAATTCCGCCTGGCCGAGCGCCCGCAAGCGCGCCTCGGCATCCGCCGGCAGCGCGTGCCCGTGGGCGCGCACGAAGGCGTCCAGAATCCGGTGGATGATGCTGCCGCGCTCCGCCGCGCTCGGGTCCGCATCGATGGGATCGAGCGGCTTGAGCCGCAGTATGTCCCGCGCATAAACCGAATAGGGGTCGGCGATCCAGGTCTCGATCCGCGTGACCGAGAGCCGCCTCGGCCGTGCCGCGACCGGCGGCCTGGGCTCGGGCGGCGGGAGAGGGCCGGGCGCATCCGCATGGTGGTCGAGCGCCGCCCACCAGGCGAGAAGCGCCAGCTCCACGGTCCGCAGCGCCGCAGCGCCGCCGGGCTCGCCCGCCAGCAGCGCATCCAGCCTCTGCAGCCAGCGGGACGGGATCGTGGGCGTCCCCTCGATGCGCCGCGCCCTGGTGAGATAGACCTCCGCCGCACCGCAGCACTGGACGAAGTCGTGGGCCGAGAGGCCGATGCGGAGCTCCGGCGGCGGCAGGCCGAAGTCCGCGCGCATGGGCCGGCTCATCCAGGGATCGCCCGCCGCGGCCGGCGGCCAGACGCCCTCGTTGAGCCCGCCCAGGATCATGCAGTCGGCATGCTGCAGGCGGGCCTCCAGGGGACCCCAGATCTGCAGGCGGGGATGGCGGCCGAAGGACGGGCGGACCACGTGGTCTTCCATCAGCGCATCGAGCAGCGCCGGATAGTGGCGGGGCGCCACGGGCGGCAGCGCCGACGCGGACTCCGCGAGGCCGGCAACGAAGCGCGCGGCCTGCTCGCCCGCCTCGCCGGACCAGAGCCGCACCGCTCCCTCCTCGCCGTCGGCGGCCGCGAGCCATTCCGCGAACGCCGCATGGCCCTGCACGAGATCGCCCAGCGCGGCCTCCGGCCCGGCCATGAGGGCGGCAAACGACGCGGCGCCCTTCTCCAGCCGGGCGAGCCAGCGGCTGATGGCGGCATCGTCCGTCGTCAGCGCCGCAGCCAAGCCGGCGAAGCCCGGCGCGGGCCTGGGTCCGCGCAGGATCCTCTTCTCCATCGCCCTGACGGCGCGCCGCCACGCCGCCGGCGCCATGCCGCCCGCCGCCAGCGGGTGCTTGAGCGCGGCCAGCAGCGGGACCGGCGCGGCCTCCTCGGCGATCATCCGCGCGGTGAGCCCGAGAAAGGCGCCCGGCGCGGTCTCGCCGAGCGGCACGCCCGCCGAATCGTCGACCGCGATCTCCCAACGGCGAAGCTCCGCCGCGACCCGCCGAGCCAGCGCGCGGTCCATGGTGACGAGGGCCGCCGTGCGGCCGGGGCGCTCCAGCGTCCGCCGCATGACGATGGCGATGACGCCCGCTTCCTCCTGCGGGCTGGCACAGTCGATCCGGTGAACCTCGCGAAGCGCCGCCGGCTCTTGCATCGGCCGCGCGCGCCAGGCGGTGATCGTCTCCGCCGGCCGCATGGCGTCGGCGATCAGCCGCGCGCGCGCACGGGCAGCATCTCCGGCGCCCGCACCCACGACGCCGGGCCACGGCTGCACGTCCCCGCGCGCGACGCCGATATGGGCAACCAGCCCCTTCAGCGCATACTGCGGATGGGTGGGGCCGATGGCCTCCCACGTCTCGTCGTCCGCCTGCCCGTCGAGGCCCGGAAGGACAACCATGCCCTGCGGCAGGCGTGCGATGGCCGCCAGCAGGTCGCGCGTGGCCGGCACGCTCCCGGTCGAGCCCGCGCCGATCACGGTATGCGCCGGCGGCTCCGCCTGCCAACGCTCGGCGAGGTGCGCCAGCAGGGCGTCGCGCCGCGCCCACGGGTCCATCCGCTCCTGCTCCGCCAGGTGCGCCGGCCACTGGTCCATGATGATCGCGAGGAACTGCAGCACCTCCTGCCAGTGGGCCGCGTACTCCTCCGGCGCGAGCGCGGCGAGCGCGTCGGGGTCGAGGCGGGCGATCTGGATCTCGTCCAGCAGGGACGCCAGCGCCCGCGCCAGTCTCGAGGCCTGATCCACGCCGCCCGCGCCGGTGAGCGCCGTGCTCCTGGCCGTCCTGATGAACGCCTGGACGAGCCGCGTGAGTTGCAGCCGGCGCTCCAGCGGCGAGACGGCGTCGGGCAGCGCCGCGTCGTCCTCGTCGCCGATGCTCATCTCGTCCTCGTCGATATCGCCGAGGGGCCGGATGCGCGGCAGCAGCAGCGCCCGCCCCGGCGCCGCCCGCAGGAAGGCGAGGCCGAGCGCCCGGCAGGCGCGGCGCGTCGGCAGCAGGATCGTGAGCCGGCTCAGCGCCAGCGGATCGCCGGGGTCGAGCGGCACCGCCCGGCCCGACAGGATGCCGCCCGCAAGCGCGTCGACGAACGGCTGCCAGGGCGGCACCGTGTAGACGGTGGGTGTGCCGTCGCTCATTCCTCCCCGTCCCGTCCGTCGCCGCCGAGGAAGCGCTCGGCCTGTTCGAGCCCTTCCGGCGAGCCGACGTGGAGCATGTGGCCGCGATGCACGACGCCGAACAGGCGGCCCGCGCCGATCGCCTCGTCATAGTGGCGGTTGAGCGAATAGGCGCCGTCGGGAGCGCCCGCGAAGAGCCGGGGATGGAGAAGCTGCACGCCGGTGAAGATGTAGGGCGCGCTCGCCGCCGTCCCGCGCCGGGTGAGCCGCCCGTCGCCAGCGCGGAAGAAGTCGCCCGCGCCCCCGCAGCCGAGCGCGCGCGCCAGCGGGCAGAGGAGCAGGAGCGCATCCATCGCCCCGCCGTCCCACGCCCCGGCCAGGCGCGCCAGCGCGGGCGCGCCACGCTCGGCGATCACGGCATCGCTGTTCAGCACGTAGAAGGCATCGTCGCCCAGCCATCGGAGCGCCCGGCGGACGCCGCCGCCGGTCTCCAGCCGCTCGTCCTCGCGCGAGATGTGGATGCGGGGCGCGCCGGGCCGGGCGGCATGGCCGGCAAGAAAATCCTCGATCTGTTCCGCTAGGTGGTGGGTGTTGACGACGACCTCGCCCACCCCGGCCCGCTCGAGGCTTTCGAGCGCGTAAGCGAGGAGCGGCCTGCCGGCAAGCGGCACCAGCGGCTTCGGGATCGTCTCGCTCACCGCGCGCATGCGCGTGCCCAGCCCTGCGGCCAGCACCATCCCACGCGCAGGCCTCGCGCTCACGGGGCGGCGCGCTCCACGCGCGCGGGGCACCAGCGCTCAATCCAGGCCCGCACCGGGGCGAGTACGGGGTGGGCGAGATTGCGGTCGAGATGCCCCCACACGCGCGGCAGGTGGGCGAGGTAGGCAGGCTTGCCGTCCCGCCGCGCGAGGCGGTGGAAGACGCCGACGATCCGCGCCGCGCGCTGTGCACCGAGGATGGCGTAGGCCGCGCGGAACTTCGTCTCGCGCAAGCCGGGCGATGCCTGCAGGTAGCGCCCCATCATCGCCGCCTCCAGCCCGCTGCCGAGGTTGCGGCGCGCGTCCTGCAGCAGCGAGACGAGGTCGTAGGCTGCGGGTCCTGCACGCGCATCCTGGAAGTCCAGCAGGCCGACGCGGCCGAGCGCGCGCCCGACGCCCCCTTCGCCGCGCGCAGGCAGCCACATCAGGTTGCCGGCGTGAAAATCCCGCAGGCAGAGCGCCTGCGGCCCGGCTGCCGCTTCCTCCAGCGGCCCCCGCCATGCCGCCTCGAACGCCGCCGTCATGGATGCATTCATCGCCTCATCGCCGATGCTGTCCAGGAAGAGCCTCGCATCGTCGAGCATCCAGTCCGCATCGTAACGGCGCAGGCCGGATGGCGCAGGCCGGCGGTGAAGGTCGGCCAGAAGATCGGTCGCCGCCTCGTAGAGCGTGCGCTCGAGCGTGGCGTCCGCAGGGCCGGCGAGCAGAGCGGAGAAGCTGTCGTCCCCCAAATCCTCGAGCAGGGAGAAGCCCCGCCCCTCGTCTGCCGCAAGCACCTCGGGAGCGCTGTAGCCCATGCCGCGCAGCAGGCGCGCGATCCGCACGAAGGCGCCGACCGAGTGCCCCGGCGGCGGGTCGTCCATGAGCACCGCCGTCGCACCGCCCTGCGCGAGCCGCGCGTAGCGCCGCGCCGAGGCATCGCCCGCAAGCGGCGCGCACGCCGCATCGCCCCAGCCCGCGTCTGCGACGAAGGCGCGGCACCGCCGCTCGCGCTCGCGATCGTTCACGCGTCCCGCTCCAGGTCTTCAGCGAGCACGCCTGCGAGCACGCGGGCGCGCGCGCCGTGAGGCGTGATCGTGATCAGCCGCTCCTCTTCGCCTTCGCCTGGCCCCAGACGCACCTGGAGCCAGTCGCCCAGCACGATGGCGCCCAGCTTCTCCGGCCATTCGATCAGCGAGATCGCGCCCGAGAACGCGTCCTCGATGCCGAGCTCGTAGGCGTCTTCCGCCTCGTCCAAGCGATAGAGGTCGAAGTGCCAGATCGCGCCCGCCGCGTGCTCGTAGAGCTGCACCAGGGTGAAGGTGGGGCTCGGCACCTCCTCCGCATCCCGGCCGAGCCGCGCGCGGATGAAGGCCCGCGCAAACGCGGTCTTGCCACTGCCGAGCGCCCCGCAAAGCCCGATCGCGTCGCCGGGCGCCGTGTGCGCCGCGAGGCGCGCCGCCAGCCTCTCGGTATCCGCGAGGGTCCGGGCGCGCACAGTCAGCGCCTCGCGCGGCGTGGCGCGCTCGCTCCCCGTGGCGCCGGGCGCCCTATCGTCAGTATCGGTAGTGATCGGGCTTGAACGGCCCCTCTTGCGGCACGCCGATGTAGGAGGCCTGCTTGTCCGAGAGTTCGGTGAGCTTTGCGCCGAGCTTGCCGAGATGCAGCGCCGCGACCTTCTCGTCGAGGTGCTTCGGCAGCGTGTAGACGCGGTGCTCGTAGTTCGCGTGGTTCTGCCAGAGCTCCATCTGCGCCAGCACTTGGTTGGAGAAGGACGAGCTCATCACGAAGGAGGGATGCCCCGTGGCGCAGCCGAGATTCACGAGGCGCCCCTTGGCCAGCACGATGAGCCGCTTGCCGTCGGGGAACTCGACCTCGTCCACCTGCGGCTTGACCTCGTGCCAGGCGAAGTTGCTGAGCGCGTCGATCTGGATCTCGGAATCGAAGTGGCCGATGTTGCAGACGATGGCGCGGTCCTTCATCTCGCGCATGTGGTCGATGGTGATGACGTCGACATTGCCGGTCGCGGTAACGAAGACGTCCGCCTCGCCCGCCATGTCCGCCATGGTCGAGACCTCGTAGCCCTCCATCGCCGCCTGCAGCGCGCAGATCGGGTCGATCTCGGTCACGCAGACGCGCGCGCCCTGCCCGCGCAGCGATGCGGCGCAGCCCTTGCCCACGTCGCCGTAGCCGTTCACCACCGCGATCTTGCCGGCGAGCATCACGTCGGTCGCCCGCTTGATGCCGTCCACCAGGCTCTCGCGGCAGCCGTAGAGGTTGTCGAACTTCGACTTCGTCACCGAATCGTTCACGTTGATGGCGGGCGCGCCGAGGCTGCCGTTCTGCTCCATCTCGTAGAGCCTGAGCACGCCGGTCGTGGTCTCCTCGGAGACGCCCCTGATGTCCGCCATGAGCGCAGGGTGCTCGTCGTGCATGATCTTGGTGAGGTCGCCCCCGTCGTCCAGGATCATGTTGGGGCGCCAGCCGTCAGGCCCCTCGATGGTGCGCTCGATGCACCAGTCGTATTCCTCCTCGGTCTCGCCCTTCCAGGCAAAGACGGGCACGCCGGCGTCGGCCATGGCGGCGGCGGCGTGGTCCTGGGTCGAGAAGATGTTGCACGAGCTCCAGCGCACCTCCGCGCCGAGCGCCCTCAGCGTCTCGATGAGGACGGCGGTCTGGATCGTCATGTGCAGGCAGCCGGCGATGCGCGCGCCGGCCAGCACCTGGGCTTCGCCGAACTCCGCGCGGAGCGCCATCAGCCCCGGCATCTCGGTCTCGGCGATGGCGATTTCCTTGCGGCCCCACTCGGCCAGCGAGAGGTCCTTCACCTTGTAATCGGCGCCGTTCTTCATCGCGCTGTTCCCTGAGTAGCCCTACGCTCCGGCGCGCGACATCCGATCCGCTGCCGGCGCGGCTTTTAGCATCGCCGCCGAAGGCTCACAACCGGCGCCGCCCGAAACGGGCGCAGCCTCACTTGCCATTCGAGAATTCGTCGATCAGCTTCGCGATCCGCCCTGCCTCCGACTGGCTCAGCAACTCGTCCGCGTGCTCGGCCGCCTTGCCGGCGTCGAGGCTGAGGATACGCTGCTTCACGCGCGGCACGTTCGGCGGCGCCATGGAGAGATCGCGCAGGCCGAAACCCAGCAGCATCGCGGTGAAGCGCGGATTCCCTGCGATCTCGCCGCAGAGATTGACCGGGATGCCGGCACGCCGGGCCGCATCGGTGGCGAAGCGGATGAGCCGGAGCACCGCGGGATGGAGGGGGTCGTAGAGGTGAGCCACCTGGTCGTCGCCGCGGTCGATCGCGAGCGTGTACATGGTGAGGTCGTTGGTGCCGAGGGAGAAGAAGTCGCAGACGCCGGCCAGCGCGTCGGCCGCGAGCGCCGCACCCGGCGTCTCGATCATGATGCCGAGCGGCGGCGCGTCGGCGATCGGCACCCGCGCGCGGGTCAGCCGGCGCACCATCTTGTCCAGCGCCTTGCGCACGTGCCTGATCTCGTCGACCGAGGTGATCATCGGGACCAGGATGCGCACCGGCCCGTGAGCGCCGGCGCGGAGGATCGCCGCGATCTGCGCCTCCAGCAGCGCCGGCGTCTTGAGCGAAAGCCGCACCGCGCGGAGCCCGAGCGCCGGATTGACGCTCGGCGTGATGTGCTCGCCCAGCGAGTAGGCGAGCTTGTCCGAGCCCACGTCGAGGGTCCGCACCGTCACCGGCGCCCCCTCCATGCCGTCGACGATGTCCTTGAGGGCTACGTACTGCTCGTCCTGGCTCGGCGGCTGGTCGCGGTTCATGTACATGAACTCGCTGCGCAGGAGCCCGATGCCCTCCGCGCCGGCCTCCTGCGCCTGCGCCAGCTCGTTGGGCAGCTCGATGTTGCACTGGAGCGTCACTCGCTCGCCGTCCTGCGAGACCGCGGCCACCCGCCGCAGGCGGGCGAGCTGGCGCTCGCGGCGCTCCAGCGCGCGGCGCCTGCGCTCGAGCCGCGCGATCGTCGCCTCGCCGGGGTTGACCACGAGCCCGCCGCGCACGCCGTCCACCGCCACCACGTCGCCCGAGCGCACGGCGCCCGCGAGGCCCGCCACGCCAAGCACCGCCGGTAGGCCGAGCGAGCGCGCCATGATCGCGGTGTGCCCCTCGGCCCCGCCGTGCGCCGCAGCGAAGCCACCGATGCGCGCCGGGTCCATGAGCGCGGTATCGGCCGGCGTGATCTCCTCGGCGATGACGATGGTGCCGGACGCGACGCCGGAGAACGCCTGGTAGCCGGCGCGGGTCAGGTTGCGCACCAGGCGCCCGCTCGCCTCCCGCACGTCGTCGATCTTGCCGGCGAGATACGAGTCCTCCATGCCGGCAAAGGCCTGGGCGATCTCCGAGAGCTGCATCTGAATCGCCGCCTCGGCATTGATGTGCGCATCCCGGATGCGGGCCTCGACGCCGCGCACGAGCCGGGAGCCGGAGAGCATCAGCAGGTGCGCGTCGAGCAGGTAGCGCAGCTGGCCTGCGACCTCCTCCGGCAGCGTTTCGGCCTTGGCCTGCAGGCTGTGGATCTGTGAGACGGAGAGCGAGACGGCCTCGCGGAAGCGCGCGATCTCCGCTTCGATCGCGGCGTCCTCGATACGGTATTCGGGCACGTCGATGAGGCCGCGCTCGACCACGTGCGCCGGCCCCACCGCGATGCCGGCGGAGACGCCGAGGCCCTTGAAGTGCTGCTCGGGCCACGTCTCGGCGGCGGGGCGCGCAACGGCCTCGGACTCAGTCTTCATCGAAGCCGCCCTCGACCAGCCCGGCGAGCGCCGCGAGCGCCGCGTCCGCATCCTTGCCCGAGGTCTCGATCCTGATTTCGGTGCCCGGTCCCGCCGCCAGCATCATCAAGCCCAGGATCGAAAGGCCGGAGACCCGCGTGCCGTTGCAGGTGACGGCGACGTCCGCGTCGAAGCTCGTGGCGGTCTTGACGAACTTCGCGGCCGCCCGCGCGTGCAGCCCGCGCCTGTTGCCGATCAGGCACGTGCGCCCGCGGCTTCCCTCGCCGCACTCGGTCGCGGTCTCGCTCACGTCCCATCGTCCTCGAGCAGCAGGCCCGCGACATGGATATAGGTGCGCCCGGCCTCCTGTGCAGCCGCCACGGCGCTCCGCAGATCGCTACCTGAGCGCACGCTCGCGAGCTTGATCAGCATCGGCAGGTTCACGCCGGCGATGACCTCGACATTCGCACCCTCCATGACCGAGATGGCGAGGTTCGAAGGCGTGCCGCCGAACATGTCGGTGAGCACGATCACGCCGTCGCCCGCGTCGGTCTCCCCGATCGCGTCGAGAATGTCTCGGCGGCGCTTCTCCATGTCGTCGTCGGGGCCGATGCAGACGGCGCGCGTGCGCGGCTGCGGCCCGACGACGTGCTCGGTCGCCGCGACGAATTCCTCGGCGAGGCGCCCGTGGGTGACGAGAACGAGTCCGATCATCGGCTCACCCGACCGCCTGCCGTTCCGGCTGGTCGTCCTCGGCTTCGAGGTCGCGGTGGCGCACCGTGACGTGCCAGCGGCCGCCCCCCAGCGCCTCGGCCAGGTGTTCCGCCGTGGCGACGGAGCGGTGGCGCCCGCCGGTGCACCCCAGCGCAACGGTGAGATAGGACCGGCCATCCCGCTCGAAGGCCGGCAGCAAGGGGGTGAGCATCGCGACCAGGCGTTCGAAGAAGGGGGCGTAGGCCGGGTCCCCCCGCACGTGGGCCGCGACCTCGGGCTCGCGCCCGGTAAGCGGCCGAAGCTCGGGCACATGATGGGGATTGCCGAGGAAGCGGACGTCGAACACGAAGTCGGCGTCCGGCGGCACGCCGTGGCTGTAGGCGAAGGAGAGCACGAAGACCGCCGGCGCGTGCTCGGCCTCCGGCTGGAAGCGGGCGGCGATGATGCCGCGCAGATCGCGGACGGAAAGCCGGCTGGTGTCGATGGTCAGATCGGCCTGTTCGCGGAGCCAGCCGAGCAGCGACCGCTCGCTCCGGATTCCCTCGTCGACCGGTCGGTCGTGGGCCAACGGATGCGGGCGGCGGGTCTCGCTGAAGCGCCGGCGCAGCACCTCCGTCTCGCAGTCGAGAAAGAGCAGCTCGATGTCGTCGGGCCCGCGCACGCCCAGCAGCGGACCGAGATAGCGCTCGATGTCACCCGGATCGAACCCCCGCGTGCGCGAATCGATGCCGAGCGCGAGCGCGCCCTCGCGCCTGCCGTCGTCCCTCTCCCGGACCAGGTCCGAGAGCAGCGAGAGCGGCAGGTTGTCGATCGCCTCGTAGCCGAGGTCTTCGAGGATCTTGAGTGCCGTCGACTTGCCGGCGCCGGACATGCCCGTCACCAGCACGAGGGCATGCTCGGCGGTGCGCGCTGCGTCCATCACCCGGCCGAGGGCGTTGCCAGCGCGCGCGCCTCGCCGGCGGCGAGCGCAAGCCTGACCTTCGCCGGCGCCGACGCCTCGAACGGAGCAAGCGCCACGCGCCGCACCCGATGGCCCGAAAGCGTGGCGCGCGCCGCCTCCGGCATGCGCTCGACCGAGCCGGGCGCGACGAGATCGACCACGAGACGAACCGGGCACCGGGGGACGAATTCCATAGAGACGATCCCGATCCCGCGCACTTCGAGAAGCCCCGCGATGCGCGCCGGCGGCGCGGCAAGCAGCATCCCGCCGCTGCTCGTCAGCGCCACCTGGTCGTCCGCGACCAGCCGAGCCCCGCCCTCGATCAGGCGAAGCGCGAGGTCGGACTTGCCGGCACCGGGGGCGCCCCGCAGCAGCACGCCGCTCCCCTCCAGGGCGACGCAGCTCGCGTGGACCAGCACCATGGGGCGGCCCTCGGCCGCAGTAGAGCCGCCATCGATCGGCCGCAGGCCGCGCGGCAGGCGGGGGGCGCTCACTTCCCGGCGGTGCCCGACGCACCGGCGAGGACAGCGTAGAGCGCCTCGGCGCTGTCCGCCCCGCGCAGGCGCGCGCAGACACGCTCGTCGCGCAGCAGGCGCGAGACCAGCGCCAGCGCCTTCAGGTGATCCGAGCCCGCGGACTCCGGCGCAAGCAGCAGGCAAACGAGATCGACCGGCCGCCCGTCGACCGCATCGAACTCGATGGGCTCGCGCAGGCGCGCGAACACTGCCGATATCCGTGCGAGGCCCGCGAGCTTCCCGTGCGGGATCGCGACCCCTCTGCCGACCCCGGTCGAGCCCAGGCGCTCGCGCGCCAGCAGGGTGTCGAGGATCGCCCGTTCGTCATGCGCGGTCTGCGCTGCGGCGATGGCGGAAAGCTCCTGCAGGGCCTGCTTCTTGCTGGCCGCTTTCAGCGCGTCCGCAACGCCGTCCAATGACAGCAGGTCCGCGATCTCCATTGCCCGATCGCTCTGTTGATGCCCCTGAAGGCGGCAGGTGGTCGCAGGTGGCGGCGCGCGGCCGCGGCGCCGCGGCGCCGTTCAGTCGGCCGGCTGCGGAGAAAACTCCGCGTCGCCCGCGGCCTTCGCGCCGCGCGGCGACTTGTGGTGATCGCGCAGCTTCCGCTTGTGGCGGCGCATGCGCTTCTCCAGCCTCTCGGCAGCGATGCTGAAGCTCGCCGTCATGTCAGCTGCCGCCGCGTGGCTTTGGAACCTGATCCCGTGGCCGACATGGATCATGAGGTCGGTCTCGATCATCTGCGCGACCTTGGCGAACACGGCCTGCGCGTCGATGGCGGAGGCGAAGAACTTCCCCGTCGACGTCTCGAGGCGCTGCGTCACCTGCTCGCGAAAGCTCTCGTTGACGCTGACGTGCCGGCCCGTGATGGCGATCTGCATGCCTACCCCCGCGGTCTCTCTTCAGGGGGATTATAGGCGAGGTGTGCCACGGGCGGGAAGCGCGACCGGCCGCTATGCCGCATTCGTGAAGGCGCCGGTGCCGCCGGGAAGAATTGAACTTCCGACCCCTCCCTTACCAAGACTCTGCACTACTATATTTAGGGCTCTGTTCACCCGGCATCCCCCTTTATGCGGCGTTTCGGGCGCGTTTATGGCCTTTCGATGAGGCTGTTTCTGTGCAATGCACAGAAACGATCACGCTTTTTTCTCCATTGCCTCGACCGCCGAGCGCAGGTGGTCCGGGTGATGATGCCCGTAGACCGACTCCAGCGTGTCGAGGGTCATACCGAAGTAGCCGGCCGCGGCCCACTTATCGGCGCCGCGCTGCATCGCCCACGTGACGGCGGTGTGGCGGAGATCGTGAGGGCGGCAATAGTCGATACCGGCCTCCTCCAGAGCTGTCCGCCACGCCGTCTTGAGGCAGCCCACCCGCTGCCCGTCGATCTCGACCACATAGCGGGCGCCCTGGCACTTCCAGCGGCGCAGATGAGCGAGCAGCGGGCGCGGAATCGGCACGGGCGGGGTCCTCTTCTTGGACTCGCTCTCGCCTGCGGCCCGGCGGTACATGACGCCTCGTTTTGTGTCTACCCAGCCTCCGCTCATGTTCGGTATATACTGCATCCCCAGGATGGGGTTTGATCGGGTGCCGGTGTAGAGCGCCACGAGAATGAAGCGGGCAAGGTGTCTCGCCTTGGGATTGCGATAGGCAGCCCGCAACAACCGGGCCACCTCGTCCCGTGTCAGCCAGCGGTCGCGTGGTGCGGGCATCGGAGGCAGCGTCACCTTGATCGGGGTCAGCAGGTAGCCTTGGGCGTGGCAATGATTCACGGCCGCCTGCAACACACCAAGTTCTCGACGCACCGTGCCGGGCTTCACGCCGCGCTCCCTGGCGTAGCGCCGGCATTGCTCTTTGGTGAGGGTGCCCACGGGAAGCGGACCCAGGAGTGGCCGCAGTGCCTTGATCGAATAGCCGAGGGTTTTGGGTGCCCGCACGTCCATGCCGTGCTCCTCACCATAGAGGTCCAGCGCGTCGTCTATGGTGAGATCATGGGCAGCACGCGGGCCGGCGGGCCGGTCCTTTTCGGCGATGTGGCGGGCGAGCGCCCTATCAGCTTGTCCTCGATCCTTGGTTCCTGTGGTGACGAACGTGTCGCCGTCACGGATGTAGAAGTAGCCTTTGTTCCCGCGCCGGTAGAGGCGGGCTCCTTTGGACGGTTTCGACATAGGCTCACCAGCTCCTTCAGGTCGTTCGGGTCGATGCGGACGGCCCGCCCTATGCGCACAAGAAGGCCGTGCTGTTCGGCTGCATTGCGGAGCGATCCGCACGGCACGCCGAGTTTCTCAGCGGCTTCCTCCAGGGTCAGCAGCTGGCTCATTTGACTTCTCCCTGGTCAGGCATGTCGCCCAACTGCACCCTCCCATCAGTGCTCATGACCTCCCCTCCTCTTCCACCAATAAAGGAGGGAATCCACCACATTATCAGAGTTGTGTCAACCAACTCGGTGGGCTATGCCGCGCGGGGAATACCGACCGTGAACCCGGGCTCAAATGAGTCCCGGATGAGTCAGGATATTTTTCTGGATTTAATTTCCGCTGCGGGCGGCGGCGCGGACTTGCGCGGCCCGGGGCATGCGTTCGTCCTCGGGGACTTCCCAATGCTCGGAGCGGGGGCCGATCCCGCCCACCCACAGCACGAAGCCGATGACCTTGTGGCTCCCAACCAGCAAGGGCTTGGTCGGGTCATCGGCCTGTAGGGTCCACTCGCTCTCTCTCCTCACCGCCCGCCTTATCAGCAGTGCGTCTTCGGACGCGACGGCGTAGAGCGCGCCGTCGATCAATTCCGTCTTCCGTCTGTCGATCAGACAGGCGCAGCCGGCAGGCAGGGTCGGCACCATGGAATTGTCCTGAACCGCAACGATTTCGCAGTCTATGGGGTTGATGTCGTACTTGCGCAGGAAGCCCTCGCCGAAGTGAATGCAGCCGTAAGGGGACAATGAATCGCTGTTGTCCCACATGGGGATGGGCCAATTCAGCACTTCCACGCGGGGCTTCGTGAGGTAGCGGAAGGGCTGCCCGTCACCGTCGCTTACGGGGCGCTCACCAATGGTCCTGGCATCATTGGTGAACTCCGCCGGCAACAGCTCGACGGGGCTGCATCGCAGCGCGCGCGCGAGCCGGGCCATCCACGAAAGCGTCAACTCCCGCTTGCCCGCTTCGAGCCGGCTGATTTGCTGGTTCGACGTTCCGCAGAGGGTCGCCAGGGCGGCCTGAGACAGTCCGCGCATAAAGCGGATCTCGGCGATTCGGTTGGCCCTCTCTCCCATACCGTATTCAGCTCGTGAATCGTCGCCGGTGCAACCAACGATCTGATTGACACCACTCCACCACATTAGTGGAGTTGCGCGATGCTTCTCAAGCAGTTCTTTTCGCGGCAAGGGTTTGGCCCGGCGACCCTCGCTCAACGCACTGTTTTTAAACACGCAAACTGGACACCGATCGGCGCGACAACGTGCTGATTTTCTTAGGGAAGGTCTGATCAAGTTGCGTGTGCCATAATTTGCGTATGGGTAGCGGATTGGAAGATCGAGCTATGGCACAGGCAAGCTTTGCGGAACTGGAGCACGACTTGAAGAAGCGAACCCACCACCAGTTCAAGCCCCAGCCGTCGCAGACGCAAGCCCCCGTTACTCTCCCGCGACCGAGCCGGAGCAACGCGCAGGTGGAAGCTTACCAACACCTCCGAGGGACATCTCAGACCGCTTGCGCGGACATGCCTCGAATTCTTCGATCGGGCCATGTAGCTCAGGCTGATCGAGCGCAGGCATCGTCCGGGTGGTTTTTCGGCGAGCGAGCGGCTCCCAATAGAGGGCCTCGACGCGGGCGAGCGGATTGGGGATCGGCGGGTATCGGCGGGTATCGGTGCCGGGTGCCGTCAGCGTCCGTACCGCTTCGGGTCGAGGGCATCGGTGAGACCGTCGCCGATCAGGCTGACGCCGAGCACGGTGACGAATATCGCAAGGCCCGGCAGGGTGACTGGCCACCATGCCTCCAGCAGGAAATCCCGGTTGGCGCCGATCATTAGACCCCAGCTCATGGCGTTGGGATCGCCGAGGCCCAGGAAAGAGAGACCCGCCTCGAACAAGATGGCGGCGCCGACCGTGAGGGTGGCGGCGGCGACGAGGGGCGGCAGCGCGTTGGGCAGGATCACGCGAAAGATGAGCTGGCGGTCGGGAGCGCCGATCGCGCGCGAGGCCCTGACATAGTCGAGCTCCTTGATTCTGAGAAACTCGGCGCGGGTGAGGCGGGCGATTGGCGGCCAGCTCACCACACCGATGGCGACGGCGATGGTGACGAGGCTCGGGCCGAACAGGCTCACCAGGGTCATCGCGAAGAGCAGGGCGGGCAACACCTGGAAGAATTCGGCGATGCGCATGAGCCCCTCGTCGACGAGCCCACCGTAGAATCCGGCGGCGGCGCCGACGGCGATGCCGACGATCAGGCAGATCGCGGCGGCACTTGCGCCGACCGCGAGGGTGGCGCGGCCGCCGTGAAGAATTCCCGCCAGCACGTCGCGCCCCAGGAAATCGCTGCCGAGCGGTAACGCAGGCGCCTCGCCCGGCGGGGCCAGCGGCCGCCATACGATGTCGAAGGGATCCACGGGATAGAGCGCGGGGACGATCAGCGTCATTGCCAGCACCAGCAAAATCAGCACCAATCCCGAGACGGCGGAGGCATTGCGAAACAATAGAGACACCACCGCCCGCGCGGGGCTTCGAACGCGCGACGGGGCACGGGTATCGTGACGCGTGGTCATCCTAAGTCCCGGATGTTGCGTTTGCGGCTCGAATTCTGGGATCGACGATGCGGTAGGCGAAGTCGGTGAGCAGGTTGGCCGCGATCACCATGGCGGTTGCGAAGAACAGGATGCCGAGGACGGTCGGGTGGTCGCGGCGCAGGATCGAGTCGAAGGCAAGCTTGCCCAGACCCGGCCAGTTGAACACCGTCTCGACGATAACCGCGCCGGAAAGCATGTTGCCGAACTGGAGGCCGGCGAGAGTCACGACGGGCAACATGGCGTTGCGTAGCGCGTGCCTGTAGAGCACGGCGCGCTCGCTCAGACCCTTCGCCCGCGCCGTGCGAATGTAATCGGAGCAGAGCGCGTCGAGCATGCTGGCGCGTGTGAGCCGGGTGTACTGGGCGAGGAAGACGATGGCCAGGGTGACTGCCGGCAGCACCAGGTGATGGGCCACGTCGAGCGCTCGGAGGAGGCCAGTGCTGTCTATCCGGACGTCGTACATCCCTGAAAGGGGAAAAATCGGAATCGTGGCGGAGAAGAGAAGGAGGAGCAGGATGCCTGTCCAGAATACGGGTGCCGAATAACCGGCCAGCGACAGCACGGTGACGAGGTTGGCGAAGGCGCCTCCCGGCTTGCGCGAGGAGAGGACACCCAGGAGCGTGCCCAGGGTGAGCGCGATTGCCATTGCCGTCATGACCAGCAAGATCGTTGGGCCGAGACGGGCGAAGACGAGATCCGCGACCGGCGCGTTGAAGAACAGCGAGTGTCCGAGATCGCCGGACAGCGTCCGCTGCATGTAGATGAGGAACTGGTGATGGAGGGGGGCGTCGAGGCCGTAGGCCAGGCGGATGTCGCGCAGGATCTCCTCGGTGACGCCGCCCATTCCGCCGGCGATGGTCAGCGCCGGGTCGCCGGGCGCAAGGCGGATCAGAATGAAGTTGAGAACGAGAACCGCCGCGAGGAGGGCGACGGCACCGACGACGCGGCGTCCGAGATTCAGGGTGAGCTGCACGCCTTCGGTATCCGTTAGTGGCTTAGCGGAAACCAGCCGACAGAGGGAGAAGCCGGCGTTCTGCCCGGCTCCCTCGCCCGGTCAGGGGCGGCTCAGCGATCGAGCCATACTCGGTCCAACGGCTGCATGGGCCCCCACACCGTCTCGGGGGTATCCATGACTGTCCTGTGTGACACCGTGACATAGGGTTCCTCGTTGACGAAGTAGAAGGGCAGCTCCTCGTTCACGATGCGCTGGAAGCGCTCGTAGAGCCGCTTGCGGTCGTGAAAATCGAGGGTCGATCCGGCCTCGTGGAGCAGCGCGTCCACCTCCTCGTTGCAATAGCCCTGGGTGTTCGACCAGATCGTCTTCCTGATGTTGGCGCAGAGGTATATGCGGTGCACGCCGATGTCAGGATCGGGATAGGTCCAGTGACTGTTCATGGTGAACTGGTAGTCCCACGACGCGATCCGCTGCGCCCAGCTCGCAAAGTCGGCGGACGCGCGCGCATCGACCTCGATGCCCACCTTCTTCAGCTGGTACTTGATGTACTCGGCGCCGGTGGCGAGGCTGTCGGCGTGAAACGGAGGGTAGTCGAGAGTGACCCGGAAGCGCACGCCCTCGGCATCCGGTGGGTAGCCGGCTTCCTCGAGCAGAGCCCGCGCACGCACCAAGTCCAGCGCATATGTGTTCAACCCGTCGACATAGAACGGGCTCGAGTGGTGTAGCGGGCCGTAGCCCGGCCGAGGCCGGCCTGCATGCAGCGTGTCCACCATGAAATCCTGGTCGATGGCGTAGGCGACCGCTTGGCGAACCCGCAGCTCGTCAAAGGGTGGATTACGCAGGTTGAACTCGACGTAGTTGAGCGGGCCGAGCGCCTCGTAGCCCTTGGAGGTGACGCGGAGATCGGGGTTGCCGGCGATTCTCGGGATGTCGGCGAAACGCAGACCGGCGAAAGGGTAGTAGTCGACTTCGCCGTTCTCCAGTGCGAGCACGCGCACCGAAGGCAGATTGAAGAACCTGACGACGATCCGGTCGAGCAAAGGGAGTCCCGCGATGAAGAAGTCGTCGTTGCGCTCGAGGAGCACGTGCTGGCCCCTCACCCACTCCTTGAACCTGAAGGGTCCAGAGCCGACGGGCGCGGCGTTCATGGGGTGGGTCTTGGGATCCTGGCCGTCGCCGAAGACGTGTTTCGGCAGGATGGGCATCAGGAGGGGGACCAGTGACTGCATGAGCGCGGGATGTGGCTTGGCCAGCCGTATCACGGCAGTGTGCGGGTCGGGGGTGTCCACCCGGTCGACGGCATCGAACATGGCGATCCCGAAGGGGTGGTGCTCCTTGACAACGGCGAGCGAGAAGGCGACGTCTTCCGACGTGATCGGCGCGCCGTCGTGAAAGCGGGCGTCTGGGACGAGGTGGAAGGTGTAGCTCCGCCTGTCCTGCGAGATCTCCCAGCGTTCGGCGAGATAGGGCTGGGGCCGAAACTTTTCGTCTACCCGCACCAGCCCGGCGAAGAGCTGCACGCCGATACCGGTGTGGGCGCCCGACTGCACTGCGGGGTTAAGGTGGCGCAGGCCGGGGCCGGCGGCAACGACCAGGGTGCCGCCCGGCCTGGGTTCGGTTGCGGAAGACGGCGTGGTGAGCGCCGCGACCGCGAGGCCGAGTATCGCGGCGCAGGCGATCGAGCGCAGGACGCGAAAGGCTAAGTCTACGAATGGAAGTATGCGGACACCGTCGGCAGGCGTCTTCCCAGCTGTCAGCGCGTCATGCACTGGCGCGTCCCTCGGCTGTGACAACATTTGGGGGTAGTTTGTCTTGGTCCGGCACGCCAGGCGCCGGAGTTCACGGTCGGCCAGGTTGTCCTGGCCGCGACGGTATAAGAGTGGTCTCGAGGTGGTCAAGAACACTGAGCGGGTGCCAGCGAAATGACGCACCGGAACGGCATTTGTCATGCCATCAAGGCCAAGTAGTATGTAGCAATCGACCCGCAAATTTTGTAGTCCCCGAAACAAAGAATGCTACACTTTTGTTGAGGTGCTTATCCTTTGCGCAAGGGCTACCCTTGCTCCAAGTCCATGTGTGGCAAGCTGGCAACTTGCACGGCAGGGCCGTGCACCACGAGGGCGGCTGAGCTCGAACGGCACTGCGTGCTCTCTGCGGCCCGGTAAGTGGGATGAGCGGAACCGATCCGGGTACGCGGAGCGCCGAGCCGGAGGTCTCTCCCACGGACGCGGGCGGTGCCTGCGGGCATGGGGAGCCGCTTCCCTGGCTGCTGGATCAGAAGATCGCCGTGCCTGGCCGGGTGGCCGGTTGTCTCGATCGCGCCGAGCTGTTGGAGCGCGCCATGCCGACGCAGCGCCGCCTCACGGTGCTGCAGGCGCCCGGTGGGTTCGGCAAGACGACCGTGCTTGCGGAATGTTGCCGGCGCCTGCGAGAGCATGGGGTCGCCACCGCCTGGGTTTCCGTGGATGGCCAGGACGAGCCCGCCGTTCTGGACGCCTATATCGCCTACGCCTGCCAGAGCGCTACCGCCGGCTCCACTGTGGGGTTGGAGGGCCTCGCGATCTCGGATCTGGGCCAGTTGTGGGACGAGACGGAACCTCGTACCCAGATTGCGATGCGCAAGATCGCGGACCTCGACGGGCCGTTCGTGTTGGCGTTCGACGAGCTGGAGCGGATAGGGAACCCTGAGTCCGCGGCGCTGATTGAATTGCTGCTCAGGCGCGGTCCGCCCAATCTGCACCTCGCGTTCGCGTGCCGTCAGCTCCCCGCCGGTGTGAACATCGCCGGCGCCGTGCTGGAGGGCCGCGCAGCAATCCTGGCGACGGAGGACCTGCGGTTCTCCCGCTCGGAGGTAGCAGTGTTCTTTGAAGGAAAGCTCAGCCGAGAACGTCTGACCGCACTGATGTCCGAGTCGGGTGGTTGGCCGTTCGCGCTCAGGATTTCCCGAAACGAGATGGAGAGCGACAGGCGGCAAGACGCGCGCGCATCGCAGCAATTCGTCGAGAACTGGCTGGAGTCGCGGCTCTTCGCCGGGCTCGAGGGGGAAGACCGGGAGTTGCTGCTCGATATTGGCCTGTTCGAGTGGATGGATGCGGCGCTTCTCGACGAAGCACTTGAGAGAAACGATTCGATGCATCGGATCGATAATATGTCCCTCCTGGTGGGGATGCTCGAGCCGGTCCCCGGCGCGACGGATATCTGGCGGTTGCATCCGCTGATTCGGGAACATTGCGCCAGAAAGCGCTTCCGGGAGACGCCGCAACGGTATCGGACGATCCACCGGCGAATTGCCGGCGCTCTTGCACGGCGGGGTCAGACGGCGGCCGCCATGGGTCATGCCATTGAAGCGGGAGAGGCGGTGCTCGCGGGCGAGATCATGGAGCGGGCGGGCGGCGTTCGCCTGCTATCCCGGGAAGGGCTGGTCCAGTTCCAGGCCGCCGAGCGGCGGCTGAGCGAGGATGTCGTCGCCGCGCGGCCGCGGCTCGGGCTGGCGCGCTGCCTGGCGTTGATCCTTTCGGGACGGATGGAAGAGGCGAAGGAGAGATACCGTTCCCTGACCGCGCTTATCGGCAACCTGGAAGAGGATGCCGGCGATGAAGCGCTGGAGTTGGCCGTGGAGAATTGCGTGGTTCGCGGCATGATCGCCTTGTATGGCGGCGAGCGCTTCGGCTCTTCGACGATGCGGAGGCACCTGTCCGAGGTCGCACGGCTTGCGGATTCGTCGAGTATCGATGCTCTGACGCGGGGCATAATGGAGTACAGCCTTTGCCTGGCGGGTAGCATGACGGCGGCGTTCGGAGCCGCGCTCGACCATGCCGCGCGGGCGCGGCCGTGCTTGCGACGTAGCCGCTACATGACAATGTTCGTCGACATACAGGTTGGGCAAATGGCCATGGCGCAGGGCCGGGTGAAGGATGCGGCGGCGCACTACGGTCGCGCCGAGAGGGTCGCCAGGGAGAATTACGGCGTCAGCAGCGAGCCGGCCGTGATCTGCGGGGTCTTACTGCAGGAACTTGCACACGAATGCGGCCGCGCCTTGCCCGACGCGGAGCCGGCACGCATCCCCGAGGTGCTGGCGACGGGCAGCTCGCCTTTCCAGGCCTATTGAGCGCGCGCAGTCTGATCGATGGCGCGGTTTTCGGATTGTTTGATGGCCGTTGTGGTGCGCTCGGGTGATCTGCGCGAGCGATGCGAGCCTGCGGTTCACCGTGACCGCAGCAGGATTTC
>LXNI01001183.1_pt1 | contig 24433 bp, 19 predicted proteins | sample 809091 | NCBI WGS metagenome assembly LXNI01 (sample SAMN04870527, study PRJNA318959) | sponge metagenome | biome: 01000161; feature: marine sponge reef; material: water | host: Sarcotragus foetidus | place: Greece: Milos, Mediterranean Sea | collected 2013-05-29 | depth 5-7 m | reverse complement strand
TGAACCCGCTGCGTCTGTAACGTCACGATCATCCTCCGATGATCCCAGACGCCGACCTACAGGCTCATGTCTCGTTGGATTTACGCCCCCCGTTCAGGCTCATGTCTCATTGGACAAGGCTCCGGATAGGTAAAACAGCGCTTGAGCGTTACGATGCGACGGCAAGGGAGCTGAGTACTCGTGCCCGTGAGCAACTGGATGCCGATGGCAAGGAGTGGCTTCAAAAGGCGGAGAGCACAAAAGAGGCGCTGGACGGCCACAGAGAGGCGATGTCAAATAGCCTTACGTTGGCACAACGCCTTAGCGAGCAGATTTCTGAAGAAGCTTCGCAGTGGCAAAAGCTAGCCGAGCGAACGCGCCGCTCCCTGGTCGATGCCATTGATCGAATGGCGGAAAAGGTAACCAAGGGATAAACAGGCGTAGGTAGAGATGAACGCGACAAATGCCCAGCAATTGGCGGAGTCGAAGTACCGCCGAGGTACAGTCTTGGGCCTGACTGTAGCGGAGATCTTTATCCTGCTGCTTTTTTTGTTGATGTTGGTGTTTCTTGTTCTCTGGCAGGATCTGCAGGTCCATCAGCAGGAACAGCAAGTAGAAATCGAACAGTTGCAGCAGTTCAGGTCGCAGTGGGAACCGCCGCTGGCTGGTATCGAAACACCAGATGAGCTTCGCGGCCTCCGCGAGTTTAACGAAACATGGGAAGATTCGCTGGAAGGCATCGAAATCCCCGAGGAGATCGAAACTCTGAGAGAGTTCAAGGAGGACCTCGCGCAAGGCGACACAGATTTGCTAAGCGACTTGGCGGAGGCAAAACGCGAAGCGCATGAGGCCGGGGAGGCCACAGATCAGCTACAAGAGGAGTTAGATCGAGAAAGGCAGAATCACGCAGAAGCCAAGGCGCAATTAACCTCGCTAACCAATGAGTTACGTGTCTTGAATAAAGGTCAGAATCCGCCGTGCTGGTACGATGTCGTCCCGGATGGCGATGGCGGAATGCGCGAGAAAGCCCTCTACGCTTTTGATGTCGGAGTCTTCGATGAACATATGGTGATTCGCCGCAGGGAACCGCCTGTTGGTCGCGCTGCAGATGATGGTGATTCTACCTACGCCGATGAGTGGAACGATTTGCGATTGGCAGACATCAACTACGACCAACCGCTTTCCAACAGTGAACTACTCGCAGAATTGCAACGAATCCACGATGACGGAAAGCAGGGCAGAGTGCGCAGTTATGCTTGCATATTTTCAGTCCGCGTGTGGGATGAGACTTCCTCGGACGCCAAGGCGCGTTGGCAACAGGCCCACGATCGTACGCTGGAATGGTTATTCGGCACATTTCGGGTTGAGGACGAACCTTGGGAGACGATGACAAACTAGGCGCAACGTCTTACGGATCTGACGTTCTGACGCGATACGAACCGGACAGGCATTTGAGCACTCGCCCATCGCCGGCGACAGGCGATGAGTTTGATTCTGGCCGAAATTGGCGTAACGCTACTGTCGGCGTTGATCGCGCCATCGGAAACCTGTATCGCGCAATCCTCAAGCGAACCTGGCGCAACAAAATTCAACGCCTTTTGGGCCAATAGCAGCCCACAAACGCGATTCTAATAGCTTAGATGCCCGCCGATGGATCCGATCGCGCATACGTTCACGGGCGCGGCACTGGCCGCGTCCGGCCTGCGCCGTGCGACACCGCTCGCAACGGCTGCACTCGTGCTCGGCGCGAACGCTCCCGACATCGATATCCTCGCCTCGTTCGGCCCCGACTTCTACTCCCTGGCGCACCGGCGCGGCTGGACCCACGGCCTGCCTGCGATCGCCGCGTTCCCATTTCTCGTGACGGGCTTGCTGCTTGCCTGGGACCGGTTATGGAGGCGCTTCCGGCAGCCCGATGCCGCGCCGATACGAGCCGGACCGCTGCTCGCTCTCGCCGCGCTGGGTGTTGTCTCGCATCCCACGCTGGACTGGCTCAACAACTACGGAATGCGCTGGCTCATGCCGTTCGACGGCCGATGGTTCTACGGCGACGCGCTGTTCATTATCGACCCGTGGGTCTGGCTCTTGCTGGGCGGTTCGCTTTTCCTGATGCATTCGCGCCGGATTCTTTCTATTGCGGCCTGGTGCGTGTTCTGGCTGCTCGCATCGCTGTTGGTTTTTTCCACGGTCGAAATTCCGGAACCGGCGCGGTGGATCTGGGCCGCGGGTATCGTCGCGCTGCTCATTGCCCGCACGACGGGTCTGAGTGCCCCGATGCGTGAGTCGTGCGTGGAGCGCGCGACGCGTGTCGCACTCATGGCGATCTTCGCTTACATGGGAGTCGCGTTGATCGCCAACATACCCGCACGTGACGATGTGCGCGCCACGCTCTCTGCACGCGGCTTCGATCCCATCGGGCGCGTGATGATCGGGCCCGTGCCGGCCAACCCTTTCGCAGCCGACGTCGTCGCCGAGACGCCGGATGCGTACATTACCGGGCGGTGGAACTGGCTGACCCGCCCACACCTGGAATCTGTCACGCGGAGCATTCCCCGGCTGGCACCGACGGCCGTTTCAGAGGCCGCGGCGGCTACCCCCGAAGTGCGGCGCTACCTGACCTGGGCCCGGTTCCCCTATTTCGAGATCGAGCCGGCAGAATCCGGAAACCAAACCGTGCGCTTTCGCGACGCCCGCTACCTCGGCACCGACAGGCTCGGCGCCCCGGGGGTAGTCGTCGACGACAATCTTGAGACCAGGTACGTCGACTGAGAATTACGGTTTGACGACGGCAATCTTCAGGCCAGGTACGTCGACTTGGATTTGCCGTTCGACGACGCTGACGTTGCCGTCGTCCGCTCGGATGTCAGTGTCCGCCTCCCGGTCGTCGGAACCCTACCACTCCACCGCGATGTACTTGGTCTCCATGTACTCCATCATGCCTTCGTGGGAACCCTCGCGGCCCAGGCCGCTCTGCTTGGAGCCGCCGAAGGGTGCGGCGGGGTCTGAAACCAGTCCGCGGTTGAGGCCGATCATCCCGGCTTCGAGCCGTTCGGAAACCGCCATGCCGCGTTTCAGGTTGCCGGTGTAGAGATAGGACACCAGGCCGTACTCGGTGTCGTTGGCCGCGTGGATGACTTCGTCGTCGTCGCTGAACGGCACCACCGGGGCCACGGGGCCGAACACCTCTTCGCGGAGGATTTCGGCCGATTGGGGGACCTGGCCCAGCACGGTGGGTGGGTAGTAGTGCCCGACACGGTCGAGCGGTGCGCCGCCGGTCAGGACTTCGGAGCCCCGGGAAGTTGCGTCGTCCACCAGCCGATGGATGTCCTTGATCGCCCATGCGTTCACCATGGGTCCCAGTTCGACACCGGGCGAAAGCCCCGGCCCGACCTTGACGGCTTCCATGGCGGCGGCGAACTTGTCGGTGAACTCATCGTAGATCGCCTGGTGGGCATAGAAGCGATTGGCCGCGGTGCAGGCCTCGCCGCCGTTGCGCATCTTCGCGATCATCGCGCCCTCGACCGCCGCGTCGATGTCGGCGTCGTCGAATACCAGGAACGGCGCGTTGCCGCCCAGTTCCATGGAGCAGTCGACGATACAGTCGGACGCCGCCCGCAACAGGGCTCTCCCGACCTGGGTGGAGCCGGTGAACGACAACTTGCGCACCAGCGGATGATGCAGCATGGCATCGACCACCTCGCCCGAGCGGCGCGACGGCACCACGTTCATGACTCCCGGCGGAACGCCCGCCTCGGTGAGGATTTCCGCCACGAGCAACGCCGTCAGGGGCGTATCCGACGCCGGTTTGAGGATCACCGGGCAGCCGGCCGCGATGGCCGGCGCGATCTTGCGCGTGGCCATGGCGGAGGGATAGTTCCACGGCGTGACGAGCACGCTGACGCCGATAGGCTGATGCATCACGACGATCCGATTGCCGCCGGAGGGCGACGTGAGAATCTCGCCGTAGTTGCGAACCGCTTCCTCGGAATACCAGCGAAAGAACTCGGTGGCGTAGTCGGTTTCCCCGAAGGCGTCGGGCAGCGCCTTGCCGTTCTCGCGCACGATGTACTCGGCAATGGTCCGGCGATTCTCGCTCAGCAGCTTCCACGCCCGGCGCAGGACCTCGGCACGTTCCCGCGGTACACGCCGGGCCCACTCGCGCCCCGCCTCATGAGCGATCTCGACGGCCCGTGTCACGTCCTCCACGGTGGCGCTGGCGACGTCGGCGATGGTCGTTTCCGTTGACGGATCCTCCACCGGGAAGGTCCCGCCGTCGGAGGCATCGCACCACTCGCCGCCGATGAACAGTTGCGTACGCATTTCGGATCCCGGGCTGATGTCGATGGGGTTTGTACTCATTGATCAGGCACTCGATTTCGGATAGCGGGACTGCGGTCGCTGGCTGCCGGTACTGGAACCGACTGACGCGCAGTTGTCAGGCAGTGTCGGCTCTAGTACTCATTGGCGATATACAGATCCTGGGCAGGGAAGAGCGTGATGACCCGGCAACCGTCAGGCGTCACCACGACTTCCTCTTCGATCCGCGCCGCACCGTTGCCGTCGGCCGCCGGACAGTAAGTCTCCAGCGCAAATACCATGCCCTCCTGCAGCTCGAACGGACTGTCGAAGGACACCAGCCGGCTGATGATCGGCCGCTCGTGCAGGGCCAGCCCCAGGCCGTGGCCGAACTGCAGGCCGAAGGCCTCCATTTCGTTGGCGAAGCCGAATTCGGGCGCCTTTGGCCAGAGCGCCGCGATCTTGTCGGTGGTTACGCCCGGCCTGACCATGTCGATGGCCACATCGATCCATTCGCGTGCGCGCCGGTAGGCGTCCCGTTGCGCCGGGGTCGCCGAGCCCACGTTGATCGTGCGGTAGTAGCAGGTGCGGTAACCCATGTACGACTGGATGACGTCGAAGAAAGCCTGGTCGCCCGGCCGGTACATGCGATCGGTGAAATTGTGCGGATGGGGGCTGCAACGCTCCCCGGAAACGGCATTGATCGCCTCGACGTCGTCGGAGCCGGATTCGTAGAGAATCTTGTTGGCCAGGGCGACCATCTCATTTTCCCTTGCGCCCGGCTTGAGCGCTTCGGAGATGCCCTGGTAGGCGCCGTCGACGATGGCGGCGGACATGTTGAGCAGCACGATCTCGTCCATGCTCTTGATCTGCCGGGCGTCAAGCATGGTCTGCTGTCCGTCAAGGACCGTAAGGCCCGCCGCCTGCAGGGCGAACAACATCGGCGGCTCGCAGATATCCACGCCGATCGGCATGTCGGCGACGCCTTCTTGCTGGAGGAGCAGTTTGATTTCTTCGGCGGCTTGCTTGAAAAGGCCCGCCTCTTCGGCAACGGAGCCGCGCAACCCCAGCATGCCCGCCTTGCAGCGTTCCGGATCCAGCCAGGGTGCGAACAGCCGGTGATGGGTCGCGGCCGACCCGAAGTCCCACAGGTAGGGCTCGGAGTCGGCGGTAAAGAGCGCATAGCGGCAGATCTTGTCCCGCGACCATTCGCCGATCACGCTGCTGGTGATGTAGCGGATGTTGTTGTTGTCGAAGCAGAGCATCGCGCCCAGGCCGGAATTTCGCAGCGCCCAACGCGTTCGGGCGACCCGGTAGCGCCGCAGCCGGTCGAAGTCGACGCGCTCCTCGAAGTCGACGCTCATCGGTCCGGGCGCGGCGATGGGCCGGGTCCAGTTCCAGTTGGTGTCCATGTCGCGGTCGGTCACGGCCGCGGTCGCATCGTTAGCCGTCATATTTCACCTTGATGATAAAAGCCCCGTTTCCGACAGTGCCATCCTGGATTGCATCGTCTGGCCTAATGGGAATGGGGCGCGCCGCCATGGCTGCGGCAGGTGCCGGCAGTCGTCCTGGGCCCGCGGCTCGAAGGGCGGGTCAGTTCCCCGAGCGCCGTCCGACTGCATCCGCAGGGCGTCGCCGCGGCCAGCGACTTGTCCACCACGGTACTTCGGCGCACTGGCTGACCCAGGATCCCCGTTCCGCCGGTTATCACCCGGCGAACCGGTTCGCCGGTCTGCGGATGTAGGGTGAGGGGGTCGTCGCGCATTCCCTGTACGACCTCGAATCGCTCTGCGCCGTCGCCTTTGCCGGAGATGACCTGGTACGTGTAGGTGGGCATGGAGCGTTTCTTTCGTGCAAACGTTTGCAGGCGTTATGGTAGTTAAATCGGATAATCCCCACAATACGGGAAGGTTGCGCCGGCGCGCAGGCTCCTGGAGGTGGGTCAGTCCGCCTGCTACGTCGCGGTCAGCGCGCGTTCCGGCTCGTGGTTGGCGCTCACTCCCGCGGCAGCAGCAGCGATCGCCCCTCGTGGATCAGCACGGCGCCGTCCTCGGTGATGGCCCCGAGACGGGGACCTTCGGCCAGCGTCTGGCCTTCCTCGTATTTCGATGAGTTGATGAACACGAAGCGTTCCGCCGCGGTGGGGCTGTAGACATGCAGTTCGAGGTTCAGCTCGGGTAGTGAACCACCGGATGCCCGGTACTGGGCCAGCGTGAACATCGGCGCGGCAAAGATTTCGGGCGTCGCCGGAATCGCCGTCGGTGATGCTGGCCCGCTGTCGCCCCCTGCCGGGCTCGGCGAAACTGTGGAGCGCAGTGCTTCCGCGGACAGGTCTCTTACTTCTCCGACCGGCTGAGAAGCGGGGGCTGACGTGGTTTCAGGGGATGCAGATGGCTCGGACGAGATAGCCGCGCCGGCAATGGTTTCCGCGGTCGAGGCCGCTGTGCCGGTATCAGTCTGTGTAGACGAGGCCGTCACATTGGCTGCGTCCTGATCCACGCCGGTTCCCGTGTCACGCAGCCAGAACCATCCCAGGACCACGAGACCGACGCTCAAACCGGCTATCAGACCGACCGCCCACCGCGGCACGTGCTTCTGGTGGACGACCAGGGGCGCGTCGCCGATCCCCGGAACCTGCGTCTTCTGACGCTCGGTCTCCGACTTTCTCAATGCATCCAGTATGAACGACATGTCAGTTGACCCGGGACAACAGGGGTGTGCCTGGAATCTGAAGGTCCGTATTGATCGCGATCTGGGTCTGCGCTCCGGCGATCCCGTCCACGCTCAGGCGGCGTTCGCGCTGATAGTTGCGCACGCGCGCTTCAAGGTCGCTGTCGAAAAAGGAAGAACCGGAATCCAGAGCGTTGCCGGAGCCGCCATAAATGCGCGCCAGGCTGGCACGAAGCCAGCGCACCCCTTCGCCTTCCATCCCGGGCGCCAGATCGTCGCCCTGCAACGCGCCGGGGCGCCACAACACCAGGCTGTCCCCGTACCAGTATCGGGACAGGTCGGTCAGGCTGGTCCGGTAGGTCCGGCTGCCGAACGCGAGGCTGGCGGTGTCGGAGTCCATGTGTTGCAACACCGCCTGGTACTGTTCGCCGTCTTCTGCAATCAGATTCAATATGGCCGGCCGGTCCATGCTCCTGAGATACGTGAAGGAACCGCGCTGGAACCAGCAGCGAAGGGTCAGGACCTGCGCCTGCTGGCAAGCTGGTTGACCGTCGGGCTCGAAGGTCCTTCCCCACAACCTGAAAAGCGTCGCGAAGGCGGTGGCGGTGTCCTTCGGCACGGCCGGGTCCGCCAGTAGCTCGGCCAGCGGTTGCGTGTCGACGGATTCGTCGACTTCGTCGACCGGCTCCTGAACCGCAAGTATCTCCCCGGCCTCAGCCAGAAGCGGCACCTGTGCCGCCGCCGGAGTTTCGGCTTCGGACAGCGCCCCGTCAGCAACGTCGCCGGCGCGGTTTAACCAGAGCGATGCCGCCACTGCTACGGCCCCGGCGATGCCCGCGGCCAACACGCCCGTCGCAAGCCGGCGTCGCCATGTACCGCCCTGGCGGTCGCCGAACACTTCCGCTGCGGCGCGGCGTACCAGCCGGCGGTCGATGCGCCTGGTCTCCTGGGCGTAAGCCGCCAAGAGCGTCCGGTCCGCCACCACGTTGATCAACCTGGGCACGCCGTTGGAGCGCCGGAAAATCTCCCGAATGGCGGCAGGCCGGAAGACGGGACCCGACGCGCCCGCAACCTGCATCCGATGCTCGACGTACTTGGCAGTGTCTGCCTGATTCAGTGGTTCCAGGTGATAGCGCCCGGTCACCCGTTGCGCGACTTGGCGCATGTCCGCCCGGGAGAGCACTTCCCGTAGCTCCGGCTGACCGATGAGGATGATCTGCAGAAGCTTCTGCTTGGGCGTCTCAAGGTTGGTGAGCAGGCGCACCTGTTCGAGGATTTCGGTGCCCAGGTTCTGGGCCTCGTCCACGATCAGCACGGTGCGCCGGCCGCGCCCGTGGGCGTCCAGCAGGTAGGCGTTTAAACCGTCGATCAGGGCCTTGACGGAGAGATTCTTCGGCGGCTTGATCCCCAGTTCCTCGCTAATCGCCGTCAGGAATTCCTCGGTGGTCAACTCGGGATTGAGGATCAGCGCGACATCCGCCTCTTTCGGCAACTGCTCGAACAGGCTGCGGACCAGGGTGGTTTTTCCGGTGCCGACTTCACCGGTGAGCTGAATGAATCCGCCGCTCTCGGATATGCCGTAAAGCAGGTGGGCCAGCGCGTCGGCGTGGCGCTGGCTCATGTACAGGTAGCGCGGATCCGGCGTGATGGAAAAGGGTTTTTCCGTCAGCCCGAAAAACTGGGTGTACATGCTGGCTAGTGCTCCATTCCGATGCTACCCGCGGCCAGTGGGCAACGTCGTGCGCGAGGTACCGGCCTTGCGATGGTCGTGTCCTACTCCACTACGGTTACGGTGATGGTCTCGGAGGCCACGGGCGGATCGTGAGGAATGTGAAGGTGATCCCCCAGCAGCAGTTGTAACGTGTGCTCGCCCGGCGCCAACTCGACCATGGCTTCGCTCTGACCCAGGCCGAAGTGGAGGTGGTTGGCGTCCTCGGGGATCGGGATGTCTTCCGGGGGCATGCCGGTATCCACGAGCATATGGTGGTGCCCGGAGTCGGGAAAAACGATGCCCGCCGGGGCCACTCCGGCGCCGCTCAGGCCAAACAGGATGTTGACCGGGCTTGTGACCTCGTCACCGTCGGCAGGCGCGATGAAATAGAGCACCGCGCCCTCGGGCGCCGGTGTGCGCAGGGCCGGAGGCGGTGCAGCGGCTGGTTCCAAGGCTACCGGTTCGGTGGTCTCGGGCGCCTCGGCCTCAGGTTCCGGGGCCTGATCTCCACAGCCAACCAACACAACGCTGCATGCGAGAGCCAACGTGATTCCAATGCGCATCTGCTCAACCTCCAACCGCTTCGCGAGTATGGAAATGTAGCATAACACTCGATGGTCATCGGCCTGTATCCAGGTCCGCATGATCCGAGGCGTCACGTTGCATTGGTGAATTCGACGGATTGGCCCTGCGGATGGGGTGCGCCGGCTACTTCGCGGTGTTCGGCTCCAGCTCGCCCGGGGCAAACTCGTCCACGGTGAGCAGCGCGATCACGGCCTCATCGAATTGCTGCAATTCGGCGGCCTCGGCGGCGGAGAGAATGCCCTGCTTGCGGGCATCTGCGATCTGGGCTGCCAGTGCCCCGCCGCCGATCTGCCCGGATCTGCGGGCGTCGGTGAGCTTGGCTTCGAGCGGTTTGACCTTTTCTGCCAGTTCAAGCGCTTCCTGCAACTGGCCCAGCGGGCTGCCCGGCTCACGTGCCGCGTAGATGCCGTCGCACAAGCGATCTCGCACCGTAGTGGGATTGATGACGAGGCTGGCGATTTCCTGGTCCAGCCGATCCGCCGGCGGCGAGTAGGTCTTGCCCCTCGGGAATATCAGGATACGCAACAGCGCAACAATCCAGCGATTCGGCAGGTTTCTCAGCAGCCCGTCCAGTTGCTGCTGAGCCTTGAACATCAGCGTGCGGCAACTCCACTCCACCAGCGGCACGTCGCTGGCCGGACTGCCCTGGTCCTGGTGGTGCTTGAGGACCATGGAGGCGAGATAGAGGTAACTCAGGATGTCGCCCAGGCGCGCGGAAAGCTGTTCCTTGCGTTTCAGCTCTCCGCCGACCATGAACATGGACGCATCGCTCGCCAGCGCGAATGCTGCGCTGAAGCGGTTGATGTGCTGGTAGAAACGGCCCACCGGACCGGTCGCCGGCGTATTGGACAGACGTCCGTGGGTCAGGCCCAGCAGGAATGACCGCAGCGCATTGGAAAGTCCGTAGCCCAGGTGGCCGAAGAGCAGCCTGTCGAAGGCCTTGAGACCCTCGACCGGGTTGTCCTCCGCAGCCGCCCGCATCTCCTTCAGTACAAAGGGATGGCAGCGAATCGCCCCCTGTCCGAAGATGATCAGGTTGCGCGTAAGGATGTTCGCCCCTTCCACCGTGATGGAAATGGGCACGGACGCGTAGCCGGTTGCGAGGTAATTGGTCGGACCGCGCATGACGCCCTTGCCGCCGTGAATATCCATGGCGTCGTTGGCCACGCGGCGGCTCATCTCCGTGTTGTGGTACTTGAGAATGGCCGTGGGTACCGCCGGTTTTTCGCCTTCGTTCAACGCCGCGCAAGTGACGCGGGAGGCGGCCTTCATGATGTAGGTGTAACCGGTCATGCGCGCCAACGCTTCGCCGACGCCGTGAAACGCGCCGATGGGCAGCTTGAACTGCCTGCGAATGCGCGCATAGGCGCCGGTGGCGTAAACGGCGGCCATGGCGCCGCCGACGGCGTTGCTGGGCAGGGCGATGCCGCGCCCCGCGCTCAGCAGTTCCACCAGCATCCGCCAGCCTTCCCCGGCCATCTCGGGTCCGCCGACGATGCAGTCCAGCGGCGCAAACACGTCCACGCCGCGGGTCGGACCGTTCTGGAACGGGATGCCGATGGGCAGATGGCGGCGGCCGATCTCCACGCCCGGCAGATTGGTCGGGATCAGCGCGGCGGTAATTCCGTATTCGTCACGCTCGCCGATGAGATGTTCGGGATCGTAGAGCTTGAAGGCCAGGCCGAGCACAGTGGAGACAGGTGCCAGCGTGATGTAACGCTTGTCCCAGTTCAGCCTGATGCCGATGATTTCCTCGCCGTCGAATTCGCCGCGGCAGACGACGCCGCTGTCGATCAGACCGGTGGCGTCGGAGCCGGCGTGCAGCGACGTCAGCGCAAAGCAGGGGACTTCCTTCGCTGACGCCAGACCCGGCAGCCAGCGCTGCTTCTGCTCGTCGGTTCCGTAGTGCAGCAGGAGTTCAGCCGGACCGAGTGAGTTGGGTACACCCACCATGGTCGAGACGGTGCCGCTGTGCGAGGCAAGCTTGGCCAGGACCATGGATACCGCAAGCGAGGAAAATCCCTTGCCGCCGTATTCTTTCGGGATGATCAGCGAGAAGAAACCGTTTTCCCGGATGAACTCCCACAATGACTCGGGCATGTCCTGCAGCTCATGGGTTATTTCCCATTCATCCGCCAGGCTGCACAATTCCTCGGTGGGGCCATCAAGGAAGGCCTGTTCGGCTTCGGTCAGCCTTGGAGGAGGCAATTTGGCCAGTTGCCGCCAGTCGGGCATGCCGGAGAACAGTTCGCCCTCCCACCAGACCGTCCCGGCTTCGAGCGCTGCCCGTTCCGTCTCCGACAGCCTTGGCAGCAACGTCCTCAGAACACCCAGAATCGGCGCGCTGATACGCTCGCGGCGCAGAGCTTCAACGTTCAGCAGGATCAGTCCGCCGAAGAGCACCCACAGTAGGAACAGCCCGAACGGTGGAGCGCCCGCGAACAATGTGTACGCGACAAGCACGGCTCCCATGGCGGCGGTGGACAGCCGCAGGTCGACCCGCCTGTAGATCAGCGAGAAGGCGGTTCCAAGGAATACGATGAGCCAGAATAGGGTTGTCACGCCGAATACGCCTCCAACAAGTCTGCGCTCATGAAAGTTTAGACTTGTTCAAGTCCATCGACGTTCCCACGTTCTTCGCGCAGTTCGGTAGCCGAGGCATCCATGCGTTCCCGGCTGAATTCATCGATTTCAAGACCCTGGACGATCTCGTAGCGCCCACCGCCCGGACATCGCACCGGGTACGAATAGACTACGCCCTCGGATATGCCGTAGCTGCCGTCCGACGCGACCCCCATACTCACCCAGTCCTCGTCGGTGCCCAGCGCCCAGTCGCGGACGTGATCGATGGCGGCAGATGCCGCCGATGCTGCCGAAGACGCGCCACGCGCCTTGATGATCGCCGTGCCCCTGTGCTGAACCGTGGGTATGAATTCCTCCCGGTACCAGTCGGCAGGAACAACTTCCGTCGCCCGTCTGCCGGCGATGGTCGCATGCGCAATGTCGGGATACTGGGTTGCCGAATGATTCCCCCAGATGATGACGCCGTGCACCTCACTCACATGAGATCCGCTCTTCAGCGCCAGTTGCGCCTTGGCACGGTTGTGGTCCAGGCGGGTCATGGCGGTGAAGTTGCGGGGATCCAGGTCGGGCGCATGGGTCCGGGCGATGAGCGCGTTGGTGTTCGCCGGGTTGCCGACCACCAGAACCCGCACGTCGCGGTCGGCGACCGCGTTCAGCGCCCGCCCCTGGGTGGAGAAGATCTGCGCGTTGGCCATCAGCAGGTCCTTGCGCTCCATGTCCGCCGTGCGCGGCCTCGCGCCCACCAGCAGCGCAAACTGCGTATCCTTGAAACCCACTTCGGGCTGGTCGGTCAGCACGACACTGTCCAGTGCGTCGAAGGCGCAGTCGTCCAGTTCCATGGCCACGCCCCGCAGCGCATCCATGGCGGGCGGTATCTCGATCAACTGAAGTATCACGGGCTGATCCGGCCCGAATAGCTGCCCGGAGGCGATGCGGAAGGACAATTGGTAGCCGATCTGTCCCGCGGCGCCCGTGATGGCGACGCGCAGCGGGGGTTTTCTGGAGTCGTTCATTGCGCTCGGAAGCTCCCATGGGGGGCGAAGGCGCGCAGATTTTAGCACGCAAGAAGAGTGATCTCAGCGAGGAATCGATCGCTCGACGTCGACCGTGCAGGGGACTCGGTCAAGATGCATTCCCAAGACGCGCGATACCGGGCGGCGCTTGCGCGCGCCCGCAAAATCCCACGAGACGGTGCGTGGCCTGACCACGCCTCCAGGTGAATGGAGAAGGGCGAAGCGGCCGTTAGTCCTCAGCCGACTGCGCGTCCTGAAACTGCTGACGTGATTCGTTGAACGCGGCTGCGACTTCTTCCATCTGGTCCACGCCACTGTTGTACTGTTCGACCATCGCCGTGCGGTCTTCCTCGGGTGTATCTTCTGCCAGGGCCTCGATTTCACCATCCATGCAGGCCAGGTACTCTTCCATCGCCGCAATGAATTCCCTGACGCCGGTCTGTGCAGCCAGCATTTCGTCCAACGTGGCTTCATCTCCCGGTGGAATGTTGATCTCCGCGGGAGCATCGCAGGCAAGTGCGGACATCGCACTGCCCAGTGCGGCCAGAAAAATCAGGGGGCAAGCAAGTTTCATGGTTTTTCCTCGGGACAATTGAACGCGGACAGCGTTTTGAATGAATGGACTACCGATCGGGATGGTATCTGGCTCCTTGGTTATTCGGCAAGAATCTCGGCACATTCGTCGATTGATTCCGCGTTCCGGTCCGACGTGTCCGTGCCCGTCCTGGTGATGCACCTGTAAAGCTGGATCTGCTGATTGAAATGGTTTGCCATGGCTTCCATCTCCGCCATGGCCACGTTATGCCGGCTGAACATGATGGTCTTGAACATTTCCGGGGCGTCATCGCCGGCGACGTTCAGCTCCTCGCTTACGCAGGTCAGATAGGTCTCCATCGCCGTGACGTAGGCTCTTACTTCTGTCTGGGCTTCGAGCATTTCTTCCAGGGTCGCCTCTCGCCCTTCGGGGATGGTAACCAGGGGAGGATATTCGCACGCAATCGTCACGCTTCCACAGGCGAGCGCAAAAAGGGCAACGGTGATTCGCGGGATGCTGATGGCGTTCCCCCAACGTGCGGGAGTCAAGCGCGCACTATACTAAAACGCCGCAGGCGATGCCAAAGCGAACCGGGCGCCTCGCCGGTCTCGGGGCTTGCGATACTTTTGCCACGGGCCAGGCAGTATTGTCGCCATCGGCGCAGTGGGGTTGATCATCGCAGTGCGTATAATGGGCCGCCCCCGGGTCCCGCCGGCCTGTTGCCCGGGGCTGCCGGCCGGGCTGGTTGGTGGATCGGTCATCCATGAAACATCGTTCGCTGGATTCTCGGCTCGCCTGGTTGAGTGACTCGGACAATGCGTCGCGGTTGCGGCGCGGGTTGCGTGGCCTGGAAAAGGAAAGTCTTCGCGTCGACCGCAAGGGGTACCTGTCGCACACTCGGCATCCGCCGGGTCTTGGTTCGGCGCTGACGCATCCGTATCTCACCACCGACTACTCCGAGGCGCTGCCGGAGCTGGTCACGCCGCCTTACCCCAGCAACTGGGAAACGCTGCAATTCCTTTGCGACCTGCAAATCTTCGTGGCGAGGCATCTTGACGATGAACTGCTGTGGGCCCAGAGCATGCCCTGCAGGATTCCCTCCGGCGACGGCGTTCCCATCGCGGTGTACGGCTCGTCCAACCCGGGGAGGATGAGGTCCGTGTATCGGCGTGGCCTTGGCTTCAGGTATGGACGGGCCATGCAGACGATCTCCGGCGTGCACTTCAATTATTCCGTGCCGATGGAGTTCTGGAGGCTCTATCGCGACCGGGAGCGGTCCGCGCTGGGCCTCAAGGATTTCATTTCCCACCAGTACATGGGTGCGGTACGCAACTATCGTCGCCTCGCCTGGCTGCTCATCTACCTGTTCGGCGCTTCTCCTGCATTCTGCAAGTCTTTCCCGACCGCCCGGAATCCCTGCCTGCGGGAACTCGATGCCGATACCTGGTTCGCGCCCCATGGTACATCCCTGCGCATGAGCGACATCGGCTACCGCAACCGCTCCCAGTCCGAATTGCAGATTTCCATGAACTCGCTGGACGATTACCTGGCGGGCATGGTTGCGGCCGTCACCACGTCCAATCCCCGCTACGCAGCCATCGGTGTGCACGTCGACGGCGAGTATCGGCAGCTCAATGCAAATACATTGCAGATCGAAGCGGAGTATTACACGCCGATCCGCCCGAAACCGCCGGCGGACAGCCCGAGTCGTCCAACGGTGGCATTGCGGGAAAGTGGGGTCAGGTATCTGGAGGTCAGGACGCTCGACCTCAATATGCTGGATCCGCTGGGCGTGAACTCACGGCAACTGCGATTTGTGGAGGCAGTTCTCCTCTACTGCCTGCTGACCGACAGCCCCCCGATCGATTCGGCGGAACTTGAGGAGATCGATGCGCGGGACCTGCTGGTGGCCCTGGAGGGGCGCCGGCCCGGGTTGGAGCTGCCATGCGGCGGCCGAACCGAGGGCCTGGCCGAGCGGGCCAGAGAGGTGCTCGCGGGCGTTCGCGAAATCGCCGCGTTGCTGGACGAAGCCGATGATGGCTACGTGCGCTCGGTGGACGAACAATTGGCGACTGTCGATGAGCCGGAACGGACGCCGTCGGCGCAGATCCTGCAACAGTTGCGCGCCGAGGGGGCGAGCTTCTTCGAGCTGGCCCTGGAGACATCCCGTCAACAGCACCGCTATTTCTCTGAGCTGAGACAACCTCCCGAGAAAGCGGCATGGCTTGAGGTAGTGGCCCGTGAGTCCCTGGAGCAGCAGGCGCGGCTGGAGGCCGACTCGCAGCAACCGTTCGCGGAATACTTGCGGAAGTACTTCGCGCAGGTCTGACCGGCGGGCACTGTCGATTGCGCCGGACCCGATGGACGGCGACCACGACACGAACCGTTCAGTCATGCCCAAAGCTGGCTGATCGGGACGGCGTGCAACCGTTCCCCAAAGGGAACGATCTCCGTACCGGTATAGAGAACGACACCCCTGACGAATCGCGGCCCGGCGATTCCGGCGAGCGCCGCAAGGCCGCGTATATCCTCGTTTCGTAGCGTAACGGCGCTCTTCACTTCGATTCCCACCAGCCCTCCGGCGGAATCTTCCAGGACCAGATCGACTTCAGCGCCGGTCTCGGTGCGAAAGTGATAAAGTCGGCAACGATTGTCGGACCAGCCGAGTTGCTTGACAACCTCCATGGCTGCGAAATTCTCAAGCACGTGCTCAAACAGCGTTCGGTCCGTTCTGAGTCTGTCCCCGTCGATGCCGAGAAGATGCACCAGCAGCCCGGTGTCCGTCAGCAGCAGCTTGGGCGCCTTTGTCAGCCGCTTGCCGATATTGGTAAACCAGGCAGGCAGGAATCTCAGGATAAACGTGGTTTCAAGAAGCGCCATGTAGCGCTTCAAGGTCGTCTGCGGTATTCCCAGAGATCGGGACAGGTCGGCATGGTTGATCAGTTGCCCGGCCCGGGAAGCCAGCAGCGCAAGCAGCCGGGGAACTTCCGACAGCCGCTCGATATTCGCCAGGTCGCGGATATCGCGTTGCATGATGGCGTCGAGATAGGAATCGAACCATGCATGCCGGCGGGCGCTTTTCCGTTTTCGGGCCTCGGGGTAGCCGCCGACGCAGATTCGCTCGATGATCGTTTGCTCCGGTCTCACCGTTGGCGCCGAGAGTTCGCCGGCGAACATGCGGTCGATGAAGGTCTCCCGTACGCTGGAAATTTCGCCTTGGGAAAACGGCCAGAGCGTGTGTATTTCCATTCGCCCGGCGAGCGACTCGGAAAGCCTGGGCAGGGACAGGATACTGGCGGAACCGGTCAACAGGAATTGCCCTGCACGCCGGTCGGCGTCGACCGCCGCTTTGATCGCCAGCGCCAGGGCCGGCGCCCGTTGCACTTCGTCGATGACCGCGGGTCCGTCAAGGCCGGCGATAAAGCCCTCCGGGTCGGCTTGAGCGGCCGCACGGACGGCGGCCCTGTCGAGTGTGAGATAGGTTCGGGGCTTTGGTCCGGCGGCGATGCTCTGCACGAGAGTACTCTTGCCGGTTTGGCGAGCGCCCTGGAGGTGCACGACGGGCGTATCGCTCAAGGCATCCAGCAGGCGCCGTGTGGCGTGACGGCGGATCATGCAGTGGAATGCTAGCAGAACGTGGTTGGAAATCAACCATGACGTGGTTGATTTCCAACCCTCTTCAGCGCTTCAGGAGTTCGGCCAGATCGGTGGCTGGATCGGCGAGCAGTTCAAGCGAAGGCGCCGCTCGCCGCATGATGAGCCGCTTGCCCAGCATGAAATCCTTCGGAGAGTTGACGGCGTCCACGGCCTGCAGCTTGCCGTCGCGCAGGTAAAACGCCGCGAAGCCGCTCGAATCGGGCTCGCCCCGCATCACGACCCGGTCATGATCCTGGGAGAGTCCGGCGATCTGCAGCTTCAAGTCGTATTGGTCGGACCAGAACCAGGGCACCGTTTCATACGGCTGGTCTTCGCCGAGCAGACTGGCGGCGGCGATCTTTGCCTGGTCGATTGCGTTCTGTACCGATTCGAGCCGAACGCGGCGGCCGTACAGGAGGCTGGGATGATTGGTGCAGTCTCCAGCGGCGACGATGGCCTTGTCGCCGGTACGTGCGAATTCATCCACACGAATGCCGTTCTCGCAGGTGAGTCCCGCGCTTGACGCAGGTTCCACCACGGGTTCGATCCCGATTCCGACGATCGCCAGGTCGCAAGGGAACAGTTCGCCACTGGCTGCGGAAACCGCCTCTACCCGCCCGTTGCCGACAAAGCTCCCGATCGTCGTACCGCAGCGGATATCCACTCCGGAGCGGGTGTGGTAGTCAAAGTAGAATTGCGATACCTCGGGGCAGACGACTCGGGCCATGACCCTGTCCACGGCCTCCAGAACAGTGACCTGGAGCCCCCTGGATACGGCCACGGCCGATACCTCAAGGCCTATGTAGCCTGCGCCTACCACCACAAGTTGGTTGCCGGGCCTGAAGGCCTCGGATATCGAATCGACGTCGGCGACGTTTCGCACGTAGTGGATTCCCGGCAGATCGCTGCCCGGAATATTCAGCCGCCGAACGCGGCTGCCGGTTGCCAGCAGCAGCCCGTCATAGTCCAGCGACCGGCCGTCATTCAGCCTGACGCGGCGGCGGCCGGGATCGAGTTCCTCCGCCCGGACGCCAAGCTGCAGGTCCACCTCGTTCTTCTCGTAGAACGCCAGCGGACGCAGGAACAGCCGTTCCCGGTCAAGTTCGCCGGCGAGGTATTTCTTTGACAGGGGCGGGCGCTGATAGGGTGGCAAATCCTCCTCGCCGACCAACGTGATCCGGCCGTCGAATTTCTTCTGCCGCAGCGTAAGAATCGCCTGGGCCGCTGCCTGCCCTGCGCCCACAATGACAATGTGCCGGCCGGTCACGGTTTGTCTATCTCTCCGGATTGCACGAGAATCCGCATCTTAGCGCGAACGTCGGACCGGGCGCAGCCGCCGCCGGGAGCGCTGATTGAACCACCAAACGCAAGGGATCAGACACGATGACAAAGGCGATTCGCATCGAGGAATTCGGCGGACCGGAGGTGCTCCGGTGGGTTGATGTGGAGTTGGGCGAGCCGGGACCGGGAGAGGCGCGGGTCGCGCATCGGGCCGTCGGCGTCAACTTCATCGACACCTATCACCGTTCCGGACTCTACCCGGTTGGACTGCCCAGCGGTCTGGGCGGCGAGGGTGCGGGCGTCGTCGTCAGCGTGGGGCCGGATGTGGACTACGTCGCACCGGGAGATCGGGTCGCCTACGCTGCGCCCACGCCGGCGGGCTCCTACTCGGAAGAGCGCATCATGCCGGCGAAATGGCTCACCAAACTGCCCGACAGCATCGACGACGAAACCGCCGCCGCCATGATGCTCAAGGGAATGACGAGCTGGTACCTGCTGCGGCGCACCTATCGCGTTCAACGCGGAGACTGGATCCTCATCTATGCAGCCGCCGGCGGCGTCGGAACCATCGCCACCCAGTGGGCGCAAAGCCTGGGGGCGCATGTCATCGGCGTCGTCAGCACCGAGGAAAAACGCCGGATGGCGCTGGCCCACGGTTGCGAGCATGTCCTGCTGGCTGACAGCGATATCGTCGGCCAGGTGCGCGAGTTCACCGATGGCGAAGGTTTGCCCGTCGTCTACGACCCCATCGGCAAGGATACGTTGTTCACCTCGATGAAATGCCTCAAGCCCCGGGGCTTGCTGGTGAGCTTCGGCAACGCCTCCGGACCGGTTGACTCGCTCAATCTGCTGGACCTGCTAAAGTACGGATCACTCTACGTCACCCGGCCGACCCTGTGGCACTACGTCACCACCCGCGAGGAAGTCCACGCAGGCGCCGGCGAACTGTTGGCTCAATTTGCCGCGGGCAACATCAAGATCGAAATCGGCCAGCGATTTGCCTTGCGCGACGCAGCCGATGCCCACCGCGTCCTGGAATCGAGGCAGACCACCGGTTCGACCGTTCTGCTGCCCTGATACTCGTTCGACGTCAGTGCTGGTCGGACATTGTCCCGCGACGCTCGTATCCAGACCGAGGGAATTGACCGGTGCGCAGCCGATATCTGCAACGTTGCACGAGCCTGTTTTTTGAGTCTGGATTTTCTTCTAAGCCGGCGTCAACGGCCACAACAGCGGCAGCAGCACCATCACCGTCACAAAGACCACCACCGTCAACGGCAGCCCCAGCCTGATGTAATCGCCGAACCGATAGCCCCCGGGGCCCATGACCAGGATATTCGCCGGGTGAGAAATCGGGCTGGTGAAGCTGGCCGAGGCCGCCATCGCCACCGCCATCATCGCCGTCTGCGGCGCGATACCCAGGTCGGCGCAGGCTGAGAGCACAACGGGAGACATCAGCACCACCAGCGCGGCAGTGGGGATGATCATCGTACCCGCAGCCGTGATCACGTATAGCCCGCCGATCACCCACCAGGGGCCCAGTGGACCGACGTACTGCATGGTCAACTGGGCAAGATATTGTGCTGCGCCGCTCTCCTGCATGGCCGTTCCCAGGGGCAGCATGCCGGCAATCAGGAAGATGGCCCGCCAGTCGATGGCCCGGTAGGCATCCTCCATGGTCAGGCATTGGGTGAGAACCATCAGGGTGGCGCCGATCACTGCTGCGATGTAGATCGGCAGCCAGCCCGCCAGCACGCTGATCACCACGCCCAGCATGATGCCTGCGGCCAACGGCGCGCGCCGGGTGTCCAGCGCCCGCTGGGTCACCGGGGTCAGGATGATGAATTCCGGGTCGCGCTCCAGCACGATCAGCCGCTCGCGGGGGCCGAGCACCAGCAGGGCGTCGCCGAGTTCCAGGCGCAACTGGTCGAGATTGGAGCGGATGGCCTCGCCGTGGCGCCACACGGCGACCAGTTCGAGCCCGTAGGTGTCACGGAAATTGATGTCCGTAAGGGGCCGTCCCGCCAGGCCCGAGCGCGGTTCCAGCGTCGCTTCGAGCAGGCTGAGCCGGTCCGACTCGAAGGCGTTCAGGTGCGTGTGTCCGCCCCTCTGAACCTCCAGTTCCTGCAGCCCCCGCAGCACATCGAGATCCTGCCGTCGCCCCTGCATGAGCAACACGTCTCCGCCCCTGAGCGGCTGGTCCGGTTCCGGCATGATCTTCAGGTCGCCGTCGCGGAACAGCGCCAGCAGCCGGAAGTCGAAGGCATCCCCGAGCCGGCTGCGTTCGAGCGTATCCCCGGAAAGCTGGGAGTGAACGGGCACGCGCACCACGAAAATGTAGTCCTGGAGCTGGTAGGTATCGCGCAGCTTTTCTTCGTCCACTTCGCGCGAGTGGGCGAAGTCGGGCGAATGCTCGATCTCGAGCGCGATTTCCGGCCTGGTCTGCAGGAGCAGCGTATCCGCCGGGCGCAGTGGAACATTGGCCAGATTGGATCGGCGCACCAGCGGCCCGCGCCGGATGGCGAGCACATTGGCGCCATGGGTCTTGCGGAACTCCGAGTGGTGCAGGAGATCGCCGGCCAGTGGCGATCCTTCCTCGACCACCACCTCCATCAGCTTGACCTGACCTTCCATGAGCCCCTGGAGTACCGGTGCCTCACGTTCGATGATGAGCTCGCTCCAGCGCTGGAACTCGCGAAACCGGTCAAGGCGCCCCTGCACCACGAGGTTGTCGCCGCCCTGCAGAACGGTCTGGCGCGATGGCATGAGTTCGGTCTTGCCGCCTTGTTCGCGGGCGATGACGATCAGTCCCGCGGCAACACCGATGCGGCTTTGAGCAAGCGTCTTGCCGACCAGGATGGAATCGTGGGGCACGCGCATCTCGAACGCCCTTGAGTGCAAGCCGTATTGGGTTCGCAGGTTGCGCTGACTGCGCCTCTGGGTTTCTTCCTCGGGCTTGATGCTCGGCAGCAGGTGACGGCCGAGCAGTGCAATGAACAACGTCCCGGCGACCAGCACGCCCCCGCCGATGGGCGTGAAGTCGAACAGCCCGAAGGATGTTTCGCCGGCCTGCTGCAGCGCACCGCTGATCAACAGGTTGGGCGGTGTACCGATCATTGTCGTCAACCCACCGAGCAGGCAGCCGTAGGCCAGCGGCATGAGCAGTTTCGAAGCCGGGATCTTGGTTCGCGTAGCGATCTCGATGACCACCGGCAGCATCAGCGCGGCCACCCCGATGTTGTTCATGAACGCTGAGAGCACGCCGGCGGTCAGCATGATGACCACGGTCATCGTCCCCCGGCTGGTGCCTGCAAACCGGAGCACGGTACGCCCTATGACATTGGCGATTCCGGTTCTCGTCAGGCCGTCGCTCAGAATGAACATGGCCCATACGGCAATGACGGCGCCATTGGCGAACCCGGCCACCGCATCCTCGGGCGTGACCAGGCCGGTGACGACCAGCGCGCCCAGCACGAGGAGGGCGGTGACGTCCATGCGAACCTTTTCGCTGACGAACAGCACCAGCGATCCGCCGAGGACGATCAGGACCAGGGCGATGTCAATCGTCAAGGTGAGCCCGCCGGTGGATCAGAACTTCCATACCAGGAGCGCCTGCACCGTGTTCTCGTCGGTGGCGCCGTCGCCGAGTTTGTTGAGCCAGTACTGGTACTCGAATCCCAGTGACAAGTGCTCGTTCGGACTCCAGCGGAATTGCGGCTGGGCGAGAATCCAGTGTTCCACCGCGCCGCCAAATTCGTTGTCCCTTCCGGCGATGTATTCAATGTGGCCTTCGATGCTGAAATTGCTTTGGCCGATTGTGAATGGACGGGCGAAGTTGAAGTCGATCATCCAGGAGTCGCTTTCCCTGGGTGCGCCGCCGGCCGCTGCTCCTTCGCTGTCGTCGATATAGGCGGTGAAGTCGAGATTGGCGAACGCGAATCCTCCCAGGTCAATCACCAGGCGAACGCCGGGCAGGTACTTCTTGACATCGGCATCCGACGCCCAGTTGAAGCCCCAGATCAGGCCGATGTCCGAGACAATGCCGCCGCCAACGGTTCGTCCCGCGATCTTGCCGAGACTGAAGTTGGAGTACCACTCGCCGTAGACGTCGAAATCCTGAAAGCCGGGGTCCTGGGCGTCCAGAAAGTCGACAAAGAAAAAGTTGTCGCCGTACTGCCAGCCGCTGGCGTGCTGAAGCGTATAGATGAAGTGGTCCGAATCGCCGCCGCCGGCGAACGTGGGAATGTCCAGCGTGCCGTATGACAGGTGCGCTTCAGTGATGCTCCAGTCGGCGGCAGGCAGGGGTTGTGCCAGGGCCAGGGCCAACAGCGACCACGCCGGTGGAATGCCTCGGGAGTTCATCAAGGCACATGTTAACGGTACCGTACGGCGATGTCTGCCAATCCCGCATCAATTCGCGCGCGGTCGAGCCACTCACCACGCACCATGACGCCCAGAGGCTGTCTCGCGGCGCCCACGTCTTCCAGCGGATTGTCCGCGAGCAGGACCAGGTCCGCCGCCAAACCCACGGCAATGCGCCCGAATTCGTCCTCGGCACCGAAGAAATCGGCGGGAGCGACCGTGCCCATGTGGAGCGCCTCGTAGGGCGACAGGCCTGCCTCGACCATGTATGCCAATTCGTTGTGCAGGGAGAAACCGGGGACATTGAAGAATTGCGGTGCGTCGGAACCGAGCAGCAGGCCGACGCCCTCTTCGTGCATGATCCCGACGATTCTGCTTCGCAGTTCCACCAGGCGCCGGCCGGCGTCGGGTTCCTGGTTGATCGTGTCGACCCGTCCTTGCTTGGATTGCACCCAGCCCTGTACCAGGTCGGGCGGAAGGTAGGCCATTTGCGGGCGCGCGGCGAGTTCTTCGGCCGAGGGGCTGGTCAGGGCCACATTGGCGATCATGGTATTCGTGGGAACGATCCATACGCTGGCATCCCGGGTTTCCCGGGCTGCCTGCCTGATGCGCTCGTCATCCATCCATTCCAGCAGGTTGACGCCATAGAATCCGGCGTCGGTGGAAGCGGGGTCGATTTCAGGGGGAAGCAGGTATTGTGGGTATCCGTCGAGATGATCGATGGTGGCCTGGCCCGCCTCAAGCGCCCGCGCCACGCCCACGTCTTCGGAGACGTGGCCCGCGACATGGGTGCCGGCCTCGGCGGCCGCCTGCGCGGCGGCATCGAATTCCTCGCGGGTCAGTCCGCGCAGCAGCTTGATGAAGTCGTACCCGGCGTCCACCTGATCGAGCACAAATTGCCGGGCCTCATCAGGACCGTCAACGGCGTTGCCGGTCAGCGCCGGACCGGAGGTGATGAAGCGCGGGCCGAGCACTTCGTGCCGGTCAATCTGGCCGCGCAGTTCGATGTGTCCCTCGCGGCCCTGCATTCCGCGGACCGTGGTCACGCCGTTGGCGACGTACAGGAACAGCACGTCGAGAAGGTATTGAAGATCATCGGCGCCGGGTACGTGGCCGTGCATTTCCGTCAGTCCGGGCATCAGATAGCCGCCCGATGCATCGATCAGGATCGAGTCCGGGGGCATGTCGACGGAGCCCTCGGGCCCGATGGAGGCAATGCGCCCGTCGACGACGATCACGGTTCTCCCCGGGAGAATTTCCTCGTCATTGAGCGTAACCAGGTTAGCGTCCAGAAATGCGTAGACAGGACTGTCCTGCGCCGATGCAATGACAGGAAGCACCACGGATGCCCATAGAATTATTTGTCGAAGCATGGTTTCGCCAGAGAGCGGCCCTAATGGTCCATTGGGCGCTATTGTAGCTCTCCCCGAACTTCAACCCAACGTGTTGTGGAAGCGCAACAAACGCCATTATTACTATAGCTTCCATCGTTATGCGAAAACCAAAATGTGGTATTCTCGCACGCCTATAGAGCACTACAGGTGACCTCACAGTCGTTGCGGCGCATTGGCCGGGACGAAAGGTAATGAAAATTTTGCAGGACAAAGCTCATGATCAAATACACTAATCAAACTTCAGTATTCCTCGGAGCGTTGGTCGCTTTTGCTGTGTAACTGATTCGACGGATGGTTGGCATCAGGCCGAGCGGTACCATCGCACCGCGTCGTAGACGGGGTTCGTTGATGATGTCAGGCGCTGCGCCGGCACCCTCTGCGGTTTTTC
>LXNI01001182.1_pt1 | contig 24442 bp, 21 predicted proteins | sample 809091 | NCBI WGS metagenome assembly LXNI01 (sample SAMN04870527, study PRJNA318959) | sponge metagenome | biome: 01000161; feature: marine sponge reef; material: water | host: Sarcotragus foetidus | place: Greece: Milos, Mediterranean Sea | collected 2013-05-29 | depth 5-7 m | reverse complement strand
GCTTTGGGGCATTCATTTGCACCAGCGTCTGCGCGTCCCTCCCGGATTCCCGAGCTTCCCCCGCATGCCTGTAGTCATGCTCCTCCAACTCGGCGCTCCGACATTATGCTGGTGCAAACGAACCCCCCAAAGCCATCTGCTGTGGGTCGTACATTGCGTGTGTTATTTGTTTCTGGTTAAGAACTGGTTAACATGAATGATCTTTTACATTGGCTGGTGATAAATCTGTGGGCAGTTATTCGGAAAATCTGATCTGGATGGACATGGAAATGACCGGTCTGAATCCGGAGGTTGAGCGAATACTGGAAATCGCCACTATTGTGACTGATTCATCCCTGAATATTCTCGAAGAAGGACCGGTTTTGGCCGTACGTCAGAGTGAATCTTTGCTGGCAGGCATGGATGAGTGGAATCAAAAGCAGCACACGGCTTCCGGACTTATTGACCGGGTCCGGTCGTCAGGTGTTACCGAGCAGGAAGCACAAACAGTGACACTGCGTTTTGTTACCCGGTTTGCCGGCAAGAATGTTTCACCCCTGTGTGGTAACAGCATTGCACATGACAGACGGTTTCTCGCCCGTTATATGCCGGAACTGGAGCAGTATCTGCATTATAGAAATATCGACGTCAGTACGGTGAAGGAACTTGCTCGAAGGTGGCGTCCTGATGTCGCTGGAAATATTAAAAAGGCAGGTACGCATCGGGCACTGGATGACATCAGGGAATCCATTACAGAACTCCGATATTACAGAGAACACTTCTTTCAACTCTGAGTGCTTTTGGCCTGCTGTCGTTCAATAGCCCATTGCAGATGTTCTTTCAGCATGGGAGAGGCGGATTCCAGTCGCTGCTTCAAGGCCGCTACGATGTTCGGTTTGTAGTTCGCATTACCCAGTGCAATGCTGATGTTGCGCAACCAGCCTTCATATCCGGCTCGTCGAATGGCGGAACCGGCAGATTTTTCATCAAATTCCTGTTCACTCCATTGGAACAGCGATAACAGGGATGCTGTGTTCAGATTGTGGCGTGGTTTGAAATCCGGTTCGGCAGTGGGTGTTGCATATCGATTCCAGGGGCAGACCATCTGGCAATCATCACAGCCGAAAATACGGTTACCCATCTTCTCTCTCACTGATACTGGAATCACTCCCTTGTTCTCTATGGTGTGATAGGAGATACAGCGTTTTGCATCCAGGCGCCATGGCGCAACGATGGCCTTTGTCGGACAGATATCGATACAGACCTGACAGGAACCACAACGATTGGTTGCCGGCGATGATTCCATCTGAAACGGGATATTGGTGTAGATTTCTCCCAGGAAAAACCACGAACCGGCATTTTCATTCAGTAATAATGTATTTTTTCCGATCCATCCGAGACCGGATTTTTCCGCAATGCCTTTTTCCAGTACGGGTGCACTGTCCGTAAAGACCCGTGCGGCGAAACCCGGCAGATTGTGTTCCAGCAGATAAGTGTTGATAGTTGACTGGAGTTTTCTTAGCCGGGCACGGATGACCTTATGATAGTCGCGGCCCAGTGCGAAGCGAGCAATGCATGCCTGATCATGATCTGCCAGGGTTTCGCGCAGATTGTCATTATCCGGCAGATAATCCATGCGGGCACTGATGATTCGAATGGTACCAGGAACCAGAGCAGCAGGTTGACTCCGTTTGATTCCATGCATGGACATGTAGTGCATGTCTGCCTGAAATCCCTTTGCCAGCCAGTCATCCAATCGTGCTTCGTGCGTACTGAGGTCGGTGTCGGTTATGCCTACCTGCTGAAAACCGAGATCACGTCCCCAAATTTTCACTTTTTCCGTCAGTTCACCTGTAATGGGGGAAGCCATGATTGGTCAAGTAGCCTAAAATATAGTCATTACCGAACCGTGTATCATAGTCCACTTGCAGATTAGTCTTCCATTACAGATTTACACATCGAACCAGGTTCGCGAACTTGACCGGCTCGCTATCGATGAATATGGCATATCCGGCATTGTCCTGATGCGGCGAGCGGCAGAGAAGGCCTTTGGTGTACTCTTTGAATACTGGCCTGACGCAGTTAGTGTCGGGGTGTACTGTGGTAGCGGCAATAATGCCGGCGATGGCTATATTATTGCCGGATTACTGGCAGACCGGGGAATCCAGACGAAGGTAGTCGTGGTTGGCGACCTGGAAAAACTCGGACCAGATGCCGCAGAAGCATTGGATTTCTGCCGGCAGAGGTCAGTACAGTTCTGCGATGCCGCACTGGATTGTAATGTCATAGTGGATGCCCTGCTGGGTACCGGACTGTCAGGGGAGGTCAGGCCGGATTACGCCCAGGCTATAGAGAGCATAAACCAGGCAGGGAAACCGGTGCTCGCTGTCGATGTCCCGTCAGGATTATCGGCGGATACGGGTCAATCATTGGGCCAGTCAATTGATGCCAGTGTCACAGTGACTTTTATCGGATTGAAGAAGGGCATGTTTACCGGAGAAGGTTCGCAAAAATGCGGGATCATCAAATACGATGACCTCGGTGTACCGGAAGATCTTTTTGCCAGGGTTGAGTCGAATACGACTCGACTGGACATCGACAATTGTCGTTCACGCTTACCGGCTCGTAATGCCAACGCTCATAAAACTGATTTTGGCCATGTACTGGTGGCTGGTGGGACTGCAGGTATGGGAGGTGCAGTGTTGATGGCGGCAGAAGCGGCTTTGCGGGTCGGTGCAGGTCTGGTGAGTGTTGCCACACAGGAAGAAAATATCATACCTGTTCTATCCAGAAGACCCGAAGTCATGGCCCGCAGTGTTTTGAATGATGAGGAACTCGATCCAATGCTGGAGAAGGCGACCTGCATCGTGCTGGGTCCGGGCCTGGGCAGGAATTCCTGGTCACAATGGTTGTTTGAACGATTGATAAACAGCGGCATACCGGGTGTTCTGGATGCGGATGCCTTGAATCTGCTGTCTGGAAAACACATCGATTGCACTAACTGGATATTGACCCCTCATCCCGGCGAAGCGGCAAGACTTCTTGGAGATAAAGATCTGTTGCAGGACAGGTTTGTTGCCGTAACAGAAATCCAGCGGCGTTATTGTGGTGTTGCGATATTGAAAGGAGCGGGAACATTGATTACCGACGGTTCAGGTATTTCGATTTGTCCCTATGGGAATCCGGGGATGGCAACCGCAGGGATGGGTGATGTTCTGAGCGGTGTCATAGGAGGATTATTGGCCCAGGGTCTTCCCGCCCGTGATGCAGCGGAAGTGGGTGTGGTTCTGCATGCTTACGCCGGAGACCAGGTTGCAGAAGCACAGGGAGAACGTGGATTGATTGCGACGGATGTCATCCCGTGTATTCGCAGGCTTGTTGGTTGAATCACCCGATGCCGGTCTTTAAGCAGCGCCTGGAAAATGAAGAAGAAACCGTAGCATTTGGCAGATTACTGGGGGAACAGTTATCAACAGGTGGTCGGGTGTACATCAGGGGGGATCTGGGTGCGGGGAAAACCACATTGTGCCGTGGGATTCTGCGTTGTTTTGGTCACCAGGGTGCGGTCAAGAGTCCGACATTCACATTGGTTGAACCCTATGAATTAACACGTCAGACTATCTATCACTTTGACCTGTACAGACTGGGCCATCCGAACGAACTGGAATATATTGGTATTGATGATTACTTCCATCCGGGTAACCTATGCCTCGTTGAATGGCCGGAACGGGCTCTGGATGCATTACCGCAATGTGACTTGGAGGTGACGTTGATCATTGTCGACAGAATCAGGTTGCTCGAATTGACACCTTGTTCTGATTTGGGAGACAGAATCTGCCGGAACTTGCAATTACGTGACACCCAGGTGGGAGAAGTTGACAATGAATCCGCTTGAACGCCTCCGGTTACGGACGTTGCAGCAAGCATTCATCCTGCTGATGTTTATTGCTTTACCCGCTGCTGCAACTTCTGTTGACCAGGTTCAGGTACACCAGTCTCCGGAGAGAACCCGGGTCTTGGTTGACCAGGTTCGGGTACACAAGTCTCCGGAGAGAACCCGGGTCGTGTTTGAGTTGAGCAATTCCGTTAAACATAATCTGTTTTCCCTTACTGACCCCCGGCGGCTGGTTATCGATATCGAGTCGGCCATATTGAACACTGACCTGGAAGCTGTAGACCTGAAACAGTCTCCCATTCTCAAGATTCGCAGCGGGGTGAGAGATGGCTCGGATCTTCGCGTGGTTTTTGATCTTGCCGGAGTTGTCAGACCATCAAGTTTTTCCCTTGAACCCGTCCGGCAGTACGGTGATCGTCTGGTGGTTGACCTCCATATTCCTGAAACCCGGAAACAGGTTCAGGAAGATCCAGCTGGCCATGAGTTGCGTGATGTCATCATTGCCATTGATGCCGGGCACGGTGGTGACGATCCTGGCGCCACCGGATACGCAGGGGTATATGAAAAAGATGTCGTTCTATCCATTGCTACCATATTGAACAATCTGTTCCAGAAAATGCCAGGCTACAGAGCCGTGATGATCCGTAAAGGAGATTACTATATTGAATTACGACGTCGCACACTGATTGCCCGAGAGAACCATGCTGATGTCTTTCTGTCCATCCATGCCAATGCGTTCCGTTCAAACAGTGTAAATGGTTTCTCTGTCTATGCATTGTCTGACAAGGGAGCGACCAGCGAAACGGCGAGGATCCTGGCGGAAAAGGAGAATGAGACAGATCTGATAGGTGGTGTCAGTCTCAGGGACAAGGATGAAATGTTGCTGAATGTGGTACTGGATTTTGCCTCCGCTGCGAGCTTGTCATCGAGTCTGGAGATTGGGGAAAAGATACTTGGCCAGGTCGGCCGATTTAACAATCTGCATAAAACCCGTGTTGAACAGGCTGCTTTTGTAGTTCTGAAGTCACCCGAGATACCGTCGTTGCTGATAGAAACCGGATTTATCTCGAATCCCGAAGAAGGTAAAAAACTGGCTACCCGTCAACATCAACAACGCATCGCCAATAGCATCTTCGAAGGAGTGCGGCAATATATGGAAGACAGCCCCCCTCAGGGGACCTTCCTGGCATGGAAAAAAGAGGCAGAGAATGACAAACTGGTCACTTATGTGATTGAACCAGGTGACTCCTTGATCGACATCGCCAATAAATACCACATCAGTTTTGAAAACCTCAAAAAGTTCAACGGGTTGCGAAGCAATACAATCCTGATTGGACAAGTTCTTAAAATACCTGCAAGTTGAGAGGTCATAACCTGTGAGTCGCATAAAACAACTGAATTCCCGACTGGCTAATCAGATTGCCGCAGGTGAAGTTGTTGAGAGGCCGGCATCCGTGGTGAAGGAACTGCTCGAGAACAGCCTTGATGCGGCAAGCACCCGGATTGATGTCAGTATCGAATCAGGGGGCACCCGTTTAATAAAGGTAAGGGATAACGGCGAGGGCATTGAAAAAGACGATCTTTTACTGTCCATGTCACGGCATGCTACCAGCAAGATATCCACAGCATCGGATCTGGAAGCGGTCACAACGCTTGGTTTTCGCGGTGAGGCGTTAGCCAGCATTGCATCGATATCCCGGCTGAAGTTGACCAGCAACGTACAGGAATCGAGCACAGCCGGCTGGTCAGTTTCGACAGGAACTGCAGAAACGGCCCTGGAGACGATGCCGGCCGCTCATCCCCGCGGGACAACGGTAGAAGTGAACGACCTGTTTTACAATACCCCGGCAAGACGAAAATTTCTCAGAACAGAACGTACGGAATATCAAAAGATCGACGAGGTGATGCGTAAGATCAGTCTCAGTCATCCGTCAGTCACACTGACATTGAGTCATAATGGTAAATTGCTCCGTCAGTACAGTGCCTGTGAAACAGCCGAAGATGAAAGACGCAGGATAGCAAATGTTTTCGGCCAGTCTTTCGTCGACAACGCATTCTATTTTGAAGAAGAAAATCACGGTATGCGGCTTTGGGGATGGGTTGCTCTGCCAACTTTCTCACGAAGCCAGAGCGATCAGCAGTTCTTCTTTGTCAATGACCGGATAATCCGTGACAAGCTCATTACGCACGCTGTCAGGCAGGCTTATGCAGACGTTCTCTACCATGGGCGTCAGCCTGTTTTTGCATTATTCTTCAGAGTTGATCCCAAACTCGTTGATGTAAATGTCCATCCGACTAAACACGAAGTCAGATTCAGGGACAGTCGAAGTGTTCATGATTTTATATTTCGTACCATTTATAAATTGTTGGCTGATGTCAGGCCGGCGGATACTGCACTATCCACAGAAGATCCGGTAGCAGTATCTCCTGTCCAGAGAAATTTCTCCCTGGGCACAGGGTCGACTAATGCCAGGGTCGGGGAACAACTTCAGCATTATTCAACATTGCTGGCAGAAGAGTCGTTACCCGAGGTGGATGATGAATCTGATGTTCCGCCACTGGGATATGCGGTTGCGCAACTGCACGGTATTTATATTGTGGCTCAGAGCCGGCAGGGTATGGTAATTGTTGACATGCACGCAGCTCATGAACGGATAACCTATGAACGATTAAAAAAAGCCACGGACGAGGCAGGTGTAATATCCCAGCCACTGCTGATTCCCCTTCCCGTTGCTGTCAGTGAGGCTGAATCGGAGGCTGTTGAGGAGTACAGTGAGGAATTGAAGTCACTTGGAATCGAAGTTTCCAGAACATCGGAAGAGTCGTTGATTATCAGGGCAATTCCCGCACTGCTTTCACGCAACAACGCGGAGCAACTGGTTCGCGATGTCATTGCAGATCTGGTTTCGTATGGGTCTACTTCCATCATCAGGGAGCAAAAAGATGCCATCCTGTCGACCATGGCATGTCATGGTTCCGTTCGAGCCAATCGCCGATTATCCATTCTTGAAATGAACGCATTGCTACGGGACATGGAAGAGACTGAACGCAGTGGTCAGTGCAATCACGGCAGACCAACATGGAGCGAACTTAGTATTTCGGAACTGGACGGATTGTTCTTACGCGGTCGGTGATTCAATTGAAACCACCGATTCTCACTATTACGGGACCAACGGCAAGTGGTAAATCTGCACTTGCGGAGGAACTGGCCAGACGCTTTCCAATCGAAATCATCAGTGTTGATTCAGCGGTGGTTTACCGGGGGATGGATATTGGTACGGCCAAACCGACTCAGGAGATCAGGCGTGAAATTCCACATCACCTGATCGATATCAGGGACCCGGCTACTGCTTATTCAGCAGCGGATTTCAGGGAGGACGCTATTGATGTTGTCGAGCAAGTACTGTCCCGTGGTCGGATACCATGCCTGACGGGCGGAACGATGCTTTATCTGAAAGCACTGAAGCAGGGCATCGTACATTTGCCGTCAGCAGACCCTGTGGTCAGACAGGAAATTTCAGAGCGGGCGGAACGCGATGGCTGGCCGGGAATCCATACGGAACTTGAATTCGTGGACCCGGAGGCAGCAGCTCGCATCGGACCCAATGATCCCCAACGATTACAGCGTGCTCTTGAAGTATATGTATTGACCGGACGAGCACTGTCTGATCACCATAAGAAAGGCAATCCCGATTGTCCGTTTGATCTTGTGGAGGTGGCGATTCTGCCGGAGAGGCAGTTGCTTCACCAACGTATTGCCGGTCGATTCCAGGATATGCTGCACAGGGGTCTGGTCCACGAAGTCGGCAAGTTGCTTGAACGGGAAGACATCGATTCGGAACTGCCATCCATGAAATCTGTTGGATACCGGCAGGTTGCCCACTATCTTGCCGGACACTATGACCATGAAGAGATGGAAGACAGGGCCATTGCGGCAACTCGCCGACTGGCAAAACATCAATACACGTGGTTAAACAGTTGGCAGAATCTTTATCGGTTGTCAGAACCGGATACCGAAAAAGTCTTGAAAATCGATCCCGTCATCAGCATATTAGAAAGAGGCGGAGAGTCGACCGGATGATTAAGGATGCATCTACAGCATGATTGAAGGCGGAACAGTTTTTGTTTTTTGAAAGGCCGGATGCGGGAAGCCGTGTATTGCTGGTCCATCTGGAGCAGCGGAATTCAGAACTTGCTTCACTGAATGAACTTCTTGAGTTGGCACAGTCTGCCGGGCTGACGCCGGTTGGAAGTGTTACCAGTAACCAGAGATATCCTCATCCAGCGACTTGCGTGGGCAAAGGCAAGGTAGAGGAAATCAAGGCATTGTCTGACGAAACAAAAGCCCGCTTGATCATTTTCGATACAGACCTGACGCCTTCCCAGGAACGAAATCTGGAATCTTCCCTGCAGTGTCGGGTACTGGGCCGAACCGGTCTCATACTCGAAATATTTGCACAGCGTGCGCGTACCCATGAAGGGAAACTGCAGGTAGAACTGGCACAACTGGAACATGCGTCTACACGTCTGGTCAGAGGCTGGACCCACCTGGATCGGCAAAGGGGTGGATCGGGTCGTGATCAGGGAATGGGTGCGGGTCTTGGTGGCGCCGGCGAAACACAGTTGGAAGCAGACCAGCGTATGTTGAATGAGCGAACCCGTCGCCTCAATCAGCGACTGGACAAGGTTAAAAAACAAAGAGGGCAGAATCGGCGTGCCCGTCGGCGTTCAGCCGTCAAAACCATATCTCTTGCGGGATATACCAATGCCGGAAAATCAACATTGTTCAACAGACTTTGCGACGCTGATGTCCAGGCGGCAGATCAGCTGTTTGCAACACTCGATCCGACATTGCGCCGGTTGGAAGTGCCTGTTGTTGGCAAGGTCGTGATTTCCGACACGGTTGGATTTATCAGACAGTTACCGCACTCACTGGTGGAGGCATTCAGAGCGACACTGGAAGAAGTGACAAACTCGGACCTGATAATTCATGTCATTGATGCCTCAGCTCCGCACCGTGATGAAAGAATAGAGCAGGTGAACAATGTCCTGGAGGAAATTGGCGCCAGTCATGTTCCTCAGCTGATGGTCTGCAACAAGGTGGATGTCTGTCATGGCAATGCACGGGTCGATCGGGATATGTTTGGCAGGCCTTGCCGGATTTGGGTCTCCGCACAGACTGGCGCCGGTACCGGGTTATTGATTCAGGCGATAAGTGAACTGCTTGCCGAGGATATGGTGGAAACGCAGATTACACTTCAGCCCCATGAGGGCAGCATCAGGGCCAAGTTGTTTGCCCTGGGCGCTGTAGTCCGTGAGGATACTGATATGAAGGGTCAGATACACATGGATGTGCGTATTGAGCAGAGGGAATTGCTTCGATTGCAGTCAAAGTAATTTCCGCTGTTCTGGTCATTCTCCGGCGCTGACACTGCCCGCTGTTGCTGTCGCCTGTCCAGATAGTGCAAAAAAGCCTGTATATGGCCGAAAACCGGGTAGTGCAGGGATATGGCTATTGACAGAATCAGCAGGAAAGTAGACGATGCCGAAACAGAACACTCGTGTGGAGAATGACTATGGCATGGAACGAACCTGGTAAGGATCGCGACCCATGGGGTAAACAGGATGATCAGGGCCCTCCTGATCTTGATGAAGCATTCCGCAAGTTGCAGAACAATCTGACAGGAGTGTTTGGCGGTGGTTCTTCCGGTGGAGGATCCGGGGGGGTTAGAGGACGGCTGACGAAAAGAGTATTCAGTCTGATCTTAATCGTGCTTTTATTGCTGTATTTTGCCCTGGGTGTGTATCAGGTGGACCAGCAGGAAAGAGGCGTTATATTGCGTTTAGGGAAACTGCTGCCGGAAGTTGTTCTGCCAGGCCTGCACTGGAACCCGCCATTCATTGATCGGGTATTGATCGAGAATGTTACAGCGGTCAGGTCGCGCCCTCACGATTCAGAGATGTTGACTGAGGATGAAAACATCGTAAAAGTCAAGATGACGGTTCAGTACGTCATAAGCGACATCATCAAGTACAAGCTGTTGGTAAAGGAGCCGGACCAGAGCATGTATCAAGCGATGGAAAGTGCTTTGCGTCATGTTGTGGGCAGTACCGAAATGCATGAGGTTCTAACCGAAGGTCGAGCCCAGTTGGCAACCGACGTCAGGGACAGAATTCAGGACTATATGGACCAGTATGGTACCGGTATTCAGATTACCCAGGTGAACATTGATGAAACCGCACCCCCTGATGCAGTTCGGGCGGCCTTTGACGATGTTATCAAGGCGCGAGAGGATGAGGTCAGACTCGTGAATGAAGCGGATGCCTATGCAAATCAGGTCATTCCGGAAGCGCGCGGTGAGGCGCAACGATATCTTGAGGAAGCCCAGGGTTATAAAGAAGGCAAAATTGCTCAGGCAAGGGGTGAAGCAGAACGCTTCAACAAACTTTATGTGGAATATGAGTTGGCGCCTGAAGTCACTCGGGAACGCATGTATATTGACGCTATAGAGTCCGTGATGTCGAACAGCACCAAGGTGATGATCGATGTGGAAGAAGGGAACAATATACTCTATTTACCCCTGGACAAGATCATGCAGCAGTCACAATCAACCGGGGGCAGTTTTATCGCTCCATCGGATCGTACAACCAGCACATCAGGTTCGACCAGCACAACGGCCAATAATCGTCGGGACAGGAGGTAGCCATGTTTTCAAGAAAATTTGTCATAGGTTTTTTAGTACTTGTAGTCGCGATTCTCGGTATTAACTCGGTATTCATCGTCAATGAAATGCAACGCGCTGTCTTACTGGAATTTGGCGCTGTAGTGAGGAATGACATCAAACCGGGATTTCATGTGAAGTGGCCTTTTATCAACGATGTAAGAAAGTTTGACGCTCGTGTTCTGACGTCTGACGCACCCCCGGAACGTTTCCTGACACTGGAAAAGAAAGCGGTTATCGTTGATTCTTTCGCCAAGTTCAGAGTGTCTAATGTGCAAACCTACTATACCGCGACTTCAGGTGATCAAAGCCGTGCTGAACAATTACTCAAGCAGCGTATCAACACAGGTTTGAGGAACGAAATATCCAGGCGAACCCTGCACGAAGTCGTCTCCGGTGAACGTGATCAATTGATGCTGGAGCTGAGGTCTGTATTGAACGAATTTGCCAATGATGAGCTGGGTGTGACCGTTGTTGATGTACGGGTCAAACGCATAGATCTGCCACCGGAGGTGAGCCAGTCTGTATATGATCGAATGAATACGGAACGGGATATTGAAGCCCGTGAACACCGTGCGAAGGGCCAGGAACTGGCTGTTGGTATTCAAGCTGATGCCGACAAACAACAGGAGGTAATCCTTGCTGAAGCTTATGGCGAGGCACAGGAAATTCGCGGTGAGGGAGATGCTGAAGCGGCCGCAATATATGCCGCCGCGTTCAACAAGGATAAGGAATTCTACAAGTTTTACCGCAGTATGGATGCCTACAGGCGCACGTTCAGTAACAAGGGCGATGTGCTTCTTATACAGCCGGACAGTGATTTCTTCAGCTATATGAACAAGAGTCAACAATAACCGGTTTATCCACGTAGGGTCTATCATGATGGCAAACCCGTCGATCAGACCGGGGGAAAATACCCCGGTCTTTTTTTGGCTATAGGAATGTTGTGGCACGAACTGGGTATAGCACTCTGTCTTGTACTCATCATTGAGGGGATTCTGCCTTTTCTTTTCCCCGGGAGATGGAAAGAAATGGTGATGATGCTTGCCGGGATTGATGAAAAAACAATGCGGTTCATGGGGCTGGCAAGCATGTTGACAGGCACGGGTTTGCTTTATCTCATCAATTAGGACAGCAATTTCAAATCAGGATCACTCGGATGAATATTGTGGACCGTTGGCTTCTGCCCGATGGCGTTGAAGATGTGTTGCCCCCCCAGGCCATGCAGCTTGAACAGATGCGTCGCCGATTGCTGGACCTCTATGGCAGGTGGGGATACGAATATGTGATACCCCCGATGGTTGAGTTCATTGAATCGCTGCTGACAGGTACCGGGCACGATCTTGATTTGAAAACGTTCAAGGTTACAGACCTGGTTACCGGCCGTACGATGGGTATCCGGGCGGATATTACACCCCAGGCTGCACGAATTGACGCCCATAGCCTCAATAGAGGTGGCATGTCCCGTTTGTGCTATACAGGAACTGTATTGTATACGCGTCCCGAGAATATGCTGGCCTCCAGAACACCCATTTTTGCAGGTGCTGAATTATTCGGGGATTCCGAAGGTGCGGACCTGGAAATCGTCAGTTTGATGATTGAGTCCCTGAAGGTTCTCGGTATTGAAATCCTGCACATTGAACTGGGAGATGTCGGTATCTTCAGGCAGTTGGTTTCCACCGCGGAATTACAGGCTTATCAACAGGAGACGCTGTTTGATCTTGTGCAGCGCAAGTCGTTGGTTGGATTGTCTGAATGTGTTGCGGAGTACGGTATTGAGCCGGGGCTGGCGGAGTCGATAAACCGGTTACCTGGATTGTGCGGCAACATCGAGGTCCTTGCCAGCGGAAAGGAATTGTTAAAAGGATATCCAGACATCATTGAACGGTTGGAAAATCTTGAAATGGTCTCCAGGGGACTTCAAAGCCGCTATGCGAATCTCGATCTTCACTTTGATCTTAGTGAGTTGCGCGGTTACAGCTATCATACCGGTATCGTGTTCGCCGCCTATCTCCCCGGAGTGGAACAGGCTGTGGCTAAAGGCGGCCGGTATGATCACGTCGGTGAAGTCTTCGGCCGATCCCGCAGGGCTACTGGGTTTGATGTACACATCCGGTACCTTCTGGACCATGCGAAGTTGGATGAGACCAAGGTGATGGTTGTCAGTGCGCCAGCGGTTACCGATGACCGCGAAGAACAGCGTTGGAAGAAAGTCAGACAGCTACGGAAAGATGGGTACACAGTCGTTGAAGGCGCCATGGAACCCGGGACCTGTGATTTCAAGCTTGATTATCAAAACGATCAGTGGGAACTGGTACCTGTTGTGGAGTAAGCATGGGTAAGAACGATCAGTGGGAACTGGTACCTGTTGTGGAGTAAGCATGGGTAAGAATATAGTAGTTATTGGTACTCACTGGGGTGACGAGGGCAAAGGCAAGTTTGTCGATATTCTGACTGATAAAGCCGCTGCCGTTGTACGATTTCAGGGAGGGCATAACGCCGGACACACACTGGTCGTTGATGGTAAAAAGACCATTCTGCACCTGGTCCCTTCCGGTATTCTGCATGCGCATGTCGAGTGCCTGATCGGTAACGGTGTTGTCCTGTCGATTCCGGATTTTTTCAATGAAATTGAACAATTGGAGAAGTCCGGTGTTGATGTAAGGGAACGTTTGCTGGTGAGTCCTGGTTGTCCCGTTATCCTGCCGCACCATATTTTTCTGGATAAGGCACGAGAGAAAGTACGCGGTAATCGTAAGATCGGGACCACGGGCCGTGGTATAGGCCCTGCATACGAAGACAAGGTTGCCCGTCGAGGCCTGCGGGTAGGGGATCTGTTTAATCCGGAGTACTTTGTAAGTACCCTGGAGGACAACATCGACTATCACAATTTTGTGTTGAAGGAATATTTCCATACTGACCCGGTGAGCCTTCAGCAATCACTGGATGCTTCACTTGCCTTTGCGGACCAATTACATCCAATGGTAGGTGATGTGGTAGAGAAACTGGGATTTTTGCGCAGTAGCAATGCCAATATCGTGTTCGAAGGCGCCCAGGGTTCTCTTCTCGATATTGATCAGGGTACCTATCCTTATGTGACATCATCCAACACTACAGCGGGTGCAATCAGCAGTGGGTGTGGTGTGGGTCCGAGGTATCTGGATTATATTCTGGGAATTACCAAAGCCTATACCACACGTGTAGGTTCCGGACCTTTCCCAACGGAATTGTTTGATCGCGTCGGCAGTCATCTTGCCAGAGTGGGTGATGAGTTCGGCTCAACAACCGGCCGGTCCCGGCGATGCGGCTGGTTTGACGCCGCAGCATTAAAACGAGTGATTCAGATTAACAGTATTTCAGGATTGTGCATCACCAAACTGGATGTACTGGATGGACTGGAGACAGTATCAATTTGTCGAGAGTACCAATCCGGTACCAGTGGGGAGGATCTTCCGGTCTATGATAAGATACCAGGCTGGCAGGCTTCCACAGTTGGCGCCCGAAAACTGTCGGATTTACCGACAGAGGCCCGGAACTACCTGAAGCTGATCGAAGACGCATGCGGGGTGCCGATTGACTATGTATCTACCGGACCGAAGCGTGAAGATACTATTGAGGTATCAAATCCGTTTTAACATCGGGCATACGGGTACCTGCATAACTCAATTGGTCGATCATGGTTGATGGATATGGTGCCGAGGAGAGGACTTGAACCTCCACGGGGTTACCCCCACTAGCACCTGAAGCTAGCGTGTCTACCAATTTCACCACCTCGGCAATGGCGCGCTAGATTACTAGTGTCATACATGTCATGTCAATCGGGACTCCCGTCCTGGAACCTGACTGGCAATTAAGGAGAACAACATGGAAGATCCGGATTTCGGCAGGGAATCAAGACGCTATGAATCGCCCATAGCCAGCCGACGTTATATATTGCAGATCATGGCGTCGATTGGCGAACCGGCAGGATTCGAGCGGATATCCAGTGTGCTTGGCCTGGATCAGCATTGGCAGCAGGATGCTTTGAGGAAGCGGTTGAGAGCCATGGTCAGGGATGGCCAACTGCTGGTGAATCGCCGTAATATCTATGCCATTGCCAGTAAGATGGAACTGATCCGGGGTACTGTCGAGGGACATGTTGATGGTTACGGTTTTCTGATACCCGATGCCGGGGAAAAAGATATTTTTCTTGGACATCGCCAGATGCGGGGTGTTTTCCACGGAGATATCGTCCTGGTGCGGGTTCGCGGTAAAGACCGCCGGGGCCGTCCGGAAGGAGAGATAGTGGAGGTCCTGGAAAGGAAAACCACCCAAATGATGGGCCGGCTTTATTTTGAGAATAGCACCTGGTTTCTGGAAAGCCTCAATAATCGGGTTTGTCAGGAAATACTGGTACTTCCCCATGATCAACTGGTAGAAGGCCGGATCGTGCTGGCGCGAATCGTCGATCAGCCAACCAGACATGGATTACCGAGTTGTGCCATAGAGGAAGTGCTGGGAGAACATCTGACACCGGATATGGAAATCAAGATCAGCCTGTCCAATCACAATATTCCGGAAAGGTTCAGTGCTGAAGACATGATCGCGGCGGATGCTCTGCCGGAAGAGGTTATTCAGGAAGACAAACTACAACGGGCCGATCTCAGGGATTTGGCATTCGTTACCATAGATGGACCCGATGCCAGAGATTTTGACGATGCAATTTTTTGTGAAGAGCTGAATCGGGGTGGTTGGAAGCTGTATGTTGCTATCGCGGATGTCGCACACTATGTTCGTCAGGAATCGGTATTGGACCAGACGGCTTTGGGAAGGGGGACGTCTGTTTACTTTCCACAATATGTGGTGCCGATGCTGCCGGAGAAGCTGTCCAATGGATTGTGTTCTCTGAAACCGGATGTTGACCGGCTGGTGCTTGTGTGTGAAATGTCAATTTCTGAACACGGCAGTATAGACAGCTATCAGTTCTATGAGGGATTGATCCGGTCTGCTGCCAGACTGACCTATGCGCAGGTGGCCTGTGGTGATACTGGCGGTAGTTGGCAGGATTCCCTGGCTCATGCGGACAAACTTCTCAGTGTCTTGCTGTCTGTCCGTGCACAGCGTGGCGCGCTGGATTTTGATTCAACGGAACTTGCCTTCAAATTCGATAGTACGGGTGCTGTTGAGTCAATATCACGTCAATTCCGAAACCGTGCACATCATCTGATAGAGGAGTGCATGTTATGCGCCAATGTCTGTGCAGCCAGATTCATGGACAGTCTCGGGATTGCAGGACTGTATCGTGTGCACAGGCGACCAGAGCCAGAGAAGACCGATTATCTGAGGATATATCTCAACTCGGTTGGTATCAGTTTGCCGAATGGAATACCGACACCATCGGATTTCCAGCATGCACTGAATATCCTGCGCAGCAAACCCAATGGACATATTCTTCAGATTGCGGTGTTACGTGCGCTATCACAGGCGGTTTATCAGGTAAATAATGAGGGTCACTTTGGGCTTGATTACCCGATGTACACACACTTCACTTCGCCAATCAGACGCTACCCGGATCTTCTGGCACATCGGCTGATCAAGTCCGTAATCCACAGCCGGAAGAAAACAGACCTGGTTCGCCGGTTTGGTGCACGAAGCAGGCCGGAATATGACTATGAACCGGATAGACTGCATGCATTGGGTAATCAATGCTCCCGAACAGAGCGCCGTGCAGAAACAGCGGTTTATGAAATTCTTGAGTGGATGAAGTGCGAATACATGGATGGCAAAGTCGGTGATATCGAACCGGGTGTGATTATCGGCGTTACAGGCTTCGGATTATTTGTAGAGCTGTCCGACGTCCTGATTGAGGGTCTGGTACATGTGAGTACGCTGATTGATGATTACTATCATTTCGATCAGGGTGAACAGCGTCTGGTTGGAGAAAACAGTGGATTGGTTTTTGGCATAGGGGATAACGTCTCGGTTCAGGTGGCACGGGTATCGGTTGACGAGCGGAAAATCGATTTTGAACTGATCTCGCACGATCCTCTGGAACACAGACCGCGTACTTCTTCGGGAAAGACCAATACACGAAAGGGTCGATCTGCCAACTCAGGTATTCAGCGGAACAAAAAATCCAGCCGGCGCAGACGTAGATCCCAGTCATCATGATGGATTTTATTTACGGCATCCATGCCACGAGAATTTACCTGTCCACGGCCACGGGTACACCACAGCGATTACTCCTGAAAAGTGGCAATCTGGGTCCCAGGTTAAGGGAGATCAGGGATCGTGTCGAGATGATGGGCTGTCCGGTAGAATATCTTTCACGTGCCGCCCTGGATGAAATCACTCCAGGGAAACATCAGGGTGTGATACTGTACACGACGTCTCCGATAGAGGCAGTATCTCTGGATGTACTGCTTGCGAAGGAGGTTGAGCGGGACAATCCAAGGCGTCTTTTCCTGATTCTGGATGGCGTCAAAGACCCTCATAATCTGGGGGCATGTTTGCGTAGCGCTGCGACCATGGGTGTTGATGCGGTCATTGCACCACGCAGTAACAGTGCGCCGTTAAGCGTCACCGCCATAAAAACCGCATGCGGAGGGGCAAATCTCGTACCGTATCTCCAGGTTTCGAACCTGGCACGGACCCTGGAACAGTTGAAGTCATCGGGTTGTTGGACCCTGGGTACAACCCTGGATGCAAAGAGGCCATTGAGCAGTTTCGATCTGACCGGCGATCTGGTGCTGGTTATGGGTTCCGAGGATGGTGGCTTGCGACGCAATACCCGCAAGCACTGTGACTATCTTGCAAAAATACCAATGGTCAATGACATCCTGGGATTCAATGTCTCCGTGGCAACTGGTATCAGTTTATATGAAGTACAGCAACAACGCGGAATAAAGGGGTGATGGTCAGATCACTTGCAATGTGGAATCCTATTCTCTACAATCCGCGGCTTCCCTAACCCTCCTTGCTGCACCGGGAAATCCCGGGCAGCATCAACCGAAAGGAGTTGTCGATGAGACACTATGAGATTGTCCTCCTGGTACATCCTGATCAATCTGAACAGGTACCAGGGATGATTGAACGCTATACCAACCTTATCAATCAAGGGGGCGGTACAATTCACCGCACCGAAGACTGGGGCAGGCGTCAACTTGCTTACCCTATCAGCAAGATTCACAAGGCTCACTACATCCTGTTCAACATTGAATGCAACAAGGATGTGCTGGAAGAAATCAACACTGCGTTTCGATTCAATGATGCTGTGCTGCGTAATCTGATTATGGGTTGCAAAGAGGCCATTACTGAAGAGTCGCCAATCATGAAGATTGAAAACGCGAGTCGGGCAGAGACAGCCCCGGGATTGAATGAAAGAGTGGTGTTGCAAGCCCCGGCGGAAAGCAGTGAGCCGGATGACGCCTCTGCCGTAGCAGGAGAATAGGATATGCCTCGTTTTTATCGTCGCCGAAAATTTTGTCGTTTCACCGCCGAGGGTGTGAAGGAAATAGACTACAAGGATCTGGAAACGCTCGAAGAGTATATTTCAGAAACCGGCAAGATCGTGCCGAGTCGAATTACCGGTACAAAAGCCCGCTATCAGCGCCAGCTTGCCAGGGCGGTAAAAAGAGCAAGATACCTCGCGCTGTTGCCTTATACTGACGCCCATAAATAGGTGAATTGGCGTTACTCTCCGGACTGACACTTCATGAAAGCCTTAGCGGAATTTGTCATGCGTGGTCGTGTTCACGCCATTGGTGTGAGCATGGTCTGTGCATCTCTGCCGATACTCAACTGGTTGAGTACGTCGATCGTCAGTCTTGTTGTATTGCACAGGGGAGGTGTTGAAGGTTCACTGGTACTCCTCTGGGCACTGCTGCCAATGGGTGTTGTTATTTATCTGACTGGTAGTGCTCTAACCCCGGTTATTGCTTTATTGGGTACTGTTGGTCTCGCCTATGTGTTGCGAGTAACGGTATCCTGGGAAATCACTCTGGTTTTGGCAGTAGTTTTTTCCGCTATCGGCATTCTGATATTCGAATCTACCTCTACTGAACAGTTAAAGTTGATAGTAGAAATGTACATGGAATTTACACAACAGGATTCCACAGAGCAGTCTTTTGAGGCAATCCGGAAGGTCATACTTGCAGTCTTTGCGATGGGCCAGGCCTTTGCAATGCTGGCTTTTCTGATGCTGGCAAGGTGGTGGCAGAGTCAATTATACAATCCGGGTGGTTTCCAGAAAGAATTCCACCAGTTGCGTATCACCAGCGGATTCAGCACCGGGATTGTCCTGCTACTCGTGATATGTTACTTTTTCAACGATTCGCTGGGGCAATGGATGCTGCTGCTGACGGTACCCTTGCTGTTTTCAGGGTTGGGAATGGTGCATTGGCTGATTGGTTACAGGAAGATGTCCGTCCGCTGGCTCATTATTTTTTATTTTCTGTTATTGGTGTTCTCCAATTTTTTCTATCCTCTGGTGGCGTCACTGGCGTTGATAGACAGTTACCTGGATGTTCGAAAACGAATTCAAACCACAAAGGTGTAAAATCATGCAAGTCATTCTTCTGGAGCAAATTTCAAATCTGGGTAATCCCGGAGCCCAGGTATCTGTCAAAGCGGGTTATGGTCGAAACTACCTCATTCCCCAACATAAGGCAGTTCCCGCAAGTGCTGAAAATATAGAGAAATACAGGGCAATGCTGGAAGAATTACAGCGTCAGGCTGCAGGCAAGAAGGCCGAAGCACTGGAGCGGGCCGAAAAGATCAATGCATTATCCATTAGCTTGACGGTTAAAGCGGGTGAAGAAGGCAAGTTGTTCGGCTCTGTCACGGTGAGGGATATTGCTGATGCAGTGACCGCCCGCGGAATCCAGCTGGACAGAAGCGAAGTTCGACTTCCGGATGGACCCATTCGTGAAATTGGTGATTATGAGGTGGTTGTACATCTGCATAGTGAAGTCAATGCAGCCGTCAGGGTGTCCCTTATCGCCGAGACATGATCACTGTAATCTGAAATTTTCTTCCATTATATATTTTCAATTCAGCCGGGATGATTTAGGCTAGATCCAAGTGAGATCCATATAGGAAGCTTGAGTTTTTTCCTTGGCAACCGTGTCTGAAAACACTACAGAAACACTACTGAAAATTCCGCCTCATTCTATTGGAGCAGAGCGATCCGTTCTTGGTGGTTTGATGCTGGATGAATCAGCCTGGGATAATATTGCCGGGGTAATTGCCGCAGATGATTTTTATCGAAGCGACCATCGGACCATATTCCGTTGTATAGAATCGCTTGTTGAAAAGAATCAACCGCTGGATGTCATTACCATTTCAGATGCCCTGGACCATGTTAATGCTCTGGAGACCATTGGTGGTGTGGCCTACATATCCGACCTGGCCGAAAATACACCGACAGCATCCAATATCCAGGCATACGCGAAAACAGTTCAGGAACGCGCCACCATCCGAAAACTGATTCTGGCAGGTCAGGAAATTGCCGATAGCGGCTTCAATCCAGCGGGAAGGGACAGTGCAACGCTGATCAATGAAGCGGAATCAAGAGTGTTCAGAATCGGTGATGAGAAACCCAGCAGTGGAGGTCCGGAGGCCGTTCGGCCGCTGCTGGCAAAAGCTATATCCAGAATTGAAGAACTGTATGATACCAAAGGGGCGTTGACGGGTATCAGCACCGGGTTTAAGGACCTGGACGCAATTACCTCTGGATTACAGGCGGCTGACCTGGTGGTCGTCGCCGGCAGACCATCCATGGGCAAGACCTCTCTGATGATGAACATGGCCGAGAGTGCTGCTATTTCCGGGAATATGCCAGTTCTGGTATTCAGTCTGGAAATGCCGGCAGATTCGTTGATTCTCAGAATGTTGTCATCCCTGGGAAGAATTGATCAAAGCAGGATCCGTACTGGTCAGTTGTATGATGATGACTGGCCTAATTTGACTTCTGCTGTCAGTTTACTGAACGACTGCAAACTTTTCGTGGATGACACTGCGGCACTGACCCCCAATGATATTCGTGCCAGAACCCGTCGGATCGCCCGGGAACATGGTCAATTGGGTTTGATACTGGTGGATTACCTGCAATTGATGCAAGTTCCCGGCACTGTGGAAAATCGTGCGGGAGAGATCTCGGAAATCTCACGGTCATTGAAGGCCATAGCCAAGGAATTCAATTGTCCACTGGTTGCCGGTTCCCAGCTTAACCGGAGTCTGGAGCAACGTCCGGATAAACGTCCCATCATGTCCGACCTCAGGGAATCGGGCGCCATCGAACAGGATGCTGATGTCATTATGGGGATCTACCGGGATGAGGTATATAACGATGAAACAGAAAATAAAGGGGTTGCGGAAATCATCATCCTCAAACAGCGCAATGGTCCGATAGGCAGGAAGAAACTAACGTTCCTGGGGGAATATACGAGGTTTGACGATATGGCCCAGGAATTTGATTACCCGGATTCCGGGCAATCAGCCCCAAAAGATCTTGATGGCCGACACTGACTGGTGGGGACCGGAAAGTAACTCGCAAAAAGAGAAGTCCCCGGACAATAACCAGATAAACGGAAGCGGAATGTCGGCAGTGCTGGCAAATCAATCAGATGGTTATCAGAACTCCATTCAGGGAGGAATTGACGACGGCGCCCATGCGGTTATTGATCTGGAAGCTGCAGCCTTCAATCTTTCTGTGGTAAGAGCCATGGCTCCTGACAGCAAAGTAATGGCCGTTGTGAAAGCTAACGCATATGGTCACGGTGCTGTCGAAATAGCCCGAGCGCTCGCCCATGCGGATGGTTTTGGTGTTGCCAGGATTTCAGAAGCTCGACAATTGCGGGATGCGGGTATTGTCAATCCCATCACGTTGCTGGAGGGGTTCACTGATCAGCAGCAATTGATGACAATCATTGAAATAATGGCAGATGTGGTTGTCCATTCGATGGTTCAGGTAGATTTACTGAAGAGAACCGGATTCTCCGGAAATATCTGGGTCAAAGTAACATCAGGGATGAATCGGCTTGGATTCCCCCTGGACATGTTACCGCGGGTACTGCATGAATTGCGGAAGTACAAAGTATTGGGAATCATGACCCACCTGGCGAACGCGGACATGGATACCAGTGCCACTCAACGACAGATCGAATTGTTTTACAAAGGAGTATCCGAATACGGTTTGCCTGTTTCAATAGCGAATTCGGCCGGGATTATCAGGCACCCTGAGACCAGGACGGATTGGGTACGTCCCGGTCTCATGCTGTATGGGGCTTCTCCTTTTCCGGGACAGCAGTCTGCAGACCTGAAGACAGTGATGACGCTGAACGCACCTGTGATCGCCATCAACCGGGTCAGGGCTGGCGAATCAGTGGGTTATGGAAGCATGTGGACGTCTCCTGTGGACTGTCGTGTTGCGGTACTGGCCATTGGTTATGCCGATGGATATCCGTGGGGAACCGGGAACCCGCGTTGTGTTCTGCTGGGCGGTCAACGTCGTCAGATTGTCGGGCGTATATCTATGGATATGACCTGTATTGTGCTTGAAGATGAGGATGACGTGCAGTTAAGTGAACGGGCAATTCTCTGGGGTAATCGATTACCGGTTGAGGAAGTCGCGCTGGCATCGGGATCAATTGCCTACACATTACTGTGTCAGGTTGGTCATCGCGTCACCCGTTTCTATGTGGGTGATTCTGAAGACGCGGCGGAATAAGCAATGGCCAGGAGCAAAACAGTTTTCGTCTGCAGTGATTGTGGAACCGACTACCCTAAATGGCAGGGACAGTGCAATCATTGCGGAACCTGGAATACATTGAGCCAGGTGGTTGTCGGTAATGAATCCCGGCGAAGAGGATATGCGGATCAAACTGCAGCCCTGCGGGTTCTGGGAGATGTGACCATTGAAGAACAGTCTCGTCTGTCGACCGAGTCTAATGAATTTGATCGTGTACTGGGAGGTGGCCTGGTCCCAGGGTCCGCGGTGCTCATCAGTGGTAATCCGGGCGCAGGGAAAAGTACTTTGCTGCTGCAGGTAATCTGTCGAGTCGCCGGGAATGAGTCAACACTTTATGTGACCGGGGAAGAAAGTCTGGCACAGGTTGCCATGCGAGCCCGACGTCTGGGATTACCCCAGGATAAAGTTCAGGTCATGGCGGAAACCAATGTTGAACACATTGTGGAAACATGGCGCAGTTGCAGCCCCCGAATCTGTGTGATCGATTCGATTCAGGCAATGTATACCGAGTCCATTGAGTCTGCTCCGGGTAGTGTAGGTCAGGTACGGGAGTCGGCGGCAGCACTGATCCGTCAGGCAAAAACCTGTGACACGGTACTCATCCTGGTGGGACACGTCACCAAAGATGGCAGTCTGGCGGGTCCTCGTGTACTGGAGCATATGATCGATACCTTCATCATGATTGATGGTGTAGCGGACAATCGCTTCCGCACACTGAGGAGTAGCAAGAATCGATTTGGTGCGGTGAATGAAGTGGGAATCTTTGCCATGACCGGGCGCGGTATGATCGAAGTTACCAACCCGTCGGCAATATTCTTGTCCCGTTCAAAGGAAGTCTCCCCAGGCAGTGTCGTGATGGTGGTTTGGGAAGGAAGCAGACCATTACTGGTGGAAGCACAGGCTCTGGTGGATGATTCGGTTCCAGGTAATCCACGTCGGGTCAGCGTAGGGTTTGAACAGAATCGTCTGGCCATGTTGCTGGCAATTTTACATCGTCACGGCGGGTTGCAGGTTGGTGACAAGGATGTTTTTGTCAATGCCGTCGGGGGCATCCGGGTAGAAGAAACCAGTAGTGACCTGGCCCTGTTGCTGGCAATCATGTCCAGTTTCCGGGACAGACCATTACCACAACATCTGGTCTGTTTTGGAGAAGTAGGGTTATCCGGAGAGATTCGACCTGTTCCCAATGGTCTTGAAAGATTGAACGAAGCGGCAAAACATGGATTTAAGAAAGCAATTGTTCCGGCTGCCAATGCACCCAGGAAACCTTTACAGGGAATAGAGGTAGTGGGTGTCTCCAGACTCAGTCATGCACTGGCAGTGATAGACGCAAAATAAAACAAGAAAGTCCGACCTGAAGCCGGGCTTTCTTGTTTCTGATATTGGGAGTCCCGTCAGTAGTCTTTAGAAGACCCAACCGACGCCGGCGCGAACAGAAGTTTCACCAGAACTCGAGGAGGCGCCTGCATTGATGTAGATGTTATTATCCGCACCCACTCTTCCGGACAAACCGACTGCAATCGCTGATTCGCCATCATGGTTACCGACACCAACACCCAGGAAGAAACTTCCATCACCTGGAACCACGTTGGGTACAGCTGTCATCGCTGAGGCCATAGCGGCAACCTTGCTGACACGTTCATCCACCAGATTGATTTCATTAGCATTGATTAAAATGCTGTTGGCATTCGACATGATCTGAGTCAGATTGGAGGAGATGCGGCTTGAGTTCGATATGATGTTGGCGATGTTAGTATTAATATTTCTAAGGTTATGATCAATACCTCGAGCATTCATGGCGATTTCACCATCTTGTAGCATATCGATCCCTGCTTGTCTTGCCTCAATGTCCATGGTTTGTTGCATATCAGCTTCTGCCTGAGCATTCTTAATGTACATGGTTTGTTGCATATCAGCTGCCGCTTGTTTTGTCTCAATGTCCATGGTTTGTTGCATATCAGCAGCCGCTTGTTTTGTCTCAATGTCCATGGTTTGTTGCATATCAGCAGCCGCTTGTTTTGTCTCAATGTCCATGGTTTGTTGCATATCAGCTGCCGCTTGTTTTGCCTCAATGTCCATGGTTTGTTGCATATCAGCTGCCGCTTGTTTTGTCTCAAT
>LXNI01001181.1_pt1 | contig 24444 bp, 26 predicted proteins | sample 809091 | NCBI WGS metagenome assembly LXNI01 (sample SAMN04870527, study PRJNA318959) | sponge metagenome | biome: 01000161; feature: marine sponge reef; material: water | host: Sarcotragus foetidus | place: Greece: Milos, Mediterranean Sea | collected 2013-05-29 | depth 5-7 m | reverse complement strand
GCCTCGGCGCTCAGCAGAGCCTCCAGGTCGTCGGCGGCCGGGTAGCGGCCCGCGGCGCGCAGTGACGCCCCCAGCACGTCCAGCAGGTTCACTCCCGGCACCTCGGTGGGGTACTGCATGGCCAGGAACAGCCCCGCCCGCGCCCGCTCGAAGGGGCTGAGCGCCAGCAGGTCGCGGCCATCCAGCAGCGCCCGGCCGGCGGTCGCGGTGTAGCCGCGCCTTCCCGCCAGCACGTGGGCCAGCGTGGACTTGCCGCAGCCGTTGGGGCCCATCACGGCGTGCACCTCGCCTGCGGACACCTGCAGGTCGACGCCGTGCAGGATCGCCTCGCCGGCGGCGTTCGCCGTCAGGCCCTCGACGCTGAGCTGACTCACGCCAGCTACCTCCGCTGCAGCGTCACGAAGACGCCCTCGTCGGTCACGGCCACGTCGTGGGCCACCACCGGGACCACCGCCGGCAGCGTCAGCGCCTCGCCCGTGCGCAGATCGAAGAGGCTGCCGTGGGCGGGGCACTCGAGGGCGCACTCGTCGACGTCCACGTCACCCTCGCTGAGGGAGAAGTCGGCGTGGCTGCAGGTGTCGTCGACGGCGAAGAACTCCTCGCCGATGCGGGCCAGGGCCACCCGCCGGCCGGCCACGGCGAAGCAGCGGGCCTCGCCCGCCGCCAGATCGTCCCGCCCGCACAACCGCACCGGATCCGCCGTGCTCTCGCCGCTCATCGCTGCTCCTGTCGCCTCATCGATCGGGGCCGATCTTGGCGCGCACCACCTCGTCGAGGCCGGCCGCCACCGACTGCACCGGCAGCCGGGCGCGCACCTCGCCGAAGAACCCCTCCACGATGAGCCGCTCGGCCGCCTCGGGGGGCACGCCCCGGCTCTCCAGGTAGAAGCGGTGGTCCTCGTCGATCGGCCCGACCGAGCTGGCGTGGGCGCAGCGCACGTCGTTGTTCTCGATCTCCAGGTTGGGGACCGAATCGGCCCACACCTCCTCGGAGAGCTTCAGGATGCGGTTCGTCTGCTGGGCGTCGGTGCCGCGGGCCTCGGGGCCCACGCGGATGAGACCGGAGTAGATGGAACGGGCCCGGTCCTCCACGGCGCCCACGAAGAGCAGGTTGCTGTTGGTGTCGGGGGCCAGGTGGTTCTGGAAGGTGCGGAAGTCCAGCACCTGATCGCGGTCGCCGAAGTACATGGCCGACATATCGCCGGTGGCTCCCCGGCCCGACAGCGTGCAGTCGACCCTGCTGCGGGCGTAGCCGCCGCCGACCGCCGCCAGCCCGATGGCCAGATGGCCCTGGGAGGCCACCGTGGCCACCGTCTGCTCGATGCCGACGGCCTGCGGCCCGAGTTCCTGCAGCGTGAGGTACTGCAGCCGGGCGGCGGGGCCCACCGTGAGCTCGGCGACCGGGACGACGAAGGCCTCCCCGGCACCCGAGAGGAAGGCGTTGACCACTTGCGCCTCGGCGCCGTCACCGACGACGACCGCTAGGCGCGGGAAGACCGCCAGCGACGGCGCGCGCACCACGTTCACCACCGCCACAGGATCCACTAGGCGCGCGCCGGGGGGAATCTCCAACAACACGGGCGCGCCGCAGAAGGCATCGTTCATCAGCCCGAAAACGTCGGACGGCTCGCCCAAGACGCCGCCCAGCGCACCGGCGGGCTCGGTCTCTTCGCCCAAGGGACGAACCGCCAGACCGGCGGCGGCGGCCACCGGGGTGATCTCGCTGCTGACGAGGCGCCCGTCGCAGGTCACCACGAGCGCGCTCAGCGCGCCCCAACGATCTCGCAGCGAGCCGGGCAGATCGTCGGCGCCGGCCGGCGCGCCCGGGCCGCTCTGCCGGCCTGCCGCGCCGTTCGCGCCGCCGGACGGCGCCGGCAGGTAGGCCTCGAGGCTCAGCTTGGCGACCGGGCTGTAGCGCCACTCCTCCTCGGCGGGCGACGGCAGTTCGGCGGTTCCGACTGCCTCGGCGGCCGCCAGGCGACGCTGCTGCAGCCAGCCGGCCCCGTCCAGACCAGCGGCGTGCGCGACGGAGAAGACGTCGCGGAAGTCCGGCATAGACGTCTGCCGGTCAGCGGCGCTCGCCGCGGCCTTTGCCGCGACGGCGGAGCTTCCGGCCGAGGCGGCCGCCGGAACGCCGCCTCTCCTTGTCCAGGTCGGCCATGATCTCCAAGCCGGCCCGATTCACCACGTCCTCGGCCTCGTCCAACAGCGCGGCGATCGAGTCGTCGTCGCCCAGGGACGCCGGCTCGTCGGGCGTCTTCGGGGTCACGAGGGTGCCGTAGGACCAGTTCACGTCGACCCGGCGGCGGATGTACGCCTCGCAGTTCTCCGGACAGCGCCACGGGGCCTCCGGAGCGAGATCCAGGTCGCACTTCCGCACGGTGTCGCCGTTGGGGTAGGTGCGACTCTCGAAGTGCTTGCAGTCCTGACGCATCGGCATGGCTCGCCCATTCTACGGGTCACTGCCCGAGCGACCCTCGCTGCCGGCAGCAGGTTCGGCGCCCCGAGACGGGGCGGCGGCGTCAGCCGACCGAGCCCTCCATCTGCAATTCGATGAGCCGGCTCCACTCCACGGCGTACTCCATGGGCAGCGTGCGGGTCACCGGCTCCACGAAGCCGTTGACGATCATGCCCATGGCCTGCTCCTCGCTGAGGCCGCGGCTCATGAGGTAGAAGAGTTGCTCGTCGGCCACCTTCGACACGGTGGCCTCGTGGCCGATGACGGCGTCCTGGCTGCCGACCTCCATGTAGGGGTAGGTGTCGGAGATGCTGTCTTCGTCGAGGATCAGGGCGTCGCACTGCACGTGGCTCTTGCAGCCGGCGGCGTCGGGCTCCACCCGCACGAGACCGCGGTAGCTGGTGCGCCCTCCGTCCTTGGAGATGGACTTGGAGACGATCTTGGAGGTGGTCTCCGGAGCGGCGTGGGTCATCTTGGCGCCGGTGTCCTGGTGCTGGCCGGGGCCGGCATAGGCCACCGACAGCACCTCGCCGGAGGCCTTGGGGCCCACCATGACCACCGCGGGGTACTTCATGGTGAGCTGCGAGTTGTGGACGATGAAGCCCTCCGAGACGAAGTTGCCGGTGCCCTCTACCTCGATGTCCCAGGTCGGTACGACCTCGGCGTCCGCCCCGATCTCCACGTTGCGGATCTCGACGCTCGAAGGTAGCTCGATCTGTGACCGGCCGACGCGCCGGAAGTGCTCAAAGGCGCGCTCGGGCTGCCGAGCCACGGCCTCGCGAAGCGGCGACGACACGACACCCAGAAGTCTCGGATCGGCCGGGAACTCCAGCCTGTGCGAGCCGCGTGCCACCGAGTCGTACCCGAGGATTCGCACCGGCCGCTCCCTCTCGAACTCCGTGTGGACTCGAGACGAGATGCCGAGGCTTGTAAGCACCTCACCGACGTCTTCAAGCAGGGAACGGTTGGCGGATTTGATCGAGAATCCTCGCCTACCCGCGGGGGCACAGCCGTCGGAGTCCAGGTAGCCGGCAACGAAGGACAGGCGCTGCGACTCGGGCACGTCCATGACCCAATCGGGCACCCGCTTGCGAAGAGCGCCGGAGCGGAAGCCGTTGGCCTCCAAGAGGTCGGCCAGGTCGACGCTGTTCCAGGTCAGGGTCACGCCGTCGGCCCGCTCGGTCGGCGTCGCGTCGGGCATCAGGCGGCCCATTACCTCGGCCAGACGGGCGCGGGCCCTGTCCCTGCGAGGTACCGAGAACACGACCTTGGCCCAGCGGCGCCCACCCGACCGGGCGACCACGGAATCGATGGAGCCATCTCCGGTGAACAGTCCGAACAGCCACATCAAATCATCGGTCGTGGTCTCGCCGACTTCGAGACGACCGGTCCGCTCGCGCTCGGCGACGAAGCCATCGCTGTACTGGTTGCTGCTTCCGAAGACGGTCCGGGTGTCCGGCTGCACAATCTTGTGGGGCTCGCCGTAGTCGAGACTCGACACGGGCACGATCGCCTTACTGAGTTGATCGGCTCGAACGTACCCCAGGCTGTAACGACCCAGCTTCTTGGGGCGCGAGGCGTCGTGGACGTAGGAGTAGAAGGGGTGGTTGTCGGTTACCCGCAGCCGCCGCGACCCGATTCCCACCTCCCGAACCGCCTGCTCGCCGGAATAGCGCTTGGCGGTGACCTGCCGCCAACACAGCGAACCGGCCGCCTCGTCGTAGGAGAGCACCTCCTCGCCCGGCGTCACCAACTCGATCGGCTTGGTGCCACCGCGCGTTGTGACCCGGGAGCCCTCGGCAAGACAGCCGATGTTGCCGTCGATCCACTCCATGTGGCCCTCAGCCTCCACCCTGGCCCGCTTGGTGACGAGGTTGTAGACGTTGTTGGACCAGTTCTGGATGGTCGTGTAGGTGACGCGGGCGCCCTGGCCCACCACGATCTCGACCACCGCCGAGTGCAGCGAGTCGCTGGTGTACACCGGCGCCGAGCAGCCCTCCACGTAGTGCACCTGCGCGCCCTCGTCCGCGATGATGAGCGTGCGCTCGAACTGCCCCATGTTCTCGGCGTTGATGCGGAAGTAGGCCTGCAGCGGCAACTCCACGCTCACGCCCGGCGGCACGTAGATGAACGAGCCGCCCGACCAGACCGCCGAGTTGAGCGCCGAGAACTTGTTGTCGTTGGGTGGGATGATCCGCCCGAAGTACTTCCGCACCAGGTCCGGGTGCTCGCGCACCGCCGAGCCCATGTCGCTGAAGATCACGCCCTGCGCCTCGAGGTCCTCACGGTTGCGGTGGTAGACCACCTCGGATTCGTACTGGGCGGTCACGCCGGCCAGGTACTTGCGCTCGGCCTCGGGGATGCCGAGTTTCTCGTAGGTGTTCTTGATCGAGTCGGGAACGTCGTCCCACTCGCTGACCTGCTCCTCGGTGGGCTTGATGTAGTAGAAGATGTTGTCGAAGTCGATCCCGCCGAGTTCACCGCCCCAGGTGGGCAGCGGCCGGCGCTCGAAGCGGTCGTAGGACTTGAGCCGGAAGTCCAGCATCCAGTCCGGTTCCTTCTTCATGAACGACATCTCGCGCACCATGTCGGCGTCGAGGCCGCGACGCGGTTTGAAGACGTAGTCCTCCTCGTCGCTCCAACCGAGGGCGTAGCTGCCGAGGTCGACGCCGAGAGTGCTGGCTTCGGTCATCGGGGCTCCCTGCTTCTGGCGGATGTCGTGTTCTCAGTCTATCGGCGGAGTGCAGCCGCCGTAGCGGGAGACACTCCGAGCGAGGCGAGGGATCGGTGCGGTCAATCCAGGCGCCGCAGTTCGGCCTTGTACCGGGGTCCGCGCCGCGCGTAGCTGTCCGCCGCTTCGACCAGCATGTCGGGGTCGGCGGCGTCGAGGCGGATCCTCGCCGGCACGCCGACGGCAACCGCGGCGGGCGGTATCTCGGTGCCGTCGAGCACTACAGCACCGGCGCCCACGAGCGCCCCCTCGCCGACGACGACGCTGTGGCGGATCACTGAACCGACCCCTGCGAGAGATCCGTCGCGCATCGTGCAGGCCTCCAAATGGGCCAGATGCCCGACGGTGCAGTCGTCGCCGATCACCGTCGGCGACACGGGTGCGGTGTGGATGACGGCACAGTCCTGGATCGAGCTGCGCTCGCCGACGACGATGGCGCCGTCGTCGCCGCGCAGCACCGCCTGCGGCCACACCGTCGAGCCGGCGCCGATGGTGACGTCGCCGATGATCGTGGCCTCGGGATGCACGTAGGCGTCGGGATGGATGCGGGGCACCAGATCGCCGAGGGCGTAGACGGCCATGGATTCCTCCTGGGGTGGTGTGGCGGTGGGGTCGCTGCTGGAAGGAGTATCGGGGGTGTCGGCACCGATGCGGCCAGCGCGCCGCGCCCGATCCGGCGACGCGGCGGATCGGCGATTCAGCCCTGCTGCCGGCGCACCCCGTCGTATCCGCCCTTGAAGAAGATGAGCGGCCCGGCGTCGGGGCGACCGACGCCCAGATCGGCCACGCGGCCGACGACGATCCAGTGGTCTCCGGCCTCGTGAACCGTCTCGATGGCACAGTCGATCCAGGCCAGGCAGCCCTCGATGACCGGCGAGCCGGTGGCGCGGGTACCCCAGGCCAGGCCGGCGAACTTGTCGGGATCGCGCCCGGCGAAGCGCGAGCTGATGGCGGCCTGGTCGTCGGCCAGCACGTTGACGCAGAAGCTGCCGCTGCGCTCGATGGCCGGCCAACTGCTGGAGGACCTGCCGGGGCAGAACATCACCAGCGGCGGATCCAGGGAGACCGAACCGAACGAACCGATGGCGAGACCCACGGGGCTGCCGCCGTCGACCGCGGCAACCACCGTGACGCCGGTGGGGAAGTGCCCGAGGACGCGCCTGAATTCGGCGGCGTCGAAGGGAGGCACCGGATCGAGTCGGATCGGATCGGACCCGCTAGGCCGCTTCGGCCCCGGCGGTCTCGGACCCCGCCGCCTCGGCCGAGCCCACCGACCGGGCGATCATCAGGCCGCCGATCAGCGCCAGGATGGGACCTGAGCCGGTCAGTCCGGGGCCCATCACGCTGCCCACGAGGTCTCCCGCCCCCAGCACGACGATGGCGATTCCTGCCAGGCGGATGTGCATGGCCATGTTGATCTGCATCCCCGCCGTCGCGGTGGGTGACAGCAAACCGAGCAGGAGCAGAAGGACGAGGACGCTGAGAAACAGCACGGGATATCCGGTTGCGACATCGCTGTCGAGACCGCCCACCGCGAGGGCGAAAGGCGTATCAAGCGATACGGCGTCCACAGGGACGAATGCACCGAGACCGAGAACAACCCAGTCCAGCCAGAACGAGGCGACGATCGCCAGGATGGCGCCCAGCGTCGCCACCGCCTTGTTCTCGACGTGACGCGGTGGCCGCCGGCCCAGGACCATCGTCGCGAACGTCAAACCCGTCAGGGCCACGAAGGAACCGACCGTCGCGACGTAGGCGCCGGCTCCCATGCCGACACCATCCAGCATGTTGTAGAGCGTGATCACCGTGACGAGGGAGGCCAGGAAGGCTCCGAGAGCGACACCGTTGGCGGTGTCGCTCCGCGGGCGCCCCGAGAGCAGGGCAATCCCGGCGAGAAGGACGACGAGGCCCACGCCGCCCCCGCCGGCGCCGATGCCGGCGAAGTTCGGGAACGCGTCCCCCGGCACGTTGATCCAACTCAGCAGACCCGCCAACACCATGGCGGCGCCGCCGAGCAGCACCAGCAACTGGTCGATGGGCGGCACAGCAAGCGTTATGAGTCGCTTCGCGTCCGGTGGCGGTGTCTCCGCCGTCTCGGGGGTATCAGAGGAGTCGCCGGGAGCTGCGTCCTCCGGCGGATCCTGCTCTCTCTGGTCGTCGTCCACTTGCTCGTCCACGGCAACCCTCCAACTCCGACCGAACAGAATCTCAACGGATCGTAGCCGGGCGACCCCCGCCGCATCGGATACGCCGACGGCTGTCGCCCCCGCTTCCGGCTCCCAGTCCCCGGCGCGGCGCGGCCCTACCTCGAACGGGTTCGGCGTGGCAGGCCCGGGTGGGCGGACCGGGGCCGAGCCGGTCGGTCAGGTGGTGTCGGATCGCAGGTGGTGACAGTCGCCGGCGGGGATGTGGACAGCACCGTCCGCCGTCCCGACGATGAGGCTTCCATCGTCGGACAGGTCCGCGGCCCGGCCGGTGACGGTCCCCGCGGGGGTGAGCACGCGCACCCGTCGACCAAGCGTTGCGCTGTGGCGGCGCAGCTCGTCCAGCAGAGCCCGCCCTCCAGACGGTTCTTGCAGGCGCTGGTACCAGGCGTCGAGACCCACCAGCACCGAGACGAGCAACTCGTCGCGGCTCGGCGGGCACACCGCCAGCGCATCCAGAGCGGTCGGAGGCAGCGGCGCGTCGCCGCTCTCGGTCTCGGCGGCCTGCGCGGCGACCGCGGCGCTCAAGGCGGGCTGCGACATCAGGTTCACGCCGAAACCCGCCACGACGGCAGCCGTGTGGCCGCTTGCGACGTCCGACTCCGCCAACACCCCGGCCAGCTTGGCCTCCCCCGGCGCTCCCGCCTCACCGGAGGCGCGCGCGATCACGTCGTTGGGCCACTTCAGCCGCACCTCCGCACCCGCGGCGGCACAGGCATCGCGCACTGCGAGGCCCACCGCCGGCGATAGCAACGTCAGCGCGGCATTCGCGGCGCGCGGCCGCAGCAACACCGAGGCCAGCAACGCCGCTCCCGGCGGTGCCACCCACAATCTGCCGCGCCGCCCGCGTCCGGCGGTCTGGTGGTCGGCAACCAGAACGAGCCCTTCGGATGCACCGGCACGGGCTGCAGCCAGCAGGTCGGCGTTGGTGGATCCCGTGCTCGCCACGAATCGGACGGAAGAGAAGACGGTGCCTGCCAGCTCCTGGCGAACCCGGTCGGGTGTCATCGGTCCCCTTCTCGGGAGCGGACCGCAGAGCCGAGGATCGGGCACATCAAACCGGCGCGCGTAATCCGCGTCACGATCTGGCACGATATGGCGTGTTTTCTTCGGTGCTGATCGCCAACCGGGGCGAGATCGCGGTCCGGGTGATCCGGACTTGCCGGGAGATGGGCATCAAATCCATCGCCGTCTACTCCGAGCCCGACCGTGACGCCCTGCACGTGCGCCTCGCCGACGAGGCCTACGCCCTCGGCGGTCACACCAGCGAGGAGAGCTACCTCAACACGCCCGCCATCTGTGCCGCCGTCGAGACGAGCGGCGCCGAGGCCGTCCACCCGGGCTATGGGTTCTTCAGCGAGAACGCCGACTTCGCCCGGCGGATCGTCGACCTGGGGGTGACGTTCATCGGCCCGCCGCCGGAGGCCATCGAGGTGATGGGCGACAAGATCTCCGCCCGCCGGGCGGCCGAGGTGGTGGGGGTGGGATGCGTGCCGGGGACGCCGCTGGTGGAGCGCGCCGAGGACGTGGCGGCGTTCGCCGCCGAGAACGGCTATCCGGTGGCGGTCAAGGCGGCCTACGGGGGCGGTGGGCGCGGTCTCAAGGTCGTGCAGACCGCCGGCGAGATCGACTCGGCGCTGGAGTCGGCCCGCCGGGAGGCGCTGGCCTACTTCGGTCGGGACGAGCTCTACCTGGAGCGCTACCTGCCCCGGCCCCGCCACGTGGAAGTGCAGGTGCTGGCCGACGGCAGCGGCAACTGCGTCTACTTGGGCACCCGTGACTGCTCGGCGCAGCGCCGCCATCAGAAGCTCATCGAGGAGGCGCCCGCCCCGGACATCCCGGCGGCGGTCAGCGCAGCCATGGGCGAGGCCGCCGTGACCGTGGCGCAGGGCTGCGGCTACGTGAACGCCGGCACGGTGGAGTTCCTGTATCAGGACGAGCAGTTCTGGTACCTGGAGATGAACACGCGCCTGCAGGTGGAGCACCCCGCCACCGAGATGATCTGCGGGTTGGACCTCGTGGAGCAGCAGATCCGCGTGGCGGCCGGTGAGCCGCTGGGCTTCGCGCAGTCCGACGTGGAGTTGCGGGGCCACGCCATCGAGGTGCGCGTCAACGCCGAGGACCCCGCCGGGGGGCACTTCCTGCCGTCACCCGGCCGGATCAGCCGGCTGGTCACCCCCGACGGCTTCGGCACGCGCTTCGACACGGGCTACGAGGCCGGCGACGAGATCAGCCCGCTCTACGACAACCTCCTCGGCAAGCTCATCTGCTGGGGCGCCGACCGTCCCGCGGCCATCGCCCGCACGCTGCGGGCGCTCGGGGAGATGGAAGTGGAGGGGGTCGCCACCACCATCCCCGCCGATGAGGCCATCCTCTCGCACCCGGACTTCGCGGCCGTGACGCACTCCACCCGCTGGGTGACCGACAAGTTGGACCTCTCCGGCCTGATGCCGATGCAGGTGGCGGAGGAGTTGGCGCTGACCGCCGACAGCGAGAAGGTGCACCACGCCATCGACGTGGAGGTCAACTCCAAGCGCTACACCGTGAAGCTCTGGATGCCGCCGGGAGCCGCGGCAACAGCACCGGCGACGGACCGGCGACCCACCCGCCGGCCGCGGCGGACCTCGGGAAGCGGCAGCTCCGGCGCCGGCGGCGGCAGCGGCGAGGTGCGCACCCCCATGCAGGGCACCGTCGTGAAGGTGCTGGTGGCCGCCGGCGACACCGTGGAGGCCGGCGACCCGGTCGTGGTGCTGGAGGCCATGAAGATGGAGAACAACCTGCTCGCCGGCTGCGACGGCACCGTCGGCGAAGTGCGGGTAGCCGCCGGGGATCTCGTCGGCGGCGGCGACCTGGTGGTGCTGATCGAGCCCGGGTAGATCGTCAGGGCTCCACCGGCGCCGGTGACGCGTCCCCTCGGATCGTTACGCGGCGAGCGTCTGCAGCGGGCAGTCGAGCGAGTCCAGCACGTCGCGGGGCAACTCGTCGAAGTCGTCGGCGATTCCAATGGTGCCGCGGAGCCGCCCGAGACAGCGCCGTTCCGGCGGTGGGGCGGCGAGCTTGAGCCCGTCGGCGAGCAGTTCGTTGATGACCTCGCCGAGCGTTCGGCGTGATTCGAATGCGATCCGCCGGGCTTGCTCGTAGACCTCGTCATCGATTGATACTGTGGTGCGCATATGCGCATCACAGTATCTAACGAAATCCCGACCCGTGTCCGCCGACGGCGATCCGGCAATCGAGACTGAGCCAGCGGGGTGTACCGCCTCAGGACCACACCTGAGGGCGCACGCTCGCTCGACCGGCTTCCAGTGTTCGGGGCGGGCTTCGCGCGGTCGCTCCCCGCGCCGCTGTGATACAGCATTACAGCAGTATCCAATATCATGATGTAATGATCAGGACACAGATCTCGCTCACCGAGCGCCATGCCGAGCGCCTTCGCGTCCTTGCCCTTACCGGCGGACTCTCGCAGGCGGCGATCATTCGAGAGGCTCTCGACGGCTACTTCCGTGACCACGAGTCGAGGATGCGTCTCGAACAGGCCCGGCGAGCGGTCGGCGCATACCGGTCCGGGCACAGCTCGACCGCGGAGGATCACGATGAGGCGCTCGACGAGGCGTTCGGAACATGAACGGATGGATCTTCGTCGACACCTCCGCTCTCTATGCGCTGCTCGACGCCGACGACGATCACCACGCGGCGGCCGCCCGGGGATGGGAACGACTGCTCGACGAAATGGAGTCCGGCCGGCGCCGTGGCATCACGCACTACGGCGTAGTGGTCGAGACCAGCGCGCTCGTGCAGAGGCGCCTGGGAATGCAGGCGGTCGGCGAACTGCACGATTCCGTGCTCGAGGTCCTGGTCGTCGAGGATGTGGACACCGACCTGCACAACCGGGCTCTGGCCGCGATGCTGGCAGCCGGGCGCCGCGCCGTCTCTCTGGTGGATTGGACGTCGTTCGAGCTGATGAGAGCCAGACGCATCACGCACGCGCTGGCGTTCGACGATGACTTCACCGAGCGCGGCTTCCACCCACCACCTATCGCCTCCTGAGCCTCGAGGGCACAGGGCCAGAGGAGGTTGGCGCGGGCGTCGCAGGTTTCCTGGTCGAAGGCGACGGAGGTGACCTCGCCCACCTCCTTGTGGGAAACCCGGCACTCAAGGACCCGAAGAACCTCCGCGCCCGGCAAAGACGACCCCGCACAAGCGGGGCCGGACTCAGGAGGTAGAAACCGTGACTGAGATTACGTTCCGGCTACTGAACCCACACGGTCGTGGGGTTGCCGGGGCGTCCGTCTTACTGAGCTACCTCAACGGCACTTACCGCACGGACCGAACCGGAGAAAATGACGCTTGCACCTTCGGTCTCTATCGCCGTGCGGGCGCATAGGTCAAATATCTGACCTATACTGCCACTCGTGGGTGACACACTTCCGTTCTCCAAGGTCAAGGCGCACCTCTCGGAGTTGGCCGACCGGGTGGAACGCCAGCACGATCGCATCCTGGTGACCCGCAACGGCCGGCCCTCGTTCGTGATCCTGAGTCCCGACGATCTCGAGTCACTCGAGGAAACCATCGACATACTCGGCGATGACGAGCTGATGGATTCGCTGCGCAAATCGCAGTTGGAGGCCGCCGAGGGGGAGCTGCTGCCGCTGGACGATCTGCGCTGAGCCGGCGGGGTGTACCGCCTCACGACCACACCCGAAGGCGCACGCTCGCTCGACCGGCTCCCTGCGAAGGTGCGTCCCGCCGTCGCCGAGACCCTCGCCGGCCCGCTCGTTGAGAACCCTCAGAGGCTCGGCAAGCCACTCGTCGGGATGCTCGACGGGCTCCGAGTCGCCCGCCGCGGCGACTATCGCATCATCTTCGAGATCGACGAGGCCGAGCGAATCGTCGTCATCCACCGGGTCCAGCACCGCCGGGACGTCTACCGGCTGCGCTGACCGCCAGGTTCGGCAGGGACCCCGTGGATCCGATCCGACGCTGCGGCCCGAGGAAGGACTGATCAGAGGAGTTGAGCGTAGGCGTCGTGGGTCGCCTGGTTGAAGGCGACGAAGCTGACCTCCGTGACCTCGGTGGGCATGGCGCGAACGGTCTCGACGGCGATGGCGGCGGCCGCTTCGATGGGGTAGCCGTAGACGCCTGTCGAGATCCCCGGGAAGGCGACGGTCTCGGCCCCTACCTCGTCGGCCCGGGCCAGCGACTCCCGGTAGCAGGAGGCCAGAAGTTCGGGTTCGCCGAGGTTCCCGCCGCGCCAGACGGGCCCGACGGTGTGGATCACCCACCGGGCCGTCAGATTGAAGCCCGGGGTGATCTTGGCCTGGCCAGTCTCGCAACCGCCCAGGGTGCGGCAGTACTCGAGGAGCGCAGGCCCGGCGGCGCGATGAATCGCCCCGTCTACCCCGCCTCCTCCGAGCAGGGTCGTGTTCGCCGCGTTCACGAGGGCATCGACGTCCAGCGCGGTGATGTCGCCCATCAGGAGGGTCAACTCTGGGGTCGCCCTCCTGACGACACGCGGGAGGAACATCTCTTTCGGCACGTTGGGAACGGCCAGTTCCCAGCGGCGACGGGGGTCCAGCTTGGCCTGTCCAGGCTCCGAGGGCGACTCGTGCAGCAGGTGACCGGTGATGATCATTTCGAGAATGAGTGACTCCTCCTCATCCGAGGAGCGTCTGTACTGGGACTCGTCACCGGTGACGACTGCGGACTCGATGACATAGCCACCGTCGACGGGAGCGAAGGTCGCCTCGTAGACACCGAGCCCGGTCCAGCTGCGGTGCAGGAACAGGCGATCCCCCTCCATGAAGATGAACCACTTCTCCTCCATGATGCTGGGGATGTAGCCCTCCCGGACGTGGTCCATCTCCTTTTGAGTCCAGATCCGGGTCGGCGGGGGGATCGACTCCGGCTGCGTAAGCGGGTGGGCCTTCCAGTCGCCAGGACCGGCGGCTCGTCGACCTTGAGTCACGCCATCAACGATAGAGGCGGGACGATGCAGGAGAGCGCCGCCTATCCGCCGCTGACCTGCTCATCTTGCGAGAACAAGGGACCCGGCAGGGTGGCCCGCTTGCGTGGCTTTCTCGCAGGACTGATTCGCTTCATCCGGCCGCGTGCGAGGCGAGCGGCGGTTTCCAAGTCGAGCGAATTGGTCGTGGTGCGCATCGCACGCAGGCAGATCGGCCCGTCGGCCTGATCCAAACGCTCCTCCCAGTCGTGAATGTGGCGAAACACCAGAAGGACCATGTCTGGCCGGCGGAGTTGGCGCCCACGGGGGTCAATCCAGATCACGCTCTGGTCGGCCTGGGTGCACAGAATGACCATGCCGAGGTCGGAGGTAACCACGACCTGGTTTGTGCGTCGGGCGTGCTCCAGAACTTCTTCGTCTGAGGATCCGCGGACCGGCGCAGGCGTGTCGGCCGCCTCCATCCCCACATGGGAGACCGGGAACTCAAGTACCCGAAGGGCAGCCGCCACCCGCCACGGCAGCAACTCGTCGAAAAGGAGGCGAGCCCGGGAACGGCGGTTCAACACCAAGCGCGTTCAGTTGTGGACAGACAGGCTCAGTTCGAACTCGAGCGCCGCCCGAACCTGCACGACGGTGATCCGATAGTCCCCCGACACTTCAGCGATCTCGCCCTCCGAGGAAGCCCCGCCCGCGCCGGCTGCGAGTATGCGAGCGATCAGTCCTGTGGGTACCCGCGTCCCGTCCACGCACGGCTCGCCCGCCTGCACTTCGGGGTTGATCCACACCCCTTCGAGCGGGCGCCAAATCGCCGCCATGTCCTCTTCGTCGTACTCGATTGGCTCCAGGAGTGGGAGCACCACGGCCTGGAAGGCGAGCTGACCAGCCTGTCCGACATTCTCCCAGCCGTCGCCCGGTTCGACCTCGGCAAAGAATCCGGCGCCCATAGTCGCAAGGCTCTTGTGGGCGAACGGCCGGCTTATCCCGAGGCGCTGAGCCAAGTATGTGGCACCGGTACGGATGTGCTCCCGCCTAACCCCCCTGTCGAGCAACTCGGCGATCACCCGCAGACTCATCAGATCCCAGAAGCTGAACAGGCCTGCCAACTCCCCGGTCAGCAGCGGCCTCGCGCCGGGACCCGACCGCGTCCAGCCCTCGACCCTTGGACGTGTCCTCCTCAGGAGGCGCGCAACTTCGGCGACGTCGTAGATTCCCCGTCCGAGGTAGGAGCCGCCGGTTGAGGCTTCCGGAGAGACGACTGCAGGCACGAGACCAGCGTAGTGATGCCAACCGACAGCGTTCACCTTGGTCCTGGCCGTCGCCGTAAGGTGAGCGATCGCTGCGAGATTACGGAGCGCCGTCGCGATGAACGCAACCCTCTGGGAGAACACGAGCTCGGCGCCGCCCCGCGGATCGGGCCATGTCTGACGATCCCCCGGGCGGGCTGACCCCCGAGCGGGAGGCTCGGCGGGAGATCGACGCGCAGTTGGCGGCTTGCGGCTGGGTGGTGCAGGACCACCAGCACGCGGCGGTGGCGGCGGCTCGGGGGGTGGCGGTGCGGGAGGTGCCGGTCGGTGCGGGGCGGGCCGACTACGTGCTGTTCGTGGATTGCCAGGCCGTCGGGGTGGTGGAGGCGAAGCCGCCGGGGACGACGCTGACGGGGGTGGAGTCGCAGACCCTGGGCTACCGGCGGTCGTATCCCGGCGAGCTGCCCGCGGCGCAGGTGGGCGGCGTGCTGCCGTTCGGTTACGAGTCCACGGGCGTGGAGACGCGGTTCACGTGCGGGTTGGATCCGGTGCCGACGTCCCGGCGGGTGTTCAGCTTCCATCGGCCCGCGACGCTGGCCCGCTGGTGTGAGGACCGGGTCGAGACCGGTGTGGGAACGTTGCGCGCCGGGCTGCGGTTGTTGCCGGATCTGGATCCTCGGGGGCTGTGGCCTGCCCAGGCGGAGGCGGTCCGGGGCCTGGAGGCGTCGTTGCGCGACAACCGGCCGCGGGCGCTGATCCAGATGGCCACGGGCGCGGGCAAGACGTTCACGGCCGTGAACGCGGCTTACCGGCTGGTGCGCCACGCGGGGGCGCGGCGGGTGCTGTTCCTGGTGGATCGGGCGAACCTGGGCCGTCAGGCGGTGCGGGAGTTCGAGGGTTTCGACACGCCCGACGACGGCCGCAAGTTCACCGAGTTGTACAACGCGCGCCGGCTCACGTCGTCGCGGCTGGACATGGCCGCCGAGGGGGCCACGAAGGTGCACGTGTCCACGATCCAGCGGCTGTACTCGCTGCTGCGGGACGAGGAGATCGACGACGCCCTCGACGAGCGGTCCGGCGGCGACATGGCGCCCGAGCGGCCCGTCGAGGTGGTCTACAACCCGAGGATGCCGCCTGAGTCCTACGACGTGATCGTCGTCGACGAGTGCCATCGCTCCATCTACGGCGTGTGGCGGGGTGTGTTGGAGTACTTCGACGCGTTCCTCGTCGGCCTGACGGCCACGCCGGGCATCCAGACGTTCGCCTTCTTCGACCAGAACCTGGTGACCACCTACGGCCACGCCGAGGCGGTGGCGGACCGGGTGAACGTGGACTTCGACGTTTTCCGGATCCGCACCGAGATCACCGAGGGCGGCGGGGTGGTGCCGGCGGGGTTCGTGACGGAGTTCCGCGACCGCCTGACCCGCAGCCAGCGCCTCGAGCGGATCGACGCGGAGGTGGACTACGACGCCGCCGAGTTGGACCGCCGGGTGGTGGCGACCGATCAGATCCGCACTGTTGCAGCGACGCTGCGGGACTCGCTGCCGGTGATGTTCGGTGACCGGCAGCGGCGCGCCGACGGCCTTCTCGCCAACGTCCCGAAGACGTTGATCTTCGCCAAGGACGACAGCCACGCCGACGACATCGTGCAGATCGTGCGGGAGGAGTTCGGCCTCGGCAACGAGGCGGTGGTGAAGATCACCTACCGGTCCGGCGATTCGGGCCAGCGCCCCGAGGAGCTGCTGGCGCAGTTCCGCAACGCCTACAACCCCCGCATCGCCGTGACGGTGGACCTCATCGCCACCGGCACCGACGTGAAGCCCATCGAGTGCGTGGTGTTCATGCGGCGGGTGCGCAGCCGCAACTACTTCGAGCAGATGAAGGGGCGCGGCGTGCGGGTCATCGACCCCGACGACCTGCGGGCCGTCACGCCCGACGCCACCGTGAAGGACCGCTTCGTGCTCGTCGACGCCGTCGGGGTGACCGACGACGACCTGCACGACACCGTGCCACTGGAGCGCCGGCGCCACGAGAGCTTCGACAAGTTGCTGAGCCGCGTCGGCCTCGGCTCGACCGATGAGGCCACGGTGTCGTCGGTGGCGTCGCGCCTAGCGCGCCTCGACCAGCGGATCACTGCCGGCGACCGCGCCGAGGTGGAAGCCGTCGCCGGGATGAGCCTCCGCGCGCTCGCCCGCCAACTCGTCGAGGCGCTCGACCCCGACCGCCACATCGCTGCCGCCGCCAAAGCCGCCGGCAGCGACGACCCCACACCCGAGCAGGTCGCCGCCGCCCGCGAGCGGATCGTCCGCGAGGCCTTGCAGCCCCTGGCCGGCAACCCCGAGTTGCGGGAGAAGCTGATCGACGTTCGCCGCAGCTACGAGCAGATGATCGACTCCGCCTCGGCCGACAAGGTCATCGCGGAGGAGTTCTCCGTCGACGCCACCGACCGGGCCCGCCGCCAAGTGGAGTCGTTCCGAGCCTTCATCGACGAGAACCGCGACCAGATCACCGCCCTGCAAGTGCTCTACGACCAGCCCCGACGCGGCGGCCTCACCTACGCCGACATCAGGGAACTCGCCAACGCCATCGCCCGCCCGCCCCACCGCTGGAGCACCGAGGGCCTCTGGGCCGCCTACCAGACCCTCGACGCCGCCAAGGTGCGCGGCTCGGGCCACCGCGTCAACACGGACCTCGTCAGCCTCGTCCGCTACGCCCTCGGCCTCACCGACGAACTCGTCGCCTACCCCGACCTCGTCAACGAACGCTTCGAGGCCTGGCTACAGCAACAGCGAAACGCCGGCCGGGAGCTGACCGACCAGCAAATCGCCTACCTCCACCTGATCCGCGACCACCTCGCCACCACCCTCACCATCGCCCCACAAGACCTCCAAGGCCCGCCCTTCAGCACCCACGGCGGCTACGGCAAAGCCCGCCAACTCTTCGGAACAGAACTCACGCCCCTGATGCACGAACTGACCGAAGCGCTCGTCGCGTGAACAACGAACTGCCACCCGGCTGGACTTCGGCGACGATGGCCGACGTCGCTGAAATACATCTCGGCCGCCAACGATCCCCGCAACACCACTCGGGCGACCAGATGCGCCCATACCTCCGATCGGCCAACGTCACCTGGGGCGGCATAGACCTCAGTGACGTCAAGGAGATGAACTTCGACGATGCCGATTTCGAGAAATACCGGCTACGGGCCGGCGACCTCCTGCTCAACGAGGCGTCCGGCAGCCCGAATGAAGTCGGCAAGCCCGCAGTTTGGCGCGACGAGATCGACGACTGTTGCTTCCAGAACACACTCCTTCGTCTCCAACCATGTGAACTCGATCGCCGGTACGTGTACTGGTACTGCTACCTATCAGCCCGAACGGGTCGCTTCGGCGATGCGGGCCGGGGCGTGAACATCCGACACCTCGGCAAGCAAGGCCTCGCCCAATTCCCGATCCCGATCGCGCCGGTGGCCGAGCAAACGCGGATCGTGTCCGCCATCGAAGAACACTTCTCCCGCCTCGACGCCGCCGAAGCTGCCACGGACTCCTCGGTCAACCGAATCTCTTCGCTCCTCGAGGCCGCAGTCCAAGCTCAACTCGACAGGTATCCCACGAGCCCTGTTCCCCTGCATCGGTTCTTGACCCAGCGTCTCAGCAATGGCCGCTCAGTGCCAACGGCGACAACAGATGGATTCCCGGTCCTGAGACTCACCTGTCTTCGCGATGGCACAGTCGCTACCAGCGAGACGAAGCAGGGTGACTTTGGAGATGCTGATCCAACCCGCTATGTCATCGAGCCGGATGACTTTCTCATATCCCGTGGGAACGGCTCACGGCACTTGGTGGGCCTCGGTGGGCTTGTGCCGGCTGGTGCGTCGCCTGTCGCCTACCCGGACACCCTGATTCGAGCGCGGGTTGACCAGTCTCGACTCCGGCCCAACTTCCTCAGCCACGTCTGGAACAGCCAGCTCGTTCGTGAGCAGGTAGAAGCCCAAGCACGTACGACAGCAGGAATCTACAAGATCAACCAGACGATGATTGAGCAAGTTTCGCTTCCGATTCCGTGTCCCGACGACCAAGACAGAATTGCGCGGCAGCTCGACGAACTCCGATCGTCAGTTCGAATGACGGAGCGCGAGGTGGAACGAGTTCGGCAAAGGATTGCCGAGCTACGGCGTTCGATCCTCGCCGACGCGTTCTCTGGGCGGCTCGTGCCGCAGGATCCCGACGACGAGCCTGCGTCAATGCTTCTCGAGCGCATCGCCGCGTCGCGGGCGGCCGAGCCGCCGACTGCTACCCGCCGGAGTCAGAACCCCTGAGCCCCCGCCAACCGCTGCAGACTCCCCCACTGCCGGGCTCGCCGGCCCGACGGTTCTGATAGCAGATCATGATATGTGACTTATTGTAAGTGTTCAGAGATCCGCTAGCATCGCGGGCGTGACGGACGCTCGGCGGCGGCTCGCAGAGGCCTATGACGTTGTCAGGGCCGCGGGGCTCGATGCGGCGGATGCCGCGGAACTCGCCGACGAGTCGGTTCGACAGGCCCACGACGCCCTCGTGATGGCGGGCATCGTCCGCAATCTGGCCAGCGCCGCCGCCAAGGACGCGGCGAGAGCCAGATTCCTGGCCCGGCGCGCGTCGATCACGCTCGGTGCGGTTCTCGATACTCTGGACGCCGACGAGGGGGCCGTCGAGTGACGTCACGCAGAGCGAGTGAGCCTGAAAACATCCGCCGGTCGCGGACCTTCCGCAGCGAGGCCGCGCGGCGGCGGCCCGGGGCGAACCGCGACGCCCTGCTCCGCCTCGCCGACGCTCTCGAAACCACCGCCGACGTCGGCCAACTCCCGAACGGCGTCGTGAGCGCCGGCCTGCGGGCCTTCGGGTCAGACGACGACTACCTGGAAGCCAACTACCCGCTGTACGAGCCCGCAGAGCCCGAACCCCACCACATCCGGATGCCGCCGGTGTTCCGCCGAGAGGCCGCACGGCGGCGGCCCGGGGCGAACCGCGACGCCCTGCTCCGCCTCGCCGACGCTCTCGAAGCCGCCGGCGAGGACGGCCGCCTCCCGAAGGGCGTCCTGAGCGCCGGCCTGCGGGCCTTCGGGTCAGACGACGACCGCCTAACCGACGGCGACACCCAGCCGCTGGCAGACCTTGAGACAACCGCGCCCGGCGCCCGTCGCGGCGGCGGCTCCTCGAAGCAGCCGCACGCCGGAGACCCGGCACACATCCCTCTGCCGCCGATGCTCCGCCGGTCGGCCGCCTACCGCACGGCCGGGCCGAACCGCGACGCCATCCTGCGCCTCGCAGACGAAATCGAGGCTGCCGGCGACGCCTCGCTCGTCTCCCGCACCACGCTGCGCGCCGGCCTGCGGGCCTTCGGAACCGACGACGACCCCGCCCAAGCGGGGCCGGACTCAGGAGGTGGAAACCGTGACTGAGATTACGTTCCGACTGCTGAACCCACACGGTCGTGGGGTTGCCGGGGCGTCCGTCTTACTGAGCTACCTCAACGGCACTTACCGCACGGACCGAACCGGAGCAAATGGCGCGTGCACCTTCGATCTCTATCGGACCGATCAGCCGATGACGGTGCTGGCCGCCGCCGAGGACTGCTTGCCGTTGAGGGAGACCGTCCAACTGGAAGGCGCGTCCTCTGTCGAATTGACGATGATGCCCTCGGTGAACCGTCGGCAGTCGTTGTTATTCACGAAGAGCACCGGATACATCCCCGGAGTTGAGGGCAGATTGAATCCCATCAACGAGTGCGGCCGCACTTACGTGTATGCGGACAATATCGCGGTCAACGGGCAAGTCGCCAATCCTGCGCAGTTAGAGATTGATGAACCTCTGCAACTTCTCGATGCCTACGGAGTAGAGACCGAGGTGCGCTTCTTGGAGATTGGCCCGCAGTTTTCGTTGCTCGAGTACACCGAGCCGCGCCCATATGGGGAGCAATAGTGGCTACTGTCGAACGTCACGAGGAGATCTGCGATCAGTTCTTGGCGCATGCCGAAGAGGAATTCCGTAAGGGCGATCTACTTCAGGCGGCGGAGAAAGGATGGGGCGCAGTAGCGCACTGCGTGAACGCCATCGCCATCAAACAGGGCTGGCGAGTCGGGACACATCGCAGACTGGTCGAAAATGTCAAGAAAATCATCGGCAAGGACGGCGAACAGGCCGAAAGGGAGCGCTTGCTGTTCAGTTCCGTCGAATCGCTTCACGCCAACTTCTATGGAGACTTCCTATCCGACGAGGATGTACGCGAGCGCCTCGATCACGCCGCTGAACTCCTAGTCGCGCTGAAGGAACGCGCAAACCAACTTCCGCGTTAGCCCTGATTGTTAACGTGTTGGGCGTTCTCGCGCATCGATAACTTGGAATCCGCCGCTACTGCGGCCCTCGGCAGACTCGAATCTGTCCGGCGCGCGGTGCTAGCGGCGGCCCTCGCCGGGCGGCTCGTTCCGCAGGATCCCACCGACGAGCCGGCATCGGTGCTTCTCGAGCGCATCGCCGCGTCGCGGGCGGCCGAGCCGCCGACTGCTACCCGCCGGAGTCGGAACCCCTGAGCCCCCCAATCGCCGCCGGTCGGCTCCCCGGCCTCCGCACCGTCGTCGTCGATCATCGGCCACCTCGAATGAGCCAGATGTGGTGTAAGCTAGGTGTATGAGTCGGACGAACATCGACATCGACGACGACGCGTGCACCGAGGTCATGCGCCGCTACCGGCTGCGCACCAAACGCGAGGCCGTCAACCTCGCCCTTCGGACACTGGCCGATGATCCGATGAGCCTCGAGGAGGCCCGCGGCATGCGAGGCTCCGGCTGGGAGGGCGACCTCGATCAGATGCGCGCTGCTCGATTCCAGTAGCCGGCCCTTTCGAGTCGCACATGATCCTCGTTGATACGTCCGCCTGGGTGGAGTTCGTACGGGACACGGGGAGCGCGGCCTGCAACCTGGTGGACGAGCATCTGGACGGCAGCATCGCCACCTGTGACGCCGTCCGGATGGAGTTGCTCGCCGGAGCGCGAGACGAGCGTCATCTGGACGGCCTGCGCCGCATGCTCGAACGGGCCGAAGTGATACCGACAGGCCCCACGGACTACGACCGGGCCGCGTCTATCTACCGCGCCTGCCGGCGGATCGGCGGGACCCCCCGATCGCTCGTGGACTGCCTGATCGCCGCGGTCGCCATCCGGGCAGGCACGCCGGTGCTGCACGCCGACCGTGACTTCACCATGATCGCCCGCGTCAGCCGGCTCGAGCCGATCACCGGCTGAGACCGTGCCCGAACACCCTCTCCGACCGTGAGCGCCGACCCGAAAGCGCTGGTGCAGAGGCTGTGGGATTTCTGCGACGTGCTGCGCGACGACGGGTTGTCGTACGGGGAGTACCTGGAGCAGCTCACCTACCTGCTGTTCCTGAAGATGGCCGACGAGCAGCACCAGCAGTTCGGCGGGCGGCGCGTGGTGCCTGCGGGCTTCGACTGGCCGTCGCTGCTGCGGCGCTCGGGCGCCGACCTGGAGCGCCACTACGGCACGATCCTCGAGGACCTCGGCGCGGGCGACGACATGCTGGGGGTGGTCTTCGGCAAGGCCCGCAACCGGGTGCAGGACCCGGCGAAGCTGGAGCGGCTCATCTGCGAGTTCGTGGACCGCCACGAGTGGCTGAGCCTGAACGCCGACCTGAAGGGCGACGCCTACGAGGGCCTGATCGAGAAGACCGCGCAGGAGGGCGCCCGCGGGGCGGGCCAGTACTTCACGCCGCGGGCGCTGATCTCGGCCATCGTCGACGTGATGCAGCCGAGCCCCGACGACCGCATCTGCGACCCGGCGTGCGGCACCGGCGGCTTCTTCCTCGGCGCCTACGAGTCGATCCTCGAACGGTTCCCGCACCTGGAGCCTCACCAGGCGGCGCACCTGCGGTCGGGGGCGTTCACCGGTTGGGAGATCGCCGACCTGCCGGCGCGGCTGTGCGCCATGAACCTACTGCTGCACGGCATCGAGAGCCCCGAGTCGGACTCGCCGATCCACGTCGACGACGCCCTGCGGGACTCGCCCAGCACCCGCTTCGACATGGTGCTCACGAACCCGCCGTTCGGGCGGTCCTCCTCGGACAGCTACGAACGCGACGATTTCTGGGCCACCACCCGCAACAAGCAACTCAACTTCGTGCAGCACATTGCGGGCCTGCTGCGCATCGACGGGACCGCCGCGGTGGTGGTGCCCGACAACGTGCTGTTCGAGGCCGGCACCGGCGAGACGATCCGCCGCCGGCTGCTGGCCGACTGCGAGGTGCACACGCTGCTGCGCCTGCCGACGGGCATCTTCTACGCCCAGGGCGTGAAGGCGAACGTGCTGTTCTTCCGCCGCCGCCCCGGCGCCGAGGCGGCCTGGACCCGGGAGCTGTGGGTCTACGACCTGCGCACCAACAAGCACTTCACCCGCAAGCAGAACCCGCTGAGGCGCGCCGACCTCGACGACTTCGTGGCCTGCTACCGCCCCGGCGAACTGCACCGCCGCGAGCCCTCCGAGCGCTTCAAACGCTTCAGCTACGACGAGCTCGTGGCCCGCGACAAGGCCAGCCTCGACATCTTCTGGCTCCGCGACGACAGCGCCGGCGACACCGACGACCTCCCAGCGCCCGCCGTCCTCGCCGCCGAAATCGCCGAAGACCTCCAAGCCGCCCTCGAAGAAATCCAAGCCCTCGCCGAAAACCTCGCCGCCCCCGAGGAGATCCAGGTCGAATAGACACGCAAGACCCGACTGCTCACCGTCCGGAGAGGAGTCGGGTCCGCTTCCTGGAGCTACTGCTCTCGGCGCGACTCAGTGTCGCCCACCTGGCAGTGAATTTCAAACTGCCGAGCCACCTGATTTCCGCACCATCGCCACACGAACGACGGGCACAAGTGCATGGCCGACCCGGCCAACCGACTCCTCCCTCGGATCCACCCAGCGTTCACGGAGCGCACTCTCCGTCGCCCCAGATGCCGAGGGCGCGTTGAGGATCCACCCCGCGTGCACGGAGCGCACCACCGCGCGCCTCCGGTCAAGCCACGCCGCCGCTGAGAGAACAAGGCCAAGGGGGATGCGCCGAACGCGGGCTCGATCGCCTCGACCGCCACGTGCGACCACGACCCGCCACAGTCTGCCACTCGCCTCGATTGGCCCGGACGGCGAGGCTCGGCAAGTCTGTCGTACCCCGTTCCTACGATCGGGGCTGTGGATCGTCGAGTTGCGAGGAGGGCCGTGGCCGACCGTTCGGGCATCGAGTGGACCGAGACAACGTGGAACCCGACAACGGGTTGTGACCAAACGTCGCCGGGCTGCGACAACTGCTACGCGCTCGCGCTCGCCAAGCGCCTGAAGGCCATGGGCCAGCCCAAGTACTGCAACGACGGCGACCCGCGCACCAGCGGCCCCGGCTTCGCGCTGACACCCCACCCCGACACTCTGGCCATCCCCCACACGTGGCGCTCACCGCGGCTGGTCTTCGTCAACTCGATGAGCGACCTCTTCCATCCCGACGTGCCGCTCGACTTCATCCGCCGCGTGTTCGAGGTCATGGCCGGCACGCCACAGCACACCTACCAGATCCTCACGAAGCGCTCCCGCCGGCTGCGCAACCTCTCCGACGAACTCGACTGGCCCGACAACGTCTGGATGGGCGTCAGCGTCGAGACGGAGCGTTACGCGTTCCGGATCGACCACCTCCGCAGAGTCGAAGCCAAGGTCCGATTCGTCAGCGCCGAACCGCTGCTCGGTCCCCTCCCCCACCTAGACCTCACCGACATCGACTGGCTGATCGCCGGCGGCGAGAGCGGTCCGGGCGCCCGCCCCATGGACGA